>Ga0193742_1000295_pt1 | contig 35511 bp, 25 predicted proteins | sample L2c1metaG_FD_165511 | JGI IMG/M metagenome (GOLD analysis project Ga0193742, IMG submission 165511) | Soil microbial communities from a riparian zone of the East river system, Colorado, United States - L2c1 | ecosystem: Environmental > Terrestrial > Soil > Riparian zone | place: USA: East River... | reverse complement strand
ATTATATGGTATAATGCAGATAATTCTAATAAATTTAATGAATTTAAATATTCATAAAAAGACTCTAAATTAAAATCAGTCGCGCAAGCGACTAGTTTATTACTTCCATTTATTGAATCAACTAATTTTTTTACACCTTCACTTGCTTCTCTATTAGCTTTTTCACATGCTACGGCTGCTTTATAAGCTGTCGCCTGGAGCGAATAAAAATCTAAATTTAAATTATCAGGACCTTTGTCTAATATTTCTCTTACATTTTTACATTGTTTTCCACCAAAATCTAACAATTCATTAACATATGACTCGCCAAAAGCGAGTGATTCTGGAACATGTTTATCAATTAATGTTTCTATATTTTTGGACAAATTTGTGTTGTTTTTAATTATGCTGTTTAATTTATTTTGCATAATTTCCATATTTTCTGATTCCGAGATAGCTCTCACTTCCAGCTCTTTAGATTCCTTCGGAGCCATTTCACTTTTGTAATCTAAAATTTTCCCTATATAATGATGTCCAACAACTCCACTTAAGAATGTACCTAATATCGTTAAATTATTTTTTATTTTGTTCATTTTATTTTATATTTAGATTTTCTCTCTCAACTCCGATTACTTTTTCAACCTCTGTTACTACCAGGGGCGGGTGGTTGAGGTTCCTTTTCCACTGAAGAAGAGATAATTTTTTAACGTGGATACGGTCTAACTAGTAATTCTCCCAAGTTTTATTCTTATAATTAATTTCAAACTCAAAATTTCCTCGCTTTCTCTTTACTAATCTTTGTTAATAAATAAGCTTTCCTCCTGATAGTGAATTAAAAAGATTTACTCTTCTTGGGGAAAGAATGTGACCTAATTCTTTCTTACTTCTTTTAAAGAAAAAAAGTGTCTATAAAAATATTTTGTGTTTGGAATAGTTGAAAATAGGCAGTCGCTTTTTTTATTCTTATCATTCAATTTTTTTTTATTCATATCACCTTTAATTAAAAGATGATATTTCATTAAGAAATCTTTATTTTTATTCTTATTTTAATAATAAGAACTTGCATTCGCTAATTGGAGGTTTAAAAAAAGCAGGCTGCAGGCGCCAGAGGAACAAAGAGTGGTTACCCTAGCGTTTGAGGTCAGCACTCGCTAAATACCTCCCTGCCTCTTTTTATTTCTGAATTTAAGAATAAAAAGAGGCAGGGAGTAGGGATCCTGCCTGTAGCTGGTAGCTGTAGCTGGTAGCTGGTTGCTGGCGCAGCCAGCTACCAGCAACCAGCTACAGGCGAGTCTTTTATTCTTATTTTAATAGTAAACTATTATTGAAAACATTTGGAGTTGAACCAAAACTTTCCCCTTAAAAGGGGGACACTCAACCTCTCGAGTTCTGCTTTCTCTAAAATAAACCCCTCTGTCTGAATTAAGACAGAAATAGAGGCTTCTGAAAAAACAAAATTTTTATTATATCTTCTCTAGCGATTAATTTTAATTTAAAATTTTATTTAATTTATTGCCTCGGGAGAGAATTGAACTCCCATATCTATATCTTCAGAATAGCGCTTTGACCACTAAGCAACCGAGGCTAAAATAAAATACACTATAAAATCTAATAAATTTTATATATTTTATTTTTTTTTATAAATTTATGCGTCAGCGCTTTTATATTTCTTAATGATTTTTTTTTCTGCGTCAGCGATTTTTATTATTTTTTTTCTTTATTTTTTTAAGGCGCCTCCTGGCGCCGACACCTAAAAGCGTGCCAAATAGGAAAAGCTCCTAAATAGTTTAGAGAAGGGTTCCAGTGGTGCGAGGCGGGGTGCAGACTCCCGCCACCTTTGAATTCTTAAATATTAAATTATTTATAAGGGACTAATAATCCAAAGCGCGTTGGAGATAAGGCGGGTTTTTATTTACATTATTTTTATTAAGGAAATAGAAGGGTTGGTTTGTTGGCTCAGAGGTTTCTGAGAGTATTTCGCATTAAGATATTTATTTATTTATCCCTCCCCACCATTAGGTCTAACGCGAGTCCAAAAATAGAGCGATTGCTTAGTTTGGTCTGCGCAAGCTAGCGATTATGTCCTAATCTGGAGCTCTTCTAATATCTTAGATTTGGTGACGGCTTGCTAGCCTAGCTAGGGGGGGGGGGGGTACAACTGCTAAAGCAGGTGAGTTTTACTAGACTCTTTCTTTATTTTTATTAATATCACTTTTTAATTAAAAGCGCTGACGCAGAATAAATTAAAATTTAATAAAAAAAAGCGCAGTCTGCTAAGGGAGGGCGAATTAAAATTTTGTTAATGTAATTCTATAGCATCTCTTAAATAAGAACAAACTAATAATGTAAATACAAAAGCTTGAATTAAAGAAACTGCTATTTCTAATCCAACTAATGCTAGGAAAATAGCAAAAGGTATTAAAGTTAATATAGCAATTAACAAGTTTCCTGTGAATAATTTGAATAAATAAGTACTTAATATTTTTAATAATGTATGTCCTGCTGTAAGATTAGCAAATAGTCTAACCCCTAAAGAAACTGCTCTAGCTAAATATGAAACTAATTCAATTAAAACTAATAAAGGTACTAAAGCTAAAGGTGTTCCAGAAGGTATAAAGAAAGAAAAAAATTTAATACCATGTATTGATAAAGCTAAGATAGTTACACCAATAAAAATAGTTAAACTTAACCCTAAAGAAACCACACCACTAGCTGTAACTGCAAAAGAATAAGGAATATTTGAAATTAAATTAGCAATTAAAATATAAAAAAATATTGAATATATAAATGGGAAATAAATTTCCATATTAGCTCCTATTTGTTCTCTAACCATAGTATTTAAACTTTGGAAAGAAGATTCAAATGATATAGACCAGTTATTAGGTATAATTTTATTATTGTTATTTGCATATATATGTAAGCCTATTACTGTTAAAAGTACAAAGATAGAATATAAACTTAAATTTGTTAAATTTAAATGTAAATTACCTAATAAAGGTGCATTAACTCCAATTAAATTACTAACTTCAAATTGACTTAATGGAGAAAAAATAAATAAATTATCAATTGCTCTCATAGCTTTTTCCAAATAATTCTGTTTGGTTTATTTTTTTTTATTAATTATTTATATTTTAATATTCGAGCGTGCTTAGATTCGAACTAAGAATATTTTAATTGACAATTAAACCCTATACCAATTTAGATACACACCCTATTGAATATATAACCTCTTTATTTAATTTTTTATTTTTTTTTTTTTTTTTTTTTTTTTTTTTATTTTTAAATTTTTTTTTTAATTTTTTATTTTTTTTTTTTTTATTTTTTTTTTTATTCATTATTTAAAAAAATGAAATATCTGCCTGCCAAAGGCAGGCGCTTTTAATTAAAAAGTGATATGAATGAAAAATTAAAGAGAAGTCTTTTTATTCTTAATTTAAGATATAAAATTAAAGGCGGGGGGCAATTAAACAAAATTTGAAATAATTATTATGAATATAATAATAAGAATGCCATCATTAATGCGAATACATTATAAAATTATTATTTTTTATTTTAATATATTTTAATATAACCTGTCTCTTTTGTCTGCGCAAACAAGCTAGCAAGATTGAAGCTTGTTGAAGCTAGATTGAAGATTGAAGAAACAAACAAGAAGCTAGTTTGAAGAAGCAAGCTAGAAGCAAGCAAGCCAGAAGCGAGTCTAAATCTTAAATTTTTTCATTCTTTTTTTTTTATCTTTATTTTAAGATTTCTTAATGAAATATCATCTTTTAATTAAAAAGTGATATGAATAAAAATAAAGAAAAAATTCATTAAGAAATCTTAAAATTGTTTAAAATTGTTTAATATTAGAATCCTTTGTTTTGCATTTGCTGCTTTTCTAAAAGAACTTAAATTTGTTGAAACTCTGGACTCGCTTCGCGACCCCGCCTTTGACATTCTGAAATTAAGAATATAAATTAAGAAAAGCGGGCCCTAAGCAAGGTCGCTCTTTTTATTTTTAAGAATTCGGTATTGATTCATTAATTTCATTAATATCAATAAGAAATCTTGCTTATTTATTAAAAAAAAAAAAGATAAAATAAGCAAACTCGTTTTACTATATGGGTGGGCTTAGGGATGGGGTAGTTATATTTTATTACAACAACTCACGCTGTTGATTAGACTATGTCATCATTAATTTGAAATATTTTATTTAATGCTGGGCGCTTATGAAGGATTATTGTTAACATATACTCGCCTTCTAGTCGTTTAACGTTCAGAACTCTCCTATTTATTAACAGGACATATAATTTATCTATATGATGTTGAGTTAAGCTTCGCTGCAAATTTACTTATTTTTTTTTTAAATTTTTCTTGCAATTCACCCAGTTTATACTGGACTATTCGCTAATCCAGTTGCTTCAGCTAACGCGAATCCTAAGATTGCATAAGTGAATAATTGTCCTTTTAATTGAGGATTTCTAGCAACTGCTAAAATTAAAGAACCAAATACTGTACCTATCCCAGCACCTGCTCCAATTAATCCTGAGCAGGCTACTCCTGCTCCTATATATTTTGCCGCAGCTAACATATAAAAAATTGTTGAAAATTTATAATAGCGTCTAACATATTAATTTAATAAAATATAACTAATCTTAAATAACTTTCTTTTTAGAAGAATTCATTTTTTTTTAGTTTTTGTTTTAATAATATTTAACTATTTAATACTCTTTTAGTATTAATCTCTACCCTGCTTTTTTTATTCCTTTTAAAATTAAGAAATCTTTATTATAAAAATAAAGATGCGCTGACGCAGCTGACGCAGCTGACGCAGCTGACGCAGCTGACGCAGCTGACGCAGCTGACGCAGCTGACGCAGCTGACGCAGCTGACGCAGAGGATTAAATTTAAAAATTAATCTAAAAAAAACCATTGGAAGGGTAAGCGAGGGAATAGATTAAATTTATTTTTTTATAAGCTAGAGTCGCTACGCGAATCAACCTCTGCGCCAGCGCCTGCTTATTTAATTAAAAAGAGGATCGAGTCCTGCATTAAGCAGGCACCCTAAAATAAAAAAGGTGTCCTGCATTAAGCAGGCACCCACTCTTTTTGGAGAGGCACTAGTATAGATAAACCTCAATTTGTAAATAGTGGGGGTTGTTTAAAATTTTATATTTAATTTTTTATTTTATAGAGAAAGACTGGAGGATAAGGTGATAGAACAATTAAAGCTGAAGTAATATAAATAATAAATAATCTTAATTCCTCTAAGCTCTGTGTATCATTACCCTGCGTAGCAGTAGGAGTTGCAGTAGGAGTTGCAGAAAAAGTAGCAGAACCTGCCAAGGGAGGGGTGGCTGCGCCAATATAATTAGTTGCCAATTCTAAGGCAGGATAAAATAATATAAATAATAAAGAAATTAAAGCTATAGTTATATATAAAGAATAAGTAGTAATAACTCCAGTATCTAATTTAGCTAGATTTTTACCTGCATTATAAAAATAATTTGATAAACCGTATGGTCCTAAGAATTCAATAGCACCTCTATCAATTTCTTTAGAAATATTATAACCTAAATTTAAACCCCTTTGAATAAAAAAATGATTATAAATTACATCAAAAAAATATTTACCATTTAAGAAAGCATAAATATTTTTTCCTATTTTATTGTTAGTTAAATTAATTAAAAATAAACCCTCTGCTAAAGCTGCGTCAGCCTTTGGAGTCAGGGCAGGAATCCCCTTCTCTAAGGGTTGCATTTGCTGCGTTGCCAGCCTCTGAGTTGCTGCTGGCGCCTCTCTCTGTGGAGGCAAGGTAGAGTGCTGTAAATGATATAAAATAAAAGCAGAGAAAGCACCAGTGAAACTTAAAATGGCTGGTAATAGTTTAATAAAAATATTGTTGACTTGCGATAAGCTAGTCTCCCCATAACCTGCTTTAACAGGTCCCATTAGAGGACCATCAAAAGAAAGAGCAAACTCTGCTTCAATTAAAGAAATATTTTTAGGATGCATAAATATAGAATTTTTGAAAAAATCGCTACCTATTCCTACAAATAAATCAGAGAAAACAAAACCAAAGAATATACTAAATAGTGCTAATATTAATAAAGGAAAAATTACAATTAAATTAAGTTTTTCTGCTAAAAATTTTTTAGAGTCTCCCCCTTCTGCCTTAGCAGCGACTAAAGCTCTGTCAGCTGCTAACGCTGCGTTCTTATTTTTACCTATTGTTGGTGAAAAATCAGCGCCTCTTGACCCTAAGGGCGCCTCCTGCGAATGCGCTTGCGCGACTGCGTGAGGGCAGGAATTAAAATAAGATTGTTTATTACCATTGGGGGTAGTTAAAAATACTAAACTTATTAATCTAAAACTATAAAAAGCAGTAATACCTGCAGTAATAGAACCTAAAATATAAGCATAAATACCACTAAAATTATATTGACCATAAGCTAATTCTAAAATTAAATCTTTACTATAGAATCCTGTTAAATAAGGAGTAGCCAATAAACTTAAAGAACCAGTTAACATTACAGAATAAGTAAATGGTAAAAATTTTATTAATCCACCCATTTTTCTAATATCTTGCTGATCTGCAAAAGAATGAATTACAGCTCCAGCTCCTAAAAATAATAAAGCTTTAAAGAAAGCGTGGTTTACTGTATGCATTAGAGCTACATTATATTGACTAAGTCCAATAGCCATCATCATATCAAATACTCCTAACTATTTCTAGTAAGGTTGGACTATATCTTTTCTTAATTATCATATTTTCTTGCTCCTGCCTTAGTTTGTATCTCCGTAGTAGCTGCGCAACTAGTTTTTCAAAGAGATTAAATTAAAGATAAAGACAAGGGGTTATTCCTCCAGAACTTTAAGCTAGGGTAAATCCTCTCTTCTCCTCCCAGTTGCCGTAGGCAAGGACCAATATAAAGATAAGAACAAGAGAGGTAGCTTTAGCAGGTCTAGTAGCCTACGGCAACAAGCAAACAAGCGAACCTAAGAGTCTAGCTACTAGATTCAGATTGTCTCTATCTACTAGTCGCGAAGCGATTGCTGGTAGCTGGCTGCGCCAGCAACCAGCTACTATCAACCACCCTATCTAGGCGAGGGGAGTAAATTTATAAGCAATCCAACTTCTTTTCTTGTAATATTTAGATTTTTAATTCTAATATAATCGAAGGGCCAGATAAAAATAAAATAAATAAATTAAGAATTTCACGTGTAGTCTCTGAGGAACCTTTTTTTATCAGTATAATTTAGTTTCCTGCTGATTACCCATTGTATCATACTTGTAAATTTTACTATTGTTAAAAATATAACTGGAGTATACAAGTCTTTAGGGATTTTCAGCATATAGTGAAATTTTATTAGATCATATGGTGAAAATTATTTAATATTATTATTTTTTTTTATTGTCATTTAAAGCGGCTAAAGCGGCTAAAGCGGCTAAAGCGGCGTCAGCGCTTTTCTTAATTTATATTCATAAATTAAGAATATAAAAAGGCTGGCTGCAGGCGCCAGAGCGGCTTTAAATGTAACAATAATTTATAATTAATCCCATTAATACTACAAAAAAAGGGTTTATTTTTATCCAATTTTTGCCTTATATATGCATTATTTCTATTTACGCTACGTTCCATTATACGTATTCCCTCAAATTCCATTAAAAGAGTTTTAGTTTCCCAATCATAACAATAAACTTTTTTTTTATGAGCACCTAAAATATGATTTGTTTTTTCTGTTTCTGCGTCAGCGATTGTATTCTGCCTAAAAGGCTTTGCCTAATCTTAGACCGGGTAGAATCAGATATTTTTTTACCAAACCTATAGTGATTTATACCTGAAAAAGGATTTAAAATAGTTTGAATATTGTATGATGGATTTATAATATTATGCCAATAGTTTTCTCTAATAGATTCCAAACGAGACTCCCCTGTTTTGTAGCATAATTTTATTTGAGCTCCCCCCTAATTAGGGTCGCTTCGCGAGAATCGAAAGCCAGAGGCAGATAGGGTAAATAATTCTGGTTTTTCAATTATCTCTAAAATATAAAAAGAAAAACTATTTATACCGTATTTATAAATAGCAGCACAAATAGCCATATTTGCTTTATTTTTAATGATATAAGAATTAGAAAGATAAATTTTATTTAATCTATTAAATAGATTAACAGATTTACCAACATAAGATTTATTATTTATATTATTAACCCATAAATAAATCCCTGTTTTATTGTAATATTTATCTTTAATTATTTTTCTTTCTTTAATAGAAAAACCACTATATTTATCTAAATATGTCTTAGCATTATAGGATAAAAAACTATCTCGCTTTTCTTAATTTATATTCATAAATTAAGAATATAAAAAGCGAGGCAGATTTTTTATATAAAGAAGATAGGGCTAATTTAAAATTTTACTCCTCTTTAGGTTACTGAGAAGCTGCTATTAACCCAATATGATTCTTAACACCAGCTTCGCCAAAAGCGAGTAGTGTATTTTCGAATACCAGAAAATTTATTAAATTTATCATCTTTTCGCAAAGCGACTCCTCTTTTTAAATAAAAATTGAATGGAATAGTCGCGAAGCGATTGCCTCTCCAAAAAAGATCAGCTTTTTTAAATTTTTCCGCATCTGCCTGTAGCCTAGCAACACCATTAAGGGAGGGTTTTTAGAGGCAGGGTTGCGAAAGCAAGATTAAAAAAAAAAGCGCTGACGCAGCTGCCGCAGCTGACGCAGCTGACGCAGCTGACGCAGACAGGGAGCAAAGCAAAGTGTATAATTATATTATAAATAGGAATATATAAATCAATCTCCATTAAGGAGTTGCCGTAGGCAAAGTGGGAAAATTATAATATAATAGGAAAAAGCTAACTAATAATAATAATAAAATATAACCTAACTGAGAAATAGTACTAAATGCAATTATTCTTTTTAAATCATTAGCTAAAAGACCACTAGTTGCAGCTATAAATGCAGTAGTTGAACCTATAATAGTTATAACTAATAAAGCTGTGCTACTATATTCTAAAATTGGCGATACTCTTATTAATAAATATATTCCCGCTGTAACTAGAGTAGCAGCATGTAATAACGCACTAACTGGTGTTGGCTTTTTTAACAATAAATTTCTCTATTGATCGGACTATATCATCTACAATCGCTCTGGCGCCTGCAGCCAGCTTTTTTTTGTATCTTTATCCGTAAGGAGTCTTTTATTTTTAATTTTTATTTTTATTCTTATTTCTTAGAATAAAATAATCTCGCCCTCTCCCTTTTTATTCTTATTTTAAGAATAAAAATAAGAATAAGCGGGAGAGGAGCGAGGACTAAATAAAGATTTCTTAATGAATAATTTAAAAAATAATACAAAAAAAGACTTAGTGCTAATCCTAAGGGAGGAGCGAGTAGCTTCACGTGTAGTCTCTGAGGAGCCTGTAAACTATAATTTAAATAGTTTTTAGATTTCCTGCTGATTGCCCATTGTATTATCTTTAAATTTTTTCACTTCCATATTTTAAATTTATGATGAGTATTTAAAGCTTTAGGGTGTTCCAGCATTCAGTGAAGTTTAAGGAGGCCCCTACTTTCCTAAAAAGACTTATTGTTTAAAAGTCCCTTTGCTTTGCCACAAAAAGAATAAAGTGCTAAGGGGGGGTCGCGAAGCGACTGCGCCAGAGCTATCAATTATAAACCTAATTTATATAAAAAATCATTATGGGTATGTGGTTTTACTAATGCAATAACTCTATCCATACTAGTTTTAGATATTCTAATTCTATAATTATTCTTATTTTTATTTCTTATTTTCAAAGTTGATTTAATATCTAACTTTTCTAGGAGTGATTGAAGGATTATACATTCCTCTTCAATAAATGAATCAGTACAAAGAATAACTGTTTTAGTTCTTCCATATGAATCAAAAAAACCATCATCCATAATCCAATAAGCTAAAGATATTACTGAGAATATTTCAGATATATTTAAAGGAACTATTTTAATAAATTTGTTTCCCTCATTATTTTTCTTATACCATAAACTATGTAATGCTGTATACAAAGGATGTGTTTTAGTTTTAAAATGGTACTGAGTTATTTTTTTATCTTTATGGTGAGGAAGTAAAATATTTGGATAAGGATAAATTTTAGTTCCAGTCGCGAAGCGATTGACTATAAATATTATTATCTAAATGATGTAAATAATTTAAAGAATAAACATCCATAGTCATAGAAAATTTACTCGCTTTGCGATCCTTTAAGTGGTCTAGATAGACTTATAGAACCATCCCCTAACATATTACCTGTAATAGCATGTAATGTAGATTTAGGTATAGAATTAATAAAAGGTAAAACAGATAAATAGTTTATATCATAAGAATTGTTATAATTATAAAAAAACAGGAATAAAAAAATCGCTGACGCAGCTGACGCAGAAAATTTATAATTGTTTAACAATATTTAAAGCCTCCATACTACCAGGTAACCAAGAATGTAAAGGAATATTAGCACTTTTTGCTAAAGCACCACCTAATAAAAATAAGGATAATATAGTAATAGTAGTTTCATTAATAAAAGGAACCAAACTAAATATTTCAGAATAATTTAATGAACCAAAAATAGAAAATATTGCAAAGAATCCTATACTCATTAACATATCACCCCCTCTATTCATTGTAAATGCTAATATTGCTGCTTTATTGGCTTGTATTCTAGTAAAATAAAAGTTAATTAATAAATATGAAGCGACTCCTATTGATTCCCATCCTACAAACATAACTAAAAAATTACCACCGCATATTAAAACTAACATTCCTGCAGTAAATGCAGATAAATAAGCAAAAAATCTTTGAATGTGAGGATCTGTAGATAAATAATCTACACTATAAATATGTATTAAAGTGGAACAATATATTACTGCTAATCCTAATGATACCGTTAACTGATCAAAATAAAAAGACCATGATATATTTAATAATTCTATATCTAACCAATTTATTATTTCTATTTTTACGGGTGATCCACAAATACCTACTTCATAAAAAGCTATAGTTAAAAAAACAGATGTAATAATTAAACTCCCACAGGTTATTATTTGAGACCCTGTTACACCTACTTTTCTACCTAGAAACCCACTAACCAATGAACTTAATAATGGCAATATTATTATGGATAAATACATTAATTATGTAAAGATATAGTCCCTCTTAATCTATAATATGCTACTAATATACTTAAACCTATTACAGATTCCGCACCAGCTATAGATAAAATATATATACTAAAAATTTGACCTATATTATCATCAAAATTATAAGACATTATTAACACTAAAAGTGTTACAGATAATAACATAATTTCTATAGCTATTATCATTAATATAATATTTTTCCTATTTAATACAAATCCTAATATTCCTATTATAAATAATAATATAGAGATATTCATTTTTTGTTATTAAAAATTACTAGTCATTTTTGTTACATTTAATAAATGCTATTTTTATTTCTATTTAATATTTTATTTTATTAAGCTATTTTTTACTATCTAACCCTACTTTCGGGCCTGTTGCTTAGGCTCAAATTTTTAAATTAAAAGAAAAGAATTGGAGGCAGATTCGCAGTCGCTTCGCGACCCCGCCTTTTATATTCTTAAATTAAGAATATAAATTAAGAAAAGCGGGGCAACTCTCTTTTTTATTCTTAAAATCAGAATAAGGAGTAGCAAACCTTGCTAAGCATTTAAATATTTAAGCATCTAAAGCGAAGCCGCAAATATTCAGCCTATACCTATAGACTTAAAAAAGCGCTGACGCAGCTGACGCAGCTGACGCAGCTGACGCAGCTGACGCAGCTGACGCAGCTGACGCAGCTGACGCAGCTGACGCAGCTGACGCAGGGGAGGTTGTTTAATTTAATTAAAGAATTTAAATTGGAAATAAAAAAGTTTTTGGTAATCGCTGTAGCCCTGTTGCTCCAATTTTTGAGCTACAGGGCAAACCCTCTTTTGAACAGTCTTAGAAACCAGCTAATGCAGAAGTCAAATTTTACAATTTATTGGAGCTGTTGCTGGCGCAGCCAGCTCCTAAAAGCGAGGCCTCTTTTTTAAATTAAGAAATAAAAATTAAGAATGAGTGGTCTTTATTTTTTTCTTATTCTTATTTTTATTTATTAAAATAAGAATTTAATGAATTTTTTTTAAAGAAGGAATAATTTTAAAACGACCCCGGCTTTCTCCAATAACACCTCAAATTTAAAACAAAAAACAAACTAAAAAAAGTAGCAAATAAGCAATCATTCTTTAGGCTTGTTTTGCAGGCCTTTGCTAAGCGCATTCTGATTCGCTCGCTCTGGCGCCTGCAGCCAGCCAATTTTGGTTGGAGACTACTCTTTAAAATAAAAGAAAAATTTTTTAATTTAAGAAAAAAATATAGGATTAAGAGGGAGGATATTAAATTTTAGCTTTATAGAATTTACGGTCTTCTGATTGATCTTTAGGTCCCGCTACGCGGCCCTGTAGCTAAGCGCCCGCGCTTTTTGGAGCAACAGGGCAACTAAGGTTAAGTGGAAGCTTCGCGACTCTAAGAAATGTAAGTTGACTGAGTAGCCTGTAGCTGCAGGCGCTAGCAACAGGCAACGCGAGTCAAAGGGTTGGTTCTAATTAAGCTTAAAATATCACATTAACTCGCTCCCTGCCTTTGGCAGCTCGCAATTTTAACTTTTTCTTTAATTTTAAAGATAAGAATTTGAGGGATACGCTTTTGTTCTTAATTTTATTCTTAAAATAAAAAGAGTAGCTACGCTAGAGGAGAGTGGCGTTTTTAATTTAAGAAGGAGTACGGAAATTGGAGGATTCGAACCTCCGCCTGGTATTAACCAGGTTTCGTTTTCAAGACGAACTTAATAAACCACTCTAACAAATTTCCAAAGATAAAAATTAAATTATTATAAATTACATTATTTCTTTTCTTTTCTTTTCTTTTCTTATTAAAAATAGAAACAAATGATTAATTTAATCATATCTTCTTATTTATTTGCTAATATAAATAAAAAGATATTATGTAAAAAAAGAACTAAGTAAATAAAAATTTTATAACAGTTTATTCTCCCCATAAAGAATGCGTTGCCCCGCTACGCGGCCCGCTACGCGGGACCAGATTAAGACATTTTATCTTAAATCAAGCATCCGGATTTGTAAGGCTCCTTCTAGCAATGATTATTTAAATTTAAAGACTTTCCTATTTTTTTAAATTAAGAAATAAAACTGGCCTCTAACTTTTAGGGGTCGCTAAAGAGAGGTGAGCAATCTTATTTTGTTGACTCTTTCTAAAAAAAGCGCAGTCTGCCATTCTAAATTAAATTTAATTTTAGATTAAAACCTGGCTAGAAGCAGGGCCGCTAAGCGGGGGGGTTCAAATTAAAAAAAAATATAAATATATATCTAATCTCCAGCTAACAATGGCCCCGACCCTATTAGGTTTGGAGAATTGTTATTTTTTGTTTAAATTAGTTAATGCTATAGCACCTGAACCTATTTCTAGTACAAACCCTACAGTTAATACAATAAAGAAAAAGATTCCTACTGTAAAACCAAAGATAGAAACTTGGTATAGTGAAACTGCTAATGGAAATAATAATAGTATTTCAAGATCAAATATTAGAAATAGAAGAGCAACTATCATAAAATGAATTTGGAAAGTAGATCTAGTTTGATCAGGTATAGGTGCGAATCCACACTCATATTGACTTACTTTTTGAAAATCAGGTTTATGAGGAGCTAATAAAAGATTTAAAGCTAATAATACAGTAGCTAGAATAGGAACAAAAATAAATAAAAATAATAAATTATTCATTTAAATATAAAATAAAGATAAAGATAGTAATTGTGTACTATTTAAGATTAATGAAGGTTTTATAAAAAATAATAAAATAGTAAAAGTTAAAGTAGAAATTAAATAACTATGAGTATTAGTTAAAATAATTTCTAATTTTGCTCCACCTCTCTGCGTCAGCGGCGTCAGCGGCGTCAGCTGCGTAAGCTGCGTAAGCTGCGTCTGGGCCGATAGTGCGCCATTAGGGTTTGGAGAGGGAGTAAAAAGTAATTTTATTATTTGTAGATAATAAGAACAACTTATAACACTCACTATTATAGCTAAAACTGAAATGAAATAATAACCATTTTGTAGTGCTGAATATAATACTAACTGTTTAGAAAAGAATCCTATTAAAGGTGGTATTCCTGCCATAGAAAATAAAGATACAGCTAAAGATAGACTTAGTAGAGGATTGCTGAAGAATAATCCTTTAAATTCAGATATAAAAATTATATCTTTGTGCCCTCGCTCCAGCGAAGCTGGAGTGACTAAAGAGGCGTCAGCGGCTAAAGCTGCGGCAGCGTCTCCTGTTTCTCTAATAATGTTACGAGTTGTAGAATTTGTATAATTATTTATATAAGCTAACCCCAAAATTACTAGGAAAATATTTAAATTAGTTAAAGTATATTGTATAATATAAAATATAAATGAATCTATAGATTGTTCAGTATTAACAGCTAAAGCTAATAAAATAAACCCTATATGAGATATTGTACTATATGCTAATAACCTTTTTATTCTTATTTGAGCTAATCCTAATAAACTACCTATTATTAAAGATAAAGTTGCAGAAATTAATAATAAAGTTTTTAATATGTTATTATTGATAACTATGGTTAGTTCTGGGCTCTTTTGGATCCCCTGCGTAGCACCGCCTAAGGGCGCCTCACATTTTGAGGCCGAGGGATACCCTAAGGCTGTATTTTCGGTGGGGAAAGAAGATATATTATCTCCCAAAGGAGTAGAAAAAATTAAACTTATAAATTCATTTATAGCTCCTTGGTTTAAATTTAGTAGGTATCCACTATTATTAACAATTATAGTTTTTAAACCATCCCCTAATAAGCCGAAAGTTCCTAATTTAATTTGTAATTCTAATAATATAAATAATATAGCTATTTTGGGTATAATAGTTAACCAAGTAGTAACTATTGTAGGAGTACCATCATACACATCTGGAGACCAATTATGTAAAGGTGCTGCTGCTATTTTGAATAGGAATCCTATAAATATTAAACTTAACCCTAAACTTAAACCTTGTATAATATATTGTTGATTAACATCAATAACTGAATTTATAATATATAAAGATTCTAAATTAGTTGTTCCTGTATAAGAATAAATTATACCTGTTCCTAGTAATATAATACAGGAAGATAACCCACCTAATAAAAAATATTTTAATCCTGAGGAAGTAGCAGATTCTGAATCTCTATATAATGTAGATAAAACATATAATCCAAAAGATTGTAATTCTATACTTAAGTATACTGATATTAAATCATAACTTGATATTAATAAAGAAGAACCTAAACTACTAAATAATACTATTAATGAATAATCAGTCCCGCTTTCCTCTCCTTTGCTTAGGTTGGGAGTTTCTTTGTCTAGCTTTAATAAAGGTTTTTGTATTATTTTATTTAGATAGTGGGTCCTCAGAGGCAGGCTACCTCCTAATGCTGAGGCTACCAGCACCGCTTTTTTTGTAGGTTCAAAATAAGAATAACTATCTCGGCTCAAGTTAGGTTGCGAAATTCGGGTTATCGCTTTGCGAGTCGCTTTGCGAGAGACAGTTGCCCCGCTTAGGCGGGGCAAGGTTGAATCCAATTTGTTTAGGTCGCTTCGCGAATAAGAGAAATTAAATTTTTTTTGAGGCCATGCCATTAATATTCCTCCCCCTATCAGAAATAGGAAAATTTCTATTAATTGACTTATGGTTGTTATTTGAAATAGTCCACTGTATACCCCTAATCCTGAACCTATATTCTCTAAATTTAAAGTATTTAAAGTCAAAGCAGCAGCGAATAGGAAAACAATAGTTGTAATTCTAGTAACATGAATAGAATAAATTTTTGTGTTTAAAACAGGTAGTGCCTTAGCAACTATTAAGATTAAAATTGAAAATATGATCATCACTAAATGAAATTTTACAACTCCTTTTTAAGAATATTAATTTACTACCTCCCTCCACACTTATTCTTATTTTAAGAATAAAAATAAGAACTAACCACGCGTTCTATTATTTATTTAAGATTAAAACGCGATTAGGCAGGGTGGATGTCGCTCTGGCGCTTGTAGCCTACGGCAACAGCCTTTTTAAAAGAGGACCCTTTTTGTTTTTTTTTACAATTAAAGAAGAGGGGAGGAAAGATAGCTATATTTTTAATTTGGTTGGTCTGCGTCAGCTGCGTCAGCTGCGCCAGCGCTTTTTGTATTCCTTGCAATGCAACATTCTTTTTTTTTATTCTTTTTTTTTTTTTTTTTTTTTTTTTTTTTATTAAGAAATCTTAAAATAAAAATCGCTGACGCAGAAAAATATTCATAATTAAAAAAAATGAAATTTCATTAAATTCTTATTTTAATAAATAAAAATAAGAATAAGAATTAAATAAAGACGCGACCGAAATAGCCTTTTCTTATTTCTTATTTTTTTCTAATAAATAAGAAAAATTAAAAGAAGCGGTTTATAAATAGGCACTCTTCTCTGGCGTAGCAAGTTTAACCCTCCACACTTATTCTAAAATTAATAATAAAAATAAAGAAAGACGCCTCTGCAGGCGCCAGCCAGCCAAAGTGTAAAAGTACGGCCATAACCTCTTTGCTTCGCTAAAGCGAGACCCTTATATTGCTATACCTAAATAGGAGGTAGCTACACCTGATTTTGTTTTTTAAATTTAATTATAAAATCCCCTATCCAATTCTTATTTTTACTTTTTCTTTAATTTTAAAGAAAAGTGAAAATAGAGAGATTAAATAAATTTTATCTATATTATTTATTTAATAATTACGAGTAAAGAGATTTGAACTCTTACAATTTTTAATTATGAGTTCCTAAGACCCACCTGTCTACCAAATTTCAGCATACTCGTTTCTATAAAAAATTTAGGCTTTTTCAATTAATAATTATAACAATTCCAAGAATTTTTGGATCTGAGACAGAAGCAGTTTAAAATATATTTAGGAGAGAGAGATCCTACTACTCTTTTATTTTTATCTTAAAATAAAGATGAAATATCTGCGTCAGCGCTTTTTTAAAAAAAAAAGAATCGCGTAGCGAAGGAATAAAAAAAGCGAGTTGCCTACGGTAACCCTTAGATTCAGCTTCTTTTTTTTAAACCTATCGCTCCTCAGGATCGCCTCGGCCCTTAGTTCTGAATTTAACAATAAAAATAAGAAAGGTCACACCCAAAAGCGCTTTTTTTCATTTCTCTTTAATTTTTCAACTAATTCTTAATTTTATTTCTTAAAATTAGAATAAAAAGAAAAGTAAAATTAAGAACGGCGCTGATGCGGTTGGAGGAGCTGCGTATTGCTTCGTTGCCCTGTAGCCTTTGGCAACAGGGCAAAGAGAGGAGTTGCAACCTTTAATCTTATTTTATTTAACTTTAAAAAGATTAATTAAAAAGGGGGCTTATTACTGTTTTATTTTACACTCTACTCAAAACCTGGAAATTTTCGATAGCTAATTAAGCTACAGACCCCTTAGTTCTTATTTTATACTAAAATTAAAATAAAAAGGCGGGTCGCAAGCGAGGTAGGGTAAATTTAAAAAATACTGCAGTGCGCTTGCGCGAGTCAGGAATTTGAAAAATAGGACTGCCTAAGCGCCACCTGTTTAGTATCCTGCTTTCTCTTTTTCTCTTTGCGCATTATATCAGTGGGAGAGCAAGCGACTCTCTTTATTTAAAATTAAGATTGATATTCAAATAAGGGGGGGATGATAAAACTAAAAAATTCAAATTAAGATTGTACAGGTAACATTTTAAATGCATGGAATGGGATAGGACTAGCTAAAGTCCATTCTAATGTATTAACTGGTTGATTTTCAACTTTAAATTCATTATCAGAAGTAAAGAATGGTATTACAGCCCAAGGGTTGTTATTACTTAATTTTTCATTTGCAAAAATATCGTAGATAATATAACCAAATAAAATAGTAGCTAACACAGAGATTATAGAACCTAAACTAGATATTTGATTCCATCCACTGAATGCATCGGGATAATCTGGTATTCTTCTAGGCATCAATTTTGTTATTCTTAGTATATATTATATAATAATATATACTAAACTCTTAACTTTACGGTTAAGTTCAGACTATGTCATTCAGTTTGTAAAATTTATAGACCCAAACTGATCAGGCGCTAGTGTTATATTAACACTACAGGTTTATTGTTGGTATTACTCACCTGTTAGTCGTTGAACGTTAATCACTCTGAGGCGTCTCGCTCCTCGCTTGCTACAGCCTCCCCCTTTTTATTATTAAAAGAAGAATAAAAATAAGAATTAAGGGAGCCGCGTAGCGGGGCAGGGAGTCTGCTTGCAGAGAGCGACTCAATATACCGAGTAAATCTTCGCTGCAAATTACCCCCACTAATTTAGTGGGGGTGTTTTTGCAATTCACCTGATTATCTAATAAGTATTTAAGGGACTTATAGAGGCATTATTATATTATTATTTATATTTCTTTATTCTTATAGAATAAATTTTACCCTTGAAAAGTAAACCTGATTTGATATATTTAGATCTTATAAAAAAAAGTCCTATTTTAAATGTTTTAGAACAAACAACAGTAGGGTGGCTGCGCCAATCCAATATAATTAAGATCTTCAGAATTATACACATAAACAAGTTTAATTATCTTAGCCAGTGTTGTAGTAGATTTTTAGCACCATAATTAGGATTAATTTTACCTTTTTTATTACGTGTTTGCATATATAAAAATTCAGATGAAAATTGTTTTCCTGACATAGGATTATTTGAACCTAATCTACTATTAATAAATTCTGGTTTGTGTTTAAAACCTAAAGTTGTTGCAGCTATAGGACAATTATTCATAATTATTGTGGAATAATTTTTAAAAATAATATCCAAATAGTACTGTTCTCGTGTTAACATATAATCTTTTGTTACAGAACCTGTTTTACCTAAATCCTCTAAAATTAATAACATGAAATTGTTATGTGTATAATAAGATATACTATTATAAATAGGTAAATTTCTTTTTATTACACTAAGATTTCAATAAGATAATAATCTTCGAGTTCCACTTCAGGCACTACCTATATATATTTTACCATTAATTAAATTTATTCATTGATAAATTATTGTACGATTTCTATTTTCTATTCCTATTAAATTTCGATCCAAATTTGGCTGATATATTCTAACAGGTTTATTTATAAACTCTGGAAAGATATGAGGACCAAAAGATTTTATCGGTAATAAAGATAGAATCGCTAGAGAGTAAAAATTTAAACTGTTAGCTGCTCCTCCCTCCTCTCCAAAAGAGCTAGCGTTAGCCAGAGCAAAGAGAGGGGCCTCATAGAGGTCCCATAGGGAAGGTGAAGCTCCATTTATAAATAATAATAATAATATTACACCGGCCATTCCTAAAAAGTGTTGAGGGAAGAAAGTTAAATTAACTCCTACAAATAAAGTCCAGAAATGTATCTTTCCTAAGAAATCGTTAAAATTTCTACCTACTATTTTTGGAGTCCAATAATAGAAACCTGCAAATAAAGCAAATACAGCACCCATAGATAAGACATAATGGAAATGCAAATATATACATTAAAGTATAAATTGTGGACTGTCTCTTTACCAGTAATAAGTATTTATTTATCCGTATATAATAGATATTTGTTAATACAAGGTACTTTATATCATAAAGGATTCTCATATTTTATTCAATCTATTACAAAATTTGAATATATTTTATGTTCTACACTATATTTAGGAGATAATTTAAATTTACGAATAACTATAAATGGTTTAATTTTAGTGACTCTATAGAATTTCATATCACAATATAATCTATTATGCATAAAATAATCATATATAAATAGCATACTATTAACATTTTGAAATTTAAAAGCGATAGATGTGAAAATTTTAGGGCCACCTGATCTAGAAGAAATTTTACGTTTAAGGATAGCTGGTTTAGAATTTAATATAGTATTATCAAAATTTAATTTCGATGTATATTCATTAAATTGAAATTCTAAATTACATTCTATTCTATTTCCAGCATAATTAAATACTATTGTACCATCACTATCTACTAGGCCAGCAAAATACGGATCATATAACCCTATCTTATAATTGGCTTCAATATAATCTATATTATATAACTTACAAGCCTCTTTAAAATTAGGTACTTTTAGTCTAATTAAGCCATTAATATTCTTAATAATATACAACATAGTTTCTTTAGTTGAAACAATATATATTGAATAAGGCTTATTTTTATCAGATCTAATCCTACCCATATGTAAATAATTTTGTATACGTGTTAATATTTTAATATCTCTATTATGTAATTTAATTCTAATTTGTTTAAGAATTCTCTTATTAGATGGTTTTTCTAATCTAATATCAAAATTTCCATCACCATCTATTATACCCGCAAATCAATTTCAAAATTTATAATCTTCAATATCTGGTAACTGACATACAGTCTCTGAGAATCCTTTACAGTTTTCTGCTGATTGTATATTCAATCTAAATCTTAAATGATTTAGATTCGTAGTATCATTATTTTGACTATTTAAAGGAATTATTTTCCTACTAAGATCTAGTCCCTTAGGTTTAAGATAAAACGTATTAATAAATAGTAAACAATACACAAATAATATAGTTTCCAGCATATAGTCAGTTGCAGAATAATATTTAATAGAAGATAAATTATTCTGGCCCATTTGAGCTACAACATAGTAGGTATCGTGAAATGCTATATCTAAAGAAGCATTAGATAATACAACACCAGTTAACCCACCTATTGTGAATAAAGCTAAGAATCCTAAAACAAATAATAAAGGAGTATTATATCTTAAACTACCACCATATAAAGTAGCCATCCAAGAAAAAATTTTAATTCCAGTAGGCACCGCAATTACCATAGTAGCAGCAGTAAAATATGCTCTTGTATCCACATCCATTCCTACTGAGAACATGTGGTGCATTTTAAATAGACAGTTAAGCTTAACCTTAATTGACGCCGCCTTTTTATTATTACAAAAAATGCTGTCTGCGCCAGCGCTGGCGCAGAGACAACAATCGGCAGAGGGATAAATTAAGCTGCGAATAAGACTCTTTTAAAAATAAAGTCTCCAAACGCGACAGAACCATCTAAACCGGTCTCACAACCGGGATCGGACTATATCTTTATCTCTGAGGTTTAAAACAAAGCAGAGCCAGTTTTATTATTTAAGCTATTTTTGTTGTTGATTATTTTAGCAATAGCTCGAATTTTTACCAGCCCTTCAGGTACAAGGTGTTCCTTGTTTAATAACATAGTAAATATTTCTACCCAGTGTTTAAATGACTCAGCTTTTTTAGTCTTAAGTGGGTATGCTAAAAAATAATCACGTACTGGTAGTAAACCTTTGAATGTATTGTTATTATATCGATATACACCGTTAGTTTCTCCTCTAACAAAGACTTGTCCAAATTTAAAGAGATCGCGAATCTGCAGTAAAGTAGATTCTGCATTTTTCTGATCCAATAAGAACCGTAGAGAAACTCGGTAACCTGTGACTGTATTATATCGTGGTTGTATAGCAATATTAAAGCAACCTTCTGCATCTGTGAAACCAGATAACCAAGCGTCTGAAAGGTTAGGTTTCATTAATATAGGATCCTTTAGGAGAGCTAATTCTAGGTAAGCTACGCTATTAAAGAGCTGTGTATTAATCCATTCGCCTAATTGTTTTTGACGATAAGGTAAAACTAAATTACCGTTAAACATATATACTAGAAGTAAGATATCTTGAGGTTCCGTCACTATAAATCTGTAGTAACCATCAAATTCTCGCACTGTTCCAAAGCCTAAAACTTCTTGTACATGATATAAAATAGCACCTTCTTTTTGAGTTAATACAAATCGAGCTTTACCTTTGGTTGTTAAAATTGCTCCATCTCCTTCAGAAAAACCTATAAACCAGGTTAACCATTCATTGCTAATTAATTTATTACTATTTTTATTAAATATTTCAAATTTTCGAGATATCTTGCAAATAGTCTCTGAGGGACTCTTTAAACCAGCTTTGCTGGTATACGGATTTCCTGCTGATTGAGTATAACTAACAAGATTTTTACTATTGAAAGTACTTGTTAGCACTAAACTGTTCCAGCATACAGCAAGATTTATTACACCCATTTCATGTTGAGGGAGAGCCACCAATTGACTCCATACTAAAAACCCTAAAATACCGATAGAAAACATAGCATAAACCATACCGATATACTTAATTCCATATATATTAAATACACATGGAATTTGGACTGTCTCTTTGTCTATTTGTCTAAGTCATTAGTAGCATCCCACCGTTTCACAAATTGAACATAATTTTTCCCCAGAGGTGATTCAAGTGGTGATTTAAGGGCACCAATTGAGGTTAAATAATAGAAATGTTTAATTAAACCAAATTTATTATTTTTGGCTGAAACACAATTGTTCCAGTGAAAATAGTTATCAAGCAGACCGAGTATTTCGGTTTTTCTCGAGACTACCCATTTATTAGCGGTTTTGTTGGCTTTGGCCGTATACACTTTACCACCATAAACAGAAGCAAGGATATCGAGTAGATAACGATCTTTTTGTGAAACAGTTATGAATACTTGCATTGAAGTTTTGTTGTAGTAAACGCTCCCGTCTGAGTCAAAAAGTCCTGATAAATAAGCATTATTATAATTTAATTCTACTATAGGCAATATAGGAATATTGTATAAAAAGCATACTTGTTTAAATTGCGCTAAGCGAACAGGGTTTTGAATTAGACCATTAATATCACCAATAACTGATAATATTCCAGCTTTATGGTGTAGTCTGAAGCGAATAGCATTGGCATGAGAAGTCGCTTTCACAGAACCACCATAACGTGATTTTAGTTTGTGAAGACAAGCAATATCTCGAGGTTCCGTTACTACAGAAAGCTCAACATAACTTTTTTTAGATATATGGAAGTTACCATCACCATCAATAAGACCAGCGATCCATTGACGTAATTTTAATTCGTTATTCCCACTTCCTTTTTCCATTTCCCGATTAGCCTCACAAAGCGCTGACGCAGCTGACGCAGCTGACGCAGCTGACGCAGCTGACGCAGCTGACGCAGCTGACGCAGCTGACGCAGCTGACGCAGCTGACGCAGAGGGGTTAGTTGTTAGACAAATAGACAACACACGTACAGTCTCTGAGGTTCCTACTAACATGCTTGGATTTCCGAGAAAATTCTCAAATTTCGACTGTGCGTTGGTTACCTGCGGATTATATAGTACTGTAAGGATTATAACTAATGAGACTAATACACTAACAATTAGCATTAGATTTACACAATTAGTACCCCACAGATTAACCCATCCTTCCCGCATATAGTGTGTTGCGATTCTGTAATACCGGGAAATAATATTACAAATAGGGCTATTTAGATTTATATAACCAAAAATAGGTTTACCGGAGAATGTTGATACTATATGACTTACTATACCAAATCCTGGTATAATTAAAATATAACAATAATTTTGATTAAAATAATAGTTATTTAGATAATCTATGCCCCGCCTGTAGCACCAATTTGGAGCAACTGGCGGCCTTATTTAGGATGGTTTATTATATATAAATAATCTATTAAAATTTAATACTCCAAAACTTACGTCTTTCTTAGGACTTTATCTTAAATTGTATCTCCAGCCCTCATTTTAAGCTACAGGCGGGACTCGCTTTTTTTATTAATTAATAAAAATCGCTGACGCAGCTGACGCAGCTGACGCAGCTGACGCAGACGCGACTATTCATTGTATTTTTTAATTCAATAATTTGTTTTATACCTTGATCATTTAAATGGTTTTTATCTTGTATTAATATATAAGCTTTTCTCCATTTTAAATAATTTATATGTTTATTTGATTGTAAATGGTACTCATCAAAATAATTTATTACTTTTCTAGCTGAGCCAAAACTAGTAGAACCGTAATAATAAGTATCTTGACTTTTTCTATAACCAATGTTTCCTCCGAAAAAGTCTTTAATCAATAATAAAATATCATTATTTTTTTGATCAATTTGAAAATTTAATCTAATTTCAGGTTTAGATCTATTAATTTTATTAACAACTTTGATTTGAAAACTAGCATCAGCATCAGAAAAACCAGCTATCCAATGATTATTAAAATCATTATTTAAATTCATTTTAAATACTATATTTTCTTTATTATATAAAGAATGGTTTAATATATTATTAATAACTTGATTATATTTATTTAAAGTTCTTAATTTTCTATTAATTAGATTAATAATTTTAAGAAGTCCATCTTTATTAGAAATAATTAATAAATAAGCATTTTTATCTTTAATTCTTCTAATATTACCATATCCTAGTCTTTCTTTAATATAATAGGCTAGAGATACATCAGAGGAGCTAAATACAATAATAAGTTGTTGTTTTGAACTAAATTGACCATCACCATCAATTAAACCAGCTAAGTAACATCCAAATTGTTTATTACTTAGCGGTCTTAAATGTTTAGATTTATGAACTGAAATAGTTTTAATATTCTCTGTCTTAGATACAATTTCGTTGCGTAAAGTCTCTGAGGTAGAACCTTTGCTTGAACTTGAAAAGGGTTTACCTGCTGATAAATTTCTTTGTTTTAACTTTTTCACTGTGTCAATTAAGATGGAGTATTTAAAACTAGTTAGTGAAATCGTCCCAGCATATTGCAACGTTACGAAGCCTATAAATTTAACTTCAGGGTGACCAAAGAACCCATTCCCTAAAACCCCTAATTTATTAACTCTCTTGCCCGCCTACCGCTTTATCTCAACTATTCCGCAACGCTCTCAATTGTGTAGGCGCAAAGCGGGCTAAAGCTAGAGCGGTGGAAACCGGGACAGCGATTAGGCGGAGGGGTTCATGTACTACTGACTAATCTCATAAAGAGCACAGTAGCCTTGTGTAAGATAGGGAACCGATTGTACATTAAGCACCATTTCAGGCACCCACAAGTGACCCAATCTGTAGCGATATTTTAGAATACCGACGGTCTTTGTACGAGTATACATTGACCGTTTTCACTTGCATAGCCAATGAACAATAGTTCATCCTTACGCCTGTCGGGGTAAGCATACTCTCTTGCCCTTTAGCCTTTGGCAACAGGGCTACTAAGGCACCTAATGGGTTTGCCTTCGGCAACTGCTGTTTTTCTCTAAAGATTGCACAGCATAATACTATACTGGCTTAATTTAAGCCAGACTAAATAAGAACTTAGACAAGCTTAAACTAGTCATAATATTGTATGGACTAGAATTATGGTATACAGAGTATTCACTTTAATAGGTCTTTATTTAATAAATCACACCTGCCTATTAAAATTTCACAATTTGTCTCTTTAAATTTTATATTGAACCATATCCTTTATTCCCGTAGGGATACACTAGTTTAGACTGTTTATTGTAGCCGCTTTGGCTTTCAATATTTTCCTAGTAACTGGCGAAATATGTTCACTATTGATAATAGATGTATGAATTTCTTGCCAGATTTGATACGATTGAGCTTTTTTAGTCCGTAGTGGATGATAGTCGAAATATTTGAATACTCGATCCATATTACGAGCACCATTGACAGTAAGTTCGTTTATTCCAGGTTTTGAGTGTGATCGAATTACACCACCAATAAGTGTAGTAATATGTATAAGTACTGTTAAATTGATTTCTCCAAATTGTGCTAAAAGAAATCGAAATCGGTACGCGTTTGAGTTACCTAATAGTGAACAATTGAAACAACCTTCAGCATCTGTAAAACCACAAAGCCAAAAATCGTTTAATGTTGGAGTTACCGGTGTTGGGATATATTCTACTTTTGTTAACTGGTCTGGAGTCCTAAACCCTGAGAGCATTCGTTTATTGAAAGCTCCAAGAAATAGAGCAAAGCTTGCTTGTTTTAGAGGAAATACAAGATTTCCATTGAATAGTTCAATTAGCAATGCTACACTGGCCACATCTTCTACTATAAAACGGCTAGTATTCGCTCCTTGTTTTATAACACGACCAAATCTTAAAACTTGTTGAATATATTCAAGAACTTTTAGATCAGCGGTGCTTTGTGTAATAACAAAGATTGTGTTACCACGGTTGTTTACTATAAAGCTACCATCGCCTTCTGCAAATCCCACTAACCATTCTAGAAAAGATTGATTAGGGGCTACTGCATTAGGAAAACAGTTATTATAACATTTATAAAAAATATTGAAGCGAAACGGTGTAATACCACCAATGGCTACTACAGGAATAGTGTTTAATAATTTTGTTATTGAGAATAAGTGTTGATATAAAATAGGATCACCACCTCCTGCTGGGTCATAGAAGCTAGTATTGAAATTTCTATCTGTTAATAACATTGTAATTGCCAAAATAATATTTGATATAGAGTAGCTGTCGCATCTTTTTTTTTCTTAAATTAAAGATTGGTTGTCTAGTAGCCTACGGCAACAACTCCAAAAAGCGCAGACGCAGCTGACGCAGCTGACGCAGCTGACGCAGCTGACGCAGCTGACGCAGAGGGAGTCAGCGCCACCCTACTTTTTGTTTCTACTCTTTTATTTTTATTCATTAATGAATAAAAAAAAGCGTAGTTGCTCTAAAGCGAGTCGCGAAGCGAGCAGGAGATAGTAGTTTGAAACTTTAAAATTTAAAATAAATTTTCAAAGTTAGAATTTATATACTCTTCTATTCACATAGAAGTTAGGAATTTATCTTAATAATCTAAGTTGTAAAACCTATTTAAATGATTCCAAGAAAAAACAGTTCTCTTATCATTCATATTGGATTTAATATTTAATATATTATCTATATTCTCCTGCTCGCGAAGCGAGCAACTCGCTTTTTGGAGGCAGGAATAATTAAATTTAGGATTAAATAAATTAAGTATTTCTTTCCAATTATTATAATCTAAAAATTTAGAACCAAATAAAGGGTATTCGTTTAAATAATCTACTAATAATAAATTAGTTTTTAAACTCACAGTTCTAAGTCTATATTGAGGATAAGGTGTATTTTCTCTTGTATTTTTAAGAGAAACAATTAAAAATTTAGCAATATTTGCTAAAAATAATTCATTACTATAACCTAAATGATCTTTTTGTCTTTGACTTAATTCAAACTTACATTCTATTTTAGGATATTTACCTGTCAAAGTTGTCCTAACACTAAATTGACCGTCAGATTCAATAAATCCAGATAACCAAGCATCTTTATTTAAAGAATCTTTATTCAAAGGTAGTTTCTTTAAATTAGAATATTTATTATTTGAAACAAGCCAATCAATTAATTTATAAAGAGAAAAAATTTTAGGTGTTTTCATATTACCATTTAACAAATTAACTATATTTAAAATTCCTTTTTGATCATTAATATATAAAACATAGGCATTTAAACCTTTTTTTTTTATTAAAGATCCGAATCCTAAATTTTTCTGTATTAGTAAAGCTAAAGGTAAATCTTTTAAATGGAAAACTATTTGAATTGAAGGGTAGTTAAGTTTACCCTTAGGAGATCTTTCAGTCGCTTTGCGAGGAACAATAATAGTACCATCACCTTCAATTAAACCAGTTAAATAACTGATAAATTTATAATTATTATTTGAAGAATTAGAACCATAATTTGGATTTAACAATATCAAATTACAACAGATTATCTCTGGCGTACATTCTCTGAAGAGCCTTAAAAGATTCAAATCGATTAAGTTTCCTGCTGATCGACTTTCTATTACAATATTAAGTAAGCTTTCCCAGCAAATAGCCAAATTTAGAGCCGGCACAATATAAGCACCGGCTAGTACAGGTAAAGATAATAACAATAATATAGCTGTAACAAATATAGCCCATACAAATAAAGGTAATTTATGTAAAGACATCCCATTAGTTCTCATATTTAAAGTAGTACTAATAAAATTAATAGCACCTAAAATTGAAGATACACCAGCTAGATGCAAACTGAAGATAGCTAGATCTACAGAACCTCCTGAATGTGATTGAACTCCTGATAATGGGGGATAAACAGTCCATCCTGTACCTGCACCATTTTCAAGTAAAGAGCTCATTAAAAGTAATAATAATGAAGGTGGTAGTAACCAGAAAGAGATATTGTTCAATCTTGGAAATGCCATGTCAGGGCTACCGCAATGTATAGGTAAGAAATAATTACCAAACCCACCTACCATTCCAGGCATAACCATGAAAAAAATCATTATGAAAGCATGGGCGGATATTATAACATTGAACAATTGGTGGTCTCCTTGTAATACTTGTACACCTGGAGAGGATAATTCTAACCTAATTAACACAGAAAAAGCAGTCCCAATCATTCCAGCAAAAACTGAAAAAATTAAATAGAGGGTACCTATTTCTTTAGCATTAGTAGAATTTATCCAATTCATTAACTATTACACCCTAAAAGTTTGAATTATTTACTCGCTGCGCTACTCTTTTTTTTAGAAGGATCTTTATTTTGTCGCTTATCTCCCTGCCGCTTTAGGCCCTCCGCGTTATTCTTTTTTAAATTAAGATTAAAAATAAGAGGAGAGACAGGAGCGAGGATTCCTCTTAAAGCGATTTATTCTATAGAGGCGGGTAGCAAAGCTAGTATTCCTAGGCCTCGCTTTTTATTATATCGCCTGCCTCCAAAAAGCGAGTAGCCCCGCCTTTTATATTTTTAATTTCAGTATATAAAAGGCGGGGCAGGCGATTCATTAATTTCATTCATTTCATTAAGAAATTAAGAAATCTTTATTTTAAGATAAAAAATAAAGATGCGAACTGGTCCTTATTTTTAAAGAGGTCTTGCGGGACCACTAGGTGGGGGGGGGGGGGCAGAGTGTAACAAGAAAAATTAACCTTAAGTAAATAATAAAATCAAATAAAAGTTTAATAAAAAAAGAATCATAGCTTTTTATTTAATCTTTTCTTTTATTTTTATTTACCAATAGTAAGCCTGTTTTAAATGTTAATTTTATTTAAATTTTTCCACCCCGCTCTGGCGCCTGCAGCCAGCCAATTAGTAGCCCCGCTACGCGGGGCAAGGCCCTGTTGCCGAAGGCTAAAGGCAATTCGCAGGCGAAGCGACCATTCTTATTTTAATTTATTAAAATAAGATTAAAAAAGGCAGGAGACCTCTATTTGAATTTGAATAGATCGACCCTCTGCGTCAGCTGCGTCAGCTGCGTCAGCTGCGTCAGCTGCGTCAGCTGCGTCAGCGCTTTTTATATTCTTATTTTAAATTTTTAGATAAACGAGGGTTGCTTCGCATTTTTTTTAATTTTGTTTCGTTTTTCATTCCTTGCTCTGGCGCAGCCAGCCAGCCAATTAGCGAGTCTTTCTTTAATTTTATTAATTTTTTCTGCGTCAGCGATTTTTATTTTTAAAAATTCATTAAGAAATCTTAAATTAAAGATAAAAATAAGCGCATTCCTTTCATTCATTAATTTCATTAATTTCATTAAGAAATCTTTTAATTAAAAGTTTTCTTAATTGATGAAATTAATGAAACGAAAACCGATAGAATGAAAGGAATGAAAGGAATAAAAAAGCGACCCTGAACCCTTAACCCTGAGAGCGAGATAAACAAACTAATCTAATATTTAGAATTATTTATGCAGAGGCTCAAGAAGAAAGCTCCAATATTTAGGCTATTAATTAAAAAGTGGAACTAAAGTTCGATACACTCCGCGAAGCGCCCTCCAAGTTGCTTTTGGTAGCAAAGCGAGGAAGGAGTCCTGCATTAGGCAGGCACCCTAAAATAAAAAAAGGTGTCCTGCATTAAGCAGGCACCTTTTTATTCTGAAATTAAGAATAAAAATAAGAACTAAGGCTTCGCCAAAGGCGAGTATGCAGAAGCTTTCTAATTTAGGAAGCATGGCGATTACGGTGGGTCGCGCAAGCGCATCCTCAATATTAAATATATTTAAGCTGGTCATATTAAGCAAAATTTATTATTATTTAGCATCTTTTTTTTTTAATAAAATAGGCCTTAAGAGGATTCGAACCTCTGTAAAAAGTATTAACAGTACCTCGCTTAGACCACTCAGCCATAAGACCCTTAATTATTTAACCCTAGCTAAGCTTACTAAAACCACCCTTCGCTTTTTGGAGAGCCAAAGCTTTAGTTGGTAGTATTGGTTGATGCTTAGACCCTCGCTTTAGCGAGTCCCTAAGGACCTTTTTTTTTAAAAATCTTGAATTTAGAATAAAAAGCGACCCCCTGGCTTTTGCCATTCCCAAATGTGCCATTCTAATTTTAAATTAAAAAAGTGAAAAAAAAAGCAGCTGACGCAGCTGACGCAGCTGACGCAGCTGACGCAGCTGACGCAGAGGGAGTTTTAAACTAATTCTTAATTTTACTAATAAATCATTTTAGATAAATAGAAAGAGAAATAGAAAGAGTTAGAGCTATAGATTTTGCTTTATTAGCATGCCTACATTATTCAAGAGAGCTAGCAAAAAAAAAAAAATTTTTTTGTCGCTACCGCAAAAATAGTTTAAATTTAATATCTTAAATCTTTCTGGTCTTTTTTTACCCTAAATTAGGGTTGCTAATCCCTCACATAAGGGTCCTGCATTAAGCAGGCACCCTTATTTTTAATAATGAATCCATAGTGGAGGGTAATAGCTAAATAAAATTAGATAGCTCCATTCTATTAAAACGAGAGAGACACGACTCGAACGCGCAACATCTTACTCCCAAAGTAAGCTCCTTAACCAATTAGGATACTCTCTCAGCATTAGCTGTCTTAATTAGGTACTTTAGAACCGATGGAATATTAATAAAGAGAAAGGACTACAAAAATTTTATTTTAATATCAAAATTATAATATGTATTTAAATCTTTTACTTTTATAATTTTTATTTTACTCATTTATATTTTTAGGTAGTCAAGTGTTGTTTTTTTGGTTTTTTCATATTTTAATCCCCCCCCCCCTGCGTCAGCTGCGTCAGCTGCGTCAGCTGCGTCAGCTGCGTCAGCGCTTTTGGAGCCTAGGCAATATAGTCTTAAAGCGCATCAGCTGAGACAGGGTCGCTCTAGCGTTTTAAGTTTGAAATAGCAATTCTTATTTTCATTTAAAATTTCATTCTTTCATCTTTAACTAAAAGCGCTGACGCTTAAATTTAATTAAGAAATCTTATTCTTATTTTTATTTATTAAATAAAAATAAGCGCATTGGTAAAAATAAGAATGGCTGGGAGTAGTTGCCCTGTAGCCTAGGCTACAGGGCCGCTACGCGGGGCTCTATTTGTCTAGTCCTCGCTTTCAAAAATTTAAAGAGGTAGGCTATTCTTGGAGAAAGATAGATTCGAACTATCATTATTATATTGCAAATATAACCGATTAACCATTATCAGATTTCCCCAATTCTTTATTAAAATTTTAAATATAAACAAAATTATTAATTATTTGAATTAATTTAGGTTAGATTTAGAATTAATGGGATCAATCCGCCCCCGCGTAGCGGCCCTGCTTCGAGGGCTACTTAGCGCCAGCGCCTACCGCGTAGCGGCCCTGTCTAAAGCGAATAAAAACTAAGGGCACCCTTTTGCCCTGCTTTTTATTTAAAGATATAAATAAAGATTACTTTGCTTTTTTTAATTTAAGATTTCTTAATGAATAATTTAAAAAATAATAAAAATAAAGACTTGTAGCTGCAGGCGCCAGCAACAGTCGCTTTGCAGTTGCCTAGGCTACAGGGCATTTAAAGCATTTAAAGCATTTAAAGCATTTAAAGCATTTAAAGCATTTAAAGCAGCGTCAGCGCTTTAGGATTTATTTGTAATTTTTACTTATATTAAATTAAGTTAAATTAAGAATTGCTACTTCAAATGCGCTTGCGCGACTTCTTCAAACGCAAGGGCCGACTCCCTCTCTCCTCAAATTTTACAAATTGAGGTTGGTCTATCTAGCTTAATTATAAAAGTTTAAATTTTAAAACTTAAGCTAGAGCTACCTAATATTACTTATTAAATTTTTTATTATCTGAGTTGACCAGATTTGAACTGATTTAATCCATTTCCAAAAAATGGTGTTTTTCCAAATTAAACTACAACTCAATTATAATGCGTAGCAATCCTCCCTCTTTTAATCCCAAACCCTCCTCAACAATTAGGCCTTTTGTTATACTGCTATAAACAATTATTTGTAACGATGCGAGCCTAAATAGGGGTGAGTTTAAAATTAAATTAAAAGAAAAAATAAGAATAGGAGGGCGTCCGCAGGTTTTTTTTATTAAAATTTAAATTTAATTTACCCCCGCGCAGCGGCCCCAAAGTAAAGGTGAAAAGTAAAAAATAATAATTTAAAGAGAGAAGCTGATTTCACTTTTCTTTAAAATTAAAGAAAAAGTAAAAATAAGAACGCGGAGGGGCAGGAGTTCGAGTATTTATTCTCCTAATAATTATTATATTGAAAGATTTAAGGTTAGGAGCCGCTGCGCGGGGGTAATATTTTCTTATTTTCTTAATTAGGGAGATAGTAAACTACTATTTTTGAGCTTAAATTTTAAGTCTAGGTAGAGTGGTTTAATTTCGACAGTCGCTTCGCGACCAAGTAATATTAAATCTAAATCGAATTAGTAATTTCACCATTTTGCCTAAAAACGGAATTGAACCGCTATCTACTTATTACAAGTAAGCCATTTTACCTATTAAACTATTCAGGCTTTATTAATTTTCAATTTCTTTTTTTACCTTGCGTAGCAATCCTCTTTCTTTTTATCTTTCTCTTTTCTGGATGCGCTTGCGCGACTAAAGCTAGTCTACTTTTTCTCTGTATCTTTCTATTTCTCTTTCTGCGTCAGCTGCGTCAGCTGCGTCAGCGCTTTTACTTTCTCTTTTTTCACTTAAAGGATATTTTCATAGCTAGCCGCCATGCCATCCCTCTAGCCTTCGGCTACTAAGCATTCGCTTCGCGACCTTCACACTTTTTTTTCTTTAATTTACCGCCCTCCCTTTTGTTTCTTTATTTCGTCATCGCTCCTCTCCCGCCAGCCTTTGGCAGGCGGGAGAGGGCGAGAAATTTTAAATCTAAAAATAAAATTTTACAAATAAAGAAGGGAGGGCTGTAGCCGTAGGCTACAGGGCGGATTATTAAGCTCTAAATTTCGAAAATCTTAATACCCCGCCTTATCGGGTTTTATTATTATTATTTACATATTTTCTGCACATGCGCAATTTACAAAATAAAATTAAGAAAATAAAAAAAAATCTATAATTTTTAGAATTAATCTCTGCTTTAATTTATCTACCAAAAGACTGGGTGATATAGTCGCGTCTTTATTTTTATTCATTAATTTCATTAATTTCATTTTTTTAAATAATGAAATATCTGCGTCAGCGCTTTTAATTAAAGAATAAAAAAAGCGAGCGCTAATTTAAAACAGATAATGCTTTAGCAATTTTGTTCTTTGAGTTAAAAATATCCGTTTATTTTCAAATTTTGGGTTTTTTGTTTTCGTTTATTTTAAAAATCGTTTCTTTTCAAATTTTTGGTGTAATTGAAACCGTTTATTTACAAATTTTTATTGTAAATAAAATTAAAGCAAAAATTTAGCATATCTTTAATTAAAAATAGCTATTAAAAATGAAAATGACTATTAATAATAAGTTTTTTTATAAATTAGTACTATTAAACTAAAAATTTTTACAAATTGTACATTTATAGCCTATCTAGTTGTAATCTACAACTTAATTATTTTATTTAAAAAAAAAAGTATAATTAACTTTATCTCTTAAATAAATTTAGTATCTAAGGGTTAGATTCTTGCTTTATAGACATTCAGCACTTATCTATTATGTTTGTGGCTACCCAACTATGCATTCATATATTGTTATCTTTAAACTAATAAACCTTAAGTCCTAGCATTAGGGCTGCTAATCCCTAATGCTTAGGAGGCTTATTTTTTAGTTATAATTTTTTAATTATGCAAAAAGTTAAAAGAACTATAGCAACTCTTTACCTTTTTACTTTTGCCTTCAAAAGCATAAGATATTGCTGACAATAATTACAAACAATTGGTACACTAGAGAAACACAGCCTATTGGTCCTTTCGTACTAGAAGGTCTGCCCCCTTTTACTAATTTTTCCTCCAGAAGATAGGGACCATACTGACTCACGTCGTATTAACAATTTTGTTACCCTTTTTTTATTTAAAAAAAAGTTCTTATCTTTACAGATAAGTTCAGACTATGTCATCAATCATAAATATTTTTTTTACAATTGTCGGATTTTCGTGTTAGGTTTATTGTTAGTTTTACTCACCTATTAGTCGTTGAACCTTCACAGTAATATTTATATAATTAAATTATAATTTTCACTTTACTGCGCTTGGCTGCAAATTAACTTTATCTTTATCTTTAAAGTTTTTCTTGCAATTTATCCGATTTTCTTCTTTAAATTATAGCACCTCCATTTTGTTATAAAACCTCGTCTCCAAATCTGGAGTGTGGGTATAAAAAAAAGAAGGGGCTTTTTTTTTTTAAAGATGATAGTATGAAAGATTAAAAAATCTATAAACCTATTCTATACAACATTGAATTCTGAAAATATTTAGAAACAGTATCTCTTAATAAATCTAAATTTTTAGCACCTATTGTTAATATCCATTGATTTTTTCTATCATGTAAAACTCCAACATAAATATTAAATTTAATTTTTATAGCTTTTGCTAAATTATCAACTTCTTTTTTACTATAACTATTAGTGTATATTCTTACTCTGTTTCTTCCTTTATCAAAATTACCATCGGTCATAATTAAATAAGCTAAAACTACTGGATCCATTAACTCACCAATATTTGTAGGTATTATTTTTTTATATTTATTTAAATTTTTATTCTTTTTTTTTTTATTCATTAAGAAATCTAATTTATAAAATATTTCATAATACTGTACAAATATAGGTAAACTTTTAGTTTTAAGTCTATAATTAATATAAATTTTGTTTTTACCTTTTATTTCTAAAGCTTTAACAGAGTTACTCATATATTCTTTAAATAAATTACCTGCAAATAGTGCAAAATCTTTATAATTTTGTCCAAAGCTCATTTCAAATCTAACATTAGCTGTAGGTGAAGATCTATATAAGCTACCATCTCCTAACATAATACCAATTAATATAGAATGTAGATCTGCTTTAATCGGAAAATCAGGGTCAAATTGATTTATATTTGCACTTTTATTAATAGTATTATTCATACTTATTTTGTTTAAATTTATAATGTTTATTTTCATAATTTTTATTAATACTGTTTGATTTAATTTTCCATACTATTGTCCTCAAAAGAGTGAGTACTAAACCCAACTCACGTACCCTTTTAATCGGCGAACAGCCGAACCCTTCCAAGCTTCTTCCCCCGGAGGATAGGATGAGTCGACCATTTTTGTTAACACTTAGGCTCTTTATCCTAAATTTCCAACT
>Ga0193742_1000294_pt1 | contig 35570 bp, 35 predicted proteins | sample L2c1metaG_FD_165511 | JGI IMG/M metagenome (GOLD analysis project Ga0193742, IMG submission 165511) | Soil microbial communities from a riparian zone of the East river system, Colorado, United States - L2c1 | ecosystem: Environmental > Terrestrial > Soil > Riparian zone | place: USA: East River... | reverse complement strand
CTATCGGTGCACACATCGTGCACACGCCGCCTTCCAACTCTTTGAAATGATTTAACTCTCGGTCCAATCCATCATGGGGAAGTTTAAGCTAGGTCCAGCCTGCGAAAGCTCGCTAGATCAAGCTTCACACATCTCAGCGGCCGCTTTGCGCCACTAGCGGCCGTTCGCCAGAGGTACATTCTTGGTGGAAGTTAAGAGAGAGAGAGTCCTGCAGCCGCCGGGGGCCCGGTGACCGCAACAATGAGGTCTGGTACGTGGACGAACGGCAGTCACGCCCGCGAGGCCAAGCCCGCCGCAATACCCGGCTCAAGTTCACGCGCTGCCTCGTCTTCGGCCGAGTGTTTTTGTGCGAGGGCCTCGGTATTGGGCATGAACAACATGACGATCCCCGCGAGGAGAAAGAGCGTGCCGCATACTCCAAGGGACAGCTGGAGGCCTATCATCTGGGCAAGGCCACCAAAGAGGACCGGTGCAAAGGCGGAAATGCCGCGACCGATGTTGAAGCAGAAGCCTGCACCCGTCGCCCGAACGCGGGTCGGATACAGTTCGCCGAAATAGGAGCCGAACAATCCGACCCAGGCGATGAAGAACGCATAGACCGGGCCAAGCCACAACAGGACCATCCGGTCGGTGGCAAACGCGTACATCGGGAGGGTCACGGCACAGCCGAACAGCGTTACAAGCAGGGCGCGTCGCTTGCCAATAGCGTCCGCCAGCCAGCCGAACAGCTGGTAACCGATGAACATGCCGACGCTGAGCACTGTCATGAACATTCCCATGTCGCTGACGGATAGGCCACGCTCTTTGACGAGATACGTTGGCAGCCAGGTCGTCGTGCCCCAATAGGCGGAGAGCGACAGGCCGGCTACAAGTGCGCCTAAGATCGTGCTCTTCGCTAGGCCCTTGGTAAAGATTTCGTCGAGCGTCACCGAATCGTGCTTTTTGCGATCGCGTTCCTCCGCTTTGTTGCGCACTTCGTGCTGCGCTTTCCAAGTCGCGGATTCCGGAACAAAAAAATAGATGTAGATCGCGACCGGCACGGCCAGTCCCGCTGTCCAGAATACCGCCCGCCAACCGTAGTCAGGAATGATCTGACCAGCGAAGTAAGCGGCCAGTGCGACTCCAAGCGGAAAGGAACTCAGGGCAAAAGCCGCAGCGCGTCCCCGTTGATGGATCGGCCAGGTTTCGGAGATATAAGCAGAAATGACTCCCCAAAGGCCGCCCAGCCCCAATCCCGCAACAAAGCGCAGAACAAGAATCTCCCAATAGTTGGTAGTGAGCGCGATAGCCATCGTAAAGATGCTGAAGCTCACCAAGGAGACAAGCAGAGCAGCGCGCCGACCGTAGTTGTCGGAGAACCACCCCATGATCACGGCGCTCAACGCCACGCCAATCATCGTCGACGTCGCCAGCATTCCTGCCGCGGCCGGCGCGAGTTGTAGGTCGGCCATGATGGCCTGCAGGCACATCGCCAGCAGGAGGATATCCATTGCGTCAAATGTGTAACTAAAGAATCCTCCGAAGAGGACTCGCCATTTCACAGTGTCTTTCATCGTCCCCTCCATGGACAGGTATCCCACGCGCTTTGTTGCTGAGGACCACGGTCGCCGGCTCCGTTGTAGCGGAATACACCCCTCAGGATTTGCGGCTAAGCGGCAGCGGCGATCTTCTTTCGAGGCAAATCGATCATCTGACGCGCTTCCGCTGGCGTCGCCGGCTCAAGCCCAAGATCACGGATGATCCGGACGATGCGGTCAACCTGCTCGACGTTTGTTGCGAGCTTGCCGCGCGAGTAATAGAGATTGTCTTCAAGGCCGACGCGGACATGGCCACCCATTAGGATTGACTGAACGCCAGCGTTGAGCTGCGACGGTCCGATGGCGCTGACATTGAAGATCGCGCCCTTCGGTATCATGTCGACCATCTGCGCTAGGATCTTCGGTGTGTACGGCATCGCGCCTTGGAACCCGCGGTTGGCGGAAAGAACGAAATTGATAAAGTAAGGCGGCTCGTCGAGCCCCGCCTCGATGCAGTCCGTGACGTCCTGCAGAAGGTGGGTCGGGCTAAAGACCTCCCACTCAGGCTTGATCCCCCGCTCCTTCATCATTGTCGCCAACAGCTTGCAGCGGGTCGGCGAGGTATTCATTAGCATCTCGCGACCTTCAAACGTGGCGATAATGGTGGTCGGATCGAGCGTGCACATCTCGGCGCCCGCCTCCATGCCCTTGATTCTCTCCTCCCACATCAATTCAGGGTAACCGTTGGGCCCTTGCTTCACGACATCACCGTTGATGCCGCCGCCGGTGGAGTTGTTGATGACGATGTCGCACTTCGCACGCACCAAATCGTTGATGCGCCTGTAGATCGCCGGATTGCAGGTCGCCTCATCGTCGGCTCGCCGCGCGTGAATGGCCACAATGCCGGCGCCAGCGTTAAAGCAGCGATAGACATCATCGGCGATCTCTTCCGGTTGGGTCGGAAGATTCGGATTCATTTTCTTGTTCGCCATGCCACCCGTCGGCGCGATCGTGACGATGACTTTTCTGTCGGCCATTTTTCTCCCCTATCTGTCCGCGATGCGACTCATGATCATCCGCAGCCGGCGGGACGGCCCCGGTTACGTTCACTCGATGGATTTGGCATCGATAAGAATGAAGGCCACATGGCAGGGCTTTTCGGATCGATTGGCCCAGGCGTGATTGGTGCCACGCTGCACGAGCATGTCGCCGGCCATCATCTTCTTCTCACCGACATCCATGATCGCCCAGATCTCGCCTGACAAAACAATCGCGAAGTCGAGCGAGCGGGTACGATGCATCTGACCGTGGCGGACAGCGCCGCCTTTGCCAACTTTGGCGGTTTCATCGATCGGCGCCGAGCCGCCCATGGCGGCCACTTTCGCTTCCCAGTGATGATCAGGGGGGAATTCCACGACCCTGAAGACGCAGCCGCCCGTGGGCGGCGCGACGACAAAAGGCACCTGGCAGGGGTCCTTGGCGGTTGCCGTGCAGTTATCCGCAGGGAGCGTCACCGCCTTCCAGAAATCGGTAACGGCGTAAGTGGGGGTCTGAAGCACGGTCATGACGTGCGGTGCGATTTGGTCGGTGAGGAAAACCGAGTGCCCCTCATCGTCGTGCCCGGTGACGATGACGCGGAACTTCTTTATGTCGGCGCTTGGGGGCACAAACACAGCTGCTGGCGATCCGCCCATCTGACCACTCCACCCGCCGTGGAATCGCGCTTTCCTGCGTCGCAACGCGCGCGCGACGAACCACAAGGTGCGCCGGTGGCGCAGGAGGTTCGACGGCAAAGGGAAGAGCGTTTCCGTCCGTCTTGTTGCTGACTTCGTTCTGCCGGCAACTTAAGCGCGTTCCGAGGCCCCCGACGAATCGATCTTTTCCATTCGAAGTATCGATTTCGTCGATACTTGTTGCTATGATCGGGACGCGCACATCAGTCACGCGCTGAGGCTCCAATGCGCTTTCGGCACCTGGACTTGAACCTGATCATTTATCTTGATGCATTGCTGGCGGAACGAAGCGTCTCCCGAGCGGCGGAGCGCGTGCACATAAGCCAATCGGCCATGAGTGATGCCCTCGCCCGCCTGAGGGTCTACTTCAAAGACAAGCTTTTCGTTCAAGTGGGAAGGTCGATGGCTCCCACTCCCCTCGCGGCTTCGATGCTTCAGCCGATCCGAGACATCTTATTGCAGATAGATTCAGTCGCCTCGACCAACGTTCAGTTCGATCCGCGCAGCTCACGCCGCAACATCAGCATCCTGGCGTCCGATTATGTGACCGACGTGCTTTTGAACAGAGCGCTCCTGCGAATGTCTAGCGAGGCGCCGGGCATCACTGCCGAGATTCGCCACTTCACCGGGAGCTTTGTCCAGGATTTTGAGCAGGGAAACTTGGATCTCCTGATCACGCCCCGCGGTTACGCAACGGCGCGGCATCTCAGCACTACCTTGTACACCGAGGATTTCGTCTGCGTCGTTTGGAAGGGTAATAGAAAAATCGGAAACCGCCTGACCTTTGCTCAATACAAGAGTCTCGGACATATACGTGTCACGTTAGGCGACTGGAGGATTTCCACCTACGACGAATGGTTTTTGAAGCATCGCGGCGACATCCGGAGAATCGAGTTCGTTGTGCCTTCGTTCCGCACGGCCTTGCAGTTCGTCACCGGTACGGAGCGTGTACTGACTTGTCACCGTCGCCACGCGAGAATGTACGCGAAGCAATACGACCTGAAGCTGGTCAAGGCCCCATTCGACATCCCGCCGATTGAATTGCAAATGCAATGGCACAAATACCGGGATCAGGATCCCGCGCTGGCTTGGTTTCGGGAGCTATTGCAGTCGGTGGCGAGCGAAATCTAGCGTGCCGTACGGCAGGCGTTGGCCAGCGCCGTATACGCAATGAGCTATTCGACAGATTCTTTCACTCAAGCTGGCTAAGGCGAAATCCCGAGGGCTTTCCTGGCAGCGCCTACTAGAATTGTCGTGTTGCCGTGAGCAAGTTTGCCGTTCAGCATATCCTGATGAGCTTGACCAATCTGGTCAAATGGACGCACTTCTCCCATACAAGGATTGATTTTCCCTGCCCGAACCAGCTCGTTATAGGCAATAGCCTGCTCTGTGTTGGTACCGTGCGACCCCTGCAAACGTTTCTGCCGAACCCAGTGATAACGCAGATCGACAACGGCTGAATATCCCGTCGTACCGGCGCAGATAACAACCATCCCGCCGGCGTCACAGCAGAAAACCGAAGTCGGGATTGTGTCTTCTCCCGGGTGCTCGACAATGATCCTCGGGCTGCGGCGTTCGCCCAAAATGTCCCAGATCTTCTTGCCGAAGGCCCGGGCCTGCGCCGTCCACTGTTTCTGTCCTGCGTCATCAGTCCAATGCGGAGGTTGTCCCCAATGAGTGAACTCGCTCCGATCGATGAAGCCCGCCGCGCCCAGAGATTTGCAGTATTCGCCGCGGCCGGCATCTGAAACGACCGCGATCGGAATAGCTCCCGCTATCTTTGCGATCTGGATGGCTTGAGACCCCACGCCACCAGAGCCACCCCAAACGAGTACGACGTCATTGCTTTCGACTTCGTGTCCCTTCCAGCCGTGCAACATTCGATAAGCCGTTGTTCCAACCAGCGTGGGTGCAGCTGCCAGTTCCCACGACAGGTGTTTCGCCTTCGGTAAAATTTGATGTTCGTAGGCCAGTGCGAATTGGCCGAACGATCCGAAGTTTGTATTGTAACCCCAGATCTGCGCACTTTGCGCCAGCATCGGATCTTTCCCCGCCTTCACATGGGGATCCTGAGGATTCCAATATCCGGGATGGACCACGATTTCATCGCCGACCTTTACGTTGGTTACACCGGCGCCCACGGCATAAACAATCCCTGACGCGTCACTCCCGCCGACGTGGAATTCATGAGGCGAGCCTTGCGCCCTGCGCGCGGCAATGACATCGATCGGCACGCCTCTGGCAGCCCAAACATTGTTGAAATTGATTCCAGCCGCCATCACGGCGATCAGGACCTCGCCTTCTGCTGGCGATGGAACGCCAATCTCCTCGATTTTGAACGCATGAAGTGGATCGCCAAGCCGGCTGCTACGAATGGTTTGCGCAAGCATCCGCTTTGGGACTACTCCGATGGGTGGCAAAGAGCCGATAGGAACACTGTCTATTATCACGGAGCCTCCATGAACCTAAGTTCCTAGTTATCGCCGGGCTACATTCGGTACGAAGATCCGCCGAGCGCTGAGGTCTCTTGTTTCCGGCCTCGACTACGCAAGCATCAATCCAGATGCAAAACCCGCGACCACGAATGTCGTCGGCAGCCAGGTTGATCCAGTCGTTTCGCAATCGCCCACTGGAGAACGAATGATGGTGCTGATGGTACGGCAACGATCATTGGCAACTGATATCTCCGGGTCACCCTCGCGACCATCGCGCTCTTGTGGCGAGGCTCAGTAACACCAATAGGGTAGCAACTATGGCAATGCTGGAGAGTATGGCGCGCTTACTATTGCCCGCGCGCGCGTCCAACAGGCATCCGACCGAGGTCGCGCGTCACAATGGAGAGAACGTCGGAAACGCCGGAGCTCTTTTCTCCCTGAAGGCTGCGATGCCCTCGACAACTTCCGGTCCTGAAAAGCACAAACTTTCAAGTGCGAGCGAAGCGTCGAAGATCGGTCCTGCGGTCCTGAGCCAGTTGTTCAACGAGTACTTGGTCCATCGGATTGAGCTTTGGGCACCGGCTGCGAGCTTTTTTGCAACCTCCAGAGCTGTATCGTAGACCTTGTCGTCATCGACACACATTGAGACGAGGCCGATCCTTTCGGCCTCCTCGCCGGACACCGATTCGCACAGAAGCAGGTAGTATTTTGCCTTGGCCATCCCACACAGCAGAGGCCAGATCATCGCCGCATGGTCTCCCGCAGCAACGCCCAGCTTGGTATGTCCATCAACTATCTTGGCGCTTCGGCCTGCGATGGAGATGTCCGCAAGCATTGCGACCGCGAGACCAGCGCCCGCAGCGCCGCCCTTGATCGCGGAAATCACGGGCTTGGAGCAGTTGATGATATTGTAGACGATGTCACGGGCTTCCTTCCAGCCGCCAGCCATCTTTTCCCAATCCGTGCCCATAGTTGCGACCATGCTTACATCGCCGCCCGCGGCGAAAGCATCGCCTGGTCCGCGAACAATCGCCACCCGGATTGCGGGATCGGCATCAACGTCTCTCCATATTTCAGCCATTTCGCGATGAATCACCGCATCCAGTGCGTTCGCGCGGCCGTGTCCCCTCAATACTATTTGAAGGACACCGTCGGCCGGACAGCTTAACTCGAGCTTGGAATACTTTGCATAATGCTCGGACAAATTCACTCTCGTCTCCTTTGTTATGTTTTTCGACGAAGATCGAGAAGGCGGCGGGCCTTGCCTTCTCTTCCGAAATTGGTGAACTCCGTCAGTTCGCCTTCATCGACAAGCTCTACGGCAACCCGCAAGCCGAGATCCTCCTTGAGGCGGCGTTCCATATGCTCCACCATTCCCTCACGCGATCCGGCGTTCTTCTTCACCTCGATGCGGATGGTGAGACTTTCTCCGATAACCCCACTTTTTTCGGTCCGCTCGGCGACGCACAGCCATTCGCCGGTGGACCGCTCGTCACTTCTGACCGTTGCGAGGCAGGCCATGGGGTAAATGTTAACCCCGCGCATGCGCACCATGTCGTCACTTCGTCCGAGGAAATGGTCCATTCGTCGAAAGTGGCTGCCGCATTCGCAACGTTCTGTTGCGACAATCCTTCCGAGATCCCGGGTATTCAGCCTGATGATCGGAGGTATCGTACGGCAGAGCGACGTGACCACGATATTTCCAGTCTGGCCGTCGGGCAGCGGAGCGCCGGTCTCGATATCGACGATCTCAAACAGAAAAAGATCTTCCATGATGTGCAAACCGCTTTGATGGGTGCATTCAAAGCTGCCGAGCGCGATCTCATTGATCCCGTAATTGTCATAGACCTTTGCACCGAGCGTTTGCTGAAGGTAGGAACGCAGGGCGCCGTCCGTGTCGGGCCCTAGAAACGTCGAAATGAACTTGCAATTCATTTCCGAGAAATCCCTGTTCAGCTCCGCTTTGCAAACCTTTGCCAGTTGGCTGAAATATTCCGGAAAGCTCACCCAGATGTTGGTGCCGAAATCGAAAGCCATCTCGATCTGGCGCCTGGTTGGAGTAACGACTCCGCTGCCCGTGGTGAGCGGCATCACCCCCAGATAGTCATGGCAGGCCTTGTAGATGCCCCAGCCGAGGTTCGCCAACGAACAGGTCGCGGGTATTTGCGCAACATCACCTGGACGGGCGCCTTGAATATACAAGCCCCGCGCGCTCGAAAGGGCATTCATTTCCCACTCGAGCTGTCCAAAGAGTGTCGGCCTCGGCTTGCCGGTCGTGCCTCCGCTTGTCTGAACTTTCATGGGCTGTTTGCCGAAGTCCGCAGGCGAGACACCCGTGATGGAACCGAAAGGTGGAAAGGCATCCTGATTTGTCTTGATGTCGTCTGTATTGTAGGTCGGAAGCCGCGCGATATCGCCGAGACTCTGAATGTGGTCAGGCTGGACGCCCGCCGATGACCACAGTTCGCGATAATAAGCGTTGGACCAGCCGAGTTTCAGGATCTCTTTGAACCTCTCGTTCTGCAGATCCTGGAGACGGCCTCTATCCCAAAGAAAGACGGTTTCGCTGAATACGTCCGGCAGAGGGTACTTGGCGAAAAATTCCGGCCAGTCCAGCCCGAAATGCGACACGGGAAGAACACCCCTAGCAAATTGCCGCGTTGTCTCCGTTGACGTCATGAGGGGCCTCCCTTTCTACCAACGCCACTTCAAACGATGGCCTTATAAAGCGATTGTAGCTTCGCACCGTATCTCGCCAAACTTTATCTTGATGTCAAGATATATTGAATGGCGGGCAGCCGATAAAGGCGTGGCCTGGTCATAGGACCGAGCGTCGCGAGGCAATTCCACCGTCAACGGTGAATATCGTTCCCGATGTGTAGCCAGACCGGTCGGACGCTAAGAAGAGAAACAAATCAGTGATTTCTTCGGTCTTGGCCACCCTGCCAAGAGGAAACCTGACCAGCAATTCTTTGTAACGGCCTTCGTCTCCCAATCTCGATTTCGACCACGTCCGCAACATTTGGTAGATTCGAGGGGTGTCCACCGGACCAGGATTGACCCCGATGACTCGTATACGATCGGCTAGGCTGTTGCCGCCTAGTGCGCGGGTGACGGCCATAAGGGAAGCATTGCCCGCAGCCCCTTCGATGTATTGCGGATCACAGATTTCTCCGCCGCTGCCGATATTGTTCAGTATTACCCCACCACCGCGGGACTTCATCCGCGGATAGACAGCTCGCATCATATCGACGTATCCAAATCCCTTTAACGACCACCCGTCTCGCCACGTTTGGGCATCAATTTGATTTAGAGATCCGCTGGGAATGACGCCTGCGTTATTTACGAGAACGTCGACATCGCCCGCATCAGTCACGATCTTTTCGATCGCGCCTTCGGCTGTCATGTCTATTGCAGTGGAAGAAACGTGAACGCGGTTCGCAGCGATAATCTCGGTTCTCAGGTTATCCAATTTCGCTTGCGAGCGCGCTGTGAGATGAAGGTTGCAGCCCTCTGCCGCAAATGCGTGCGCCAGAGCGGCGCCGATGCCTTGAGACGCGCCCGTGATCAATATCCGCCTGCCGGCCAAATTTAGATCCATGAATTCTCCCGTATTCCCGGACGCACGCACGAATTCGGACGCACCCGACGACCGTCGAAACTACTGTAGGGGCGACAGCCTTGTCGGCATCAGAATCTCGGTTTTCATGTCGGAGGTCACCTGGCCACGCTTCTTGGGAGGCCACACGCCTCGAGCCTCGGCTTCCGCACGGATAGCCGACCGCTCGTTCAGGCTGCGATAACACCAAAGATGGGCAATTCTCAGCGGACCACCGAGAGAATACATTGCAACGACGAGCGGCGACATGCGGACACGTTCCGGCAAGGCCTGCTCCCAAATCTTCATCAGGTCGCAAAGTTGGCCTGGCTTTACGGCGTAGGTGCGGAGCTCATAAACCGGCCCCTGCAGATCCTGAGTGGTTTGCGGCAGACTCGGAAACCGACGGAAGGGCTCGACCGAAAGTCTCGTTACCCTGCCTCCGCAAGAAAACGGATTCTCAGACTTGATCATGCGATCACGTTCGGCGCCTAGTTCAAGCTGGCTGTCGAAGCTCTTGAGAATTACGATGCGGTTAAGGCTTCCGATGTCGCAGGTCCAACAGCCTTGCAGTACTCCGGAAGACGAACCGGCATCGCCGGCGGCGGTGGCAACATCGTCCGCAGCGACCTCGGAACCACCGGGCTCGAATTCAAGCGTTGCGAGAATATAGTACAAGGCGCCTAACGTGCTCCCGAACCCGAAAGCCCGCTACTCCCGTTGAGAAGGCACTCGGGTGATGGAGGGCGAAACGCATCTTCGGCGGAGATTGTCTGCAGGAGCTTCTGGTAGTCCCAAGGATATTTCGATTCCGAGGGCTTTTTTACTGCGTAGAGATACATCGGATGGATCTTACGCCCGTCCGACCTGACTTTTCCAATTCCAAATAGGGGATCGTTCGTTGGGATCTCCTTCATCTTCGAGACCACGGCATCTCCGTTGGAGTTGTTCGACGCTTCCAATGCCTTCAGATAATGAAGAACGGAGCTATAGACTCCAGCTTGCATCATCGAGGGGTATTGCCCCTTCATGCGGTCCGCGAAGCGTTTGCTCCACGCTCGGGTCTCGTCATTGAGATCCCAATAAAATGGAGTGACTACAAGAGTGTCCTTCGCCGATGCCAGCCCTAATCCGTGAATGTCGTTGATGGTAGTGATCATCGAAAGCACCCACTGCCCTGACGCAGCCAGGCCGAACTCCTGGCCTTGCTTCACAGAAGTTGCCATGTCCTGTCCGGCGTTCGCGAGCGCAACGATCTTTGCACCCGAAGACTGCGCCTGCAGAAGCGGGGAAGCATAATCGGTTGCGCCGATCGGGTGCGAAGCCTTGCCCACCACGCGGCCTCCGTTCTTGACGACAAGACCGGATGCGAGCGAATAGAGGTCGTTCCCGAATGCGTAATCTGCAACGATGAAGAACCAACCGTCCCCACCAGACTTCACGACGGCGCTCACTGCCGCATTCGCCAATGCCCAGTTGTCATAGGTCCAATGCACGGTCGTCGGCGAGCAAGCACTGCCGGTGAGTGCCGCGGATCCTCCCGAGGATACGATCACCGCCTTGTTCATCGTCCTGCCAATCTCGTTGACCGCAAGAGCAACGGCCGAATTCGGCAGATCGAAAATTGCGCTGACGCCATCGACGTCGATCCATCGTCGGGCAATTTGCGATCCGAGATCCGCACGATTCTGGTGGTCCGCCGAGAGGATCGAGACTGAATATTTGTGGGGCGAAGCGGCGTAGTCTTCCACGGCCAACCGGGCGGCTACCAGGGATCCCGGTCCGGTTGGATCGGAAAAGATACCAGTCATGTCGGTCAGGATACCGATCTTGATGACGGGCTCAGCCGCGGCAGATTGACCTACAGAAAGCAAAACAGCGCAAACCGCCGTCAATATCCTGATCATCAAAAGCCTCCCTGCCGATTTATATCTTTCAATATGTCTTTCCGAAAATCATCTTGATGTCAAGATAAATAGCGGCGGTAACGGCTGTAGCGAGGCAACATGCCTGCGACGCATGCTTGCCAGAGGCAGCTACTGATAGTTCGCTTGACGAGCCGCCTCATCCCGCGCTTACTCTCGCTTTGCTGCGTTCAATCGAATTTGCGGTCATTTCAAAACTTTGGGCAGCGGAGGGCATCGTGAAGCGAAGTGTGGAAGCTGCTGAAATCTGGTTCGTAATGCGCAAGGCGACCCACTGGTGCCGACTTCACGCAGCGTTGAGCGTTTCCAAACTTGATATTTCTATCTCTGATTTTGCTGTTCTCGCGGCACTTAGGGCCAGGGGGCCGCTGCGGCCAGATGCCATAGGCAAGAAAGTTCTTCTCACTAGCGGATCCGTGACCGCGGCACTCGATCGTCTCGAGCAGGAGGCTCTTATTGAACGTCGCGTCGATCCAGTGGATCGCCGAGCGTCGCTGGTATACCTCACCGATCGGGGAGCAGATTTGATTCGCAGAGCGCACGATAAGCATACTTCATCGATGGAGGAGGTGTTTTCTGTCTTGAATGCCGAAGAGCGGCAAGACCTCCGCCGCCTCATGAAGAAGGTTGGTAGATTCGCTGAAGCAATGCACTCTGAGCGGGACCCTGCGGTCAAACCAAAGAAGTTGACCGCTCCCGCGCGCGAGCGTCCAACGCTACCCGCGCCACGGCGATAGAAAACTGCAGTATTGACCTGCCGTCCTCCCAATGTCAGATATCTTTGTATCAAGGTAAATGTTGCTGGGAGACTGCGCAATGACTGATCTGACAGGCAAGATCGTGATGGTTGCCGGCGCTAATGGCGGGATCGGTAGTCACGTTGCGGAAGTGCTCGTCGAATGCGGGGCAACAACCGTGCTGGGTTTCCACAACAATTCGGCCCGGGTTGAAGAGGTCCGAATCAAGGCTGCGTCAGCTGGAAGAGACTGTCACGTCGCGCAGGTCGACCTGACCAACATCGATGCCGCCGTACGTTGGGCGGATTCAGTCGTGGACGTGTTTGGAACGATTGACGCGGCCGTCAATTGTTGCGGCACGAACGACCCTTTCAGGTTGTTCGACGATCAGGACCCCTCGGGGTGGCGGAGTATTCTTGACATAGAGTTGATGTCTTCCGTGTACCTTTCAAAGGCGGTGCTTCGCCATATGGTAGAGCGCAGGAAGGGACGGATTATTTCATTAGGTTCGGACTCTGCGAAGGTTGGGAATTCAGGGTCGTCTGTAAGCGCCGCCGCTCGCGGAGGGTTGAACGCTTTTTCCAAGTCTCTTGCTCGTGAGCTTGCGCGATACGGGGTAACGGTCAACACGGTCTGCCCAGGGCCGACCGAAACCCCCATCTTGGATGGCCTCCGTTCGCAGGGAGATACCGGCGAAAAGATTATCAACGCGATGCTCCGGGCAATACCCCTTGGAAGAGCCGGCGACCCCAGGGATATTGGTTGGCTGATCGCTTTTCTTGCGTCGGATCACGCCGGCTATATCACCGGGCAAGCTTTGAGCATCAGCGGCGGCCTGACCATGTGTTGACGCGCACTCATCGTTATCTCGTCCCAGTGACGGAATGAGCCTCGGCAAATTCCTTCAAGAAATATCTGGCCGCGCTATCCATTGAGAGAATATCTTCCCGCGTCCCAACCAGGGTCACGGCCGCTTCCGCCTCCCCCTGCCAATTGAGGATGGGCGCCCCGATGGCTCTTAGCCCTGGAATATATCGCCCATCTACCGATGCCAGGCGATCTTGCCGAATCTTCGCGATGAGCTGCTCAACGCCTTTGCGGGATGGATGGAGATCCGGCCATTCGACCCTCAGTTCCACAGCTCTACTGAGCTCGACCTTAATAGCGTCGGCGACCAGTCGATAAGGCAGAAACGCCAAGAAAATTCGCCCGCTGGCAGATGTCAGCAATGGGAACGTGCTGCCCAGACCGAATGACGTCGCAATAGGACTTGCGGCGCGTTCCCATCGAACGATGGTTGCGCCATTGTTGCCCCAAACGGTCAGAAGCGCCGTCAATTTGGTTTGAAGGCACAATTCCTCCAAATCATCGGCCGCCCGATTGACGAAGTCATTTCGCGCCAGCGCAGCTATCCCGAGAGAAGCTGCGAACGGGCCAAGGTTGTATCGGCCTGAACGGCCGCTTTGGATCGCAAGACCAGCGTGAACAAAGCTTGCGAGATAACGATGGACCTTGCTCACCGGCATACCCGCGGCACGCGCCAGATCGGTCACACCGATCGGACCGGGCGATGTCGCCAGGGCAGAGAGAACCTGCATCGCCGCGTCAAGGGCCTGAATTCCACCGCGCGCGTTTGGCTCAGCACCTGTCTCCTCGAGATCGTCCATTGCCGCACCTAATCCTCTAGCGCTCCAACAGCGAGCGAAACTCCTCTGGGATAGTCGCGCCTTTCAGGCGTCCGTCCTGCGTAACCGTTGCCCAGGCACGGGTTTCATACCCCCTGGCGACCGGACGATCATCATGTGAGAGCGTGTATGTCACGCGAAACCGTCTTGCCTCCCATTGCTCGACCTGAGCCACGATCGCGAGCACGTCGTCGTAACGCGCGGGAGCGACAAATTCCGCTTCGGCGCGCAGAATCGGAGTTACCGCTCCGAACCTGTCCCGTAAAATCCGTTGGCTGAGACCGCGGCCTCTGAGGAGACGCTGGAAGCCACAGTCGAACCAATAAAAGTAATTGGGGTAAAAAACGATTCCCGCTTCGTCGCAATCGCCCCATTCGACGGTGACCGCGTCCCGATAGGTTGCCTCTGACATCGATGATCTCCAAGCAAAGTACCTAGCATCTAAGGCAATGAATTGCGTGAAACGCAATACTTTGCCGTCGATATTGTCGAATGGGATCCTGGCCCACGTCCCTGCGCTCGCCTCCGGTTTGCTGTCTGGCGGCAACCATAAACGCTGCTATGTGGGACTAAACGCTAATAATAACAATGATCTGTCCGGATTTTCGAGCGGTACCGTGTGGGTGGCATTCAGCGCAAGTTTTTAATTGCATATAGAGCAAGCCATATTATTATACGCAAAATACTAGTTTGAGGAAACTGCCATGCGAATAGCGGTGCTCGGGGGTGGCCCAGCGGGTCTTTATTTTTCGGCGCTTTGGAAGACACGGCATCCGCGCGACCACGTCACGGTGTTTGAACAGAACCCGAAAGGCTCGACCTTCGGCTTCGGCGTGGTGTTCTCGGACCGCGCCATGGACTTCCTGCGGAGCTATGACGCGCCAACCGCCGATCTCATCATGCGCCAGATGGAAACTTGGTCGGATATGACCCTGGTTCATCGCGGAGAGCGGGTGACGATCGACGGTGTCGGCTTCTCCGCGATCGGCCGGCTGGCACTTCTGACCCTGTTCGGACGTCTGGCAGAACAGGCAGGGGCCGAGCTTCGCTTCTCGGAACAGGTTCAGTCCGTCGCAGCATTGCGCGGCTACGATCTGATCGTGGCGACCGACGGCGTCAATTCGCTGATTCGGCGGTCGTATGAAGGCGATTTTGGAACCTCGCTCTCTTACCTCGACGAAAAGTTCGCCTGGTTCGGCACCACGAAGCCATTCAAGACGCTGACCCAGACCTTCATCAAAAATCAATTCGGTACGTTCAACGCGCATCACTATCGCTACGCGCCGGATATGAGCACGTTCATCGTCGAATGCGATCGCGGCACCTGGCTCAAGAGCGGGTTCGATCGCCTGGACGAGGACAGCTCTCGTGCGCGTTGCGAGGAAATTTTCTCCGAAACGCTCGACGGTCATCCGCTGATCGCGAACAAGTCCCAGTGGCGCAACTTTCCCTGGCTGTGGAATGAGCGCTGGTCGTATCGCAACATGGTCCTGCTTGGCGATGCCCTTCATACGGCTCACTATTCGATCGGATCGGGAACGCGGCTTGCCCTGGAAGATGTACTGGCGCTGGTGAGCGCCCTTGAGGCCAATCCGGATGATCGCGGCGCAGCCTTTGCAAGTTATGAGACCAGCCATCGCCCGGCGGTTGAGAAGCTCGTCAAAGCCGCGAAGACAAGCGCGGCCTGGTATGCGGACTTTCCTTTGCATATGCGGCTTCAGCCACTCGATCTGGCCTTCAGCTACATCACGCGCTCGGGCCGCGTCGATCTGGAGCGGCTTAGAAACATGTCGCCAGGTTTTATGGCGAGGTACGAAACTCGGTCGCAGACCGCAGACGCTTGAGGAAATTGCCGATGTCTCCTCATTCTTCATCCGCCGCAGCATCAGGCTGCCGTCATCCCTGTTCCGAAGCCGCGGCCGAAATCGATTTCGTAATCTCGGAGCGTTACAACGCCTCAGCGCTGCTGTTTGACAATCTCGATCGGGGAAGAGGATCGCATCTGGCGATCACAGGTCCGGGCGGGAGCCGGACGTATGAACAACTGTGTGGCGATGCTGTACAATACGGCCTCGCACTGCTGGATCTCGGCCTGATTAGAGGCGACCGCGTCCTGCTGTTTCTCGACGATACGCCGGCCTATCCGGCGGCTTTCTTCGGCGCGCTGCGTGCCGGATTGGTCCCGGTTCTTATCAACACACTCACACCGGCGGATTTGCTCAACTTTTACCTCAAGGATTCCGCCGCGCAGGTTGCGATTGTCGATGTTGCTTTCGCGAAGCGGTTCGACGACGACGCATGTCTCGGCAGCGACCTTCGCTGCATCATCTTCACAAATGGGGTTGTGCCCGTCGCCACTCCCGTTCGGGCAATGTCGGAAGCTGAAGTCACCGTACGTCGTTCGGACGATTTGCCGGCGGCCAATACCCACCGTGACGATATGGCCTTCTGGCAATATTCGTCCGGGTCTACCGGCCGCCCGAAGGGCATCGTTCACCTTCACCACGACATGGTCTACACGGCGATGTCGTTTGCCAAACACATCCTGCAGATCCGGCCGGACGACATCTGTTTGTCAGTTCCGAAAATCTTCTTCGCCTACGGCCTTGGCAATTCACTTACCTTTCCGTTCTCAGTCGGCGCGACGAGCGTCTTGTTGCCCGAGCAGCCGAAGCCCGGACCGATTTTTCAAGCCATCTCGCAATATCGACCGACTTTGTTCTTCGGATTGCCAACTCTTTATACTGCCCTGACCAAGGCACCTGAGGCGCAAGTTGCAGATCTGTCGAGCCTGCGAATGTGCCTTTCAGCGGCTGAAGTTCTGTCCAACGAAGTCGCCGAACAGTGGCGCCAGGTCTCCGGGCAGGAGATCATCGAAGGCCTCGGCTCAACCGAGGTTCTCCATATCTATCTTTCCAACACGCCTGCCAACCGAAAGCCCGGCGCCGCCGGCCGCCCGGTTCCGGGATACCAGATCAAACTGGTGGACCGGAACGATCAGGAAGTTGGAGACGGCGAGGAAGGAATTCTCTGGGTACGCGGAGACTCGAACGCTCCCTATTACTGGAATCGTCCTGAGAAGACGGCAGAGACGATGCGCGCCGACGGATGGATCTACACCGGCGACCGCATGATGCGGGACACCGACGGCTATTACTTCTTCCGGGGCCGCGCCGACGATCTGGTGAAGGTGTCCGGCCAGTGGGTCTATCCGCTGGAGGTCGAGCTCTGTCTCGCCGATCACCCTCTCGTGCGCGAATGCGCCGTGATCGCGATCGAACTCCCCGACCGGCGCATGACGTTGAAAGCCTTTGTCGTGCTGAACCACAGCGGATCGGAAGAAGAAGCGGTCATCAAGACCCTGCAGAACCACGTGAAACAAACGCTGCTTCCCTACAAATATCCCCGCATCGTTGAATTTCGCGACGAACTCCCGAAGACCGGCACCGGAAAGATTGACCGGCAAATGCTGCTCCGGAGCCGAGTTGCAACCACAGCCTGACATCTAGGAAAAATGCCATGGAGCATACTGTATTGGAAACGCCCGAACGTCGGGCATTCTACGAAAAGATCGACGGCGAGAATCTCTCCGCGTTGTGGAACAACATGGCTGCGTTGATCACGCCGGAGCCGCGTAGCGGCTGCCATCCCTTCCTCTGGCGTTTTGATTCAATCCGCGCGCGAATGCTCGAAGCCGGCGGTTTGATTACCGCCAAAGAAGCCGAACGCCGGGTGCTCGTCCTGGAAAATCCGGGCCTGCGGGGGCAGTCGAAAATCACGACGTCGCTATATGCAGGCGTGCAGCTGGTGCTGCCGGAATTGCCCCGGCCCATCGCCACTCCCAGTCTGCACTCCGCTTCGTCCTCGAGGGCAAGGGCGCGCATACGGCGGTCGCCGGAGAGAAGACCATGATGGAGCCCGGCGATTTCGTCATCACGCCGCCGATGACCTGGCACGATCACGGTAATCACTCATCCGAGCCGATGTTCTGGCTGGACGGACTTGACATTCCAGTGGTGCAGTTCCTCGATGCGTCCTTTGCGGAAGGCATGGAGGACGAGGAGCAACCCATCACCCGCAAGAGCGGAGACTCTCATGCCCGCTATGGAAGCAATCTCCTTCCCGTTGATCTGAAGCGTTCCGCAAAGACGTCACCGATCTTCAACTATCCGTACGCGGAGACGCGGCGCGCGCTCGAACAAATGAAACTACAGCAGGAATGGGACCCCTGCCACGGCCTCAAGCTTCGATACACCAATCCGGTGACCGGCGACTTCGCCATGCCGACCATGGGCACTTTTATTCAACTTATGCCAAAGGGTTTTTCGAGCGTACGCTATCGCTCGACCGACGCAACCGTCTTCGTACCGATCGAGGGCAAGGGCCGCTCCAGGATCGGCGATGCTGTATTCGAGTGGGGCCCGCGCGACATTTTTGTGGTGCCAAGCTGGCGTTTCGTGACCCATGAGGTCGCCGAGGACGCCGTTCTCTTCAGCTATTCGGATCGCCCGATTCAACAGAAGCTTGATCTTTGGCGCGAAGATCGCGGCAACGTCTGAGGGGATGACCTATGTCGGAATTTGCCTTTACACCTCCTGGAATTTCGTCGGTGGCAATCGCCGACGAAAGCGAGCGCTTTCCCGTTCGGCGGATTTTTTGTGTGGGCCGGAATTATGCGGCACACGCCAGGGAAATGGGGCGCGATCCTGATCGCGAGCCTCCGTTCTTTTTTACGAAGCCTGCCGATACGGTCGTCGATTCCGGGGCGGTCGTTCCCTACCCGCCACAGACAAAAAACTTCCACTATGAGATTGAGCTTGTCGTGGGTATCGGCAAAGGTGGGGCTGAAATCCCGACCGATAAAGCGCTTGATCATGTCTGGGGGTATGGCGTTGGCATCGATCTGACCAGGCGCGATCTTCAACTTGACGCCCGCGAAAAGGGCCGCCCCTGGGATTGGGGGAAGGCGTTCGATCTTTCCGCGCCTTGCGCACCTCTGCGCCGCGCGAGCAGCATCGGTCACCCGGGCTCCGGTCGCATCTGGCTGGCAGTGAACGGGGTGGTGAAACAGAATGCTGACCTTAAGGATTTGATCTGGTCAGTCCCTGACATTGTCGCGATCCTATCGCAATCAATGACGTTGCAACCCGGCGATTTGATCATGACGGGAACTCCCGCGGGGGTCGGCGCAATCGTGCCCGGCGATATCGTCACAGGCGGAATTGAGGGGCTCGGCGATATCGACATCACGATCAGCGAGCGTGTAGGCAATGTGGCATAACTAGCCGTGTTGCCAAGCAAAGGCCGGCGGACCCAAGTAGACCGGCGACGAACAGTGCTCGCGTGGTCGACTATTGAGAAGCGCCGAGCGCGGCCGACATCTGATCGCGCTGGTCCAAGCAATGGCGAGAAGGATGGCTGGCAATATTCTTAACCCATTCCTTATCAGTTACCAGCTCCGACTACCCGTGAACGGCCGCTTGGCGCCATGAGCGGTCGATCGTGAGCACGCTGGTGGAGGAAAACCCGAATGATCAATCGGCACTAAGGTGATTCGCTCGCGATAGAGCGATGCGGAGGGTGGGATGGCGGAGGATCCCGTATGCCCGCACGCCGTGTCGATCGATGCCGACCACCTTGGAACAAAGGATTGCTCGTCGGCCAGAAGAAGCCTCTTGAACCCAAGCACGTATGGTCTATTCGAGTCCGCCTGGAAATCGCGCGGTCAATGCGTGACCTTGCGATCTTTAACCTCGCAATCGACAGTAAACTTCGCGCCTGTGACCTGGTCAAACTACGACTGGACGACATTTGCTCGGGAACAAATGTGCGTCGTCGAGCCACTGTTGTCCAAAAGAAGACAGGTCGACCAGTTCAGTTCGAGATTTCGGAGCAGTCGAGGAATTCCGTTGAAGCCTTGCTACCAATGCTCCGGACAACCGGTTCCCGATACCTGTTCCCAAGCCGACTTCATGCCAGCCCTCACATATCAATCCGCCAATATGCTCGGCTGGTGCATCATTGGGTTAAAAGCATCGGATTAGATTCGGCCTCTTATGGCACGCACTCGATGCGGCGTACAAAGGCCGCCCAGATTTATCGTAAGACCGGCAACCTCCGCGCGGTGCAACTCCTCCTCGGCCATACGAAGCTGGAGAGCACCGTTCGATATCTCGGGATTGAGGTAGATGACGCGCTAAGTATGGCCGAACAGATCGAGCTGTAATATCCGACCACTGGCATCACCCCGGTGGTCGTTTCCGCGCAGAAGCAGTCACTGCACGCCAAGAAAAGAGACGGTAGTTGGCTGATCGCGTCCATAACCTAGTCTCACCCCATCCAGTCAGGCGCAACACTGATGTCGCTCCTGCAATGCACCGGACGTAGTTTGACATGTTATAACATTTGAGCAAATGTCCTAACTAATCGGCAAAAGCCGGAGCCAAGGGAGGACGGAAATGAAGTCATTCAGGCCCACAAGGCGGACTTTCCTCAAGGCGGGCACGGCAGGGGCAGCCCTGATCGGCATCGCGCCCGCGGTGCTGCGGCAGGCGTTAGCGCAGGAGGCCGACCTCGCGCCCTACAAGGCGGCGAAGATCGACTGGCAGCAGGCTTCCGGCGAAACCATCACGGTTGCCGTGATCCCGGCGAGCTATTTTGAAAACCTGATCACGCTCGCGCCGCAGTTTAAGGCGCTGACCGGCATCGACGTCCGCTTCGAGAAGATTCCGCCGGCGCAAATCCGGCAGAAGGCCGTCATCGACCTCACTTCGAAAACAGGTACCTACGCGACGCACGCCGCGGATCCGATGTACTATTCGCTCTATGCCGCGAACAAATGGGTCGACCCGCTCGATACCTATCTCAACGACAAATCGCTGACCGATGCCGACTGGTTCAAGTTCGACGACATCATTCCGGCCTGGCGCGCCGCCGACAGCGTCGACGGCAAGCTCTACGGTATTCCCTACGACGGCGAAGTCACCATTCAGGTCTATCGCAAGGATCTCTACGACGCGAAGGGCCTGAAACCCGCCGACGATCTGGCGACGTTCGCCTCCAGCGCCGCCGCGCTGAACACGCCCAACGATCGCGTCTGGGGAACGGCGCTTCGCGGCGTCGCTGGTGCCGGCCAGAACATGTACATCTATCCTTCGATCTTCCGCGAGTTCGGCGGGGAATGGTTCAAGGGCGGCAAGCTTACGGTGAACGGTCCCGAAGCTGAACAAGCGCTTTCCTGGTACGTTGACCTCATGCGCAAGTCTGCGCCAACGGCGGCAGCCAACTGGAACTGGCCCGATATCGCCGACGCGTTCTCGCAAGGCACGCTCGCAAGCTACATCGACGCGCACTCCTCGGCTTCCGTGGTCAACAATCCCGAGAAGTCGAAGGTGATTGGCAAGGTCGCCTATGCCCGTTGGCCAAAAGGCCCCACCGGCAAGCGCGTGAGCTCGATCTGGAACTGGGGTTTCCCGATCAACGCAGCACAGGCTGAAAAGAAGAGGAAGGCGACGTGGCTGTTCATCCAGTGGGCGGCAAGCGCGGAAACCCAGGCGCGTACGGCGCATCGATTTGCCGGACCCACCAAGCGCTCGGGCGTCAACCGGACTTCGATCTGGCGAGACCCGGAATACGTCAAGCTGATGAACGGCTTTGGCGACAATTTCGTCGAGGCAACGATGGCCACGCTGCAAGGCGACACCGATGTCGACTGGCGTCCCCGGGTGCCGCAATGGCCGGCGATCGGCGACACCATGGCGACCGCGATCCAATCGGCGCTGTCGGGTCAGGCTACCGTCAAGGCCGCGCTCGACGACGCCCAGCGCCGGGTCGAACCGATGATGCGGGGCTGACCTGGTGAAGCCGGCGACAGCGACGGCAGGCATAGCGACCGGGACCGCCTCTGGCGATCTCGGCCGCGTGCTGGCGCAGCGCGAGCGCCGGTTCGCGGCCGCATTGCTCGCGCCGGCATTCCTGGCGTTGCTGGCAACGACGACGTTTCCGCTGATGTTTCTGACCTGGACCAGTGCGTTCCGAATGGACCTCGCGATGCCATTCGCCGACGGCTTTGTCGGACTGGAGAACTATCGCACGCTGCTGACCGACGATCGTTTCTGGTCGTCATTGCTGGTCAGTCTTGTCTACACCAGCGCCACGGTGGTCCTGCAGGTCGCGCTCGGACTGGCGCTGGCGCTACTGGTGATGGACATGAAGCGCGGCCAGGGCTGGTTTCGCATCGTCGCCATCCTGCCGGTCGTGCTCTCGCCTGCGGTCGTCGGCATGATCTGGCGTACCTTCATGCTGGCGCCTGATTTCGGCATTGTCGACTACCTCGCCATCAATGCCGGCATCGGCAGCAGGAACTGGCTCGGCGATCCCTTGCTCGCCATGGTCTCGGTGATCGTGATCCACACCTGGCAGTGGACCCCCTTTGCGTTCATGGTGCTACTGGCAAGCCTTGCCTCGTTGCCGGAAGATATCTACGAGGCCGCACGGCTCGATCGCGCCACGGCATGGCAACGCTTCCGGCGCATTACCCTGCCGCTGCTGCGGCCCGCCATCGTCATGGTGGTGATCATGCGCACCATGGTGGCGCTGACGGCGTTCGCCGCGATCTTCACCGTGACCGGCGGTGGCCCAGGCACCGCAACCGAAATTCTGAACCTCTACGCCTACCGGAAGTCCTTTACCGAACTGTCGATCGGTTACGGCTCTGCGCTCGCCGTCGCGCTGCTGATCGTGACCTTGCTGATCTCCGGCGTTCTGTTCGCTTGGCGGAGAGCGAAATGACGGCGAAACGCTTCCGCTTCATCGCGACCATAATCATCACGTTGATTTTCTTGCTGGCGTGGGCGTTTCCCATCGTCTGGAGTGTGCTGAACTCACTCAAGACCGATCAGGATGTCCTGGCCTATCCGCCGAAACTGATCTTCCAACCGACGCTTGAAGCGTATCGCGACGTGTTGTTCGGTTCCGGATCGATCCTGCCGAACCTGATCTCCAGCTTCGTGATTTCAATCGGCACTACAATCATCACCATGCTGATGGCGGTGCCGGCCGCCTATGCGCTGGCACGCTTGCGCTTTCGCGGCAAGAAATTCGTCGGCTTCTATGTGCTCGCCACCCAGATGCTGCCACCGGTCGGCATCATCATTCCCTACTTCCTGATCCTGCGACATATCGGCTGGATTGACACCTATCAGGGCATCATCCTGATCTATCTGTCCTTCTCGCTGCCGTTCGCGATCTGGCTGCTGGTGTCCTATTTCGAGGACATTCCCTTCGAGATGGAGGAAGCCGCCTATCTCGACGGTGCCAACCGGATGCGCACGCTATGGCGGATCATCATTCCGCAGGTGCGCGGCGGCATCGCGGTCACGATCGTGTTCGTGTTCCTCAATACCTGGAATGAATTCTTGTTCGCGGTCGTGCTGAGCGGCAACACCGTGCGACCGGTGACGGTCGCCATGTTCAATTTCGTGTCGGTCGAGCAGACGTTGTGGGCCAAGCTCGCGGCGGTATCGGTGCTGGCGATGCTGCCCGTGGTCATCCTTGGCGTTATCGCCCAGAAGAACATCGTCAAGGGGCTCACGGTCGGAGCCGTCAAGGGCGGGGGCCGCCGATGACGGGCCGGGGTCAGGTGCGTTTCGAAGATATCGTCAAGATGCACGGTGAGTTCAGCGCGCTGAAAGGCGTGAACTTCGAGATCGAACCCGGCGAGTTCTTTGCGCTGCTCGGTCCCTCCGGCTCGGGCAAGAGCACGACGCTGCGGATTCTGGCGGGCCTGGATGCGCCGACGTCGGGCCGCGTATTCATCGACGGTCGGGACATCACGGCCACGGACGCGCGCGACCGCGACATCGCCATGGTGTTTCAGAGCTACGCGCTCTACCCGCACATGACGGTGTATGAAAACATCGCTTTCCCGCTGGAAATGGCCAAACTCCCGGCGGCCGAGATAGAGCCCGCGGTGAAGGATGCCGCGCGCAAGGTCAAGATCGAGCATCTGCTCGATCGCAAGCCCGGCCAGCTATCGGGCGGCCAGCAGCAGCGCTGTGCGCTGGCCCGTGCCATCGTTCGCAAGGCGCGCCTGTTCCTGCTCGATGAACCCCTTTCCAATCTCGACGCCAAATTGCGTCTGGAAACCCGCGCCGAGCTGAAGAAGCTGCAACGCTCGCTCGGGGTCACGGCCGTGTACGTGACGCATGATCAGGAAGAGGCCATGACGCTGGCCGACCGCATGGCGGTATTCATGGCCGGCGAAATCCAGCAGGTCGGCCGGCCGGCTGAAATATTCGCAAAGCCCAATTCGATCGATGTCGCCGCTTTCATTGGTAGCCCGCCGATGAACCTGCTGCCGGCGCGCTTCGCCGACGGAGATGTCATCATCGCCGGCCACCGCCTGAAGACGACGATGCAGGCCGCGGGCGAGCGCGACGTCGTCGTCGGCATTCGCCCCGGCGCGCTCCGGATCGCGCCGGAGGGACTGCAAGCCCGGGTCGATCTCATCGAAGACCTCGGCGACACCAAGGTACTCGACCTCGATTGCGCGGGCACCGCGATGCGGATTCGCGTCGGCGACGAAAGCGTCCCGCCTGAAGGCGCCGTGATTTCGGTCACCGCACGCCCGCAAGACATTCATCTGTTCGACCCGGCCACCAGAAGGCGACTGTAGACCCATGCCCGCGCGCACACGCAAGAAGGCCGAGACGATCAACGACGCGGGGCCAGCCGTAACGGCCGGTTCACTGCCGCTTCACATTCAGGTCCGCGAGACCATCCGCCGTCAGGTCAAGGACGGCGAGCTGATCGACAAGACCGGCCGCCTGATGACGGAAGCCGAGCTTGGCCGGCATTTTGGCGTCAGCCGCATTACCATCCGCAACGCCATCTCGCCGCTGGTGGATGAAGGCATGTTCGCCCGCTCCCGGGGCCGCGGCACCTTCCTGCGCTCCAACCAGCCGGAAAACTGGGTGGGAAAGCTAATGGGCTTTTCAGAGACCATCCGTGACGCAGGTTATCAGGCCGGGGCAAAGGTACTGCAACAAGGCATGACCAATCGCCACGATGCCGGCGTGCGCGATCAGTTGAAGGAGCGCGCGGTCTGGCAACTCAAGCGCCTGCGCCTCGCCGACGATATTCCGATCGCCATCGAGCACGCATTCTATCCGCCGGATATCGGGCTGGAACTCGAGAAGCGCGATCTGACATCGATCATCATGTACAGCGTTTTCGAAGACGAACTCGGGCATGCCATCAAGGAAGCCAAACAGACGATCGGGGCGTCGTTGGCCGACACGACCAGCGCCAAGCTGCTGGGCGTCAATGCCGGCGCCCCGCTGCTGTCGATGGAGCGCCTGACACTGAGCAAGGATGAGCGTCCGCTCGAACTGCTGCGCTCGGTCTATCTGCCGGAGTATTTCCGCCTCAGCATCAACCTGACGAGGCGTCATGTCTAGGCATTCCCTCACCCCGCGACAATTAGCGAAGGATCGATAACCATGGCAAATGGTAAGGCATCAGGCAGCCCCAATATCCTGATCATCCTCAACGATGACATGGGCTTTTCCGACATCGGCTGTTACGGCGGCGAAATCCAGACGCCCAATCTGGACCGACTGGCTGCCAACGGCCTGCGTTATTCGCAATTTTACAACACGGCGCGCTGCAGCCCGTCGCGCGCCTCGCTGCTGACCGGCCTGCACCCGCATCAAACCGGGATCGGCATCCTTACCTACAGCAATGGACCGGAAGGCTACGCCGGCAATCTGAACAAGAGCTGCGTCACCGTTGCCGAAGTTCTCCAGCAGAACAAGTACAAGACCTATCTCAGCGGCAAATGGCACATTTCTTCCAGCCTGACCGAGCCGACCGATGCATGGCCCCTGCAGCGCGGCTTCGACTACTTCTTCGGCACCATTATCGGCGCCGGCAGTTTCTACCATCCGAATACTCTCACCCGCGGCAACGACAATATCGAGCATGAGGCCGCGAACGATCCGTCGTTCTTCTATACCGACGCCATCAGCGATCAGGCGGTCGCTTATATCAGGCAGCACAAGCAGACCAGCCCCGCCACGCCGTTCTTTCAATATGTCGCCTACACGGCGCCGCACTGGCCGCTGCACGCGCATGACGAGGATATTGCCAAATACAAAGGCAGGTTCGACGCGGGCTGGGACACACTGCGCGAGCAACGGCTCAAGCGCCTGGTCGACGACGGCATCATTCATCCGAACTGGCAATTGACCGACCGCGATCCGACGCAGCCGCCGTGGACCGAGGCCGAGCACCGCGAATGGACCTTGCGCTGCATGGAAGTATATGCCGCTCAAATCGACCGCATGGACCAAGGCATCGGCCGCATCGTCGCCGCGCTGGAGGAGACCGGTCAGCTCGACAATACCTTGCTCATCTTCCTGTCGGACAACGGCGCCTGCGCCGAAGACATACCCCAGGGTGCCACAGCGCGAGAACTCGTCGATCAGCTGATGATCGCCAAGGCCAAAACCCGCAAGGGTGAACCGGTTCGCCTCGGCAACGACCCTTCGCTGATGCCGGGCGGCGAGGACACCTATCAGAGCTACGGTACCGCGTGGGCCAATCTGTCGAATGCGCCGTTCCGGCTCTACAAGCACTGGATCCACGAAGGCGGCATTGCGACGCCGTTCATTGTGCACTGGCCGCGCGGCATCGAGGATCGAGGCGGCCTGCGTCACAATCCGAGCCAGTTGCCGGATATCATGGCGACCATTGTCGATGTCACCGGCGCGACCTATCCAAAAGAGTACAACGGCAACACTATCCTGCCCTGCGAAGGCGAGAGCCTGGTGCCATCATTTGCTTCAGCCTATGGCGGTCGCGGTCCGCTATTCTGGGAGCACGAGGGCAACGCCGCGGTCCGGATCGGAAAATGGAAGCTGGTGCGCAAATATCCGGGGCCGTGGGAACTCTATGACATGGAGACCGACCGCACCGAGATGCACGACCTCGCCGCGCAACATCCCGATCGCGTCCGCGATATGACTGGGCAGTATCAGGCCTGGGCCAAGCGTTGCGGCGTCATCCCGCGCGAGAAGATTCTGGAATTGATGAAGGCGGAAGGCGGGACCGCCTTCTGGGAGGAAGAGAAGCAGAAGTAACAGGCAATGGTCGAACCCGGCTACGGAGCGCGATGCGGATCGCTGAAATTCTGAATGAGTAGAGGTAATCCCGGTTGCTGCGCACAGAACCGTGCCGACGATCCGTCGGCGGCAACGGGCTCGGCTGCGGCGACACACGGGATTCAACCGAGCCCAACCGTCGTCCCCCGCCGCTGGAGCCCTCCGATCGGCGGCACCTTCGCCATGGGGTCGGAGGACAACCGCTTCCCCGATGAAGGTGAAGGTCCGGTCCGGCAAGTCACCGTCAGCGAATTTGCTATTGCCTGCTTTGCGGTAAGTAATCTGCAGTTCGGCGATTTCGTCCGCGCGAGTGGATATGCCACGGACGCGGAACGGTATGGCTGGAGCTTTGTTTTCGCAGGATCCCTGCCTGACGATTTCAAGCGCGAGATCGGCAGCCGGGCCGCTGATACGCCGTGGTGGATTCCAATCCCACACGCCTATTGGGCCCAGCCGGAGGGACCGCCGAGCACGGTCCTTGATCGACTGGATCATCCGGCGGTGCACGTCTCCTGGAACGACGCCAAGGCTTATTGCGAATGGTCAGGGACGCGGCTGCCGACCGAAGCCGAATGGGAAATGGCCGCGCGCGGTGGACTGCGGCAGGCCACTTATCCCTGGGGCGACGAACTGACGCCTGACGGCGAACACCGCTGCAACATCTGGCAAGGCGAGTTTCCCGATCACAACACGGCCGACGATGGTTACGCCGGTACTGCGCCGGTTCATGCCTTTACGGCCAACGGCTATGGCCTGCACAATGCGGCAGGCAACGTCTGGGAATGGTGCGAGGATTATTTCTCGCCGCGATATCATCAGGTCATCACCTCACACGATCGACGGCACGATGAACTATCGTCAAATCGTTCGCTGCGCGGCGGCTCTTTCCTGTGCCATGAATCCTATTGCAACCGCTACAGGGTCGCCGCGCGCAGTTCGAATACGCCCGACAGTTCATCAAGCAATATCGGGTTTCGCGTCGTTAAACTCGAAAATGGCCAGCGGAAATGATGACATGCATCGGTTGTGGCTCTCTGAGAACCGCAAGATTACTCCGTATCAATGGATACATCCACAATTGAACTGCATATTCAGGTCTTTCCAGACCGTCCAAAGACCTTGTCGAGTTTTTTCGATGTCTCCTGGCGACCAGTCCTTGACGCAATTTCGCTAGCTTGGCTAATGCCCGGTCAGTCGCAGCATCCGTGATAGATGATACGGTCACAGTACCCTTTGGCTCAACGCGACATAGCAACCTCATATTCGCGATGGCCGTCAGCGTCGTGTAGTCCTTACCGGCGACACGCTCGACCACTAGGCGTCCTCGGGCCGCTTCTCGTCTAAGGCCACTTGCGGTCATGCCGCCGCCCGGGAAAGCCAACTCGGCGGCGATGGAAAGACGCAGGGGCGTGTCGGGGTTTGTCACCTACCCGCTCCGCTGCTTGTTCCGCCTGGGTAGGTTTTCCGACGCCCTATCCAAGGCCAGATTCGCCGACTCCGTGTCGGCAACTGCCGGCGACGCGACACGGCACGCCTGACCCCCGCGCGAACGTCCGCTCGCGTGGTGAGGAGCGTCTTACCAGGTCGATAGCACGTCAACTTGCCCCTGCGTCTCATACGCTTCAGCGTGTCTCGATCAGCGCCGGGGATAAGTTTGGCCGCTTCGTCCAGCGATAGTAGTTCATCAGGATCATCGATCATGCGGTGACCGTAGCGCGATCGTTGAGCGGCTTATGTTGACGAGTCACAATCCACAGCGAAATCTTACGGGCCGAAGCGTTCGTAATCATTGCGCCCGCTGGCAGAAGGCCCCAGATCACTTCGAACGCCCCCGCGGCTTTTCGACCCGTGGGTCGCCAATCACCTCTCCCTTGTGGTCGGCGTGCCTGGCTTTTCGCACGGGTGGCGCGGAGGCCTTCATCATCCTGTTTGCCGTCGTGTCGCTGGTCGTCGTTACCTTCGCTGAACTGCTCTTGACTGGTCGTCGGTCTGCCTTGCAGCGCAATTCGATAGCAAATCGATGTGCAGGCTCCGCACTTTAAGGGCCGCACCAGTCGAAATCGGTCGATCCGGGATCGCCGCGGGGCGGTTTGACTGCATCGATTGCCGGACGGAAGTTCATGCGTGGTCCGGCAGTTACGATTTCACCGGTTGGAAAGGCGTTCTAATGAAACCGATGCGCCGGGGCCAGCCAATATAACCTCAAGCGGCCAATGCGCTGTTCAAACAAAAAAGCCCCGGACGAACCGGGGCTTTTGAGCTGCTGAGTTAGCAGAGATCAATACTTGGCGACGACCGCACCACCCCAATTGAAGCGATAGACCAGCTCGCTGCGGACGGTGTGGACATACTTGTGCGAGTCGGTTTCGAGGCCAGTCGGGGTGTTGGTAGCGATGAAACGCGCGACGTTGGTGCGGGTATCCAGATCCGAGAAGCGATACTCGGTCTTCCAGAACAGGCCGGGCATGAAGCCCAGAGCGTATTCGTCGCCGGCACCCAGGAAATAACCCTTGTACGTCTGTCCGGGTACATAGACGCCGGTCGGGGCGCCAATAGTCGGGAACACGGTGGAGAAGGTATCGAAGGACTTGAAATGCGCCTCGGTGTAGCCGGCCGAGAAGTAGGTCAGCAGCTGCGGGGTGATCAGCACGCCCACACGACCGCCAACCGACCACTGGTCGTCCAATTTTTCACGTCCACCGAAACCAAGAGGGCTGGAAACGTCACCCTTCATGCTGGCGAAATCGTAGTCGCCGAAGGCACCAACCACCAAGTTCCAGTTACCGAGCGCAAATTGATAGTCGCAACCGCCACCAACCGTGCCGAAGTAGCCACGGCCACCAACAGTGTATTTGCTGTCCAGCTGGGTACGGGGCGTGGTGAGGGTGGTATAGTCGGTGTTATCCTGGTTCCAGAGGCCGTAGCCGCCGCCGCCTGCGATGTAGCAGCCGGTCCAGCTGGCAACAGCCACTGGCATCGGGGCAGCCTTGGCGTAACGGGGAGCCATGTCGGCTGCGAGAGCCGGTGCAGTCAGCGCCGCAAGAGCGGCCAAAGCGGTCAGAACTTTCTTCATGGCGTAATCCCCAATTTTCCCAACGGGCTCAAATTCGATTGCCTCAACCTATCGGGATTCGGGAATATTGCTGTAGCTGGAAAGTCACAGCCGAGACCAAACTGGTTTGGGAGGACGTCCAAGATGTCAAATCAAGAGCCCATTTCAGAACTGAGGGACAATCAGACCGCTATCGCTCAACTTGTAACAAAAGCACTTGATTCCAATGACTTAGAAGCATTCCTCGGCGTCTTGAAGACTGCAATGAGGGCGCAAAACGTAAAGGCGCTGGCAGAGCACTCGGAAATGCGGCGGGACCGTTTATACCGCACGTTCGATGGCGTCGTGGACCCCCCATTTAGTCGAGTCATAAGATTATTGGCGGCAATGAACGTGCAGCTGGTGGCAAAGCCGCTCCCGACCAAGCCGCAACTACCCCGACCAAAGCTTGGCCGCCCTCTTAAGCGCTCGGAGTGACCCTGGGATTTGCTCTCAGCCCCAGGTTGCGGGATGATCGGAACTAGATTTTGACGGATCGGCCGGTTGGTCGGAACGATGCAGGACCCGAAATGGCCGACGATGTGCAGACTGTTTTGGGGCGGTTTTGGTCGTCGCAGCCGTGGGCTGGGTGCCACTCCTCTTCTCAGGCAAGTCGATCCTCTAAGGCTTTAAGAGTTGCGTCGTTCCGCATGGAGGCAAAGAGGTGGCGGTGGCCACTGGAATTGATTGCCTTTGCAATGAGAAATAGGCGCCGTCCGTACACCGTAAAGAGGCCGCCTCATTTGGCGGCCTCTTTCATTTGCGAAACCACACCCTTGCGGCGGCGTTGAGGGCTACCGCTATCAGTAGCGGCTTCACCCGCGATCGATTTGGCGCAATGATGGGTGATGTCCCCGCGCATCATCCACATTCCGCTGTCAGGCGGAGACCGCAAGGCCCAAGCAAATGGCATCCGCCACGCGCACGGACTGCACGAAAGCCAGTACCGGGAATCGCAGCTGATCCGCAGCGCGGCGGAAGCGAAGCTTCGCGAGGCAGATCGGTTGGAATGTGAGGCGTGGAACGCGATCATGTGGGCCGGCGGTCCGGCCATTCCTGGTGACCCACAAGCAGAGCCGACGATCGGCAAGGCGATCAATGGCGGCTTCGATCTGCTGGAGGCCAAGTGCAATCGCTGCGACCGTGTCTCGTTGGTGCCGCTGCGCGCTCTAAAGCAGCCGTCCGGCACGCCGGTGTGGAAGCTGGAAGCGGCGCTCTATTGCGAGCCGTGCAGTGAAGGCCGGCACTACGGCCGACCCAGCGTGCGCACATTCTTGGGCTGACCTATGCGCGGCCGGATAGGGAACCGGCAAGAGAGCGGAAGAGATGACCCGTCTCACACACCGCCGCGAATCGCGACCTCGGCGCAGCTACCACCTGACGCTGTAGATAAAAATAGCAGCCAGACTTCCACTTATCATCACGAAAAACAGGAAGCCCAATACTATCGAGCCTAATATGATGTCCAAGGGTTCTCTCATAGTGGCGCCCTCGACAGTCAAAGCAACCGTGCCCAGTTGACGCTGTAGGGGAGAGTCACAATCAAGCCCGCCACGACGGCGCAGCCAAGTGCCAACGCTACTGTTGCTCTGGGTTGGGGTGCCATACCAAGTCAACAAGTGCGGAGTAGCAACGTTCCACTCCGAGCGGAAGGACCATTGGATCGCCGAGGCAGTCTTGTGGATGCAAAGATCCGTCGATGCGGAGGCAAGGCCTTTCCGCAACCCGACCCGCTGTAGCTGGGCAGCGCTCCTACCACCGCCGATTGATAATTTGCCGAAGCCGGCCAGCCCGCGCTTCAATAGCGCATGCCCGCCCTCACCCGCCGTCCTCACCCCGAACGCGCCGACTGCTGGCACGTCTTTTACGGTGACGTTCAGGTCGGAACGATCGCGATCCAGTCGGGGCTGCCGGCTCACGCCAGGCAATGGCGCTGGGATGTCGGCTTCTATCCGATCGACCACCGCGGCCGAACGCGTTCCGGCTACGCGGCGAGCTTTGAACAGGCGCGTGCGGGCTTTGAGGCGGCATGGAAGGAATACCTCCCACGATGTACTGAAGCCGACTTCACCGACCATCGCCGCCAGCGCGCCTTCACGGCCTGGAAATACGCCATGCATGACGCGGGCCTACGGCTGCCGACGCAATTCACTAGTGGACGGGCGCGCTGTTTCTGCGGCGCCGCGATAGACATAGCGAGCGCAGACCGACACATATACGGAGCGCACATGATGGATTCGCAGGACGCACGAAACTCGTCACCGACCGCCCCTATGCCGATCCGGAAAAAGCAGCCCGCCGCTTGATGGAGCACGCGCAGGCTTTTGAACCAATCCATGACGGCCGGATCTAGATCGAGAAGGTCAACGGGCCCATGCTGTTCGCTGACAAGGCCACGCCGGCGGAATACAGCGCGGGGCTCAAATACGCGATCAGCAGTGGCTGGCTGGAATTGCACGAAAGCGGAACCTTCGTGAAGTTCACGCCGGCAGGCGCCGAACTATTCGCTTGATCAGAGGTGGTAGTTAGTGAGCGGTATCCTACTCCTTCGGACGAGCGGCCGCGTCGGCGAGTGCTTTTGCCTTGTGCGCTTGTCCGAGAAGCTTATCCCGCCGTGGACCTGGCGCCGCTTGTTGCGCGGCCTTAAAGGCGTCTCTTGCAGCTTGAAGCAAGCGCTGCTGCAGTGATGTCTTCATAGGCATGCGCTTTGCAGACATAGTCAGCAGCGTCTCGATTGCGTTGGACCAACATCGACTGGCATTACCACTCGTTCGCAAAAAACTGAACGGCCCCAGCGGGGGAGAGAAGCTGGGGCCGTGGGGGGAGACGCATGTCCAGTTTGCCTGTCTAGACATTCCGTCAACTCCGGTTTTTGCCCCTTGTTCCTATCGGCGGTTGAATCTACTAGTCACCGAAATTGCCAGCACTGGAGTTAGGCCATCACCCATTTAGGTGAGCGGCAAAGTGTCGTGTGCTTGAACCTTGGCGCCAGCGCGGACTTACCGCTATGCCGGAAAATTTCAGTGTCCGGGGCTAGAGCAACGCCGCCAAGCGATCATATTCCGCTTGAGCGGCGTTGTGCTTTGAGGCGATTGAATTTGTTTTTCCATTATCGAAGTTGCAATTACGTTTGGTTTGCGCTCGAACATGGCCTTCGTGATCGACGAACTCTCCGGGCCGCCAGCAGGGTATCAGGTTCAGATGATTTTGACAGGGCACAACTGGAACGTTGGCCGTCAGCAATGCGTATTATGAGCATGACAGAAGAACGCCCACATTTCAGCCCGCAGATGACGACAAGTGGCCGGTGGTTCGTGTCAGTAGAGACAGGGAACGGGCCGGACTCCCATATTGGGGACTTCGACAGCGAAGCGCAGGCCCGCAAATGGATTTCAACCAAAGCGAAATACTGGCCCGGCAAAGCGGATGATGCCAAGTGACCGGGCGGCTTTCGCCGCGTCCTCCGAAAGCCATAGCTCCTATTACTTCCGTTATATTTAACATCGGGCGCTTGCTGTTAAGGTTTCCGAACGCTCCCGCCAGAGCGCTACTTGTGATGAACCCCACAGCCCCGTCCGGCCATCGACCCCTTGGGCGGGGCTATTTCATCCCCGTCCGAGCTAGCCCCACGGTCTATTTAGCCTGCGGAAGGGATCGTGACCGCTCGACCTCGAGTTTGAAAGTCATGGCACTTGGCCCGAGCGCTAATGCCCCCCGCGGTGGGTAGCGTTCTCATGATGCAGCCATGAGCTGGCAGCCCTGCTGCCTTGGCGAACACAAAGCAGAAAATTGCGAAAGAACATTATGGCACGGACCAGAATATCGAGCGTCGATTTGATTTGGATTTTCATCAGAAGCTGCAGGAGTACGGCGATCATCCTTTTCATGGTGTGTCCCTGGCCGTGATCCCAAGTGGCAAAGGTGATTGGACAGTCGCTACGCAACGAAGGTTGCCTAAACGCAAACCCGACATAGCCAAGCGAATTGATGCAATACAAATACAGCTTCAAACGCAATATGCGCTCGTTGCTGAATGACCCGCGCGTTCCGGGTAGGGAAGCTGGTCAAGTTTGCGATGGCCAACTGCCGCCTCTGTCGGCGTCCGTAATCTTTCCCTTGCCGCCGCAAGCCTTACATTTGACGGGATCGATTTTGCCACCTGACTGAATCGGCTGCGCCATTAAGGGTAAACCCCTTCCCTTGCATGCTGGGCACGTATGCTCTTTGATTTTCGACGCCATGTTGGACCTTTCATGCCGCTTGTTGGCGGCTTTCGCGGTACAGCGCATAAAAGTACACCAACGGGCTCGAAATAGGTTGTCCCGGCGGTGCTCTGTACCCTGGGCTCTGCAATCCTCAGCCATCAAATGATAGCAAGGGCTATGCCACAAAGATGTGACCCACCTTACAACCCTCGTACCAGGCGCACCAATGATCGCCGGATTCGCGGCCGTGTGGGACATCGAGATGCGTTTTCGACCGAACACCCGTACTCCGATCCCGAGACGGCCGCACGCGAGCTGCTGGAAAGACGGCCGGAATCCACATCGAAAACATCAACGGGCCAATGCTGTTCGGCGACAAAGCACGCCAACCGAATACAGCGCGGGGCTCAAGTTCGCGATCAACGGCGGCTGGTTGGAATTGCACGACGGAACGTTTGTGAAGTGCGCGCGGATTCTGTTCGCGCGCGTTGCCGCACTCGGTTCATCACCCATACGGGGTAAGCCAAGTGGCAGACTTGCCAGCCAGATCGATCGATACGATGCATTCATTCGTGAACAAGGTCCCGCGCCGGCAAATTATTTAGAGCGCGGACATATCACAGTGTGCACTCGGGCGCCTGTAGCCGACGCAGTAGACCCATGAAGGATTATCAATCGTTGATTGAGAAGCTTCGCAAGGACGCAGCAGAGGCCGCGGCGATCCGTGACGTCGCCACGGAGCTAGGAAAGCGCGAAGTCTTCAATCGTCTACACGATCAACTCAGCCACCTCGCCGATGAAGTCGAGCGAGCGATGAATCCCTCCAGAACAGCGTGAAGGGCACCTCACGGCCGCCAACACCGCAGCTGAATCGTGACGTATGCGGCGTTGCCTGGATGTTCATGGCGCGTATCGGCGTCATCCAGGTGCTACACCGGCATGAGTCGCGGCAGTTCAATCGGGACGCAAAAGAGCATCATTGGGAAGCGGAGGCTGAAGCGGGACCAGTAAAAAAGAAACGGCCCCAGCGTCTGGGGGCCGTGGAGGCTACGCTGAGGCCGTTTCATGCTGCCGGGGCGGCCGGCAAGCTTTTAATCGTGGGCTTGTAAGCCCCCGCGCGCCAATTAAATTCCGGTTTAGGGTGTTCCATGGCTAGCTGGAGTGCCCGCCGTGAAGGACTACCAAAACCACCTCGAAAAACTCAGAGCGGACGCGGCCGAATGTCGGCGGATTTGCGATCTCGCCACTGACCCGGCGAAGCGGGAAATGTTCGATAGGCTGGCCCTGCATATGACCAGCCTGGCCGATCAGGTTGAGCAAGCCATGATCGAAGCGGGCAAGTCCAAGCGGGCTTAGTCCGCAATTCTCCGACCGAGAACGGAGTTCCGGGGCCGCCGCTATTTCACTGCTTGCCAGTCTCGATAGGTGTGCATGCCGGTCCATTCATGGACGACCGCCTCGCAGTTTTCGACCTGAAACAA
>Ga0193742_1000293_pt1 | contig 36069 bp, 36 predicted proteins | sample L2c1metaG_FD_165511 | JGI IMG/M metagenome (GOLD analysis project Ga0193742, IMG submission 165511) | Soil microbial communities from a riparian zone of the East river system, Colorado, United States - L2c1 | ecosystem: Environmental > Terrestrial > Soil > Riparian zone | place: USA: East River... | reverse complement strand
TAGAGGCCGGGGTTGTCCATGCCCGGCCCGTACACGAGGACGGTGCCGTGGTTGCGGCTGTTGTCGGGGTGTGTCCACTCACCGCTCACGGTGAGACCTTCGGCCTTGTGCGCGGTGAGCGCGTAGCCCAACTCGAGTCCGCCTTGGGCGAGGTAGCCGGGTGACAGCACCGCTGTGGACAGCTCGGCGGTGTGGGCGGCGGCCGGGTCGCGCCAGGACACCTCCACGCCGTCGGTGGTGATGGCGGTGACCACACCTCGGTAACCGTTCAGCACGTCGTCACCACGTACGGCCTGTTGGTGGCGGTCGTTGCGGCGGATCAGCACCAGATCCCCCACATGGAACCGGGTGTCCCGGCCGCCCAGTAGCCGGAACGTGGAACCGGCACCGAGTTCGCCCTTGGCGTGGCGGACGGCCTGGGTGGCCTGGTTGATGCGGGTGACTTGGTCGTTGGTGGCGGCGAGCATGACCAGACCGGCGGTGAGGGTGTGCGGGTCAGAGGCGCCCTCGCGTACCCGCAACCACACCGCGACCATCGCGCTCACCGCTTCGTCGGCGGTCTCGGTCGCGACCACGCCGCCCTTGCGGGCCCAGGTGTGCAGGGCCTCGGCGTGGCGGCCGGCGCGGAACGCGTCGAGTGCGGCTCGTTCGTCGGCGTCGCGTTGCCGCCGGTTCTCGCTTAGCCGGGGCCCGTCGAGGAGCTGGTGGAGATAGCCGAACATCGACCCGACACCCACACCACGTAGCTGGCGGGGGTCTCCCACTTCCACGATCTTGGTGCCGGAGGCTGCCGCCGCTGTGTAGAGGGCGGCGCGGTCGCGGTCCGCGGAGAGGTTGGCCTCGTCGAGCACGAGCACATTGATACCGGCCAGGCCGTCTCGGTTGGTGATCTGCCACAGCCATTGCGCGACGGTGCGGGAGGGGATGCCGGACTCGGCGGCGAGGTTCTGCGCGGCCACAGCCGCCGTCGCCGCCCCGGCCACCTGGTAGCCGGCGGCTTCCCACGCCACCCGCGCGGCCCGCATCAACGTGGTCTTCCCCGTGCCCGGCGGTCCCTCCACCGCCTCGACCGCCCGACCGTTCGTCACCACCCGACGCAACACGTCGCGCTGCTCGGCCGACAGGGGGAAGCCCTGCGCGGCCTCCACCACCGACACCGCCACCTCCACAGTGGCGGCGTCGACCGCCACGCCTGCGCGCTCGCTTACTTCTGTACTTACTGCCTTACCGACGCTCGTGCTGACGTCGGTAAGGCAGTCCGTGCTGGCGGTAGCGGCGGCGAGGATCGTCTGTTCAGCGGCGGTGACGTCGCAGGTGGTGTAGAGCTGGCCGCCGGTCATCTGGTGTGCCCCGGCAAGCTGGGTATGCCCACCGGTCAACTCCGCGCCGGTCTCTTCACCGGTGGGGAGCACGATGAACGCCGAACGCGCCAGCGCCAGATCAGTCAACTTCTCGACGTCCTCAATGCCGGCACCGTGGGGCAGGGCATCGGCGACGGCGGCGAGCGCGTCCACATGGGAGAAGCGGCGGGCGTGCGCGGTCAACCCCCGCTCCGGATCGGTCAACGCGGTCACGAGGTCGTCCAGGCCGATCCCGAACCGCTCTTCCATACCCGCGTCGACGTCGCTGCCCACCGGTCCTGTGGCGGGGCTGGCGCGGTGGGCGGTCAGCACCCGGTCCATCAGCGCGTCCGGGTCCACACCGCCGTGGACGGCGTCGGCGCGCCACAGGCCGCGCAGCGTGGCGTCGCTCGCGGCGGTGGTCTCGGTTCTGCCCGACCGCGACGCGCGGGTGAGGACGCGGGCCTCGGCGGCGGACACGTCGGCGTTGCTGTAGCCGAGCTGGGCGAGCACCGCCGATACTTGTTGGCCGCGTTTGGAGAAGTGGACGATCGTCTCGTCCGGGACCTGCGCCACCTCCCACACCCCCGTCCGCGTCGACCGCGTGAACGTCACCCCGAGCTGGGTGTGGAGGAACGCGCGGACCTGGGCTTGGGTGACTTTGTCGATCGCCGGGGCGTGTCGCATCAGGTCGCGTCCGCCGGCCGCGACGGTCAACCAGGTCCCGTCCGGGGCTTTGGCCATGTTCGCGACGGTGATGTGGACATGCCAGTGCGGATCACCCACCGGCGCGTCACCGACCGGGCGTGCGGCGCGGTGGGTCATCACCCATCCCGAAAACCCGGACGTCGTCTCCTGGCGGGCTGTGTGGCCGTCGCCGTGTTTGCCGCGCCGCACATACGACGTCCGGTCCTCGACCCACCCGAACGTCCGCTCGATCGCGGTCGTGTACCCGGTCTCGACCTGGTCGACCAGGTCGTCGGGCAGGAACGCCAACAACAGACTCGTTGACTTGGGCAGGGTGACTCCGATGTCGAACCCGACAATGCCGACCGGCACTCGGCGGGGCGTCAACTCTGTTTTCGGTGACCCGTCCGTCCCTATCTGCGGTGTGCCGTCCTCACCGATCACCGGCGTCGGTTCGAACAGGTTGCTGTAGGTGGCGATGAGATCGACGTCGGGCCACACCCGGTCGGCGTCCACCTCGGCGGCCTCGGCCAACCCGAGCGCGTCATCCACCCGCAGCAGGGCGGCGTCTCCGCGTCGGGTCACTGCCCGCACGGCGGTGTTCCACGCCGAGCGTTGTCTCGGCTTGGTGAACAGGTCGACGGGATCGTCCACGCCCTGTTCGGCGGCGAGCGCGGTGACAGCGGTTACTAGGGGCCCTAACGGGACCTTCGCGTCGGCCGGCACCGCGACCTTCGGGGTGACGAGTTGCTCGCCGGTGACCGGATGCCGCCCGGCCATCAGCGCCCGCGCCATGTCGTGCTGATCGGCGGTCAGCTCGGTCCCGGCAGCCACACCGTCCACACCGAACTCGGAGAGGCCGCCGCCGATCCACCGCAACGGCCGCTCCCGGCTGTCGGCCCGGTACTGGAACTGCGCGTCCGAGTCACAGCCGTGTTGGCCGATACCCAACCGGTAGTCGATCTGCGCGGCCGATCCCCCATAGATCGGCGTCACATAAGCCATCCGCGTCCCCCAGACGCGCGCGACACCCGCCGTGTCCTCACCCTCCCCGATGAAGATCATTTAAGGGTATCCCGCAGGGATACCTTACCGGTGGAATGTGCATGAGGCGAGTATGAATGCGAAAGCTGACGATATCGAAGTGCTTGGGAGGTAAGGGAAACGGGGCTGGAGCAAAGGAGTTTGTGATGATGCTGGATGTCTTTTGTGGACAGTGCAAATTGGCGAGAGGCGCGGTTGTCGATGTGGTGGACCTGGCAGATCGAGCCGCGCAGACAGGTGTCCTTCGCGTCGCTCTCGGGGGATCGTGCACGGTCGTGGGCGATGCCGGTCACCCGATCGTGGCGTCTCGGGCTCAGGAGACACTCACGGAAACTATCGATCGGATCGAGGAAACAACATGTCGATGATGCGGTTCCAGCACGATCTATGTAACGCGGCGAGGAAGGGGATGACCGAACTAGCCAGCAAGTACGACCGCGACCTTGCCGACGCCTCGAAGAACCAAACGACCTGGATCGTGACGCCGGACGGTCTCATCTGCGGCCGCGTCGACGCGGAAGACACGGCCATGAATGCAATGCTCCTGCTCCGCTGGGCGCAAGCCCTCGGTCTACGAACACACAGCCGCCGCAACGACGACCTCGTCTACGAAGGTGAGCTGAAAGGGTGGCGCATCAAGGTGAGCGGCGACGTGAGCTTGCACCGTTTCGGAATCTGCATCACAGCACACACACCTTCCCATGTGGACGATGCGACTTCAGCGCCGGTCAACTCGGGATCCTGACACCCCCATACTGGTCCCACATCACAGCGATCAGTGCGTACAGCGTGGACGGCTCTCCCGTTGGGGAGAGCCGTCCACGCCCGTTTTGACGAAAGCTTCCGAGCGTCACGCGGTCCACTCGGGTCGTTGGGTCTACGCGGTGATCACGAGCCGAACGAAGTGTTTGTTGATGACGACTCCGTCTGTCATTGCATCGTCGGGAGTGTTCGCCGGGTACACGGTGATGGTGGGTTGGGCGGCGCGGTCGCGGTCCCAGACACGGATCTGGTCGCACATGCGGTCTGCGAGCTGGGCTCCGGCGGGGCCGTGACCGGCGGCGCCGAGTTCCCAGCGGCGTTCGGTGGCGTCGGGGTCGGGACCGCGGAGGGTGAGGTAGGCCAGCGAGTCACCTTCCACGATGGCGGGGCTGCGGTGGGTGAAGGCGGGGTTGCACAGGCCGGCTTCGACAGCGGCGTCGTCGGCGGCGAAGCGGCAGGTTCCCAGCTCGGTGCCGGTCATCAGGGGCCAGATGAGGTCGGTGGATTCACCGGCCACCACCGACGCGCCCGACCACACGGTGGTGGCGGGCTGGTCGAGGACTCCGTGCAGGACGTCCAGGTCGATGTGCTGGTCACGGTCGAAATACACGGCTACGTCGTTGGCGATCTGGCCGGTGTGTTCTCCGTCTTGGCCCTCGCCGATCATCGGGATGAACCCGCAGAGTTGGCTGTCGACGGAGCGCAGGACACCGTCCTGTTTGACGAATGCGACGCTGCGGGCTTGGCCGCGCCAGTGCAGCGGCACGACGAGTCGGCCGCCGGGGGCGAGTTGATTGATCCACGCGGGGGGCAGGTCCCACGGCCCGACGGTGACGATGATGCGGTCGAAGGGTGCGTGGTCGGGGGCACCGAGCGCACCATCGCCGGTGAGCACGCGCACGCGGCCGTATCCGGTTTTGTCGAGTGAGTGTTGTGCTTGGTCGGTCACGTCCGGGTGGATGTCGATGGTGGTGACCTGTCCGGTGTCGCCGACGAGTTCGGCCAGTAGCGCGGCGTTGTAGCCGGTGCCGGCACCGATTTCCAGCACCCGGTGACCGTCGCGAGCATCCAGTTGGCCAAGCATCATCGCCACCACGGTGGGCACGGAGGCGCAACTGGCGGGCCTGCCGCCGGGGGGGCCGGGCTTGGTGGTGATGGACTTGTTGGCGTACGCGTCTTCGATGCTGGCGTCGGGCACGAACAGGTGACGCGGCACCGTCCGCAGCGCCCGTTCGACGCTGGCCGAGTGTAGGTGACCGGCGCCGTCGATGTGGTCGACCATGCGGTTGCGCAGGTCTTCGGGCTGGGTGTTGGTCGGGGCAGTCATCCATGTCCTTCCATGTGGAGTGTCTCAAGTGCCGGCGGGGTGCGCGGAGTGAGGAGGAGGCAGGCGTCCCACGGGGTGGTGAACGGCGTGCCGTGGGTGTTGCGGCGGGTCAGAGCGATGCCCGCCGCGCCTTCCAACAGTCCGTCGCTGGTCGGCGGCACCTGGTCCTGGAGTTGCTGTTCGAACCGGGTGTACAGAGCGGGTAGGAGGGCTGCAAGGGCGCTGTCGGGGCCGGCGTCGGCTGCTGCTCGCCGGGTGGTGTGGACGAGCCCGGCCCAGCCGTGGCAGACACCGAGGTCACCGAGCTGGTCGAGCTGTCGCTGGTCGGTGATACAGCCGACCAACGCGTTCTCGGCCCGGTGTTGTCGCCGCCGGTCGCCGAGGGCGAGGGCGGCCAGTTGTTGGGCGCGGGCCAGGCCGGGGGTGCCGTAGCACCAGCTCGGTCGTTGCGGGCCGCGCTGCGAAACGGTTCGTTCGCGCCACTCCGTCGGCGAAAGCAGGCCCGGCCACCACGGCTTTCCCAGACTGCCGCAGCGCCACTGGTCCAGCTCGACACAGATCCGGTCGAGTGCTTCGGGATGGCCCGGCACGATGACCCCGGACCGCATCGCGGTCGCCAACAACGCCAGCGGCCCGGCGATGCCGTGCGCCAACCCCAGGTTCCCGTGCCCACCCGACCATGCCGGAGCAGGCTGGTCGGCGGGGCCGTTGCTAGTCCACCAACCGGGCAACTCCTGACCATCGACGGTCACAGACTCGACCAGACGCACCAGGTAGGACAGAACGTCTCGCAGCAGATCAGTGTGGTTGGCCTGGAGCAGGTACACACCGATCCCGGTCAACCCGTTGATCAGGTCGAACTCGCGCAGTTCCGGCAGCTCGGCGCGCTCAATCCGCTCGTATGCCCGTTCCAGACGGTGCCGGGTGAGTGTGGTGATGTGACCGTCCAGGGTGCGCAGCGCGGCGGCGTATTCCGACCGCGCAGCGACGCGCAGAACGAAGGCGACGGCCGGCGCACCCCGAAACAGGCCACACGCTTCCGGGTCCGCGACAACGGAGCCGCGGGTCATCGCACCGGCCCAACGGTGGGCCGTGCCCCAGTCTCCGACACCAGCGTGGGCGTAGGCGATGTGCAGCAGTGCGGTCCCGGCGGCCCCGTTAGACAGGGACTGGCTCCGGTCCCGTGACGGATCGGGCGTCGGTGGCAGTGCGAGCGGATCGGTGTGTGTCACTGCGCGTCGCTGCCCTGCGGCCGGGCTCTCCAGGTGAGCGCTGCCTGGCGAGTCAGGCGGCGGCACGTGCGTTCGCTGTCCGGGTCGATGCCCAGTGCCCGGTTGTGGTGCATGTGCAGCAGAGACTCCAGGACACGGTCAACGTCGGTGTCCCCTGGTAGTTGCTTGCGGTAGGCGGCGAGCGCGTCGGCGCGGGCTTGCCACGCCGTCGTGACTGCACCCACCCTGCCCGGCACGTCCCGCAGCGCGCCCATGTCGATGGCCAATCGGATGGCCTGGTCGGTAACCGCCCGGTCGATCGAGGGAGCGGAGGGAACCCGGCGGCCCGCCAGCCAGTCCATCGCCTCGGCGACATCGCCGACAAAGCCGGCGACGATGCCGACCATGTTCACCACGGCTAGCGAGGTGGGATGCACGGCACTCGGCTGTGCAGCGGTGATGGACAGGTCCCGTAGCGCGGTGGCCACGAGGTGGGAGTCTGCGACGAACACGTCCTCGGCTGCGTCCATCGCCGCGCCGTGGCCGTAACGGCCGATCTCGGGTGAGTAGGTGTCGATAGCCAGCCGTCCGACCATGCCTGCCTGCCGCATCCGCCGCGTCCACTCCCCGACCGCTTTCGTGCACGCAGCGTAGTTGTCGCGGTCGGTGCGGATACGGAGCCGGAGATGGTCGGTCTCCTGCGGGCTGTGATATCGCAACCACCAACACGACGGCTCGGAATCACGCGTGGTGTCGAGCGTGGCGTGGAGGGCGGCCAGCAGGGTGGGCAGGTGACCGGTGATGATCTCGTTCATGCGCTCGGGGTGGGTGTAGAGCTTCGCGGACAGCCAGGTCGTTTCCGGGGGGCCTGGGAGCTGCCCGTGGGTGTTGGTCACCGTGGGCAGCGTCCCGTGCAGGGGGTTGGGCGCAGGAGCACGTGTGGTGACCAGAGGTAGCGCGATTTCGTGGGCGTGGCCGTCGATCCAGCCGCACTCGGCTGCCGGCGTGGCCGCGTAGAGGATGGCCTGGCCGTGCCGCTTGAGATGGGCGTGGAGGAGAGCGGCGTGCGCGGGCTCGTCGAGGGTGAGGCGCAGGGTGCGGTCCGCATCGCGCAGTTCGACCACATCCGGGCATCCCCACCGTTGCCGCCACTGGTCGAGAAGGTGCCGCCACCGGTCCTGCCCGGCATGGCCGACGGGCAGGTCGCTGGTGGCCAATCGCCATTGAGCTGGGGACAGGATGGTGCGCCGGTAGCGGACCCGTGGCAGGAACGGCAGCCGGACGTGCGGACCCCAGTCGAACTGGTACCAGGCGGCGGAGAACGCCCGTGGCAGGTGGGCGAGGAACCGTGCCAATGGCGGGGGCTGCTTGTCCAACGCGAGAGCGTGGAACACCTGCGGCTCGATCACCTGGCGGCGCGTGAGGCTGGCCAGATGTAGACGGTCGCGGGTCGCGGTGATAGCCAGATCGTCGGTCGTGAGCACCGTGCAGTCGCCGGACTCGCGGTGTTCTCCCAGCGAGAGCACGTGATCGAGGTAGGTCGGGACACGGCAGACGTTCTCCGCGTGCGGATACAACGGTCCGAAGGACATCTGCACGCGCAGCGCGCCGTCGGTGGCGGCGGGCAGCGCCCGGTACGCCTGCGCGAGGCCGGAGCCGGTGGCCGTCGGGGTGAACCGCGAGGTGAGGGTGCCGGCGGAGCGGGCGGGAGCGACAGTGAGCAGGAAATCGCCGCGCTCCAACATTGCGGTGGTGGCGGCGTGGACGCGGGCGGACAGCTCCACGTGCGGCGGGATGTAGTGCTCATCGAACGTCTCGTCGGTCAACTCGCCGACCTGTTCGTCGGTGAGCACGATCTCGCGGGTGCCCTCAGCCATCGCCTGCCAGGCCCACGTCAGTAGCCGCTCGTCGCGCTCGGAGATGCCCGGTGTCGGCGCGGGCAGCACGCTCCCGCGATATCCCGCCGGATAGCCCAGGCCGGCGTCCGGGTCGAGCACTTCGACCAGCGGCACTAACGTGCCGGTGCCGTACCGGTCGACGAACGCCGCGTGGTAGTCGCGCCAGACCGCTTCACCGGTCGGCTGCCGCGTCAGGCGCAACAGCACGCTGGCGGCGCGCTCCATCTCCTGAGCGACCTGGCGGGGCAGTCGCACCGCGCAGTCGAGCAATAGGTCCATGGCCAGTGGGGTGCGCCCTGCTGGCGAGAGTTCCCTCATGCGGGGCGTGATCGTCGCGCGGACGCGACTTTGCTCGGCCCGCGTGGTGTTCTCATGGTTGTGGCGGCAGAGGTCGTCCCGGATGGCGTCGAGGTCGCGCATCAGGGACGCGACAGCCGAGAGGTGCTCGGCGTCGGCGTCGTGTAGCCGGTCCAGCAAGTGAGCGAAGGGGTCGGTGACCGTGAACGGGGCGCGCAGGCTGGTCAGCAGGTAGCCCTGGCGCACGAGTTCGGTGAGCATGTCCCGGACCGTCGACCGGTCGGCGCGGAAGTCCTCAACCAACGTGTCGATCAGCACACCGAAGCGGACCGGGGTGGTCGCCATGTCCCGAACAGCCGCGACCGCACGGGTGTAGCGGATGGTCACCCTGTTCGGCCCCTGCGGTACCTCCAGCCGGCCACCGCGGCGGACCGCGAGATCAGTGACCACCACGTCGAGCCGTTCCAGCAGCTCGGGACATCCTTCGACGCGCGTGATGATGTCGGCCAACCAGCCGGTGTTGACCCGCGCCACCGCCCGATGATCCCGACCCCCTTGCGCCTGCGCGGTCCTGCCCAAAGCAACCGGGGCCACACCAGCGAACAGTCCGAAGGGGGTGGGGCGGCCGATGCTGCGCAACAGGTACCGCGCGGTGGACAGGGTGGCACTGCGGAGCTGCTTGTCGCCCACGGCTCGCCCGGCGCGGATGGCGTCGACGCCCTCACCCAAGGACGGGCTGGCCTGCCGCACGGCATCGGCTAGATCGGACCGGGACCACATCTCCTCCAGCCAGAGCCGGCACGCGTCGGAGTCAGTCAGATCAGGCCACCGGTTCACAGCGCTTGTCAGCGGCACAGCGGCGGCGCGAAGCAACGCGACGCCGATGTGTCGGTAGAGCGGCTTCCTGTCGCCGGCGCGCATCCAGTCCTCCGAAACCATCGAGAATGGTGGAAAGCAGGGGCCGGAGATGGTCGTTCCCACGGCCCCTGCCTTTACAGCCGAGCAGCGAACCTCACACGCCGCCCGTGACGCACGCCGACGCGCAGGTGGGATCACAGCCGTCGTCCGTGCCGCCCTTGCAGCCAGCCAGTGGGTGACCGGGGGGTACGTCGGTGATGACTCGCACCTCAAGGTTGAACAGGTCCTCGACGGGTGCACTGTCGTTGACAAGCTCGATGACTGCCATGGATTTCCTCTCCTCATCCGAACAGGGTTATTCCAACCTGCCGTCAAACCGCTGCGGTCACAACGGTTTCGCGGCAAGAACTATCGACGACCGGGTGTTGTCGGCGCCCGCCATGGTCCATGGCGATGGCACCCACACTCGACGGTCGTTCATTTGCGCGCAGGAGTCGCCGATGTCGGTGCGCTGCCGGCGTCGTCGCGCACTTCACGTCGGCGGCGAAGGCTGAAGTCAGGCCGACGCTCGCGTGGGCGCTCCCGGTGAGCGTCACAGTGATGATCGTCTGCGCAGTTCGTGCACTCCGAAGCGTTTGTGCCTTCTCCTCGGATTGTGGAGCGTCCAGCCACGCGCTTTCCGGGCCTTTACGCAACTCACTGCCCAGCACCCACGAGAAATGACGTGGGTGACAGCAGCGACGTCGGCGGCATCACTGCCAGGAATCGTCGTCGTTCGAGGAGCGGCCGAAGACGGACCGGTCGATGAACCTGCGGCCGCTCGGGGATTCATAGGCCCAGGCCACAAGTATGGTCCCTGGCCATGCGGCTCCGAGCGCGACTGTCAGCACCACTGCTCGGGCGACGTGGGAGCCCAGTCGCCCTCGGGTCCATGTGTGACGGGTGTGACGCCACACGACAGCGCCGATGCCGATCGCGACGCAGAGATAAAGTCCTATGAGGATTTGAGCAAGCATTTGTGAGTCCCTTTTGTGTCACGAGTCGACGTTCCGAGCCGGTGAGGGCTGGGTTTAGGATTCGGAGGGCGGCGGGGTGTCCCACACGTGTACTCGTTTCGTGACGACGAGTGGTTTGTCGGCGGGGCCCCTGATGTGGGCCGGCACGACGCGTTCCTCGTGTTCGCAGCCGCCGTCGGCGTGCGCATACGGGTTGAGGCAGGTGTTGCGTCGGTAGGGACGGACCGGCCAGCGGCGCGTCCACTGAGGCGCTCGCCGACCGTGCGAGGCGGCGGCGTCCTCGACGCTGGCCTGTGCAGGGGGCCGGTGTCGGGTGTGGACGCGGACCAGTTGCACACTGCCGGGGCCTCGGATGTGGGCTCGCTGGTCACGTCGCAGGCCGGGGCGTGCGCGGGACACGGTCTCGGTCTCGGTCAGTTGGTTGGCGCCGGATTGGGCCATGAGTTGCCAGGCCGTGTAGACCACGTGCGCCCATTGGTCGCGAGCGTCTGGTCCGGGGTCTGGCAGCGGTTGGTCGAATCGCAGGAGCATTTCGCTGTGAGGCATCAGGTCCGCGGCGGTGGAGAGTGCCTCGCGGGCGGCCATGTCGGCGGCGGTGCTGGTCTTGCCGGTACGCCTGTCGACTTTGATGGGCTTGTCGGCGGGTAGGCCGTCCCAGCCCATTCTTACGGTGGTCCAGAACGTCAACCAGATGCCCTGGAGATTGTAGGGCAGTGGTGTCGTGTCGCCGTTGTGGGCGTTCATCCTCCACCGGATGGGCATGTTGACGATGTCGAGGTCGGCGGGACTCCATCTGGACCAGGACACGGCCACGATCATCGAGACCATGCGCAGCTCATCATCGAGACCGGGTACGGCCGTTGACCATGGGCCCGTCACCGCTGTGGAGAGAGTCATGTCGACGTCGCCGATCGGCTGGGCGAACATCATCAAGCCCGTTTCGGCCGGCATCCTGCGGGCTCTGACCGGTTCGCGGGTGGGGACGGCGGCTGCCGCCAGCGCGAGTGAGGTCATGTCCTCGTCCGCCCAGTACAGCTGGGCCTGACTCACTCGGCGAAGCTCACAGGTGGCGAGAACCTGCGAACACACGACATCAAGATCCGTCACCTCCCCTGCCGGTGTGCCGGGGATCGGGAGCAACGGGCATCCACGGAGCTTGATCCGCATCAGGAACGTGTTGGTGAACAACGGGTTGGTCGCTTGCTCGCATATCTGGATACGTAGTTCAGGCAGATGGGCCGCTGATGGCGCGATCCAGGGCACGAGGCCCGGGAACCTGATCACGGCATGAGTCCACGGGGCACGACCACACCGTTGCGAAGGAGGACGTCAAGGGGATCTATGAATGGTTCTGACCGCTCCGTGGCGATTGGTCGAGTGCTACAAGCGCCGTAAATATCGGACGATAGACAGGTCTTGCGGGTCATGCCCTCATTCTTTCTTTCTTCGCGCGGCGGACGTTCAGTTCTCAGGGATGATTGTGTGGTGACTCACGGCCTCGTCCACTCTTGCCGCGACTCGCATGTCCTTTGGTGTTCCGCGTTTTCGATCCTCGTTCGCCATGTTGCGAAACTTTCTAGCCTCGGCGTCAGACATCGGTTTCACCTTGAATTCTTTACTTGCCATCTCCTAGTGGTCTCCGATCTAGTCTTTTAGTCGCGTTTGCCGACTGTCCGCTTCTGCGGCTGGGGCGAGCCGCCTATGCCAGCCAGGTCATAAGAATTTCAGAGGGCCAACGATGCACCATCGGTCTCAACTTCCACCGGAGTCGCCAATGGAAAGTCCTCCGCACGCCTTGCGGATCTCGCGCACTCTCTTGGCGGAGCGCTCGCTCTTACTCAAGCGTGGCGGCGCATCTTTCGCGGACTCAGTTGGTGGACTGTCGACTTGCTCGTGTGCACCAAGCGAACGCTCAGCGTTGTTCATGCCCGTTTTCCCCGACGGTTCAGACATTTGTATCTCCGGATCAAGTTTGATGGACGCGAACACTGCTGGGATGCGCTCGCCTGCGGCGTCGTAAGTCGAGAAAATCGCGCCTGATGTCGCGGGTTTTTGCGCCGATGTATATCGCGGCGAACGACAGGAGCAAGAGGGCTGATTGGGTCATGGCCACGTCCAGTCAATGTATGTGCGGCATTCTTCGCACCACGCCAGGTCCGCGGTGCGGTCAGTTGGTGGCGAGCAAGCCGACCGGCAGGGGAAAGCGAAGGCGACCATGTCGCCTTCGAAGTGCAAGCGAGACGACCACGCTGGGACGTAGTGCCTCAGCGGTCGGAAGATGCCGTGCCATCCCTCTGGTTCGCGGGGTGTGGACGGCGATGCGTGAGTCACGACTCATCGCGCTCGACCCTCGGCGGGGGTAACCCGAGGGGTTGTGGCGAGTTGGGCGATTGCAGTCGCATCATGTGCCCGACCACTTGCCGCAACGTGCCTGGCATACCCCAGCATTGTCGGCCGTCGGGCGCGTGACGTACGCCGAAGGCATTGTTCTCACGCAGCACGAACACGGCGTCATCGGTGCCGTCGTCCCAGGTGCGCACGAACGCCGACATGCTGAACATGCATTTGAACTGCCAGCGGTCGTCTTCTGCCCGCAATCGCGCGAACTCAGCGGCGACATGGTCCAGGTGGTTCGCATCCTCGATAGCACAGGTCATGCCGCACACCGCCGATGCTGAACGGTGGAAGATCGGGCCAGTCCGGGAGCCGCCGAGGGTGGGATCGGAGTAGGCGTCTCAGGACCGGACTGACCCGATCGGCTGGGTGTCTCTGCGCCGGGCTGTCGTTGCGGCGGCCCTGGAGTGGCCCAGCAACTCGTGACGAACCTGGCCTTATCTGCCTGTCGCACCGCGATGTGCACGGTGCGAACGTGGCCATTGGGATACTGCTCAAGGATGTGAGCGGGCGCGCCACAGACTCCGCCCGCAAGGCCGTGAAGGTCGCAACTCTTGACCCTGCTCATCCTGGGTGCCTCCCGCCATCTCGGCGGCGATGACGGGCACCGGCAGGCGCGGGGACCGAGAGGCACTGCTGCTTTCTCTCGGGAGCGCCCACCGCGCCCGCCGATGACTCGTGGGTACCGGCAGACGTGGGCGCGTCAGGGGTTGTCGTCGTTTCGCTACCCACGCCTGCCGGTTGCTTACGGTGACACAGCCGGGACAGCCAGTTCCGTTGGTTCATTCGCTCGTCGAGGCTGCGCATGCATGTGCGTGCGCGAAGGAAGGCCCAGCACGTCGTGCACGTCTCCAGCGGTCCAACCGTCATGTCGGCGGCAAGGAATCGCTCTCCGCAGATCGGCTCGAACCGGCCGCCGGCGCTCCTGGCTGCGTTCTGCGCGTCGTCGGGTACTGCATGCTCAGTGCGATCGTCCTGCGCGGTTATCCAGGCGAACCTGATCTCTACAGCCACCATGTGCAGCGCCTCCTCTGCCGGATCGGCGAGTCCTAGGACGGGCGGGAGAGCCTGAGGTAAGGGGTGACGTCGACCCTCCCGCCCGTCTGCCGACACGAGGTCGACAAGACGCAATCTAGTAGGAGTAAGTACGCCTAGCAATACATCGAACGTGCGTAATTACGCCTACTAGGATCACGCTACGCTACGTGCATGGCCACGACTCCGACGAGGCGCAAGCGCCGTCTCGGTTTGTTCCTCGAAGGACTCCGAGATGACGCCGGACTCCACCTGCGCGACGGCGCTGACCTGCTTCGCGTCAAGGAACCGACGATGAGCCGGTACGAGACGGGGCAGATACGGCCGAGTTGGGCTGCGCTCCAAGCGCTACTGGGCCTGTATCGAGCCACGGACGAGCAGCGCACGGAAGCCGCACAGCTCTGGGAGGATTCCGGCGAACCCGGCGCGCGTGTCGTCACGCCCGCTGGCAGTTCCAAAGCGTTCAGGGCTTATCTCCGCGGAGAAGCCGAGGCAGCCACCGAACGCGTGGTCACATCCATCGCAATCCCCGGCCTACTCCAGACGCAGGCATACGCGCGAGCCCTGAACGCCTCGGGCCGCCAGTTCCACGCGTCGGAACGCACGGAACGTTACGTTTCGGCTCGCATGAGCCGCCAAGCGCGCCTGACCGGCCCGTCACCCCTGAGGCTTCACGCAGTGATCGACGAAGCCACCATCCACCGTGTGGTCGGCGACCCCTCGGTCATGATCGAGCAGCTCAACCACCTGGTCGAGATGGGCCAGCACGACAATGTCACCATCCAGGTCATCCCGTACCGCAACGGCGCGTACGGGACGATGTCCGGCGCCTTCATGATCATTGGGTATGCGGGTGACGATCTGCCTGCGGTCTACCTGGAGCACGCGGCAGGCGGCGTGTGGGTGGAAAATGAGGCTGACGTCGAGCGATTCGGGGCGATGTTCGAAGAGATCGCCAACGGGGCGTTGACCCGAGAGGAGTCGGAGGCCCTGATCGCTGATGAGGTAAGGGACCTGGAGAACAGATGAGCGATCACATCAGGTGGCGCAAGTCGAGCCGAAGTGGCGCAAACGCTAACGGCTGCGTCGAGCTTGCCCACACAAAAGAACTGGTCAGAGACAGTAAGGACCCCGACGGACCACCCCTACGAGCCGACGTGACCAGCTTTCTCGCAGCGGTCAAGACTGGCAAGTTCGGTCTCTGAGCATCACCGGCAGGCCCCCTGATGGCTGGATCGCGTCGGGGGGCTGTGTCGTTCCTGGGAGGGCCGACGGCGTTAGTAGAGTGCGTGGGTCGCGCCCGTTCATCGACGTTTGCTCAGGTCACAGTCATGTAACCAAATAGCGATTCGCCTAGGCTGGAATCCGGGGGCCGGCGGCCACCCCCGCCAAGGGTCAGTCGGTCGGCTGCCACAGCTGGAAGCGCGCCCCCTGGTCGTCGTCGCACTCGACGAGCAGGCCGTACGGCTTGCGCTCCACGGAAGCCGCCGTGCCGCCCGCCGCCCGGACCCGGCCGACCGCGGCCTCGATGTCGTCCACCCGGAAGCACAGCTGCACCTCCCGCGCGGCCTCCGGCGGCGACCACATGCCGATCTGCGGCCGCGTGTCCTCCGCGCCCCACGTGCCCGGCGTTCTGCCCGGATCGAACGGCACCTCGAGCACCGACTCGTAGAACTCCTTCGCCCGCTCCGCGTCGGGCGCCACCATCGTCACGCGCACGATGTCGCCCTGCCGCACCCTCGTCGCGCGGGCCGGGGGCCGGTTCAGCAGCCACCGGTGCCCGAACGGGTCGACCATCACCGCGCTCCGCCCGTAGGGCTCGTCCACCGGCTCGCGCTCCACCCGCGCGCCGCGGCGTCGGGCCCGGTCGAGCGTCTCGTCCACGTCCGGCACCAGGATGTGCACGGACTGCCCGAACGTGGTCGGCGACTCCGGCGCGCGCACCGGCACGTCCGGGTACAGGTCGGAGGTCTCGGCGAGCATCAGCACCGCGTCGCCGATGTCGACCTCGGCGTGCCCGATCGTGCCGTCGGCGTCCACGTGCAGGTCACCGCGCTGCCGCGCGTCGAAAACGGTCGCGTACCAGTCCAGGGCCTCCCGCGCGTCGGACACCACGAGGTACGGGGTGATCGTCGGCGGCCAGGCCGGCTCGTGTCGGGTCAGTTGTATGGACACATCGTCTCCTCTGTCGTGCACGGCGCGGGTCAGGCGCTCCCGCAGCCGTGCGGCGAAGTCGGCATCCGGGTCCACCGGCGTGACGGGCTCGCGCAGCGCGTCGAACGGGTCGGTCATGGCGAGTCCTCCTCACGGTAGCTCCGGCGAAACGCGGTCCGTGCCCGCACGAGCAGCGCCTCGGTGGCGTGCACGGTCCGGTCGAGGCACCGCGCGACGTCGTTGACCGGCAGCCCGTCGAGGTACCGCAGCGTGAGCGCGGCCCGGTGGTGCGACCCGAGCCCGTCGAGCACCTGCCGGGCGCGGATCGCGTCGAGCTGGGCGTCCCACGGGTCCTCGACCTTCCGGTCCCGGTCGAGATCGAGCAGCCGCAGCCCGCGCTCCTCGCGCGCGGTCCGCCGCCAGTGGTCCGCCAGCTTGTGCCGCGCCACCCCGATCAGCCACGCCACCGACGGCGCCGCGGCGCCCGGTTCGCGGACGGCCCGCACCGCCGCGAGGAACGACTCCGCCGTCAGGTCCTCGGCGAGCGTCTTGTCGCGGCAGCGCGCCAGCAGGTAGCCGTAGACGTGCGGCAACGCCTCGTCGTACAGCTCCAGCAACCCGACCGCCGGGTCGGGCCGCACACTTCCCTGCGGACTCACGACATCCCCTCGCAGGCTCGGTGATGCCGCTCGCGGTCGCCCTGCATCACGGTTCGCTCGCAAGCTCGCTCACGTGACCATCGTCGTCCGGGACACGACTTCTCCGACGGGCAGGCGCCAAGGTTTTTCCGCCAACCCTCGATAGGGTGACTCGCCGTGCGATCGGAAAGCTACGGCGGCGACATCCTGGCCCGCGGCAACCGCCGCAAGACCATCCCGGAGGTGGTCGCCGAACCCGGCCTCGTCGCCGAGGACCCGGCGAGCGGCTTCTGCGGCGCGGTGGTCCGGTTCGAGAGCGGCAACGTGGTGCTCGAGGACGGAAAGGGCCGGCACCGGCTGTTCCCGCTCACCCCGGCCGGGTTCCTCATCGACGGCAAGCCGGTGACGCTGGTCCGCCCGGCCGTCAAGGCCGAGCCCAAACGGGTGATCTCCGCGTCCGGTTCCGTCCGCGTCGAGGGACACACCGCCCGCACGGCACGCGACAGCAGGCTGTGGGTCGAGGGCATCCACGACGCCGAGCTGGTGGAACGCGTGTGGGGGCACGATCTCCGCGTCGAGGGTGTGGTGGTCGAGCCGCTGCACGGCATCGACGACCTCGCGGCGCTGGTCGCCGAGTTCGGCACCGCGGGGCACCGGCGCCTCGGCGTGCTCGTCGACCATCTCGTGGCCGGCAGCAAGGAGTCCCGCATCGTCGACGCCGTGCGGGACCCGAACGTGCTGGTCACGGGTCACCCGTATGTGGACGTGTGGCAGGCGGTGCGCCCCGAGGCGGTCGGCATCCGCGCGTGGCCGACCGTGCCGCGCGGCACGCCGTGGAAGGAAGGCATCTGCGCCGCGCTGGGCTGGGGCGAGCCGGCCGACGGCTGGCGGCGCGTGCTCGCCGGGGTGCGCAGCTACCGCGACCTCGAGACCCCGCTGATCGGCGCGGTGGAGCGACTCATCGATTTCGTCACCACCGGTGAAGAGTAGTGACCGGGGTGCCACTGTTCTGAGATCATTGCGGGTATGGCCGCATTGTTCTGGCTCATTGGTGGAATAGCACTGATCGCCGCCGAGATGTTGTCGGGGGATTTCTTCCTGCTGATGGTGGGCGTCGGGGCGCTCGCCGGCGCGGGGACCGAGTGGGTGTTCGGCAACACGCTCGTGAGCAGTGCGGTCTTCGCACTCGTGTCCATCGGGCTGGTGACCTTCGCCAGACCGTGGCTCAAGCGCCGCATGCACGGCGAGCTCGTGCACACGAACGCGGACGCGCTGATCGGCCGCAAGGCGGTCGCGGTGTCGGTCGTCGACGGGCAGGGCGGGCAGGTCCGCTTGGACGGCGACGTGTGGTCGGCACGCGCGTTCGACGACAAGCAGGCGATCACGCCCGGGGCGTCGGTGACCGTCGTGGAGATCGCGGGCGCGACCGCCGTCGTGCTCGCGGACGTGGATTGACCGGCATTGACCGGCGATGGGGTGAACGTGGTCCAACTTCTGGTTGGACGCGGCCCCGGGCTGCGCGGGTTCGGGTGGATCTTGTGATCTACTTCCCGCACGCCGCCAAGGAAGCGCCGTCCGGATCCGGAGTGGAGGCACGTTGACCATCCTCATCATCGTCGCGGTCGTGGTTCTGTTCGTACTCACGGTCGTGGTGAAGTCGATCCTCGTGATCCCGCAGGCGCAGTCCGCGGTGGTCGAGCGGCTCGGCAGATTCCGGTCGGTGGCGGAACCGGGCCTGAACTTCCTGATGCCCTTCGTCGACCGGGTGCGCGCCCGCATCGACCGCCGTGAGCAGGTCGTGTCGTTCCCGCCGCAGCCGGTGATCACCCAGGACAACCTGACGGTGTCGATCGACACGGTCGTGTACTTCCAGGTGACCAACCCGCGTGACGCCGTGTACGAGATCTCCGACTACATCGTCGGTGTCGAGCAGCTCACCACCACCACGCTTCGTAACGTGGTCGGTGGCATGAGCCTCGAGGGGACGCTGACCTCGCGTGACTCGATCAACGGCCAGCTGCGTGGCGTGCTGGACGAGGCGACCGGCCGGTGGGGCATCCGCGTGGCCCGTGTCGAGCTGAAGGCCATCGACCCGCCACCGTCCATTCAGGACTCGATGGAGAAGCAGATGCGCGCGGACCGCGAGAAGCGCGCGATGATTCTGACCGCGGAAGGTACCCGCGAGGCCGCCATCAAGACGGCGGAAGGCCAGAAGCAGAGCCAGATCCTGTCGGCGGAGGGCGCCAAGCAGGCGGCGATCCTCGCGTCCGAGGGGGAGCGGCAGTCGCGGATCCTGCGCGCGCAGGGTGAACGTGCCGCCCGGTACCTGCAGGCGCAGGGCCAGGCGAAGGCCATCGAGAAGGTGTTCGACGCGATCAAGGCGGGCAAGCCGACGCCGGAGGTGCTGGCCTACCAGTACCTGCAGACGCTGCCGCAGATGGCGCAGGGCGACGCCAACAAGGTCTGGATGCTGCCCAACGACTTCGGCAAGGCACTCGAGGGTTTCGCGAAGGCGCTCGGCGCGCCGGGCGACGACGGTGTCTTCCGGTACGAGCCGCCGGCCTACGAGCCGCCGACCCGCAAGGACGACGACGAGGCGGAGATCGCGGCCTGGTTCGACACGTCGACCGACCCGAAGGTCGCGGAGGCCGTGCGTGCGGCGGAAGCCGTTGCGCGGCAGGAGGTGCCGAGCCCGATGGCGCCCCGGCCGGTCGCACCGCCGGACTTGCCGCCGCCGCCCACGGTGGCGCCGCCCACTCAGCAGGTCGAGCCGCCGTCGTACGACTACGAGCCCCCGGTCCAGCACCCGGGCGTGGAGCCGCACATGCCGACGCAGGCCCGTCCGCCGGCCCGGCCGAACGAGTCGACCGAGCTGTCGGACGAACCGCCCAGGTACTGAATAATCGACATAATCGACGCAATGTCCCCGATTCCGGCACGCCGGGTCGGGGACATTGCGTTTCCGGTTCGCGGTCCGCGAAATCAGCGGACGCGGCGGCCCGGGTGGTGGATGGTGGCACCGAAATGGGGTGTGCGGGTGAGTGCGGTGCGGCTCGACGGAGCAATTCTGCTGCCGGACGGCGGATGGGTGCGCGGGCGCGGGCTGCGCAACCCGGACCCCGGCGGGCCGGCGCCGGAGTTCGGCCTGTACCTGGGCAACGGCAAGCTGCGGGCCCGGCACTCGTTCGGCTGGTCCCACGAGTGGCTCGAGTGGCCGGACTTCCTGCTGCCAAAGGACTCCGCGCTCGCCGTGCGCCGGATCCTGGACCTGCGCGCGCGGGCGCTGGCTGGCGAACGCGTGGAGGTGGCCTGCGGCGGCGGGGTCGGGCGGACCGGGACCGTGATCGCGTGCCTTGCCGTGTTCGGTGGCGTCGCGCCGGAGGAGGCGGTGGCGTGGGCGCGCGCCAACTACCACCCGCGCGCGGTGGAGATGCCGTGGCAGCGGCGTTGGATCACCCGCGCGACGACCGTGCCGGGGCCCGCGTAGCACCCGGCCGCCAGCACTATCGCGGGGCTGCCACTTACATTCACTCGTATTCGACGGTCGCGGTTGCGGCGCCGCGCAGCCCGGCCAGCATCTCGGCCTCCGCCTGGACCGCGGTGCGGACCGCGGCCGTGAGCGTGCCGAACGGGGTCACCGTCAACGCCAACCTGGCTTTGGTCGACTTCGCCGTACGCCACACGCCGGCCACCTCGCCGCCCGCGAGCACCGCGCCCGGGTTGCCGAGGATCCGCCACAGCGCCTTGCGTTCCTTCGCTCCCGGCACCAGCAGCTCACGGTCGCGCAGCTGCAGCAGCGGGTCGTACGCCGGCAGCAGCCGGACCAGGTCCGGTGCGGGCGCCGCACGCAGCGCGGGCAGGTCCTCCTCCGGCAGGTACGCCGTCCTGGCGCCGACGGTCACCGGCGCGAGACCGGCCGGCCACATCCGCTTCGCCTCCGCCTGGGTCGTGCCGAGGTACCCGGCCGCCTCGGCGACCGTCGCCGGTCCGTGCAACCGCAGGTACGCGCGGATCACCCGGTCGGCGCCCGTGGTCGACGCCGGGACCGGCGCGCGGTCCGGCACCGGCACCAGCACGGTCGGACGCGAACCCGGCACCAGCGCCACCCCGGCCGCGAGCCCCACCGACTGGAACAGCGTGTTGTACACGTGCGTCGCCGCGCACCCTCGGCACTCGTAGGCGTACTCCGGTGGCAGCGCGGCCGTGCAGCACCGTGCCCTCGCCGCCGAGCCGCGCGAGGCCGTCCGCCTCGCGGCCACAGCTCGCCGGCCAGCCGGTCCACATCGGACCGGCGCAGCAGGTGTGGGGCGCCGCGGAACGACCACACGGTGACGGCGTCGACGGCGTCGACGACATCGGCGACATCGACGACATCGACGGCCGGGTCGGCGCCCCGGGCCGCGAACACCTGCCGCACGGCCGGCACCGACGTGTGCTGCACACCGAGGTCGAGGAACCCGAGCGCGTCGTCGGACCGGTGCAGCCCATGCGCCTGGATCCGGTACGCCAGCACCTGTTCGCGATCGACCGACTCAGTCACGAGCCGACACTACGGCCGGACGGACAGCCGGACGGACAACGCCTCCAGCGCGACCGCAGGCGTGGGCACTGCCGTGCAGCTCGCCGCCCGCGCGGCCGCCACCTCGCGCTCGGCGACCGCGACCCGCCAGCTCCGACCGTCCACATGCGACACCTGGACCAGCCAGCCGCCGTCGACCGGCACGTCGACGCCGGACACGGTCAGCGCGTCCGGATCGGCCACCCCGATCTCCGACCGCACCGCCAGCTCCGCCACCTGACCCGCCGCCGGCCACGTCGACCGGCCCCGGCAGTCCGCGGCCACCGGCCCGTCAGCCAGCAGCCGGGTCGCCGACGTCTCGGTCAACCGCCCGTAGGAGTAGCCGGTCGGCAGGAGCACGGCGGTTGGCGCGAACCGGTGCCCGCCGATGTGCGTGCACTCCCACACGCGATCGCCGTGAGTGGCCGCGAGCGCCGCCGCGACGGGCCGGCCGAGCAGCGCGCAGCACACGTCCCGGCGGCCGTTCGTGCACACCAGCAGCAGCGGATCGGACACCGGCGTGCCGAGCAGTCCCGGCTCGCCGGCCCCGGCGCGGGCGAAGTCGAGGTCGAGCAGTTCTTTGGGATCCGCCACCGACGTGCGCTCCAGCCACGTCCGGCCGGGCATGGTGTGCGCGAGGTACACGGTCCGGGGGACCGGGCGGTGCCGGTCCGGGTGGCTGCCCGGCCTGCGGATCAGGACGATGCGGACACCGGTGCCCGCCGACAGCGCGGCGAGCTCGCGGGCGACGCCGTCGTCGAGGTGGCTCGCCGACAGCGCGTCGCGGCCCCACGGCCCCGGCTGCTCGATCGCGAGCCACGACCGCGCGGTCGCCGCCGTGCCCGCGAGGGGCTCCCCGAGCGCGTCGGCCAGCGCCGCACACCTCGGGCTCTCGGCCGGCCGGTTCGCATCCATCCACACCAGAGTCTCACGACCGGTACCGCCGGGGGTGTGGCGCTCCGGTCTGGTCGAGTGAAAGTCAACCGACTCGTGCCCCGCGCGACTCAGCCACCAGCGGAACGTCCGGCCGAAAACTGGGTGTCGGTCCTGCCTAGGGTGGAGGTCATGCGCCTGCAGGTTCCCTATGCCGATCCAGGCGTGCCCGACGCGCGCGGTCCGTGGCGGTACCTGTGGTGGCTCGTGAAGCGGCAGCGCGGGCGGGTGCTGCTCGGCGCGACGCTCGGCACCACGTGGATGGTCCTGCTGATGCTGCTGCCCTACCTGATGGCCCGGGCTATCGACGACGGCCTGCGCACCAAGGATCTCGGCATGCTCGGCCTGTGGGTGGCGGCGATCGCCGTGTCCGGCGCGGCCAACTCGGCGATCGGCATCCTGCGACACCGCACCATGACGTTCATCCGCAACGACGCCGGCTACCGGACCGTCCAGGTCGTCGTGCGGCACGCCGTCCGGGTCGGCGCCGAGCTGCCGCGCCGCGTCACCTCCGGCGAGGTGGTGAGCATCGGCGCCACCGACCTGGACCGGATCAGCCGCACCATGACCTCCACCGGGCCCGGCGTCGGCGCGATCGTCACCTACGCCGTGGTCGCGGTGCTGCTGGTCTCGATCTCCCCGCTGCTCGCCGCGGTCGTGCTGGTCGGCGTGCCGCTGTTCGTGCTGTCGATCGGGCCGCTGCTCAACCGGCTGCGCAGCACCGAGAGCACCTACCGCGAACACCAGGGCGCGCTCACCGCCCGCGCCGGCGACCTCGTGGCCGGACTGCGGGTGCTGTGCGGCATCGGCGGCAAGGACCGGTTCGCGGAGCGCTACCGGCGCGGCTCGCAGGATCTGCGCGTCGAGGGCTACCGGGTCGGCGCGGTCGCGAGCTGGATCGAGGGCGTCGCGATGGGCCTGCCGAGCCTGTTCCTCGCGGCGGTCACCTGGCTCGCCGCACGCATGACCGCCGCCGGGGAGATCACCGTCGGCGAGATGGTCGCCGTGTACGGCTACGTCGCCGTGCTCGCGACACCGGTGTTCTTCCTCATCGAGGGCGCGCAGGACATCAGCCGAGGGCTGGTCGCCGCCCGGCGGGTGGTCAACGTCCTCACCCTGACCCCGGCGGTCGAGAACAAGTCAGTCGTATCGGCGCCGGCCGGGCCCTCGGACCTGCACGATCCCGCCGCCGGGCTGACCGTGCGGCCCGGCGAGCTGCTCGCGGTCGCCGCCGCGACCCCGGCCGACGCGACCGTCCTGGTCGACCGGCTCGGCCGCTACACCGACTCGGACGTCACCTGGGGCGGCGCGCCGCTGTCCGACGTGCCGCTGCCGGCCGTGCGGGAACGGATCCTCGTCGCAGACAACGACGCGTACCTGTTCGCCGGCGCGCTCCGGGAGACCGTCACCGCCCGCGACGGCGCCGGCGACGCGGCCGTCACCGCGGCGGTGCGGGTGGCGATGGCCGAGGACGTGGTCGCGGCGCTGCCCGAGGGGCTCGGGTCGTTCGTCGAGGCGCAGGGCCGGTCGCTGTCCGGCGGGCAGCGCCAGCGGCTGCGGCTGGTGCGCGCGCTGCTCGCCGACCCCGAGGTGCTGCTGCTGGTCGAGCCGACCTCCGCAGTCGACGCGCACACCGAGTCGGTGGTGGCACAACGGCTCCACGAGGCGCGCCGCGGCCGCACGACCGTGGTGGTCGCGACGTCACCGCTACTGCTCGACCGCGCCGACCGGGTCGCCTACCTGGTCGAGGGCCGCGTGGTCGCCACCGGCAGCCACACCGACCTGCTCGCCACCGAACCGGGGTACCGGGCGCTCGCGTTCCGGGGTAGTGACGAGGAGTTGGTGCAGTGAATGACGGGTGGCGGCTGCCGGTCGCCGACGCTCGTGGGGTGCGGCGGGCCAGCTGGGACCTGGTGCGCGCCGACCGCGGCGGGACCGTGCTGGTGGTGCTGACGAACTGCCTCGCCGCCGCGGCCGCGCTCGGCGCCCCGTGGCTGATCGGCCGGATCGTCAACCACGTCGAGTCCGGCCGGCCGGACCTGTCGACCGTGAACGTCCTGGCCGTCGGCATCGTCGGCTTCGCGGTCGCGCACATGCTGCTGACCCGCTTCGCCAGGTACTTCGCGCACCGCTTCGCCGAGCGGTCGCTGGCCCGGCTGCGGGAGGAGTTCGTCGACCGGACCCTCGCGCTGCCGACCTCGGTGGTCGAGCGCGCCGGCACGGGTGACCTCATGTCGCGGACCACCGGCGACGTGGCCACGGTCGGCGGCGCGCTGCGCGACGCGGCCCGCGAGGTGTTCGTCGGCGGCGTGCAGACGGTCCTCATCTTCGCCGCGATGGCCCTGCTCAGCCCGCTGCTGGCGCTGTCCGCCCTGGTCGGCATCTCCGGCCTGTGGTTCGCCGGCAAGTGGTACCTGGCCCGCGCACGGACCGCGTACCTCGCGGAGGGCACGGCGAGCTCGGACCTGTCCGAGTCGATCGCCGCGACCGTCGAGGGCGCGCGGGCGATCGAGGCGTTCGACCTCGGCGCGCGACGCGTCGCCGACGCCGACGACCGGGTCGCCGAGGGCTACCGGACGAAGGTGCGGACGCTGTTCCTGCGCAGCGTGCTGTTCCCGATGGTCGACTTCGCGAACGTCATGGCGATGATCGTGGTCCTGATGGCCGGCGGCGTGCTGTACACACAGGACATGGTCAGCCTCGGCGCCGTGGTGTCCTCGAGCCTGTACGCGATGCAGCTCGTCGAGCCGATCAACCGGGTGCTGATGTACGTCGAGTACCTGCAGCGCGCCGGGGCGTCCATGGCACGCCTCCAGGGCGTCGGCGAGGTCGCGGCCGCACCGGTCGGCGACGCGACGCCCCGCGACGACCGGCTCGAGGTGCGGGACGTGCGGTACGCGTACAGCGCGGAGCGGGACGTGCTGCACGGTGTGGATCTGTCGGTGCGGCCGGGGGAGCGGCTCGCGATCGTCGGGCCGTCCGGAGCCGGCAAGTCGACGCTCGGGCGGCTGATGGCCGGCGTCGACGCGCCGCGGCAGGGCCGCATCACGGTCGGCGGCGCGCCGGTCGCGCTGCTGTCCCCGGACGAGCTGCGGCGGCGGATCGTGCTGGTGACCCAGGAGCACCACGTGTTCATCGGGTCGGTGCGGGACAACCTGGCGATCGCGTCACCGACCGTCGACGACGACGAGATGCTCGCGGCCCTGGCCGCCGTCGACGCGACGTGGATCCGGTCGCTGCCAGCCGGACTCGATACGTTGCTCGGCGCCAACGAGGCGACCCTCGACGCACCGCAGGCACAGCAGCTCGCGCTCGCCAGGGTCGTACTGGCCGATCCGCACACGGTGATCCTCGACGAGGCCACCGCGCTGCTCGACCCGGCGACCGCGCGGCACGCGGAACGGGCGATGGCCGCGGTGCTCAGCGGTCGCACGGTCATCGCCATCGCGCACCGGCTGCACACCGCGCACTACGCCGACCGCGTGGCGGTGATGGCCGGCGGCCGGATCACCGAGCTGGGCAGCCACGACGAGCTGGTCGCGGCCGGCGGCGAGTACGCGTCGCTGTGGCGCCACTGGCACGGCGTCTGATCGTCACGCGACGGCGTCGACGCCGGTCAACTCCGCCGACAGCGTCCACAGGCGCGCGGCCTCCTCGGGATCGACGGCGTAGTCGCGCACGCCGACCCGGGTGCCGTCCGCGGGCGCGGGCTCCGCGATCTCGCAGTCCTCGAGGTAGACCCCGCCCATGCCGGCGAGCTGCGGAGTCGTCGCCGCCCAGACCTGCGTCGCCGCGCCCTGCTCGACGGTCTTGACGTCGCCGATGGTGTTGCCGGACTCGTCGACGAAGCCGGCGTCGACCATCTCCTGGTGTGCCAGGTGCCGCACGAGAGGCGTCATGATCCGGCCCGGATGCAACGCGAACGCACGCACCCGGCCGCCGGCGAGCCGGTCGAGATGCACGGCGAACAGCACGTTGGCGGTCTTCGCCTGCCCGTACGCCAGCCACTTGTCGTAACCCCGCTCGAACTGCACGTCCGCCCAGCGGATGCCCGAGAAGTGGTGACCGCGCGAGGACACCGACACCAGCCGCGCGCCGTCCGCGAACGCCGGCCACAGCCGGTTGACCAGCGCGAAGTGCCCGAGGTGGTTGGTGGCGAACTGCGCCTCCCACCCGGGCCCGACCCGCGTCTCCGGCGCGGCCATGATCCCCGCGCTGCCGACGAACATGTCGATGCGCCGGCCGGCGGCGAGGAACCGGTCCGCGAACGCCCGGACGCTTTCGAGGTCGGCGAGGTCCAGCTCGTCGACCTCCGCGGCGATCCCGTCGAGCGCCGCCTCGGCGCTCGCTCGCCGCCGCGCCGGCACGACGACGCGCGCGCCCGCGGCGGCGAGCACCCGGGTGGTCTCGAGCCCGATACCGGAGTAGCCCCCGGTGACGACGGCGAGCGTGCCGGTCAGATCGACGCCGGTCAGGACCTCGGCGGCGGTGCTGGTGGCACCGAACCCCGAGCCGATCTTGTGTTGCGGTGTTGCCATGCCACCGACGTTATGACCTGGAGCGGACTCCAGCGCAAGTCGGAAGACCCGCCAATGAGATGCAGATCCCACCGAGGTCGACTAACGTCGAGAGTTGATCATCTACGGCGGTGGACAATACGCCTTCATCAACAAATCGATTTGTGGCTGTATCTACATTTGCCGGCTAGGCGGCGCCCGTTGGGGGAGCAGCGCCTCGGCCAGTCGTCGCCACTGTGGCATCGCCGACTGGCCGCGTTCGACGCCGATGACCTGGATGCCCACGTGGTCGGCACCGGCGTCGACGTGGGCGCGGAGCTTGCCGACGATGGTGTCGAGGTCGCCCCAGAAGACCAGGTCGTCGACCAGCCGGTCGCTGCCCCGGCCTTTCTCGATGTCAGCTTCTGTGTAGCCGAGGCGCAGGAACTTCGCGATGTTGTACTTCTGGGTGAGGTACGGGCGCAGGTGCTCACGCGCGACCTCGCGGGCCGTGGACGGGTCGCTCTCGAAGAGGACCGGGTGCTCGACGCCGAGGAACGCCCCCTCGCCCAGCACCTCTCGCGCCTGGGCCGTGTGCCCCACCGTCACGTGGTAGGTGTGCGCGCCGTCGGACCGGTCGCGGGCCATCTCCAGCATCTTCGGCCCGTACGCCGCCAGCAGGCGTCGCATGGGTGGCGGGCTGGGGATCATCGTCGCGTCCAGGTCGTCCAGGTACGTGCTCATCGCCTGTAGCGGCTTGGCGCCGGGACGCGCGTCGCCGAAGCCGAGCACATGGCGGCCGGGGTAGGCGTCGGCCAGGAGCGCCGCGGCGCTCTGGGTCCACCGGGCCTCGCGGGACCAGATCTGCGCGATGCCGTTGACGATGGTGATGCGCTCGGTGCTGGACAGCAGGAACCCGGCATGCGTCAACGCCTCACGGCCGAGCAGCTCCGGGATCCAGAACGCCTGCCAGCCGAGCTCCTCGAGCTCCTGGATGGACTCCCGCATCATGCTCGCCGGCTGGTGCTCGAAGTCGAACGTCCAGACCCCGAAGCGCCCCAACGACATCCCCTCGATCGCGCCCATGTCTCCTCCTGTGGACTCGCGAATCAAACGGATCGAAGTATCGCAGATCGTCGATATGAGTCAAGCGCCGTCCGTCACGCGGGAGCGAGAGCGAGTAGGAGACCTAGAGCGAGTGTCCGAGCGCGTCGACCAGCGAGGCGATGCGCTGCTCGTCGCGACGGTAGTGCGTCCACTTCCCAACGCGGGTGGCGCGGACCAGCCCGGCACGCTGCAACGACGCCATGTAGGCGGAGACCGTCGACTGCGCGAGCCCGGTCTTGGCCTGGATGTGGCTGACACACACGCCGACCTCGTGCGGGTCCGCGATTCCGTCCGCCACCGGGAAGTGGCGCTCCGGATCGCGCAGCCACTGGAGCAGCTGGAGCCGCACGGGGTTGGCCAGCGCCTTGAACACCTCGAGCAGCTGCTCCGAGGCGTCCAGCGCGGGTTCGGTGTGTGTCGTCATAGGCCGTCGAGACGAATATATAGGTCAGGGGCCGGTCAGCCCATGGAGCAGCAACGCGGTCAGCGTGTCCACGACCTCGTCGTCGCCGTAGGACGGGCCGCGCTCGCCCGCGGTCATGACCGCGTAGCCGAGCATGCCCAACATCGCGCCCATCGCGCCGGAAGGTGCTCGCGGTAGATCCGCCATGCGACCGACAGGTGGTCGCGCAGCTGCTCGCGGTCGGTCAGGTCGTGGTCGACGGGATGCTCGTAGGCCTCGACCTCCTCGTCCGTGCGCGTGTCCATGTCCCGCATCAACGCCTGGAGCAGTGCGTCCTTGCTGGGGAAGTGGTCGTAGAACGAGCCGGTCGCGCGGCCGGCCGCGGCGGTGATGTCCGCGATCTTGGTGTTCAGGTACCCGCGCTCGGCGAACAGCCGCCGCGCCGCGTTCTTCAGCGCCTCCTGCGTCTCGGCCGCCTTCGCCTTCCGCACGCTCACGGGTCGTCCCCTCTGTTGACACGTCGTCCCGGCGCCGAGATCGTCACGGGGGAGCGGGTGGTCGGCGCGACCGACGCCGGTGACCGGGTTCGCGTCGAGCTGGCCAGCGGCAATACGGTCGACTCGGACCTGGCTGGTCGCGCGGACGGCATCTGGTCGAAGGTCCGGACCGTGCTCGACAGCGCCGCACCACGGTCGACCTGGACCTGCTGCTGGACCGGTACCGGCACGAGGAGCGGGCGGTCCGGGTGCTCACGGCGGCCGCCTCGATACACCAGCCGACGCTCGACCACGTGCTGAGCCCGGTGCCCACCTGGCGCGGCGACCGGATCGTGCTCGTCGGCGACGCCGCGCACCCGGTCGGCGCCGGGCATGGCGCGTCGATAGACCAGCCGGGACAACCGCGCGATGAAGACGACCCGGCCGGTCCGCCGGCGCGGCAACGACGCCATGATGTCGTTGGTACTCAAGCACTTCTACGAGAAGGCGACCGGATGGCGCTACACCTACGACGTGGGGGAGCTGCCCGTGTCGGCGTAGCGCGCGACCAGCTCCGCGCCCAGCCGGGCCAGCTCGGCGCGGACCTCGGGGGAGTCCTCGACCTCGATCATCGCGCCCCAGCCCGCCAGCGGCTGGGCGATCATCAGCGGAGTCGGACACGCGCACCCCAGCGTGCCGGGTCGATCACGACGGCGGTGGCGGCGGCCTCGGCGTCCGCACGGAACGTGCCGGGGAGCGCGCGCACGAGCTTGCGCAGCGCGGCCTTCGCGTCCGGCGCGACGGCCGCCGCGGGCCCGACCAGGAGGAACAAGGCCTGCGCCTCGGTCGCCGTGAGACCCGACAGGTCGGTTCTGGCCCCAACGTCCTCCTGGAGACGTGGCGCGGTCGGCACGTGCTCTGAAGGACCCCTTCATGTCACTCAACGACATGAAGGGGTCCTTCATGTCATCGCCGACCGTCCCGGGGACACGGGTCCGCAGCAGTCGATCACGTCTTACTTAACATAATGTAGATTATCGAACTTATGAGCCCAGCTCCGCGAGCACCGCCTGGATCGCTGGGCTGGCATTGGCGCTGCGCCGCCACGCCGCGTGTACCTCGCGCTTCGGTTGCCGCCGCAGCGGCCGGGAGACGAGCTGTTCTCCCAAGGGTGGGCGAGCAAGGCGAGGGATCAGGGCGATGACGCCGCCAGAGGCGACCAACGACAGCTGGGTGGCGAAATCGTCAACCAGATGGCGCACATCGGGGTCTTCTGGCGCGTCGGCGAACAGTCGTCGGAACCACTGGTGGCACACCGAGCCGGGTGGGCTGGTCACCCACGCGTGGCCGGCAAGGTCGGCGCCGGCGAGTGGCGGGTCGAGCCGCGCGAGCGGATGCGTCCGATTCATGACGACGTCGCCGACGTCGGTGTGCAGGTGGCGCCGGGTCAGGGACGATGGCAGCGAGGCTGGCACCCCGTCGGCGTCGTGGACGAGGGCAAGGTCGGCGGTACCGGCATCGACGCTGTGGAGGGCTTGGTCGGGGTCCTGCTCGGTGATGTGCACACAGAGGTCCGGGCAGCGCGTCGACAGTCGCAGAATGGTGGGCGCGAGCAGCCCGCGGATGGCAGTCGAGAAGGCAACCACGCGGAGTATGCCGCGCGGCGCGCCCTCTGAGACCGACTGGGCGGCTTCGGCGCAGCGCTCCAGCGCCTGGAACACGTCAGGCGCTGAGTCGACGATGGCCTGCCCGGCCGGAGTGAGCACGACCCCGCGTCCCGCCGGCGCGAGCACGGGCACACCGACTTGGCGTTCCAGCCTCTTGATCTGCTGCGACACCGCCGAGGCTGTGAACCCGAGCTCATCGGCCGCCCGCGCCAGCGTTCCGAGAGCAGCCACCGACCGCAACGCCCGCAAGGCCCCGACATCAATCATGAAGGCAGGCTACGCAATATTGGCAAGAAAGCATCGCTGGACCGCACTTGTCGGGTCGAGGCAGCATCGAACCATGACCGATGCTGACCTGATCTTCGGCTCCAACCTTGTCGCCATGGTGACCCCGATGCACCCCGACGGCACGATCAGCGAACCTGGGCTCGCCAACCTCGTCGACCACCTGCTGACCACCGGGTGCGATGGCATCGTCGTCGGCGGGACCACCGGTGAGTCGCCCACCCTGACCGAAGCCGAGGCAGCCCAGCTCGTCCGTGCCGTAGCGGCCCGGTCGAAGAACCAAGCCCGGGTGGTCGCCGGTATCGGCACCTACGACACGGCCGCCAGCATTCATCGGGCACGCGAAGCCGAGGCCGCCGGGGCGGATGCGCTGCTGCTCGTCTGCCCGTACTACTCCAGGCCGACTCAGGCCGGGGTGGTGGCCCATTGCGTGGCGGTGGCCGACGCCACCGAGCTACCCGTGATGCTCTACGACGTCCCCACCCGCACCGGCATCGCAATGGCGGCGCCCACGCTGATCGAACTCGCCGGCCACCCCCGGATCCGAGCGGTCAAGGACGCCAAGGGCGACCTGTTCGAAGCGATGTCCGTCATGGCCCGCACGTCGCTGGCCTACTACTGCGGCATCGATGAACTCAACCTGCCCTACCTCGCGTGCGGCGCCACCGGTGTGCTCAGCGTCGTGGGCAATGTCGTCGCCGACCGCAACGCCGCCCTCATTCGCGCGGTCCGCGGCGGCGACCTCGACTCGGCGAAGGCGCTCCAAGGTTCGCTGATTCCTTTGGTGGACGCCATCATGCGCACCTCCCAAGGGGCCGTAATGGCCAAGGCCGCGCTGGCCGAGCTCGGGATCATTCCGCACGCGACGGTGCGCCTTCCGCTGCTCGAGCCACCGCCGCCGCACCTCCAGCGGCTAACGGATGCGCTGGCAACCATCGCCGTGCCTGTCTGAGGCGAACCTCCGCCAGGCACCTGGCACCATGCCGATCATGGACGCTGACACCCGGACGACCATCTGGAACAGGGCAGCCATGGCCGGCGGAGGTCCCACGCCCCGAAGGGGAGACACCGCTCTCTCGGCGGCCCTGCGCCTGCACAATCTGGTCATGAGCGGCGGTCTGGATCACGCCCTCGACGTGCTGACTCCCGAAGACTTCGCCTCGGCCGCGGCCGGTTTTCGCTACCTGCGGTTGAGCGAGGTCGCAGAACTCGTCGAACAAGCACACGACGCCGCCAGCGACGACGACCTCCTCGAGGAGCTCGATGCCCGCTACAGCGCGCTCATCCCACGCGATCAAGTGATCGGTGACCAGTTCGAAGCCCTACTCCATCAACGTCCCAACGACTTCGCGCCCGCGAGCTGACGACTCGTCGTTTCCGCGTTGTGTCGAGAACGGCGCGCGCGCAAATCCCAGGAGAACGCTTCTGGGCGAACTCGAGCGGCGACGCGCGGTCGGAGTCGGGGTCGCTCGGAGGGGAATCGAGTGCGGGCTCTACTCCCCTGGGCCGCTCCCCCGACCCCGACCGCATTTCGTCAGGTGACGTTAATAGTCACACCGCGGGAGCCATCGCTGCTTCGACCAACACGCGTTCGACTCGGGCGATGAGTGATGCCCGGCGGAGGCACCACACTCGGAACGCGCGTCGGTCACCGTTGTCCAGAGCGGCGTCGATCTGGGAGTCGGTGTTGATGATGCAGATCTGCAGTCCGCTGATCTCCGCGCTGCTGTCGGACCTGGACATTGCGCACCACCGCCCACAAAAGGGATGTACGCGACTCGAGTTGGTCGCTCCTTATGTGTACCTGGCTGCGCTCAAGCGACGGTTGAGCCCTGTCAAGGGGTGTTCTCCGACACGGGCGCGTCCAGGGACACGTCGTCCGCACCCCGCATGAGCCGCGGCCGGCGCATCCACGTGCCGTGCGGTCGTGCGAGCAGCTCGGTCAGCGGTTCCGGCTTGCCGAGGTGGAAGCCCTGCGCTACCCGCACCCCGAGCCGCGCGAGCGCGTCCACCTGGCTCGCGCGCTCGACCCACTCGGCGACGACGGACAGCCCGAGCCCACGGGCGATGTCGACGATTCCCTGTACCAGCACGGTGTCCCGGCTGCCGTAGTCGATGCCGCGCACGAACTCGCCGTCGATCTTCACCCCGGTGATCGGGAGCTGTTTGAGGTGCACGAACGAGCCGAAGCCGGCGCCGAAGTCGTCCAGTGAGATGCGGCAGCCGCTGGCCCGCAGCTGCTGGGACAAGCTGCGCGCGGCGGACAGGTTCGTCACGGCCGCGGTCTCGGTGATCTCGAACCCGAGACGGCCGGGGGCGACGCCCGCGGCCGCGAGCCGGTCGAGCACAAAGCCGCCGAAATCCTTGTCCTCCAGCGTGCGGCCGGAGACGTTCACGTTGAACCGCAGGCCCGGGTACGGGTGCGCGACGAGCGCGTCGATGGCCGTGCCGACGACCCACCGGTCGATGTCGAGCACGAGGTCGCTGCGCTCGGCGGCGGGCAGGAACTCCCCCGGCCCAAGCCGGGGTTCCTTGCCGTCCTCGAGGCGCAGCAACAGTTCGTGGCCCACGACACGGTTGCTGCCGAGCTTGACCATCGGCATCGCGTGCAGTGCGAGCCCGCCGTCGGCGAGCGCGGTGCGGACCCGGTCGAGGACGGTGACGCGCATGGCGGTGTCGGTGTAGTGGCCCTGCTCGTACACGGTGACCCGGTTGCGGCCGGCGTCCTTCGACGCGTACAGCGCGAGGTCGGCGTTGGCGAGCACGGCCTGCCAGCTCTCGCCGGACTGGAACCCGGCGACGCCGGCGCTGACCGTGGTGCGGGTGCCGGTCACCGGGAGGGTGGCGACGGCGTTGCGGAGCCGGTCGGCGACGCGCACCGCGGTGGTCTCGTCGGTGTCGGCGAGGACGACGGCGAACTCGTCGCCGCCGAGGCGGCCCAGCACGTGCCCGTCGCCGAGGCGGTCGCGCAGCACGTTGGCGAGGGTGCACATGACGCGGTCGCCGGCCGGGTGGCCGCGCAGGTCGTTGATGTCCTTGAAGTTGTCGAGGTCGAGCAGCAGCAGCGCGCCGCGACCGCCGAGGGCGAGCTGGCGCTCGAGCTCCCTGGTGAGCGCGCGCCGGTTGAGCAGCCCGGTCAGCGGGTCCTCGTCGGCCATGCGGATGAGGGCCTTCTGCCACTCGTCGCGCTCGACCGGGTCGACAGATCGTTCGCGCCAACGGCTGACGTCAACCACCCGATAGAGGAGACCGTCGTTGAGCTGGCTGCACCGGACCTCGAGCCAGCGGTGCCCGTCGGCGCCGGAGCGCTGCGACAGGACGACCCCGTCCTGGGGACCGTCCGGCGCGCCGACGAGCAACGCGGGCAGCGAGCGGTCGATGCACTGGTCTGGGGTGAGTTCGAGCAACTCGGCCATGAAACGGTTCAACCAGCGGACACGGCAGCGCTGGTCGGTGACCGCGAACGCCGTGTCAGCAGCGTCCAGCACCTCGGCCAGTGAGGTGCCGTCGGTGTCCATCCGCACGCCTCGATTGGTTGATCCGGCAATTGCGCACGAAGCGTAGTCGACTCCCTGGGTTCAGCGCAGCCGCTCGAGCCCATGCGCGTTCTCGACCACCGCGGCCGCGAGGTTCTTGAGCTCGCTGGGGGCCGCCCCGTCATCCGCCGCGGTCACCACGTCCTCCGCGGCGCATCGTAGCTGGAACAGCCGATCCTGCAGGTCGGCGAGCTCGGCGGCGGACAGCACGACCGCGTCTTCCGGGAGGCCGCCGCGCTGCACGGCCGAGCGGCGCTCGTAGGCGCGCTGCCGGCAGGACTGGGAGCAGTACCTGCGTGGGCGGCCGACCTTGCCGTCCTCGGGAAGTCGCAGGCCACACCAGCCGCAGTGCCGGATGTCGGCACGCGGCTTGAGCCGTTCTGGAGCGATCACCGCACGAACCTCATGCGCCCGACGCTATCTGGCAACGGTTCGTGCACTCGCGAGCCACGCCGCTGAGGCACACTCGACGGTGTGCACGACCACGCCTTTCTCTCCGGGCCCTACCCGCGCGCCTTCGTCCACCGCGGATGGCACTACGACGAGCTGGCGGGGATGGAGAACTCCCTGTCGGCGTTCCGGCGCGCCGCGCGGGAGGGCTACCAGTACCTCGAGACCGACGTCCACGCGACGTCGGACGGGGTGGTCGTGGTGCACCACGACCCGGTGCTGGACCGCACCACCGACACGACCGGTGTCGTCGCGCAGCTGCCGTGGCGGGTCGTGTCGCAGGCGAAGATCGGTGGCCGTGAGCCGGTGAGCAGGCTCGAGGACCTGCTCGAGGAGCTGCCGGACGCGCTGCTGAACATCGACGTGAAGGCCGAGCGGGCGATCCAGCCGCTGATCGACACGCTGAAGCGGATGAACGCGTTCGGGCGGGTGTGTGTCGCGTCGTTCTCCGAGTCGCGTCTCGAACGGGTGCGCCGCACCGCGGGCGACGGTGTGCTGACGTCGATGGGCACGCGGGCGATCGCGCGGCTGTGGGCGGCGGGGCGGCTGCCGGCGTTCGTGCTGGGGCGGCGGGGGCATCAGCGGATCGCGCAGGTGCCGGCGCGGCAGGGCCGGTTGACGATCGTGGACAAGCGGCTGATCACGGCGTCGCGGCGGCGTGGGATCGAGGTTCACGTGTGGACCATCGACGAGCCGGCGCAGATGCATGAGCTGATCGACCTCGGCGTGGACGGCATCATGACCGACCGGCCGAGAGTGCTGCGGGACGTCCTGCGGGAACGGGGTCTGTGGGCGGCGTGAGGCCGCAGCCGCGGGAGCTGGCGACCGACTACCGCAGTGAGTCGGCTATCGCGATCGCCTCGGATTGGGTGAGGTCGCCTTCCACGCGGTAGGTGATGCCGTTCTTCTCCCAGATCAGGGTGCTGCCCGCGAGCCGGGCGGTCTCCTCGTGCAGGGTGCCGTCGCGGTCGTTGTAGATCACCACGTGTGGGCGGCCCACCCAGATGCCGGGCCCGCCGTCGACGGTGACGTGGCTGATGTCGGTCGCGGACGCGAACTTGCTGAACATCGGGTCGAGGCCGCCGTCGAACTGGTCGACGCGCACCGCGCCGAACGCCATCGACACCACGCGCGGCGGGTTGCCGTCGATGAGGCGGACGTTGTCCGGGTCGCCCAGCCGGGACGGGAGCCGGAGCGGGAACGGCGCGGCCTCGCGGGCCTGCGCGAGCGATACGTCTCGCTCCCCCGGCAGGGCGGGCTCGACGGACGTGGGCGGCGCCGGGGCCTTCTCGTTCTCGTGGATCTCCACGCCGCCGACGCGCAGCAGGTCGTACACGGCGGCGCGGACCGTCGGGGACACGACCATCGCGGTGAGGAAGGCGACCAGGACGGCCACGGCGGCGGCGACCAGCCGGCGTGCCGGGCGGCGGGCGACCGGAGCGTCGAGGCGGGCCAGGACCGCGTCGGTCACCTGCGGCGGGGGCGGGACGTCGACGG
>Ga0193742_1000291_pt1 | contig 36173 bp, 31 predicted proteins | sample L2c1metaG_FD_165511 | JGI IMG/M metagenome (GOLD analysis project Ga0193742, IMG submission 165511) | Soil microbial communities from a riparian zone of the East river system, Colorado, United States - L2c1 | ecosystem: Environmental > Terrestrial > Soil > Riparian zone | place: USA: East River... | reverse complement strand
CCCCGCCAGGTCGGCGTCCTTCATGAACAGCACCACGCTGGTGCTGCCCTCGCCCGATGCCGCGGTGGTGAACGTGAACGTGTAGTCGCGCCACACGTTGTCGCCGTTCGGCGGGGCGATGTCGGCGGCACCGAGCACCGGGGCTTCGACGATGGCGTCGCCCGAGCGCACCTCGACGGTCGACCCGCTCCCCTTGGCCCGCAGCCGCACCCGGTACTCGGTGCCCGGCGTCAGCCCGGTGATCGAGTGCTTCGCCGCCCCGCTGGAGAGCCGCAGTACCCGGCCGTCGTCCCGGGGGCCCACGTAGGGCCAGTGCGTGTTGTGCTGGCCGAGGTACTGCCAGGCCTGCGCCTTGACGATGTCGTGGCTGTCGTTGAACCACGCCCGCGTCCAGCCGGTGTTGATCGCCCCCAGCGTCGAGCGCTCGAAGTCGCCGTTGTCGAAGTTGTCGCCGGCGTTGACCGTGACCGCGTACGTCTCGCTCCGCTGGTTCCCGGTGGCCGGGTCGGTGAGGGTCACGGTGACGTCGCTGCGTCCCGTCCGGTCACCGGCCTTCGCCTCGATCCCCCACCGGAACGGCCAGCCGTCGTCCGGCAGGTACGGCCCCCGGAGGTTGGCGACCGGCACGACGCCGGTGCCGAAGCCGGCGACGTCCGCCGTGGTGACCGAGCGGACCGCGTCGTCCCACATGGCGTTCTCGCCGACGCGGCCGACGAGTAGCAACCGGCGGCTGGCCCAGTCCCAGTCGGTGCTCCCGGAGTGGATCGAGAGGTCGCGGATGCGCGCCAGCCCGGGCGTGTGGACCAGCGAGAGGTCGTCGACCCGGACGGGCACGCCGTCGCCGGGGTCGGCGTCGCTGATCACCACCTCCACGGGACGCCAGTCCTCGGGCATGCAGTCGGTGCACTGGAACGTGGTGAAGGCGAGATCCTGCTCGGTCCAGCCGCTGCCGGACAGCTGGGCGCTGGCCAGGGTCTCCGACTGCTCGCCGTCGTCGACGGGCACGGTCCGGAGCGTCACGTCCGCGGTGCCGTCGACCCAGGCGCCGAGCACGAAGCGGGTGAGGTGCGGCAGCCCCGCGACACGCTGGACGGCCGCGCCCGCGCCGTCGAGCCGCAGCGCCTGGGCGCCCCCGTGGGGACCCGTGGCGTCGACGGCGGCGGTGCCGCTGAGGCCCCAGCCGTTGGCGCCCTTCTCGAAGCCGGGCTGGAGCAGCGCGGCGGCCGACACGACCACCGGGATGTCGACCGGCGAGCCCGCCGCGCCCGTGTAGGCCACCCGGATGTTGGCCGCGCCCGTCCGGTCCTGCACCGGCGTGACGGTGAACGCCTGCCGGCGGCCGGCACCGGTGACGGCGACGTTCAGGTCGGGGATCAGCACCGGGTTGGTCGAGGTCACCCCGGTCAGCGTGGCGCCCTCGGGCAGGTTGGCGCCGATGTTCAGCGGCACGCCCGACACACCCCGCTGGGTCCCGACGGCGGCGAGGTCGGGCAGGCCGCCCTCCGGCTGCGTCGTCGCCACCTCCGCGCACGAGTCGACCGTGGCGCACTGGCGCAGCGTCACGTCCTCCACCAGCGAGGCGCCGTCGCCGGTGTTCCAGTCCGCCAGCAGCACGTCGGCCGTCGTGGTGGCGGGCCCCGTGATGAACTCGACGGCGGCCGTCTCGCTGGTGGTGCTGCGGACGGGCATGCCGACGAGGCCGTTCGCACCGTCGTGGTGCTGGACGTAGACCCCGAACCCGCCGCCCGCCCGGGCCACCTGGGCGGTGGTCTCGAGCCGGTAGCGCGTGCCCGCGGCCAGGCCGGTGACGTGCTGGGTCACCGTGTCGTTGCCGGTGGCGCCCAACCTCAGCTGGTGGTCGCCCCGGAATGGCTGCGGCACCACGACGTCCGCCGTCGGCGACATCACCCATGGCGTGGCGGCCTCGCCGGCCTCGAAGCTCCCGTCCCCCAGCGTTCCGGCGCCCACGCGGAGCCGGAACGTCTCGGAGCCGATCTCGCGACCCGACGCGTCGCTGGCCACCAGCGAGATCCAGGCGTCGCCGGTGCGGCCCGCCACGGGACGCACCGCGACCGTCCGCTGGGGGTTGACGACCGGCCGCACGGACACCGAGTCGATCGCCACGTCGGAGTCCTGGACCTTGCCGACGTAGGCGGTGTTGTCGAAGAACAGCTCGACCGACGTGGTGGTCGGGCCGGTCGTGAACTTCACGTACTCGTGCGGCCAGGACTGCCGCTCCCACCAGGGCTCGTGCGCCTGCTCGTCCCAGCCGTTGCGCTCGTACTGGGTGCGGACCTCCTGGACGCCGGGCTGCGCCGTGTCGACGTCGCTGACGCCCCAGTCGAAGCGGGCGCTGCCGTCGCCCGTCTCGGTGAAACCCTCGCTGCCGTCGATGCGGCCGTTGGCGTTGAGGTCGTCGAAGCCGAGCCCCAGGTCGTAGTGGGCGCCCACCAGGTAGGTGGTGCTGGGCCGCAGGTCGGTGATGGTCTGCGCGGCGCGCCCGCCGCCCTGGGTGAGCGACAGTGCCCGGTCGCCGGTGTGCTTGTTGCCGGACGACACGGTGGCGCCGCCGCTCAACCCCCAGCTCCCGGATCCCTCGAAGCCGCCGTCGGCGAACGAGCCGTCGGTCGCCTCGAGCGGACCGGCGCCGTCGGGGTCGGCCGGGCCGTTGCCGCTCACCGCCAGGCCTTCGGGACCGTTGGGCACCAGGTCGGGGGTCCACGACATGGCGCGCACGTTCACCGACCCCGGCTCGGTCCGCTCGGCGGAGCCGTAGTTGTAGTCCTGCACCGTGAACGGCAGCGACAGCGTCGAGTCGGCCGGGGTCGACTGGTCGGGCACCTCGGAGATGGGGCGCTGCCACACCTTCACGTAGTCGACGTAGGTGACGTCGTTGGCGGGGCTGCCCAGCGGGCCGAACTCCGCGCTGGCGGCGTCGAGGATGTAGGTCTGGAGCACCAGGTACTCGAGGCCGTACGACTGCCCGGCCGCGGTGCGCTTCACCTCGATGCCGTCGACGAAGTAGCGGTACTCCTCGGGCGTCCACAGCACGCCGTAGCGGTGGTAGTTGCCCTGCAGCGAGACCGAGGGGTTCGGGTTCTCGACCGAGATCTCGTGCATCGCGACGTGGTCCTCCTCCACGCCGTTCCAGTGGCCGCCGGCGAGGAACGTCTCCTTGCAGGGCAGCGTGGCGGTCGCCGGCCAGTCGCAGCGGCCGTCGGCGTTGAAGTCGCCGCTCCAGAGGCCGGTCGCCGGCAGGTTGGCGTGCTCGACGATGTCGATCTCGGGACCGGATGCCGCCGGGTCGCCCAGCGGCATGTCGGTGCCGTTGGCGGACATCGTCCAGAACGTGCTGGAGGACGCGGGCCCGTCCGGGAAGTTGATGCTGGCCTCGACGTAGCCGTAGGCGGCCTCGAACCCGCCGGGCGTGGGCGTGCTGTCCCCGATCCCGCCGGTGAACAGGCTCGACACGTGGTCCTGCCCGTTGGCGTCCGAGTAGGAGCTCAGCTTCAGGTGACCGGCGCCGTCGAGGCCCACGGTGTCGCGGGTGTGGACGCCGTCGACGGGGTGGGTGTCGTCCTGGAGGACGGTCCAGACCGACTGGTCGAGAGCGGTGCCGTCGAAGTTCTCGTCGAACACCGGCTGCCACCCGAGGGCGGCGAGGTCAGGGATCGTCCCCTCGGGCGGGGACAGGGCGGCGACGGGCACGGCGCGGTAGCCGGCCGTCGACACGGCGGCCTGCGGTACTAGGGCGACCGACGCCCCCAGACCGCACACCGTGATGTACGCCGCGACGCGACGATTCAGCTGACCCCAGCGCATCGATCACCCCTCGCTACGAGAGCCTCCCCCCAGGGAGCTCGATGCGTTCGACTCTAGGCGAGCCGCGTCGGGTTTACCCGGCCTCGGCTGAGAGTGTCGTCAGTCACGTCAGCAAACAGCTCCGCCCGCCTCGTGTCGCGGCGCCGTGTCGCCCGGAGGGATCAGTCGGTCTTGTCGAGCTTGTCCAGCTCGTCGAGTTGGGACTTCATTGGGTCGTCGAGCTGGACCTGGCGGATGTAGTCGCGGAACTCCAAGTCCTCCTCCTCCACCGTGAGGGATAGAAGCCGCTTCTGGACGGTGACCTTCGCCTTGATCGGGGTGTCGTCGGCGATGCTCTTGATGGAGTCGAGGAACCTGCGGATGTCGCCGAGAGTCATGTGCCGGCCCGCCGGACGACCCGTGATGGTGCGTCTCATATCCGAAGATCATCCAACGCCCTGAGCGGCGGCACAAGAAAACCCGGGTGTTTGCGTGAGCGAGGCGGCGTGTATTTTCCGTAGCGAGCGTTACGGTTTGGAGTTATCGTGGCTGACGTGACGCGGAGTCGACAGGCGAGGAGCGTGGAGACACGGGCCCGACTGCTCGACGCCGCGGCCGCGGTGATCGCCCGCCACGGCATCGAGGGCGCCTCCGTCGACGCCATCAGCGACCGGGCGGAGCGCACGTCGGGCTCGCTGTACGGGCAGTTCGGCAGCAAGGACGCCCTGGTCGTCGAGCTGCTCGACGAGTCGAAGGACGTGGTGGCCGGCCGCATCGCCCGGGAGCTCGAAGCCGTCGACACCCTCGAGGCCCGCCTGGGGGCGCTGTGGCGCAACTTCGTCGAGCCGCCCGACAGCGCCCGCGACTGGCTGCGGCTGGAGCACGAGCTGTGGGTGTGGGCCACCCGGCCCGGCAACGAGCCGTCCCGCGAGCGCCTGGCCCGCCGCTACCGCACCGAGTTCGAGCTGCTCGCCGCCACGCTGGCCGAGTGGACCGCCGAGGGCCTGATCGACCCGCCGCTCGACCCGCCCCGGATGGCGCCCGTGCTGGTCTCCGCGCTGGTGGGGCTGGAGATGATCCACCGGCTCGACCCCGCTGCCGTCGAGGAGACCACGGCCGTGCGCGCCCTGCTGGCGCTGCTGCGCCCCGGGTCCGACCCGACCTGACCTGACCCGACCACCACCCCTGGGGGACCCACGATGGAGCTCAGCCAAGTCGACCTGCTGGAAGACGCCTGGGCCGAGGGCGTGCCGCACGAGGCCTTCACCCTGCTGCGGCGGGAGGCCCCGGTGTTCCGCCACCCCGAGCCGCCCGAGGACGGCCCCGGCTTCTGGGCGCTCACCCGCCACGCCGACGTGGTGAGCGTGAGCCGCGACACCGCCACGTTCTCGTCGGAGCGGGGCGGCACGTTCGTCGACGACCAGACCGAGGAGTCACTGGCGCAGCTGCGCCTGTCGATCCTCAACATGGACCCGCCCAAGCACAACCGCTACCGGCGCCTGGTCAGCCGGGGGTTCACGCCCCGGGTGGTCACCCAGCTGATGGACGCGATCGACAGCCGGGCCAAGCGCATCGTCGACGACGTCATCGACCGCGGCGAGTGCGAGTTCGTGGAGGAGGTCGCCGGCAAGCTGCCGCTGGAGATGATCTGCGAGATGATCGGCCTGCCGGAGGAGGACTGGGACCGCATGTTCCACCTCTCCAACCGCCTCGTCGGCTTCGACGACCCGGAGTTCCAGCAGAGCCCCGAGGACGGCCAGAAGGCCGGCGCCGAGATCTACGCCTACTGCGACCAGGTGGCCTCCGACCGCCGCGCCAACCCCCGCGACGACCTCATGTCGGTGCTGGTGCACGCCGAGCTCGACGGCGAGCGGCTCGACGACCTGGAGCTCAACCTCTTCTTCGTCACCTTGGTGGTGGCCGGCAACGAGACCACCCGGAACCTGATCAACCACTCGATGCTGGGCCTGATCGACAACCCCGGCGAGGCCGAGCGGCTGCGCCAGGACCCGTCGCTGTGGGCCACCGCGGTCGACGAGATGCTGCGCTGGGGCACGTCGATCCACAACTTCCGCCGCACCGCCACCCGCGCCACCGAGGTGCACGGCCAGCCGATCGCCGAGGGCGACAAGCTGGTCATGTACTACATGTCGGCCAACCGCGACGAGGACGTGTTCGCCGACCCGTTCCGCTTCGACGTGGGCCGCACGCCCAACGACCACGTGACCTTCGGCGGCGGCGGCGTCCACTACTGCCTGGGCGCCAACCTGGCCAAGACCCAGATCAAGGCGATCATGCGCCAGCTGGTCGACCGCCTGACCGACTTCGAGGTGGCCGGCCCGATCCCCCGCCTCCGCTCCGACTTCGTCAACGGCATCAAGTCGATGCCGCTCCGCTTCTCGCCCGTCGGTTGACCGGCAATGGGCGACGGCGTGCCGTCCCTCCGGGAGATCGGGACGACACGCCGTCAGCCTGATGCGGCGGTGAGCCGCTTCAGGTGAACTGGGTGGAGTCGGTGGGGTTGGCGGCGCCGTTGCCGGAGCCGGTACCGCTGCCGCTGCCGCTGCCGCTGCCGCCGGGAGCCGGAGGCGGGCCCGGAGGTGCAGGTGCCGGCGGGGACGGCTGCGGGGTCGACACGGCGGGCGCCGGCTCGGCCGACGTGGTGGTGTCCACCGTGCCGGGGCCCGACACCGTGTCGCCGGCGGGCAGCGCCGGGGCCGGGCCGAGGCCCAGCTCGCTGCGGAGGTCGTCGAGGGCCGCGGTGGCGCCCGACATGTTGACCTCCCGCTGCAGCTCGGCGATGGCGCCGTCGGGCGTCGCCGCCGTCAGCTCGGTCTTGGCCATCGCCGAGGCCATGCGGTCCTCGATCTTGTCCTCGATCTCCTTGAGCGACGGGGCATCGCCACCGACGTTCGCGTTGATCGACGCCATCGCGCTGTTGACCGACTCCTGCATCTTCGCCGCCTCCAGCTGGCCCAACATCTCCATGCGCTTGGCGGCGATCTCCTCCAGGCGCATGGCGTTGTCGTGCACGGCCGTCTTGGCCAGCTCGGCCTGCTGGTCGGCCACGGTGAGCTGCTGCTCGTAGGAGGCGAGGCTCTTCTGCCCCGACTGCAGCTTCAGGGCGATCCCCTGGGCGGCCGTGTTCCACTTGTCGGCCTCGGCGGCGTTGCCGGACTGGGCCGCGGCGTCGGACCGGAGCAGCGCCTGGCGGGCCAGCTCCTTGGCCTCGGCCACGTCGGCCGCCGCGTCCTCCATCTCACCGGCCACCCGGGTGCGGTGGGCGATCACCTTGGCCGCCTCGTTGCGCAGGGTCTGGTCGCGGCTGCGGGCCTCGTTGATGGCCGATTCGATCTCGACCTTGGGGTCCATCATCTCTTTCGACTTCATGCCGAACCACGACTTGATGTAGTTGATCCATCGTCTGAACACGGCTCTTCCCTTTCTCTAGCGACGGCCCATGCCGCGCCGACGTTGCCCGCTCGGGGTGACGATCCGGCCGCCTCGACCACCGCCGCCTCCGTTGCGGCTGCGACCCGAGGACGGCGTCGGCGGCAGGCCACCGGACCAGCTGCCGAAGGCCCCGTCGTCCATCGACGGGCGGGTGCGCGGCTGCTGCATGCCGCGCTGCGAGAGCATCGCCATCGCCGCCATCGCCGCCGTCGTCAGCCAGGGGCTGGCGCTGGGCTGGCGGTAGTGGGGCTCGGGACGAGGAACCGGCGCCGATGCGGGCGTCGACGACGACACCGGCGACCCGGCGGGGGAACCGGACGGCACGACGACCGGCGGGAACAGGTCCTCCGGCTCCGGCTTGGCGGGGGCGGGCTGGCCGTCGAGCAGGGCCCGGGCGGTGTCGAGCTGCCAGTTGGCCTCGACCACCTTGGGCCAGGCCCGCTCCAGCTCGGGCCGGGTGTCGGCGCCTTCGAGCAGCTCCTGCACCTCGGTGAAGGTCTGGGCGCCCTGACCGAAGGCGGCCCGGGCCTCGGGCGGGGCGCCGGGCAGGTCGACGCGGTCGGCCAGCTCGAGCAGGTCGTTGGCGGACGCGTCGACCGACGCCCGCACCTTGGCCTCGGCGGCGCCGATCTCCTCGGCGGTCGCGGTCGCCGCGCCCTGGCGCATCCGCCGGGCGGCCCGCCACAGGAACCACAGGAGCAGCAGCGGCAGGGCGATCAGCAGCAGCACCCAGAACCAGCTGATCCCGCCGCCCCCGCCCCCGGTGTCGATGCCCAGCTCCTTCGCCCCCTGCTCGGTGGCCTTCGCCAGCGAGTCGCCGCCGTTGAGGGCGTCGGCCGCGGCCACCTCGGCGTCCTCGACCTCGGCCTGCGGGTCGACGTTCGACGCCACCCCCACCTCGCTGGGCGTGACCACCATCACCCGACCCTCGCCCCCGAGCCCGTCGCGGACCTCGTCGGCGAAGGCCCGGGCGTCGTCGTAGCGGGTGACGTTCTCGGCCAGCACCGCGACCTTGAAGTAGCCGCCGTCGTCCTGCAGGTCGGCGGTGGCACTGTCGAGCTGGTCGAGCTCGCTGCCGGACAGCGCCCCCTCCTCGAAGGTGACGTCGTGGTCACGGAGGTCGGTGACCGCCGGGTCGACCTGCTGGGCGCGGGCCGCCGGGCTGGCGGCGACCAAGGCGCAGCACGCGACGACAGCTGCAGCCAACGTGCGTGCGCCCGCCCCTCGACAGGGACGACTACTCATCGTGATGGCGAGCCTATGGACGACCCACGGCGAACGCCATGGGTGGCCAGCTCCAGGAGCGGGAATCACCCGCCGAGGGTGAGGGTGGATGGAGGGACCCCGTCATGTCCGGACCACGCAGCGGAAGCCGAGGTGCGACGTGGACGTGTCGACCGCCTGGGGCATGCGGGCGGCCGGGCGGTAGCGGCGGCAGTGGTTGGGGGCGCAGAGGTGCGAGCCGCCCTTCATCACCTTCCGCTCCCCATCGTGGGCACCCCTGGGGTTGTCGACCGTGCAGCAGGCATGGGCGATCGCCGCGTGGTCCTGGTACCAGTCGGCGGTCCACTCCCAGACGTTGCCGATCATGTCGAACAGGCCGTAGGCGTTGGGCGGGAAGGCCCGCATAGGCGAGGTGTGCTCGAAGCCGTCGAGCCCGCGGTTCTGCACCGGGAACTCGCCCTGCCACACGTTGGCCATGTGGCGGCCGCCGGGCTCCAGCTCGGCGCCCCAGGCGAACTCGGCGCCGTCGAGCCCGCCCCGGGCCGCCCGCTCCCACTCGGCCTCGGTGGGGAGCGCCTTGCCGGCCCACTCGGCGTAGGCCTCGACGTCGGGCCAGGCGACGTGCACCACCGGGTGGCTGTCGAGGCCCTTCAGCGACGTCTGCGGCCCCCGCGGGTGGCGCCAGCTGGCACCCGGCGTGTGGATCCACCAGTCGTAGATGTCGCGGAGCGGCGTGCCCCGGCGGGGCATGCGGAACACGGCCGAGGCGGGCACGAGGAGCTCGGGGCGGGCGCCGGGGTAGTCGGCGGGGTCGGGGGTCCGCTCGGCCAGGGTGACGTAGCCGGTGGCGTCGACGAACTGGGCGAACGCCGCGTTGGTGACCGGGAAGCGGTCCATCCAGAACCCGTCGACGGCCACCCGGTGGGCCGGCGCCTCCTCGGGGTACTGGTCGTCGGCCCCCATGGTGAACTCGCCGCCCGGGACCCACACCATGCCCTCGGCGGGCGGGCTGCTCGTGGGGAGCGTGGGGTCGACGGGGGCGGGCTTCAGGCCGATCTCGAGGTTGGTCAGCTGCGTCACGGCGAGAGGTTGCCGCCCGGCCCGGACCCGGGTCGTCACCCCTCGTGGGTGACACCACCCCGAAACCTCGACAGGGATGGTCGCTATGGCGCCCTTTCTGTCGAAGTTTCGGGTCCGTCGTGGGCGGCGGCGGTGCGGCGGGCCTTGGCGAGCGCCCGGGTGGGCAGGCCGGCCACCCACAGGGCGACGCCGTCGTGCTGCAGTCGCTGGTCGGTCTCGGCGATCACGTCGCCGCCGTCGCCCCGGCCAGCACGTCGTCGCGGGTCAGCTCCACCGCCGCGACACGCTTCTCCCGGCCCTCGGATGCGTCTTCACCCAGGTGGGGTGATGCGACACCATCCCTCTCGTCCCGAGTCTGGGACCCATGAGCGAGCCGTCGAGTCTGGTGGTGACCGTGCCCGGGCAAACCTCGCACATCGGCGACCTGAACCGGGACTACTGGGGCCCTCCGCTAGCCAGTGAGGCGGCGGTAAAGGACAAGATGGGAGCGGGCCGCCGTGGGCCAGGTGTGGACGTGGGCCAGGGACTGACCGGCGGAGATGCGGGTCGGGTCTGGGTGGTCGAGGGCTTCGCCGAGGGCGACGGCCAGGCCGGCGGGGTCGGCGCCGTAGCGGACCGTGGAGCCGAACACCTCGCGTAGGACCGGCAGGTCGGACATCACCACGGGGACACCGGCCGCGAGGGACTCCATGGCGGCCAGGCCGAAGCCCTCCCTGGTGGACGGGAAGGCGAAGGCGTCGGCGGTGGCGACCAGGGCGGGCAGCTCGTCGTGGGCCACCGGCCCGAGCACGAGGGGCTCGACGCCGTGGCGGACGCAGGCCCGGTCGAACTCCTCCCGGTAGGCCCGGTAGTCGAACAGGGTCTCGCCGCCGGCGATCACCAGGCGGGCGCCGGGGGCGGGCAGCTGGGCCATGGCCTCGACCAGCCCGATCGTGCCCTTGCGGGGCTCGATGCCACCGACCGCCAAGACCACCGGCTGCGACCCAAGCTTCTCCCGCCAGTGGGCCTGACCTGCGTGGTCCGACGCCGCGGCGGCGGCGAAGCGCTCGGCGTCGACGCCGTTGGGGATCACCGTCGCCTCTATGCCCCAGCCGTCGTGCAGCTCGGCGGCCACGGCCCGCGACACGCACACGTGGGCCACCGGGGTGACGATCGCCCGCTCGTGGCACTCGGCGAGCTCGGGCGTCGTGAACCGGTCGAGGTGGTGGACGGTCCGCACGGCCCGACCGGGGGGCACGGCGTTGGCGGAGATGCAGTCCTGGGCGTGGACGACGTCGTAGTCGGCGGGGTCGACCGCCCGGGCCAGCGCCGCGATCGAGCGGAGGACCCGCCGGCCGACGGTCTCGCCGTCGACGTCGGCGAGGGGGGCGATCCGCACGTCCACCCCGGACGCCACCGGGCGGAAGAAGCCCGCGTCGCCGTGGCGGCCGACGGTGTGGACGGTCACGTCGACCCCGAGGTCGGCCAGCGCCTCGGCCAGCGACAGCGTGTGCACCACCCCGCCCCGCGGCCGGGTGGAGTAGGTCAGCAGGGCCACCCTCACGCCGACCCCGGGTGCTCCAGCTGGCTGTAGAGGTCGGGCCGGCGCTCCTTCAGGTGGTGGAAGCGGCGGCGGGCGTGGTCGATGCCGGCGGCCACGTCGAGGTCGACGCTGGCCAGGCCGGCCCGGGCGCCCACCGAGGCGACCACCTCGCCGTCGGGGCGCACCACCTTCGACTGGCCCAGGAACCGCAGGGTGCCGTGCTGGCCGGTCTGGTTGGCCGACAGCAGCCACAGCTGGTTCTCGGCCGCCCGGGCCCGGTCGTAGAGGTCGAACAGGCGGCGCTGGCGGTCGCCGGCCAGGGAGCGGGCCCGGTTGGTGCGGCTGGCCGGCCAGGCGCAGGTGCAGACGAGCAGGTCGGCGCCGTCGAGGGCCAGGCAGCGGGCGGCCTCGGGGAAGGTCTTGTCGTAGTCGACCAGCAGGCCGATCCGCCCGACGGGTGTCGTGACGGGCGTGAACCCGTCGCCCGCCCGGTACCAGGCCACCTCGCCGGCCGGCAGGTGGACCTTGCGGTGGAGGCCCAGGACGCCGCCGCCGTCGAGGCACACCGCGGTGTTGGCCCGCTCGCCGTCGACCTCCTCGGTGATCCCGAAGCACACGACGAGGTCGGGTCGCCCGGACGTGGCGACCGTGGCGGCCACGGCGGCCACCTCGGGACCGTCGACGGGCAGAGGCGCGGGCAGGTCCGGCATCGGGTCGCCGGGTGCGCCGTCGAGGTGGTCGTGGTAGCCGGTGAGCACGCCGTGGGGCAGGACCAGCAGGTCGGCCCCGCTGTCGGCGGCCTCCCGCACGATCCCGTCGATGCGCTGGAGGTTGAACGCCACGTCCCGCCCGAAGTGGCCCGCCGCCACCGCGACCCGGGTCATGCGGGGGCCATCAGGTCGACCAGCTCGGCGTGGGACGGGCCGTCCAGGGGCGGGCTCTGGGCGCCGGAGGCCTGCACGGCCCGGACCCGGGCGACCACCCGGGGGTCGGCGAGCACGTCGGCGGGTTTCTCGATCAGCTGCTGCAGGCGGTTGAAGCGCCGCCATACGTAGGCGTCGTGGCGGGCGGCGGCGAACGTCTCGCCGTTGCTCAGCCACGTCTTTGAAGGGAGACGACCCATGTGGGGCGGTTTTCCTTCAAAGTCGTGGCTGCCGGGGCGCCAGCGGGCCAGGCGCTGGCGGTCCTGCTCGATCGAGTCGGCGACCCAGGGGGCCTGCTCTCGTTCCAGCACCGCGGCGCACGCCTCAGCCAGGTCGTCGGGGTCGTCGTGGGCGGCCACCGCGTCGGCGACCGCGACGGCGTGGACGGCGGCGAGCGTGCAGCCTCGACTGTGCGCCGGGTTGGTGGTGGCCGCGGCGTCGCCGACCGCGCTCCAGCCGGGCACCCGGGCACGACGGATGCGGTTGTGCAGCCCGGCCATGACCCGCACCTCGGAGATCGGCTCGGCGTCGAGCCACGGCGCCAGGCTGGGGATCGAGCGGACCGCGGCGTCGAAGGCGTCGCCGTCGCGCAGGAGCCGCAGCAGCGGGCGGTCCTCGGGCAGCACGCCGAAGGTGATCGAGAACGTGGTGCCGTCGCCGGGGAACACCAGGCAGGAGTAGCGGTCGAACGATCCGCCGGCGGCGAAGCCCCGGTCGAGCGGCAGCTCGGGCGCACCGGGCGGACGGCGGTAGAAGCGGCTGAGGTAGGCGATGCCGCACTCCTCCGACTCCTCGGTGGCGCTCACGTCGATCCCGTGCTCGGCCAGCCAGGCGGGCATCGGCGTGCGACGGCCGGAGGCGTCGACCACCAGCCGGCGGGCTGTCTCGACCGAACCGTCCTCGAAGCCGACGCCGCGGACGTGCCCGCCGTCGACCACCAGCCCGGTCGCCCGGCGGCCGCCCGAGAACCCGATCCCGGGGCGGCGCTCGACGCCCCGGCGCAGCGCCGCCTCGAACGTCGTGCGGCGGGCGGCCAGGACCACCAGGTCGGCCTCGTCGGGGTGGGCCGCGTGGGCGGGGACCGTGGCCGGGCGCTGGTCGGCGAGGCGGATCTCGTGGCCGCCGACGGCGAGCAGGTCGTCGAGCACGTCGGGCGCCTCGGCCTGCAACAGCTGCCGGCACCGGGCCAGGAAGGCGTGCGAGTGCCCGGCCTGGGGCGTCGCCCGCCGGGGGCCCTCGGCGTCGAGGTCCGGGTCGGCGTCGACCAGCATCACGTCGATCCCCCGCCGGTCCAGCGCCAGGGCCGTCACCAGCCCCGAGATGCTCGCCCCGACGACGACCACCGAAATTGCGTTGTTCCGACCGCCATATGCGGGTTTTCGAACGCAATTTGCCTTCACGGGACGGGGACCCAGGCGCCGAGACGGTAGGCGTCCGGGCGGCGGTCGCGGAGGTTGCACATGCCGGCCCGGTGGGCGGCCAGCTCGGCGTCGACGTCGAGGGTGGCGGTGGCCATCCCCGGGCCGGTGCCGGTGGCGGCCAGGATGTCGCCGCCCGGGCCGACCACCTTGGCCCGGCCCACGAAGTCGAGCGACCCGAACGACCCCGTCTGGTTCGACGCCACCCACACGATCTGGTTGTCGAGCGCCCGGGCCTGGTCGAACAGGTCGAAGCGGCGGGTCCAGCGGTCGTCCTCCAGGCGGGGCGCCCGGTTGGTGCGGCTGGCCGGCCACGCGGAGAGGCAGGCGACGATCGTCGCCCCGTCGAGCGCCAGGGTGCGAGCGGCCTCGGCGAAGCCCTTGTCCCAGCAGATCAGCAGGCCCATCCGGCCGACCGGGGTGTCGAACGCGGCGAACCCGTCGCCGGCGCCGTAGGTCGACCCCTCGGCCAGCGGCTGGTGCACCTTGCGGTAGGTCGCCAGCACCTCACCGCCACCCACGCACACGGCGGCGTTGTAGCGGACGTCGCCGGCGTCCTCGCAGAAGCCGGCGCACACCACCATGTCGCCGGCCAGGTCGGCCAGGCGGCGCAGTTCAGGGCCGGCGGGGTCGAGGGCGGGCGGGGGCTCGGCGATGCCGTGGAGATCGGCGACGTAGCCCCCGATGGCTGCCTCGGGCAGCACCACCAGGTCGAGCCCCTGGCTGCGGGCGTCGTCCAGGATCGACGCGATGCGCCGGAAGCCGGCCTCGATGTCCCGGTCGAACGGCGCCGCCACCGCTCCCATCGCGACGACGCTCACGACACCTCCTCCCTCGCGGGACCGAGTCCTACGACCGGGCCGTCCACCGCCGGGCTGCGGAAGCCGTCGGGCCACGCCAGGGTGACACCGGCGCCCGGCACCAGGTGGCCACACGACGCCACGGCGGCGGGGCCGATCGCCTCGGGGGTGGGTGCAGGGCCGCCCGCGGTGACCAGGGCGAAGCCGGGGAAGCAGGTCAGCCAGTCGGCCAGGCGGGCCTCCGGCGGGCGGGGCACTGCGGCGACCTCGAGCTCGGCGCCGCAACCGCTCGACTCGGCGAGCATGGCCAGGGTGCCGACCAGGCCGGCCATCGACACGTCCTTGGCGGCGTGGGGCCGCACCCGCTGCAGCGTGGCGACCAGACGGCGCAGGTCGTCGGCCGACCGCGTGGTGGTGCTGTCCCACTGGCGACCGCCGTAGCCGGGACGCCAGCCGCCGGTCAGGTCGGCGAGGACCCGCACCGTGTCGCCGGGGCGGCCGCCGCCCCCGGGCACCGGCGTGGCCGTCCGCCCCAGCATGGTGACCGACAGCGCCGCCGGCACCCCGACCTGGGTGTGGCCGCCCAACACCGGCACTCCGTAGGCCGCGGCGGCGTCGGTCAGCCCCGACAGGACACGGCGGGCCAACGACGGGGTCGGTGCCGCCAGGGCGTCGAGCAGGCCCACCGGCGTCGCCCCCATGGCGGCCAGGTCGTTGGCGTTCACCAGGACCGAGCACCAGCCGGCCCACCAGGGGTCGCGCTCGACCATCGACGGGACGATGGCGTCGGTGGCGGCGATCAGGTCGCTGCCCGGGACCGGCGCCCCGTCGTCGCCGACCCAGCCGTCGCCGCCCGGGCGCAGGCCGTCCAGCACCTCGCCGATGACGCCCTTCGCCCGGGCCGGCGCGGCGCCGGTGCCGAGGGGCCACGTCATCTCGGCGTGGGGGAGACCCCGGTGGTCGACGTCGACCGGGCTCCGGCGCACCCAGCCGAGCCGGGCGAAGAACCGCTCCTTGTCCGCCTGGACCAGGGCATCGAACCGCAGCGCCCCCTCGTCCTCGGCCCGGGCGCAGGCGGCCCGCACCAGCGCCGCGCCCGTGCGCGGCGACGCACCCGGCACCACCACCAGCCGGCTGCCGGCCCACCACCCCAGCTCGTGGAGGACGGGCGCCAGCCGCACGCCGCCCACCACGTCGCCCCCGGGGGCCCGGGCCACCAGGACCACGGTGGCGGGGTGGTCGTCGAGGTCGTCCCGGTCGCTGCCGGCGAACAGCCCCTGCTCCTCCACGAACACCCGCTGCCGCAGGACCTGATGGGCGGCGACGGCGTCGGCGTCGCCCTGCTCCACCCGCAGCCCCGACTCCACGACCGCCGGCCGTGGGCCACCCAGGTCCCAGAGCACCGAGCCCACGTCAGCCTCCGTCCGCCGCCAGGGCGGAGCACGCCCCGCAGGCGGCGCACCCGGCGCCCTGGTCGGCCCCGGCCATGTCGGCGTCCCGCAGCACCGCGGCGACGCGGGCCGTGACCGACGACAGCAGCGCGGTGGTCGGGGCGGGCACGCCGTCGACGTCCGCCGCCAGGGTCCCCACCAACGGCCGGTAGGGCACCACGAACGGGTACACGCCGGCGTCGACCAGCTCCTTCGCCCCGGCGACCAGCTCGTCGGGGTCCTCCCCCAGCCCCACCAGCAGGTAGGTCGACACCCGGTTGCGGCCGAACACCCGCACCGCCTCCCGCCACGCCGCCCGGTACTCCGCCAGCGGCACCGTCGCCTTCCCCGGCATCCAGCGCCGGCGCACGGCGTCGTCGAGCGACTCGACGTGGATGCCGACGGCGGTGGCCCCGGCGTCCCGCAGCAGCGACAGGGCCGACAGGTCGCCCGGCGGCTCGCACTGCACCTGCACCGGCAGGCCCGGCACGGTCCCGACCACGGAGGCGACGCAGCGGGCCAGGTAGCGGGCACCCCGGTCGGGCGCCGCGGACGTGCCGGTGGTCATCACCATCTGGCGCACGCCGTCGAGCCGCACGGCGGCCTCCGCCACCTCGGCCAGCTGCTCCGGCGTCTTCACCCGGGTCGTCGCCCCGGCCGCCAGCGACGCCTCGATGGCGCAGAACCGGCAGCGGGTGTCCTCGCCGTAGCGGACGCAGGTCTGGACGACGGTGGTGGCCAGCACGTCGGCCCCGTGGAGCCGGGCGAGCTGGTGGTACGGCACCCCGTCGGCCGTCGTCAGGTCGTAGAAGGCCGGCCGGGACACCAGCGACACCGGCACCGGCGCCGGCGCCGACCCCGTGAAGCCGTCGTCGTGCACCAGCACCCCGTCGGCGATGCGCCACGGGCTGTCGTCGACGATCGGCACCGCCGCGGCGAGCCCGTCGAGCAGCAGGTGGCCGTCGTCGGAGGGACCGGCGCCGCCCCGGCGGAACACCGGAGCGGCCACCCGCACGCCGCGCACGGCGACGTCGGCCCGCCACGAGACCACGGTCATCTACCCGCTCCTGGTGCTGCGCACCGGGCCGCTCGGGCCACGCTCACTGCATTGCGGACGCTCGCTCATCAGAACAGGTAGGTCGAGTTGATGACGGCGCCCTTGCGGGCGTACTCGATGATGCAGTCCTGGATGTCGAGCGGGTGGGCGGGGATGACGCCCTCGATCAGGTCCTCCTCGCGGAGGCCGTGCAACGACAGCCCGAACCGGCAGCAGTAGACCTTGCCGCCCTCGGCGATGAAGGTCTTGATCTGGTTGTTGATGTTGTGCTCGCCCGGGAACGCCGTGTCGCCGGTGAGCGGGAAGCCGCGGGTGTCCATGGCGTTCATCGAGCCCGGGCCGTAGAAGTAGGCGACCGACTCGAAGCCCTTCCGCAGCGCCCGGGTGGCCTGGAGCATGGCGACGAACGCCACCGACGACTCGTGGGCGATGCCGTGGATCAGCGTGAGGTACGACTCGCCGTCCTCGGCCATGTAGTCGGGGAACAGCTTGGTGGAGCCGTAGAGGTTGGCGCCCGCTCCGAGGGACGGGTGCGGGATCTCCTCGAGGCTCTTCTTCTCGAGTTCCGTGAGCTCGACAGGGGGCATGGAACGGGTCCTTTCGTCGACGGCCAACGCTGGCCGTCGTCACCGTCGCGCTCCCGCGTTTCACGCCGGTCAACCCGTGTTGAGTGCGTGTTACCAACGCAACAAGAGCGCTGGTCCGACGCCTGAACGCCGCCTGGCCGGGCTAGGCGAGCGAAGCCTTGACGAGGCGGGCCATCGTGTTGCCGGCCGCCTGGAGGGGGACCGCGGAGCGCTGGACCCGGGCCAGCATCGTGGCGCCCTCGTAGGCGGCGACGATCGTGGTGCCCAGCTCGCCGGCGAGCTTCCGCTTCAGCCCGGCGTCGACCAGGGCCGCGGACACCGCGGTGACCATGACCTCCAGGGCCACGTCGCAGGCGTGGCGGACCGCCTCGGAGTCGGCGGCACCGTCCTGGGCCGGGGTGCCGACGGGGCAGCCGTCGGCCCACTCGGACGCGGCGAGGCGGCCGGACATGTGGTCGAACATCGCCCGCACGGCCTTGTCGGGCGGGCGGCTCGCGAACAGGGTCTCCAGCAGCCCGCCGACCACGGTGCCGACGCTGCCGATCGCCGACGCCGCGATCTCCTCCTTACCCCCGGGAAAGTGGTGGTAGATCGACCCGTACGGCAGCCCGGCGGCCTCGCTCACCGCCTTGAGGCCCATGCCGTTGTACCCGCGCCGGGCGAGCAACTCGCTCGACACCGTCTCGATGCGCGCCTTCGATCCACTGGGGTAATGACGTTCTGTCTTCGCTGAGTCGGTCATGGCCGACTGAGCGAAGACAGAACGGCCAGCTCCGGGGCGTGGATCTGGGCCTTCAGGGCCCGGACGTGGGAGCCGTCCTTGCCGGCGTGGGCGGACGCGGCCGTGATCGCCGTGGCCAGCAGGTCACCCTCGGGCACGGCGTGGTCGACCAGGCCGGCGCGCACCGCCCCCGGGCCGCCGTAGCGCTCGCCGGTCGCCAACGCCTCCAGGTGCGTCCGCCGGGGGTAGCGGGCGCGCAGCACGGCGTCGAACTCCGGCGACATGACCATCCCCAGGTCGACCTCGGGGAAGCAGAAGTAGCCCCGGTCCTCGCGCATCACCCGGTGGTCCGCCGCCGCAGCCAGGATGGCACCGGCCCCGAAGGCGTGGCCGTTGACCGCCGTCACCGTCGGCGCCGGGAACGTCAGCAGCCGGGCGAAGATCCCGTACAGGCGGGGGAACATGACCTCGGCGCCGGCGGAGTTGCCGCTCAGCCAGTCGAGGTCGAGGCCGTTGCTGAAGAACTTGCCCTCCCCGGTGAGCACCAGTGGGGCGGCGGCCGCCTCGACCGACGCCGTCGCCTCGTCGAGCGCCTCCACGAACTGCCCGTTGAGCCGGTTCTCGCCGGCCTGCATCCGCACCACGTGCACGCCGTCGACGACCTCGATGTCGATGTCGATGTCTCCCATGCCGACGGAAGCTACCGGCCGAGGACGACGAGGCTGATGTCCAGGGTCGCCCGCTCGCCGGGCGCGGCCCGCAGCGTCCGGACGCCCGCCGCCACCTCGTCGTCCGTGAGAGCGGTGAGGAGCGAGTCGGCGTGGCGCATCCGCTCCACCCAGTCGGCTGCCTCGCCGTTCGTCGTCTCGACGTCCGGCACGTCCTCGACGTGGCGCACCTCGAAGCCCCGGTGTCCGAACAGCTCGGCGAGGGCGTCCTGCCGCAGGGCCCGGACCAGCGCCTTCTCGTAGCCGGGGAAGACCCTGAACCAGTTTTCGGCCGTCCGGTCGGCGAGTAGCGAGCGAACCAGCACAACGCCGCCGGGCCGGAGCACCCGGTCGATCTCGGCGACGGCTGCGGCCTGGTCGGCGAAGTGGTGGAAGGTGGCCGACATCCACACGACGTCGATGCTCGCGGCCGCCAGCGGCAGCGCCTCCGCCTGCCCCAGCGCGTACGGCGTCGCCGCCCGGCCCTCGGCGGCCATCGCCTCCGACACCTCCACCGCCACCACGGTCTCGGCGCCCCAGGACGACCACGCCCGGGCGAAGATCCCGGTGCCGGCGCCCACGTCGGCCACCCGCAGCGGGCCGGCCGGGAGGTGCGGGCGCACCGCGGCGCCCCAGCGGGCGAGGACGTCGTCGGGCAGGGCGCGGCCCTGGCTGTAGAGCCGGGCCACCTTCTGGTAGTCCACGAGCTCGGATCCGGTCATCTACCCAGCCTGCCGCGGGATGCAGGCAACGCGCCTGGGTTAGCTTGAGGGCGTGGTGGGTGATCCGGCCGTGATCGCGGCCATAGAGGCCGCCCTCGCCGCTGACGAGACGAACGTCGTCCTGCGGTGCCACCTCGCTGCGTTGCTCGCCGAGGCCGGGCGGCACGCGGAGTCGCTCGCCCACGCCGCCAGGGTCCTCCAGCAGGAGCCCGGCCACCCCGGGGCCGAACGCCTGGCCGGCGCCGCATCCGCCGCCCTCGGCCTGCCCGGCGCCACGCCGCCAGCCGACCCGCCGCCGCCCGGGCCGAGCGTCGATCCCCGCCACCCGTCGACTTTCGAGCCACCGCCGTTGCCGGAGCCGCCGACGACGCCACCGGTGCCACTGCCCGTGAGCAGCGACGGAGCGGTTCCCGACACGGCCGACGAGCTGCTCGACCGTTGGGAGGACAGCGACGCCCTCACCGAGATCGACATCGGCCAGCTGACCACCCCCGGCGTGCGGCTGGCCGACGTCGGCGGCATGGAGGACGTGAAGCGGCGCCTGGAGCTGTCGTTCCTCGCCCCGCTGCGCAACCCCGAGCTGCGGGCCCAGTTCGGCAAGTCGCTCCGGGGTGGCCTGCTGCTGTGGGGGCCGCCCGGCTGCGGGAAGACGTTCGTCGCCCGGGCCCTCGCCGGCGAGCTGGGCGCCAGCTTCTACGAGGTCGGGCTGAGCGACGTGCTCGACATGTGGATCGGCAGCAGCGAGCGCAACCTCCACGCCATCTTCGACACCGCCCGCCGCAACCGGCCCTGCGTGCTGTTCTTCGACGAGATCGACGCCATCGGCCAGAAGCGCACCCAGCTGCGGGGCGGCGGCGGGGCGATGCGGGGCGTCGTCAACCAGTTCCTGTCCGAGCTCGACGGCGCCGGCACCGACAACGACGGCCTCTTCGTGCTGGCCGCCACCAACCACCCCTGGGACGTCGACCCGGCGCTGCTCCGCCCCGGGCGCTTCGACCGGATGCTGCTGGTGCTGCCGCCCGACCCGCCCGCCCGGGAGGCGATCCTGCGCCTCCACCTGCGGGGCAAGCCGACCGACGCGCTCGACCTCGGGCGACTGGTGCGGGCCACCGAGGGCCTGTCCGGCGCCGACCTGGCCCTGGTCTGCGACCACGCCACCGAGCGGGCCATGGCGGCGTCGCTGGATGCGGGCGTGGTGCGCCCGATCCGCCAGGCCGACCTCGACGACGCCGTCCGGCACGTGCGGCCGAGCGTCGAACCGTGGCTCGACACCGCCCGCAACTTCGCCGTCTACGGCAACGAGAGCGGCGCCTACGACGAGCTGCTCACCTACCTGAAGCGTCGGAGGCGCTGACGTGGCCGGGCCGGCCGACGCGGCCCGCGAGCGCGCCCGGGCGCTGGTGAAGCTCGGCCGCTACCCCGAGGCCGCGGCCGCCGCCCGCGACGGCCTGGCGTCGACGCCCGACGACCCCGGCCTGATCCTCCTGCTGGCGGTCGCCCTGTGCGAGTCGGGCCACGCCCCCGAGGCGCTGCCCGTGGCCCGGCAGGCGGTGCAGATGCGGCCCGGCGACGCCCGCGCCCACCGGACCCTGGGCTGGGTGACCTACAAGCTGGGCCGGCACGGCGAGGCCGCCGACCAGCTGGCCCACGCCCTCACGCTCGACCCCCACGACCCCGAGTCGCACATCATGCGGGCCGAGGCCTGCATCAAGCAGGCGCAACGGATCCGACTGAAGACCCGCCGCCGGTCCGGCCTCATCGGCGAGGCCGAGCAGCACGCCGCCGAGGCCGTGCGGCTGGAGCCGGCCAGCGCCGGCGGCTACCTGGTGCACGGCAAGGCCAGCCTGGCCAGCGGCAACGGGACCGCCGCCGCGGCGTGGGCCCAGCAGGCGCTGTCGGTGGAGCCCGACCACCCCGTCGGCCACCAGGTGCTGGGGCTGGCGGCCCAGCTGCGGGGCGACACCCGCACCGCCGCCGACCACTACCTGCAGGCCGGCAAGCTCAACCCCCGCAGCGACTCGTCGATGAAGATGCTGCGCAGCCTGCGGGCGGCCGGGCCGGTGAGCGGCATCGGGCTGTTCATCGTGATCCGCCTGGCGCTGGCGTCGGGCGGGATGGGCGGCGGGGTCGTGATGGCCGTCCTGATCGGGGTCACGCTGGTCGGCCTGGGGCTCTACCGCTTCGTGTGGCCCGGCTGGCAGGCCCGCCGGTCCATGTCCGACGAGGCCCGCCGTGCGTTGGCCCGCGACCGCGAGCTGCGGGCGGGCGGCTCTAGGTTTCGCCCTCGACCTCCTGGGCGGCGATGAGGGTGGTCTCGTCCTCGTCGCTGCGGGTCTCCCAGTCGGCGTGGAGGACGAGGTAGCCGGCGTCCTCCATGGCGGCGACCACCACGGGGTCGTCGTCGACCACCACGCCGATCGGCCGGGGTCCTGCCGCATCCCGCAGCTGGCGCAGCTTCACCAGGGCCGCCGGCCGCCGGTCGCCCTCGGGGCGCATCACGAGCCGGTGACCGCCCAGCCCGTGCTGCTCCAGCCAGGCCGCGGTGTCGGCCCGGAGCCGGCTGGGCCGCCCGGTGAGGAACACCACCTCGTGGTCCTTTGCCAGCCGGTGGACCAGGTTGACGCCCTCCAGGTGGGGCGGGTCGTCGACGGCGGCGGCGAAGAAGGCGCCCCAGTCCTTCGGCCGCCGCTCGATGTGACGCAACCGGTGCCGCACGTCGGCCACCACCCCGTCGATGTCGACCACCGCCAGGGGGCGCTCGTCGTCCTCGTCTGCCATGCGGCTCAGCCTCACATCTCCAGGACCGCGGCGCCGTTCACACGGTCGGTGGCGAGGTCGGCGAGGGCCCGGTCGGCGGCGTCGAGGGGGTAGGGCGTGGTGGCGACCGTGAGGTGCAGGCGGGAGGCCAGGGCCAGCAGCTCCTCGCCGTCGGCCCGGGTGTTGGCGGTGACGCTGCGCACCTGGCGCTCGAGGAAGAGGTGCTCGGCGTAGTCGAGCGGCGGGACCTGGCTCAGGTGGATGCCGGCGATCGCCAGGGTGCCGCCGCGGTCGAGCCCGGCCAGGGCGACCGGCACCAGGCCGCCGGCGGGGGCGAACAGGATCGCGGCGTCGAGGGGCTCCGGCGGCGGGTCGTCGGCCGCCCCGGCGGAGTGGGCGCCCAGGTCGAGGGCCAGGCGCTGAGCGGCCTCCGACCTGGTCAGCACGTGGACGGTCGCCCCCTGGGCCAGGGCGATCTGGGCGGCGAGGTGGGCCGACGCCCCGAACCCGTAGAGGCCCAGGCGCCCGCCGGGCGGCAGGTCGGCCCGCTTCAGCGCCCGGTAGCCGATGATCCCGGCGCACAGCAGCGGGGCGACGTGCCGGTCGTCGTAGGCGTCGAGGCCGTCCTCCGGCAGGGCGTAGGCGTAGGCCTCGTCGACGACCGCGGCCTCGGCGTAGCCGCCGTCGGCGTCCCAACCGGTGAACGCCGGGTCGACGCACAGGTTCTCCCGCCCCTGCCGGCACCAGCGGCAGCGGCCGCACGTGTGCCGCAGCCAGGCGATCCCCGCCCGCTGGCCGACCGTGAACCGCTCGACACCCGGGCCGACGGCGTCGACGTGGCCGACCACCTCGTGGCCGGGCACCACCTGGGGATGCTGGGGCGGCAGGTCGCCCTCGGCGAGGTGCAGGTCGGTGCGGCACACCCCGCAGGCCGTCACCCGCAGCCGGATCTCCCCTGGTCCCGGCTCCGGCCGGTCCCGGTCGACCAGCCGCAGGGGACGAGTCTCCATCGGGCCCGGCCGGTCGATCACCCATGCCTTCACAGCTCGTACATTTCCCGATGAGGTGTGTCGAAAGCGGGCACCGAGCTGCGTCCTCTAGGACGTAACCACAACCGAGGAGACGAGACGATGCCCCAGTACATGCTGCTGATGTACCACTCCGGCGGCGAATACACCCCGGACCCCGACCAGATGGCCACCGAGCACGAGAAGTGGACGGCGTACCACAAGAGCCTGAGCGACGCCGGCGTGCTGCTGTCGAACACCGGGCTCCAGGGCGTCGAGGCGGCGACCACCGTGCGGGTGCGCGACGGCGAGACCCAGATCACCGACGGTCCCTTCGCCGAGACCAAGGAGGTGCTGGCCGGCTACTTCCTGATCGAGGTCGCCGACCTGGACACCGCGCTGAAGTACGCCGCCGGCATCCCGAGCGCGGAGTACGGCAGCGTCGAGGTGCGCCCGGCCTGGGGCGCCTGACGCCGGTGCCCGCAGACGACGGTCGGCGGCCGGGGACGGAGTGGACGGCCGCCGCCGTCGAACGGGCCTTCCGGGAGGAGCGGGCGAAGGTGCTGGCGACGCTGATCCGCCAGGTCGGTGACTTCCAGCTCGCCGAGGACGCCGTGCAGGACGCCTTCGCCGCGGCGGTCGCCACGTGGCCGCGCGACGGCGTCCCCGACAGCTCCAAGGCCTGGATCACCACCACCGCCCGCCGGAAGGCCATCGACCGGCTGCGGCGCGAGCGCTCGACCGCCGACCGGGTCAGCCGCCTCGCCGAGCTGGCCCGGCTCGACGCCCAGGAGCACCGGCCCGAGGGCGACGCCGGTGCCGAGGTCGACGTCGACGCACCGACCGTCACCGACGACCGGCTGCGGCTGATCTTCACCTGCTGCCACCCCGCCCTGGCCCTGCCGGCCCGGGTGGCACTCACGCTGAAGACCCTCGGTGGCCTCACCACCGGCGAGATCGCCCGGGCGTACCTGGTGAGCGAGCCCACGATGGCCCAGCGGCTGGTGCGGGCCAAGCGCAAGATCGCCGACGCCCACATCCCCTACCGGGTCCCGCCCGACGACGAGCTGCCCGATCGGCTCGGCGGCGTCCTGTCGGTGGTCTACCTGATCTTCAACGAGGGCTACGGGGCGGCCGAGGGCGACCGGCTGGTGCGGGGCGAGCTGTGCAGCGAGGCGATCCGGCTGGGTCGGCTGCTGGCCGAGCTGATGCCCGACGACGCCGAGGTGCTTGGCCTGCTGGCGCTGATGCTGCTGGTCGACGCCCGGCGCCTGGCCCGGGTCGACGAGCGGGGCGACTACGTGGCCCTCGACCGGCAGGACCGCTCCCGCTGGGACGCCGGGCGGGTGCGCGAGGGCCTCCGCACCCTCGACCGGGCGCTGACCCTGCGGAGCCCCGGTCCCTACCAGCTCCAGGCCGCGATCGCCGCCCTCCACGTGCAGGCGCCCCGCTCCGAGGACACCGACTGGGCACAGATCGCCGCCCTGTACGGCGCGCTGGCCCGGGTGTCGCCGTCGCCGGTGGTGGAGCTGAACCGGGCCGTCGCCGTGGGGTTCGCCGAGGGGCCCGACGCCGGGTTGGCCCTGCTCGCTCCCCTGCTCGACGACAAGGCACTCGCCGACTACCAGCCCCTCCACGCGGCGCGGGCCGAGCTGCTCCGCCGCTCCGGCGACACCGCCGGCGCCGCGGCCGCGTACCGGCAGGCCATCGAGCTGACCACCAACACCGTCGAGCGGGCCGAGCTCGAGCGCCGCCTGGCTGCGCTGTAGGAGGCGAGACGTGACGCGGTCGGTGCGCGACCGCTACTCCTCGCTCGACGTGAGCACCTCGGCGGGCTCGGGCGCGCCCCTCCGGCCGTAGATCTCCAGGTAGGAGATGCCGCGGATGCGGTGGCGGGCGACGAGCGGACGGTCGTGGATCTTCTCGCGCACGAGCTCACCGTCGCGCTGGCGGGCGTTCACGTAGACGACGACGTAGTCGACCGGCTTGCCGCCGCCGGGGCGGCTCCCGCAGCGGTAGAACGCCCCGGACTTGACGCCGGACACGACCACGCCGTCGCAGCGGCCGTCCTCCAGCCGGGCCACCAGGGCTCCGGCGCTCTCGTAGCCCTCGCCCCAGCCCACCAGCACCCGGTCGACGGCCGCCGACGAGCCGCCCAGCAGCGGGTCGAAGTAGGCGATGCCCCACGGCCCCACCACCAGGCTGTTGACGACCAGGAGCAACCCGGCTGCGGGCAAGGCCCAGGCCGCCCTCGACCCCAGGCGCCGGAGGTCGAGGCGTTCGACCAGCGCCGCCACCCCCGCGCCCACCGCGACGGCGGCGAGGAGCAGCAGCGGGAGGCCGTAGCGGTCGATCTGCTTCGACGCCAGGCTCAGCAGCACCAACGGTGGGGCCGCCATCGCCAGCAGGGCCGCGCCCAGTCCCCGCAGGCGGCGGCACGCCACCAGGGCGACGACCCCGGCCACGGTGCCCAGTAGCAGCCACGGCGTCACCCGGAACGGGAGCGCCACCAGGTAGAACCGCAGGCCCGGCGTCTCGGTGGCCTCGCCCAGGAAGAACTGGGAGTGGCCGACCTCGCCGATGCCGGCCGACGTCCGCAGGGCCCGCAGCTCCGACACCGGGTCCGCCCACAGCGCCGGGTAGGTGACGAGCACCGTGACCGCCGCGGCCCCCAGCGCCGTGGCGGCGGCTCGGGGCAGCCAGGCCCGACGCTCGCGGTCGAGCGCAGCCCAAGCGGTGAGCAGCACCAGCGGGGGCAGCAGGAACAGCGCCGTCAGCTTGGTGAGCAGGGCCGCGGCGTACAGCACCCCCACCAGGACGGCCGCGCCCCGCCGGCCCGTCCACGGCCCCGGCCGGGGTAGGCCGAGCACCAGCGCGGCGGCCACCAGCGCCCCGACCGCGGTCAGGCTCATCAGCTCGTCGGTGTGCAGCACCGCACCGTGGGCGACCAGGAACGGCTCGGTCGCCATCAGCATCCCGGCCACCAGCGCAGCCGTGCGGCCGACCCACACGGCCAGCAGGTAGACGAGGAGGCCCAGCAGCGCCGCCGTCACCAGGGCCATGCCGACCTGGGCGACGTTCAGGCCGCTGCGGGTGTGGGCGAAGTCGGTCGCACCGCCGTAGGCCTCGGCGTCGTGCCGCGACCACAGGCCCAGCGACCCGCCCAGCCGCCACACGCCCCGGGCCAGCGTGCCCAGCCACATCGTGGTGATGCCCGGCATCGTCGCGGCGGCGCCGTTGGGTGACGCCGACGCCGCTCCGAAGTGCCCCGACGCGATCGCATCCCCGAAGGCCGACGACCGGCCCGTCCAGATGCGCTCGTCCGCGGTCTCGAACGAGGCGGCGGCCGTCTGCAGCCGCAACACCGCGGCCACGCCCGCCACGAGAAGGGGTTCCCCGAGACCTTTCCACGCCCGCCGCACGGGGGCACCTCCCCGTCGATTCCCTGTGCGCAACGCCGGACCCTACCCCCACCGTGTGGACGGACGCCCGCCGGTCGGAGCAGGCAACTACCCGCTCTCGGCCAGGGACTGGAGGGCCGCGCGGGCCCGGCGTCGCTCGTCGGGGTCGTGGGTCGAGGTGGCGAGGTGGCTCAGGCGGGGGTGCCACTCGGCGCGGAGGGCCCGGACGAGGTGGTCGCGGGTGGGCGACGGGGGGAGGCGGTCGACGGTGGCGAGGACGGCCGCGAGGACCGCCAGCTGGTGGTCGACCTCGGTGTAGCGGGCCGTCACGAGCGGGAGGCGCTCCGCCTTGGCCCGGGGGTAGTCGGTGCCGTCGGCCAGCTCGTAGGGCTCCCGGCCGAAGACGCCGGCCAGCAGGGTGACCGTGCGCTCGCTCGGCACCGACAGGCTGGCCTCGACGTGCGACAACCCCACCCGCGACAGACCGATCCGCTCGGCCAGCTGCGCCTGCGTCCACCCCAGCTCGGCACGCAGCTTGGCCACCCGACGTCCGAACGATTCCGTGCTGATGCCAAGTGGCTTAGCAGACAGGTCGCCCGGCGACGGGTACAACCGGAGCATGGCTCGACCGCAGCGTGCGCTCATCACCGGTATCACCGGCCAGGACGGCTCCTACCTGGCGGAGCTCCTGCTCGACAAGGGGTACGAGGTGATCGGGGTGGTCCGGCGCAGCTCGACGGTCAACTTCGAGCGGATCGCCCACATCCAGGAGCGCCTCTCGCTGGTGCCGGGCGACCTGCTCGACCAGGGGTCGCTGGTGTCGCTCGTCGCCGAGCACCGGCCCACCGAGGTGTACAACCTGGCCGCGCAGAGCTTCGTCATGACCAGCTTCTCGCAGCCGGTGCTCACGGGCGACGTCACCGCCCTGGGCACGGTGCGGCTGCTGGAGGCGATCCGCCACGTCGACCCCGACATCCGCTTCTACCAGGCCAGCTCCTCGGAGATGTTCGGCAAGGTCGTGGAGGTCCCCCAGCGGGAGAGCACGCCCTTCCACCCCCGCTCCCCCTACGGCGTCGCCAAGGCGTACGCCCACTGGATCACCGTCAACTACCGCGAGAGCTACGACATGTTCGCCACGTCGGGGATCCTCTTCAACCACGGGTCGCCGCGGCGGGGGCTGGAGTTCGTGGAGCGCAAGGTGAGCGACGGCGTCGCCCGCATCAAGCTGGGGCTCGAACACGAGCTGCGGCTCGGCAACCTCGACTCGCGGCGCGACTGGGGCAGCGCCGCCGACTACGTCGACGCGATGTGGCGGATGCTCCAGCTCGACGGTCCGGGCGACTTCGTGGTGGCCAGCGGCGAGACCCACTCGATCCGGGAGCTGTGCGAGGTGGCGTTCGGGCACGTCGGGCTCGCCTGGGAGGACCACGTGGTGCAGGACGAGCGCTTCTACCGCCCCGCCGAGGTCGACCTGCTCATCGGCGACCCCACGCTCGCCGCCAAGACCCTCGACTGGCACCCGACCACCAGCTTCGAGGACCTGGTGTGCGAGATGGTCGACGCCGACCTCGCCGTGCTCACGTCGCCGGCACCGATGCGAACAGGTTGAGGCCCAGGGCCCGGGACAGGAACCGGGTGGTGGCCTGACCGCGGACACTGTTGCCGGCGGGATCGAGGGGCGGGGAGAACGTGCCGAGGCCGCCCTTGCCGGGCGACGTGGTGACGATGCCGCCGCTGACCCCGCTCTTGCCGGGGAGCCCGACGTCGTAGAGCCACTCGCCGGAGTGCTCGTAGAGGCCGGCGGTGGCGAGCACGGCGAGGACGTGGGGGCACAGCGCCGCGTCGATCACCCGTCGTCCGGTGACCGGGTTGACGCCGCCGTCGGCCAAGGTGGCGCCCATGACGGCCAGGTCGCGGGCGGTGACCCGGAGCGAGCACTGCCGGGTGTAGAGGTCGGTGGCGGCGTCGGGGTCGCCGTAGAGCCGTCCGTAGCCGTCGAGCAGGTGGGCGATGCCGCGGTTGCGCCGGTTGGTGGCCGCCTCCGAGGCGTACACGTCGTCGTCGAGGGTGAGGCGCCGGCCGGCGAACGCCGAGAGCCCGTCGACGATGTGCTCCCAGCGCTCGCCGTCGGTCATGCCGGGCACCAGGCTGGTGGTGGCGATGGCGCCCGCGTTGACCATGGGGTTCGCGGTGCGGTCGGCGTTCAGCTCGATGGCGATCACCGAGTCGAACGGCTGCCCGGTGCTGTTGACCCCGAGCCGCTCGCGGGCGGCGTCGGGGCCGATGGCCTGGCAGACCAGGGCGAACACGAAGGGCTTCGACACGCTCTGGATGGAGAGCTCGTGGTCGGCGTCACCGGCGGTGAAGACGTGGCCGTCGACGTCGGCGACGCAGATGCCGAAGAGGTCGGGCGAGGCGCCGGCGAGGGCGGGGATGTAGTCGGCGACGACGCCGTCGCCGAGGTGCCGGTAGCGGGCGTGGGCCTCGTCGAGCAGGGCCTGCACCCGCTCGCCGGGCGGGAGGTGCCCGGTGGACACCGTGGTCGGGGTGGGCATCGGGTCGTCCGGCGGCACGTCAGCCCACGGCGTTGAGGGTGTCGACGGCCGCCATCAGGTCACCGATGCTGTAGAAGTTCACGGCCAGGTAGTTGGGGAGCAGGCCACGCTCGCGCTCGCACTGCCGGGCCCGGTCGACGAGGAAGTCGTGGGTGTTGACGTTCGTCGCGTCCACCCGGTCCGGGGCGACCCGCTCCACCCAGTGGTTCATGAGGAACAGGCCGGCGTCGTCGGTGCCGCGGTTGGGCGCACACGAGAAGTCCTCGGGCCGTGCGAACCGGTAGGGCGTCTCCTGGATCAACCCGTCGTACGCGTTCTGGTACCAGGCGGGCGGCGGCCCCTCGTCCTCGGCGAACACCACGAGGCGCTCGTCCCGTTCGACCAGCTCGCCCAACGTGGCCCAGTCGCTGCCCGGCTCATGGGTGTGCAGGTAGCGGTCGAGGCCGGCCGCCGTGAACGCCGCCGCGGTCTCCTCGGGCGTGATGGCGTCCTGGACGATGAGTGTGACCACCTCGTCGGGGTTGTCCGCCAGGAAGTCGCGGATCGCCGCCAGCGAGTCCAGCAGCGGGATCGCGCCGAGGGCGCACTGGTTGTGGCACAGGAAGGCACCGTCGCGGGCCTCGCGGAGCGGCCCGAGCCGGCCGTAGATCTGCTCGGCCAGGGCGGTGGGCACGGCGGGCTCGGTGTTGGCGAGCTGCTCGGCGGACACCAGCGCGGTCCAGTGGTGGGTGTCGATCAGCAGGGCCCGGACACCGGCGTCGAGCTGGGCCCGGATGTCGCCGTCGTGCTCGGGCCACACGACCACCACGTCGGGGCTCGACATCGAGTTGTGCGTGGCGGCGTAGACCACCTCGTCGTAGCGCCGGTCGCACAGCTCGACATGGCCGTTGCAGAGCCGGACGGGGTCGTACGCCGCGGCCGGGCCGGCCGCCGCGATCAGGCCGCCGGCCACCCCGGCCACCACCACGACCCCGACGGCGACGGCACCGGCGAACGCGGCTCGTCGACCGACCGCGAGCCGGCGGGCGGCCGCGAGACGGGCTGCCACGACGAGCCCGGCGGCGGCGAGCGCGCCGGCGGCGACCGGCACGACCACCAGCCGGCGGGCGGTGCCGGCCAGCTCGTCGGCCACCGTCGCCGAGACGTCGCCGAGCAGGGAACGGAGGCCGCCGGGCAGGTTCCACGTGCCCGGCCCTGTGGTGGTGGCGGCCTCCAGGGGCGACGCCACCATGCCGGTCACGATCACCCAGATCACCAGCATGGCGAGCCCGGCGGCGACGGCCGCGCCGGCCAGGGCGAAGCCGGCCCGCCGGGGACGGTCGCGGCCGAGCCAGGCGATGCCGCCCGCCGCCGCGACCATCAGCACGACGCCGACCACGGCCGTCGCGGGCCCGAACCACCCGGCCGCGTCCCGCACGGTGTCGAGCCGGTCGACGACCGCGGCCTTCTTCCGCCCCGCCCGGTCGGCGATCTCCGTGACCACGTCCAGGTCGCGGCGCCCCTCCAGCGCCGACGAGAGGCGGTCGCTCGCGGTGTCGGCGATCCGGTCGACGTGGCCTCCGGCGGCGGTGACGAGGCCGTCGCGCTCGCCGCCGGCGGCCACGGCGGCGACGACCTGCTCGCGCACCCGCGGATCGACGTTCCCGCCCAGCCCGTCGAGGATGGCGTCGACCACCTGGGCCGGGTCGACCGCCGCGGCGGCGTCGGACAGCACCGGCACCGTGGCCGGCACCCGGCCCGCCGCCAGCTCCTGCGCGAACGCCGCGACCGCCGCCCGGTAGCCGGCCAGGTCGGCGAGCACCTGCTCGTCCGCGGCGGTCGCGAGGAGCGAGCGGACCTGCGTCACCGCCGCCTCGTCGATCCGGGCCAGCACGTCGGTGACGTCGACGTCGCCGTCGAGACGGGCGGTGTCGCCCCGCACGTAGCCGAGGACGGCCGCCACGAACGTCTCGGTGCCGCGGTGCAGCGTCGAGGGCGGCACGGTCCAGCGCAGCGCGGCGGTGCTCAGCTCCCGGGCCTGCGACAGGTCCAGCCGGTCGCGCTGCAGGCCGCCCAGCAGGCCGTCGGCCAGCTCCGCCAGCTCGGGGTCGGCGAGCACCTCGGTGTAGACCCGCTCGTAGGCGTCGTTGCGGGCGAGCGCTCCGGTGTAGAGGTCGGCGTCGAGCAGCCGGCCTCGCACCAGCACCACCGAGGCGGTCAGCAGGTACCCGACCACGAACACCGCGGCCAGCGCCACCAGCGGCCACCGCCGTCCTCCCCCGACCCGGGCCATCGGGGCCTACAGGTGGGCGGGGTAGCCGGGGCCCATCGGGATCCCGATCAGGTACCAGACCACGAAGAAGGCCATCCAGGCGACCAGGACGATCACCGTGTACGGGATCATCAGCGAGATGATCGTGCCGATGCCGGCGTCGGGCTTGTAGCGCTGGGCGACCAGCACGATGAACGGCAGGTACACCATCAGCGGGGTGACCACGTTGGCCGGCGAGTCGCCCAGGCGGTAGGCGGCGAGCACCGTCTGGGGCGCCACGTCGAGGCGGATGAACAGCGGCACGAAGATCGGGGCGAAGATCGCCCACTTGGGCAGCGATCCGGGGATGATCACGTCGAGGATGACGATGGCGATGATGAAGCCCATCAGCAGCCACAGGGCCCCGACGTCGCGGGCCTCGAGGAAGTCGGCCATCTTCACGGCCGCCACCGTCGGCATGTGGCTGAAGTTGAAGTAGGCGATGAACTGGCTGATCAGCAGCAGGAGGAACACCAGGCCGGAGAGCCCCGCGAACGTCTTGGTGATGGCGTTGATCACGTCGACGCTGCTGCCGATCGTCTTGGCGCCGATGCCGAAGCAGATGCCGGCCACCAGGAACAGCAGCGTGATGATGAAGATGAGGCTGTCCATCAACGGCGAGTTGTTGAAGATCGACCCGGTGTCGGGGTTGCGCAGCGGCGCGTCGGGCAGGACGGTCAGCAGCGTCACCACGGCGACCGTCGCGAGCAGGCCCCAGGTGGCGAAGCGCAGGCCCCGACCCTCGCCCACGGGCACCTCCTCCTCGTCCTCCCCGGCGCCGGCCGCCTCGGGGTCGGCTCCACCGGCTCCACCGGCTCCCTCGGCGTCGCCGCCCCCCACGGCGGCGGGCACGTAGCGGCCGAGCGCCGGCTCGGTGATCCGCTGGGCGATGACCGTGATGATCAGCGCCACGAAGACCGTCGACGCGATCGCGAACCAGAGGTTGGCGGTCAGGTCGATCGACATGCTCGGGTCGGCCAGGGCGATGGCCTCGTTGGTGACCTCGGTGAGCAGGCCGTCGAGCGGGGTGAGCAGCACGTTCACCGCGAAGCCGGCGCTCACGCCCGCGTACGCCGCGGCGAGGCCGGCCAACGGGTGGCGGCCGACGCTGAGGAACGCGGCCGCGGCCAACGGTATGAGGATCAGGTAGCCGGCGTCGGTGGCGACGCTCGACAGGCCGCCCACGAACACGATGATGAAGGTGAGCGTCGCCGGCGGCGCCGTGGCCACCAGCTTGCGGATCAGCGCCGCCATCATCCCCGCCTCCTCGGCGACCCCGACGCCGATCATGGCGACGAAGACCACGGCCACCACGCTGAAGCCGGCGAAGTTGTCGACGAACGACGAGAAGATGAAGCCGATCCCGTCCTTCGACAGGAGGCTCTCGATCTCGGTGGTCTCCTGGTGGACCTCCACGTCCTCGTCGAGGTAGGCGTCCGGGTTGGCGACGGTCTCCGGCTGCACGGAGCCGCCGACGTACTCCTCGTGCGCCTCGATCGGCGGCGGCTCGACCACGTCGTAGGTGACGCCGACGTCGAAGGCGGCCAGCACGGCCGACAGCACGACGACCAGCACGCACAGCCCGAGGAAGATGATCGCCGGGTGCGGCACCTTGTTGCCGAGCGTCTCGATGCGGTCGAGCAGCTTCTGGAGGCCGCCGCGCCCCTCGGAGGGGGCGGCGCCGCCGGCGGGGTCGGTGTCCGAGGTGTCGGTGGTGTCGGACATGTCAGGACCTCGGCGTGGCCTTGGGCCCGACGAAGTCCGTCGCCAGCTGGGTCAGCAGGCGGGCGCCGAAGCCGGAGCACCCGGCCGTCTGCCAGCCGGCGTCGCCGGTGCTCTGGGCGGTGCCGGCGATGTCGACGTGCGCCCACGGCAGACCGCCGACGAACTCGGCCAGGAACAGCCCCGCCGTGATCGCGCCGGCGTTGGCACCACCGAGGTTCTTCAGGTCGGCCACCGTCGAGTCGAGCTCCTTGCGGTAGCGCCGCTCCAGCGGGAGCTCCCACACGGGCTCGTCGGTGGCGTCGGCCGCGGCGCGGACCTGGTCGACCAGCGTCGCGTCGTTGCCCATCACCCCCGCCACCTGGGTGCCGAGCGCCCGCATGCACGCCCCGGTGAGGGTGGCGATGTCGACGATGGCGTCGGTGGGCTCCTCGGTGGCCAGCACCAGGGCGTCGGCCATCACGAGACGACCCTCGGCGTCGGTGTTGATCACCTCGACGGTCGTGCCGCCCCGCATCGTGACCACGTCGCCCAGCGCCAGCGCCGTGCCCGACGGCATGTTGTCGGTGCACATCAGGTAGCCGGTGACCGCCGTGGTGCACCCGAGCGCGCCCAGCGCCGACATCGCCGCCAGGATCGCGGCGGCGCCCGACATGTCGTTCTTCATCTGGGCGTGGACCTCGTCGCCCGGCTTGAGCGCCAGCCCGCCCGAGTCGTACATGATCCCCTTGCCGACCAGCGTGAGGTGGGCGGTGGGCTCCCCGGTGGACGGGGCGTAGCGGAGCTTGACCATGCGGGGCGGCTCGGCGCTGCCGGCGTTGACGCCCAGGAGACCGCCGCAGCCCAGGTCCACCAGGGCGTCCTTGTCGAAGACCTCCACCTGGAGGCCCCGGGCGGCGTCGGCCCCCAGCGCCATGGCCACGTCGGCGAGCCGGCTGGCGCTCAGGTGGTTGTGGGGGGTGTTGGCCAGGTCGCGGGCCAGCTGCGTGACCCCGGCCAGCAGCCGTCCCCGCTCGGCTCCCCTGGCGGCGGCGGTGGACGCATCGCCGTCGCCGTCGACCAGCAGGGTCAGCCCGGTCACGGGGGTGGCCTTGGGCTTGCTGCGCAGCGGGTCGTAGCCGTAGCGGGCCAGCAGCACGCCCTCGGCGACGACCTGCGCGGCCACCTCGGTGGTGACCGCCTCGGTGCCGGCCAGCGAGAACGCCAGGCTCCCGTGCGACGACGCCGCCCGGGCGAACGCCGCCGCGGCATCCCGGAGGGCCGCCGGGTCGAGCGTCGTGCCGTCCCCGATCCCGACCGCCACCAGCGTCGGGTCCGTCGGTGTGGGCACCACCAGCGTCGCTCCCACCTTGGCGTCGAAGCCGGACGCCGCCAGCCGCGCCCGATCCATGCCCAGGCCGGCGGGCACGTCGCTGTCCGCTCCGACGGGGACGCCGAGCGCCGTCACCGTGTCGGGGGCCACCGGGGCGACCCCGACGGCAACGTGCGTCCCGTCCAACGACGGCGTGGGCGTGAACGCGGTGCTCACGAGCTCGGTCGACATCGTCCGGTCCCCCTCGATGGTGGCCACGCTCAACGTCTACGCCCACCCCCACCCCCGGACGTCACCCCATCGGGGTGATCCCCTCCGTCGTCAGGGACGGTCAGGAGCCGTTCTGGAAGCGGTAGCCCATGCCGGGCTCGGTGACGAAGTAGCGGGGCTGCGACGGGTCGGGCTCCAGCTTGCGGCGGATGTGCGCCATGTGGACCCGCAGGTAGTTGGTCTCGTCGCCGTACTGCGGGCCCCAGACCTCCTGCAGCAGCTGCTTCTGGCCGACGAGCTTCCCGGCGTTGCGCACCAGGGCCTCGACCAGGCCCCACTCGGTCGGGGTGAGCCGCACCTCGTGGGCGGGGTCGCCGCCGGTGACCCGCTTGGCGGCCAGGTCGACCACGAAGTCCGGCGTGGTGACGACGGCGGCCTCGACGGCGGGCACCTGGCGGCGGAGCGCGGCACGCAGGCGGGCCAGCAGCTCGTCCATGCCGAAGGGCTTGGTGACGTAGTCGTCGGCGCCGGCGTCGAGCGCCGCCACCTTGTCGTGCTCGGCGCCGCGGGCGGACAGCACGATGATCGGCACCGCGGTCCAGCCCCGCAGCCCGTCGATCACCTCGACCCCGGAGATGCCCGGCAGCCCCAGGTCGAGGATCACGACGTCGGGGCGGTGCCGGGCCGCCAGCTGCAGCGCCTCCTCGCCCGTCGCCGCCAGGTTCACCTCGTAGCCCCGCGCCCGCAGGTTGGTGGCCAGGGCGCGCCGGATGGGCGCCTCGTCGTCGACGACCAGCACCCGGCCCTCGCCCCCGCCGTCGCTCATTGCTTCCCGCTCCTGGCGCCTGCCGGCACCGGGCCGCTCGGGCCACGCTCGCTCTTCGCCGGGCCTCGCTCGGCAAGCCTCGCTACGGACGGATGCTCGCTCATCGGGCGGCGTCCAGCTCGATCACCATCGTGGTGCCACCTCCGGGGGTGTCCTCGATGGTCAGATCGCCGCCCATCGCCCAGGTGAAGCCTCGCGCCACGGCGAGCCCGAGGCCGACGCCCGAGCCGCTGCCCGTGTCGCCGAGACGCTGGAAGGGCTCGAAGACCTGCTCCCGCTGGGACTCCGGGATGCCGCGGCCTCTGTCGACCACCCGCAGCAGGATGTGACCGCCGACCGCGCCGGCCTCCACCCGCACCGGAGCCCGGTCACCGCCGTGGCCGAGGGCGTTGTCGATCAGGTTGGCGACGACCCGTTCCAGCATCGCCGGGTCGCTGCGCACCGGCGGCAGCGTCTCGGGGACGTCGACCAGCACGCCCCGGGCCCGTTCGCCCAGCCCGGCCAGCGCCGCCGGCACGACCTCGTCGAGGCCCACCTCCCGCAGCCGCGGTGTGGCCACGCCGGCCTGGATGCGGCTCATGTCGAGGAGGTTGGCGACCAGGTCGGTGAGCCGGTCCGTCTCGTCCTCGATCGTGCGGAGGAACTCGC
>Ga0193742_1000290_pt1 | contig 36190 bp, 35 predicted proteins | sample L2c1metaG_FD_165511 | JGI IMG/M metagenome (GOLD analysis project Ga0193742, IMG submission 165511) | Soil microbial communities from a riparian zone of the East river system, Colorado, United States - L2c1 | ecosystem: Environmental > Terrestrial > Soil > Riparian zone | place: USA: East River... | reverse complement strand
GGCCTCTGGAAGAACGGCCGGCTCGACCTGGAGGGTATGATCTCCCGCCGGATCGCCCTCGACGACGTCAACGACGCCGTCGCCGCGCTGAAGGCCGGCGAGGCGATCCGCTCGGTGATCAGCTTCGCCGAGGTCCCCGCCGTCGTGAAGAACTAGCCGCCTGACCGAACCTGCGTGGCAGGTGGTGCCGTGGCGGCCACTTGCCACGCAGTTTCGCGTCCGGACCCGAACACCGGCCGCTGGTCAGCACCGCGGTGCGGGGCAGCCGCTCGGGGACGTCGAGCGACACGGTGACCATCGTGTCGCCACCACTCCAGCTGCGGGTGGGTACGGATCTCCAGCACGTCCGCGTTCGCCATGTTCATACAGTACGACTGCAACTACCTGCCGTCCCAGCCTCAGTGGCGTTTCGCTTCGGGCGTGACCTCTGCTAGAACGTGTTTCAGTTTTCGACGCACGAGGGGGAGCCGCCGAACATGTCGACCAGTGAGGTGCTGTCGGCGCCGCTCGTCCTGGAGTATCCGTTCCGGCGGACCGTCGGGGTGGTGCAGGGCGCCTTCCTGACGGGGCTCAGGGACGGGAAGGTCCTGGGCATCAGGACGACCGACGGGCGGGTGCTGTGCCCGCCGGTGGAGTACGACCCGGCGACCGGCGACGAGCTGACCGAGCTCGTGGAGGTCGGCACCGGCGGGGTCGTGACCACCTGGTCGTGGGAGCCCGAACCCCGGGCCCACCAGCCGCTCGACCGCCCCTTCGCCTGGGCACTGATCCGGCTCGACGGGGCCGACACGACCATGCTCCACGCCGTCGACGCCGGGTCGCCCGAGGCCATGGCCACCGGCATGCGGGTGCGGGTCCGCTGGGCCGACGAACGCAGCGGGTCGATCACCGACATCGCCTGCTTCGAGCCCGAGTCGGCCGACACGGACCCGACGCCGCCGGCCCCGCTGGAGCACCCCACCGACGAGCCCGTGAAGCTCATCGAGACCCCCGCCCGCCTCGAGTACCGCTTCACCGCCGGCCAGGCCACCACCCGGTTCCTCCACGGCATCACCGAGAAGCGCATCCTGGGGGAGCGCTGCGGGGTGTGCGGCAAGGTGTACGTGCCGCCCCGAGGCTCGTGCCCGACCGACGGGGTGGCCACCAGCGAGCAGGTCGAGCTGCCCGCCCGGGGCATCGTCACCACGTTCTGCGTGGTCAACCTCCAGTTCTACGGCCAGGCCATGGAGGTGCCCTACGTGTGCGCCACCGTGCTGCTCGACGGCGCCGACATCGGGCTGTTCGGCCTCGTCCAGGAGATCCCGTTCGACCAGGTGCGGATGGGGATGCGGGTCGAGGCGGTGTGGGTCGACGACGAGGAGCTGGGGCCGACGATGACCAACATCAAGTGGTGGAAGCCCACCGGTGAGCCCGACGCACCGTACGAGTCGTTCCGGGAGCACGTCTGATGCCCACCTCCGGTAGCCGCGAGGTCGCCGTCGTCGCCTTCGCCCAGACGCAGCACGTCCGCCGCCTCGACGACAGCAACGAGGTGGAGATGGTGATGCCGGTGCTCCACGAGGTGAAGGCGAGCCTCGGTGTGGAGCAGCGGGACATCGACTTCACCTGCTCCGGCAGCACCGACTACCTGGCCGGCGCGGCGTTCAGCTTCGTGCAGGCCCTCGACGCCGTGGGCGCCTGGCCGCCCATCGCGGAGAGCCACGTGGAGGCCGACGGCGCCTGGGCGCTCTACGAGGCCTGGGTGAAGATCCAGACCGGCCAGGCCGACACCGCCCTGGTGTACGCCTACGGGAAGTCGTCGCCGGGCTCGCTGCGCGACGTCCTGTCCCGCCAGCTCGACCCCTACCACCAGGCCCCGCTGTGGCCCGACAGCATCGCCCTGGCGGCGCTGCAGGCCCGTGCCTGCCTCGACGCCGGGGTCACCACCGTCGACGAGATGGCGGGCATCGCCGCCCGGAGCCGTCGCGCCGCCGCGGCGAACCCGTTCGCCCTCCTCCGGTCGTCCGAGGAGCCCGACGTGCTGCTGAAGGAGCCCGAGCTGGCGAGCCCGCTGCGCAAGCACGACTGCCCGCCCATCACCGACGGCGCCGCGGCGATCGTGCTGGCGGCCGGCGACCGGGCCCGCGAGCTGGTCGAGCGGCCGGCGTGGATCGACGGCATCGACCACCGCACCGACGCCCACAGCATCGGCGTGCGCGACCTCACCGTCTCCGACTCCACCCGCATCGCGGGGGAGAAGGCCGGAGTGGGCAGCAGGCCCGTCGACGTGGCCGAGCTGCACGCCCCGTTCACCCACCAGGAGGTCGTCCTGCGGCGGGCCCTGGGCCTCGGCGACGGGGTCGACGTGAACCCGTCGGGTGGCGCGCTGGCGGCCAACCCGATGATGGCGGCCGGCCTGGTCCGCATCGGCGAGGCGGCCCAGCGGGTGATGCGGGGTGAGGCGCAACGGGCGGTGGCCCATGCCACCAGCGGCCCGTGCCTCCAACAGAACCTGGTGTGCGTGCTCGAAGGGGGGACCTGAGATGGGCAAGGAGAGGGTGGCCGTCGTCGGCGTCGGCCAGACCAAGTACTCCGCCACCCGGGGCGACGTGTCGCTGCCCGGGCTGCTGCGGGAGGCCGCCCGGAACTCACTCGCCGACGCCGAGCTGACGTGGGCGGACATCGACGCCGTGGTGGTCGGCAAGGCGCCCGACTTCTTCGAGGGCGTGATGATGCCCGAGCTGTACCTGGCCGACGCCCTGGGCGCGGTCGGCAAGCCGCTGCTGCGGGTCCACACCGCCGGCTCGGTGGGTGGGTCGACGGCGCTGGTCGCAGCCAGCCTCGTCCAGGCCGGCATCCACCGGCGGGTGCTCACGATCGCCTTCGAGAAGCAGTCGGAGAGCGAGGCCATGTGGGCGCTCACGCTGCCGATCCCGTTCCAGATGCCGCTGGTGGCGGGGGCGGGCGGCTACTTCGCCCCGCACATCCGGGCCTACATGCGGCGCTCCGAGGCGCCGGACTACATCGGCATCCTGGTCGCCCTCAAGGACCGCCAGAACGCCCTGAAGAACCCGCTGGCCCACCTGCACGAGCCCGAGATCACGTTCGACTCGGTGAAGGACTCGCTGATGCTGTGGGACCCGCTGCGCTACTCGGAGACGTGCCCGTCGTCGGACGGCGCCTGCGCCATGATCCTCACCGACGAGGCCGGCGGCGATGCCGCGACGAAGCCGCCGGCGTGGATGCTGGGCGGGGCGATGCGGTCGGAGCCGACGATGTTCGCCGGCCGCGACCAGGTCAACCCGCAGGGCGGGCGCGACTGCGCCGCCGACGTCTACAAGCAGGCGGGCATCGACAACCCCCGCCAGGACGTCGACGTGGCCGAGATCTACGTGCCGTTCAGCTGGTACGAGCCGATGTGGATGGAGAACCTCGGCTTCGCCCCCGAGGGCACCGGCTGGAAGATGGTGGAGGAGGGCGCCACCCAGATGGACGGCGACCTGCCCATCAACCCGTCGGGCGGCGTGCTGTCGTCGAACCCCATCGGGGCGTCGGGCATGATCCGCTTCGCCGAGTCGGCCCTGCAGGTGCGGGGCATGGCCGGCGAGCACCAGATCGACGGCGCCCGGGTGGCGATCGGCCACGCCTACGGTGGCGGCTCCCAGTTCTTCGCCATGTGGGCCGTCGGCTCGCAGAAGCCATGAGTGGCGACCGACCGAAATTGCGTGGGACGTGGCCCCACAGCGACCTCCAGCCACGCAATTTCGAGGAGGAGACGACGTGACGGGACGACTCGAGGGCAAGGTGGCGCTGATCTCCGGGGGTGCCCGGGGTCAGGGTGAGGCCGAGGCGCGGCGGTTCGTGGCCGAGGGCGCCAAGGTCGTGATCGGCGACGTCCTCGAGGCCGAGGGCAAGGCCGTGGCCGGCTCCATCGGCGACGACTGCGCGTTCGTGCCGCTCGACGTGACCGACGAGTCGTCGTGGGCGGCCGCGGTGGCTGCCACCGAAGAGGCGTTCGGGCCGATCACGGTGCTGATCAACAACGCCGGCATCCTGTCCTTCGGCCTCCTCGACCGGGTGAAGCGGGAGGAGTACGAGCGCCTGCTCCAGGTCAACGTGGTCGGGGTGCTGCTGGGCATGCAGGCGGTGGTGCCGTCGATGGTGAAGGCCGGGGGCGGGTCGATCGTGAACATCTCGTCGACCAGCGGCCTCCAGGGCCTGCCGTTCGTGGGCGCCTACGGCAGCACCAAGTGGGCGGTGCGGGGCATGTCGAAGAGCGCCGCCATCGACTTCGGGCACCGGGGCATCCGGGTGAACTCGGTGCACCCGGGCGGCATCGACACGCCGATGGTCGCCGGCACCAGCGGCGAGGCGCCCTACTACAAGCGCCTGCCGGTGTCCCGCATGGGGTCGGCCGACGAGGTCGCCAACGCCGTCCTGTTCCTCGCCTCCGACGAGGCCAGCTACGTCACCGGCGCCGAGCTCGCCGTCGACGGCGGCGCCACCTGCGGCGACCACGGCATCCTCGACCAGTAGCGCTCAGGAGCAGGGCTCCTGGAGGGTGACCCGCTCCTGGGGCACCCTCAGCACCCGGTCGGCGTCGTGGTCGTAGAGGATGACGACCCCGCCGGCGCTGCCCAGCAGGTGGACGCAGGCACCGTCGGTGACGTCGGCCGACACGGGGGAGCCGTCCACCGTCGTGACCTCCACCTTGGGCACGCTCAGGCCGGTGATGCCGGGGAGCACGGGCGTGCGCAGCGCGTCGCCCGCCTGGACCCGGTCGGCGTAGACGTCGGCGGCGACGAACGGCAGGGCGATCAGGCCGGCGGCGGCGACGGCGACGCACACCACCGCCAGCGACCGGAGGAGCGCCCGCATGCTGAGGTCGAGCGACTCGTAGTACTCGGTCGCCCACAGCGCCGCCCCGCGTGACAGCCACCGGGCCAGCAGCCACGCCACGCCGTAGAAGAGGACGAGCGCAGCCGCGGTGACCAGCGCCGACCGGGCCACGCTCACCACCGCTACCACCGCCAGCACCGCGACGCCGAGCTGGCTGGCGTTGCGGACCGAGGCCCGCGGGATCCTGATCCGGGTCGAGCCGCTGAAGTCGGCCAGCTTGTTCAGCACCCAGAAGATCCCCGCGGCGAGCGAGAGGAAGGCGAGGGCCATGAACCCGACGCGGATCAGCAGGTAGCTGAAGCTGAACCCCACGTCCTCCGGCGCCACGCCGAACCGGGCGAGGAACCGGGCGGTGAAGATCCACCCGAACGCGTAGAGGAAGGCGGCCACGATCGACGATGCCTCGATCCACGCCTGCAACGAGCTGCGCCGCTCCCGCCCCTGCGAGATCTGCATCCCCTCCACCCCCACCAGCGTCCCTCCCTCCGCACCCACCGTAGTGAGGCCGGCTGCGGTCAGAGGGGGCGAGGGTGGGGGGCCTGCCAGTCGTAGTGGACGGCGGCGAGGCGGAAGGCGACGACGAACAGGGCGACGGCCACCATCGAGGTGTCGACCCGGGCGGGGCGCCAGTCGGCGAGGACCGCGAGCGCGAGCGAGCCGGCGAAGGCGGGCACCGCGTAGAGCTGGGAGTCGAAGTGCTCGGAGCGCCGGCCGAAGATCACCGGGGTGTCGCGCACCAGGACGTCGCGGATCATGCCGCCGCCGCAGCCGGAGATCGTGCCCAGCAGGGCGGCGCCGAGCGGCTCGACGCCGAGGTCGATCGCCTTGACGGTGCCGGTGGCGCAGAAGACGCCGAGGCCGATCGCGTCGAACAGCAGCAGGGCACCCCGGTGGCGGTGGACGGCGGGGCCGGCCCGGAACACGAGCGCCGCGGTGACGGCGACCGCCGCCAGGTACCAGGTGTCGGTCAGCGCCACCGGCTCGACCCGCAGCAGCAGGTCGCGGATCATGCCGCCGCCCAGCGCCGCCACGAACGCCAGCACCGTCAGCCCGACGACGTCGAAGCCCCGCCGCACCGCCAGCAGCGCCCCGGAAGCGCCGAAGGCGACGATGCCGAGGACGTCGAGGGCGGTCTGCACCTGCGTCGACCCGATCTCGTGCTCCACGCCCGCAGCGTGGCAGCCGCCCCTCCGGCGGTGGTGGACCTCGGGCCCGGGCCGCCGTGGGTCAGCGGCGCTCCTCGCGGGCGCTGGCGGTGGCCTTGGCCGGCGCCTCGTCGACCCTGTCGGGCCAGAAGGGCGGGGGGAAGACCAGTCGCTCGTCGGCTGGGGCCGAGTCCTCGGCGTAGAACTGCCCCGCCCACTTGCGGAACTTCATGAAGGGCCCGTCGGCGACGGCCAGCGCCGGCCGCACGAGGTGGGCCTTGTGCTCCCAGATGGGCTTGTCCTCGCGCACCTGCTTGTCGACCTCGGCGACGAAGGCGCGCCCCACGCTGCGGGTCGTCTTCTCGTCACCCATCGTCTTGAAGCGGAAGTTGAAGCGCACGATGCAGCGGTCGGCTTCGATCGGTGTGGTGCAGGCCAAGTTGAGGGTGTCGACGATGCCGCTGAAGTTCACCAGCGACACGCCGGGGCCCCAGGCGTGTGTGTCGATGCGGCCCTCCATGTCGCCCCGCGGCGTGCGGAACTTCTGCGAGGAGCGCATCACCGATTCCGGGAACGACGACTCGTACGAATCGATCTCCGGCACCGTCGCCGTGTTGTGCACGAAGCGGAAATGGGCCGAGTCGACGGCGTTCTCGGCCATCTCCTGCCAGGCGGCGTCGATCGTGTAGTCGGTGCGGATGACCGTCGACCAATCGGGGTCGTCGTTGCACTCGGGAACCTCGGGGAGCTCCCACAGCGGGGCGACGTCGTCCGGGTGGTACCAGGCCATCACGACGCCGTTGCGCTCGACGGCGGGGTAGGTGCGCAGCTGGGCCTTGCGGTTCACCCGGTCGCTGTAGGGGATGTCGGTGTTGCGGCCCTCGGCGTCGTAGCGCCAGCCGTGGAACGGGCACACGATCTCGCAACCCTCGACGCTGCCGCCGTGGCCCAGGTGGGCGCCGAGGTGGGGGCAGAAGGCGTCGTGGACGTGCACCTCGGCCGTCTCGTCGCGCCAGCCGACCAGGTGGCGCCCGAAGTAGTAGAGGGCCTTCGGCTCGCCGACGGGGAAGTCGTCGGGGTAGCCGACGCAGAACCAACCGAACGGGATCGGGAAGGGGTAGCGCTGGTCCATCGTCGTCGCCTCCCGGCCTCAGCCGTCGAGCTGCAGCACCCGCAGCGCGTTCTCCCGGAGGAACTTCGGCCAGACGTCGTCCTTCAGCGGGACGTGGGGGAGCTCGGAGAAGATCCGCTCCAGCGAGAGGCCCATCGGGAAGTAGCCCGCATACATGATCTTGTCGGCGCCGCGGGTGTTGGCATAGTCGATGATCGAGCGGGGGTAATAGCGCGGCGAGAACGCGCTGGTGGAGTAGTAGAGGTTCGGCCACTTGAGCATGAGCTTCACGGCCAGGTCGTCCCAGGGCTCGGCGCCGTGGCGCATCACGATCTTGAGCTCCGGGAAGAACCAGCAGACCTCGTCGAGCAGCTCGGTGCGCTGGCAGGCCATGGGTACACGGGGCCCGGGCACGCCGGTGGTCATGAAGACGGGGATGTCCAGCTCGATGCATTTGGCGTAGAGCGGGAAGAACTTCTTGTCGTCGATCGCCACCTGGGGCGAGTAGCCGGCGGGAAAGGCCGTGACGGCTTTGATGCCCAGCGTCTCGTACGCCTTGACGAGGTCGCGCACGCCGTCCATGCCGCGATTGGGGTCGATGTTCCACGACCCGATGAAGCGGTCGGGGTGGTTCTCGAGCCCGCGGACCGCCGAGCTGCGCTCCCAGGCGACGCCGATCATGGCCCGCTCGATGCTGTGGCGGTCCATCTCCTGCAGCACCACGTCGACGGGGTCGGCATCGTCCGGCAGGTCGTCGGGGACGTCCTTGAACATGTACTCGACCGGGAACTCGAACTCGTCGCGGCTCTCGGCGTCACGCAGGTTGCCGGCCAGGAACTTGTACCAGTCTCGCTTGTTCCCGTCGGGTATCTGGAGCATGAGGTCGACGACCCCGATGTCGGTGGGCATCCCCATGCCCCCACACTAGAACACGTTTCAATTCTGGTCGAGACCGGTCACCGCGTGCGGCGGCTCACGCGCTCCGCGTGACATCCGGCGGATATGTCGTCACCCTGCGCGAAGTCTTGAATGAATTTCCTGTGAGACGCTCCCAAAGACCTGCACGCACGTGAGCGACGTGCTCTTCGCGTCTGCAATAGTTGCGCAATGGCCACCACCTCGCCGTCGCAGACAGAGCACGGGGGAGTCCCCGACTTCACGATCGTCCTGCGGGGTTACGAACGTACCCAAGTCGACAGCTACATCGAGCGCCTCACGGCGCGCCTGGCCCAGCTGGTCGATGCACGTGACCTCGCCGACACTTCCACCCGAGACACCGACGGCAAGGTCGCCGAGCTCGAGAAGAAGCTGACCGAGACGCAGCGTGCTCTCGAAGAAGCCGCCAAGCCGACGCTCTCGGGCCTCGGCACCCGCGTCGAGCAGTTGCTCCGCCTCGCCGAGGAGCAGGCGGCCGACCACCGCGACGACGCCCGCCGTGAGGCCGAGAAGCTGATCGCCGCGGCGCACCTCGAGTCGAAGGAAGTCGTCGAGAAGGCCCGCGCCGTCGCCACCGCGGTGAAGACCGCCGCCGAGCGCGAGGCCAAGGCCACCCGCGACGCTGCCGAGCGCGAAGCCGCCGACGTCCGCGGCACGGCCAGCCGCGAGGCCGAGGCCCTGCGCGCCGACGCCGAGCGCGACACGTCGCAGCTCCGCCAGGCGACCGACCACGAAGTGGGCGAGCTGCGCGCCACGGCCGATCGCGAGATCGCCACGCTGCGCGCCACCGCCGAGCGCGAGATCATCGAGGTCCGCAACGAGGCCGCCCGCGAGGCCGAGGAGAAGCGCGCCGCCGCCTCCAAGCTGCTCACCAAGGCCAAGGAGAAGCGAGAGGCCGAGCTCCAGGCCCTCGAGCTCGAGCTGGCCGAGCGCCGCGAGAAGGCCGAGCGCGAGGAAGGCGAGCGCCACGACGCCGCCGTCGCCCAGACGCAGAAGCTGGTGAGCGACGCCGAGCAGCGCGCCAAGGCCGCCGACGTCCGCTTCAAGGAGACCGAGGCCCGGTCCGAGCAGCGCCGCAAGGACAGCGACGCCGAGGCCAACGAGATCACCGCCAAGGCGAAGTCGTTCGCCGAGCGCACCATCTCCGACGCCCGCAGCGAGGCCGAGCAGCACCTGTTCGAGGCCCGCACCCACGCCGAGGTCACCAAGCAGACCGCCGAGCGCGAGGTGTCCGACCTCACCCGCCAGCGCGACACCGTCACCGCCCAGCTGAACCAGCTGCGCGAGATGCTGTCGGGCCTGGCCGGTGCCGTCCCCGCAGCACCGAAGGTCGAGGCCCCGGCGGCCGGTGGCGACGACGAGAAGACCGACACGAACGGCGCCACCAACCGGGTCACCAGCACGAGCTGAGCGCCCGCGAGATAGCGTCCGCGGCATGCGGAACCTGAAGCTGGGGTTGGTCGTCGGCTACTGGCCTTCGAGCGGACCGCCGCCGGACGCGGCCGAGCAGATCGCCGCGGCGGAGTCGCTGGGGTTCGAGTCGGTGTGGACGGCCGAGGCCTACGGGTCCGACTGCTTCACGCCGCTCGCCTGGTGGGGCGCGGCCACGGAGCGCATCAAGCTGGGCACGTCGATCACGCAGATCTCGGCCCGCACGCCGGCGTCCACGGCGATGACCGCCATCACGCTCGACCACCTGTCGGGCGGGCGGCTCATCCTGGGCCTGGGCGTGTCGGGGCCGCAGGTGGTCGAGGGCTGGTACGGCCAGACCTACGCCAAGCCCCTGGCCCGCACGCGGGAGTACGTCGAGATCGTGCGCCGCATCGTCGCCCGCGACGAGCCGGTGAGCTACGAGGGCGAGTTCTACTCCATGCCGCTGCCGGAGGGGGAGGGGACCGGGCTGGGCAAGCCGCTCAAGTCGATCGTGCGGCCACTGCGCACCGACATCCCCATCTACCTGGGCGCCGAGGGGCCGAAGAACGTGGCCATGGCCGCGGAGATCGCCGACGGCTGGCTGCCGATGTTCTTCTCGCCCAAGGCCGACGGCTTCTACCGGGAGGCGCTGGCGGAGGGCTTCGCCCGACCGGGGGCGCGCCGCAAGCCCGACGAGTTCGAGGTCGCCTGCGTGGTGCCGATCATCCCCGGCGACGACGTCGAGGCCTGCGCCGACCTCATGCGACCGATGCTGGCGCTGTACGTCGGCGGCATGGGAGCGAAGGACCGCAACTTCCACAAGGACGTCTTCGCCCGCCTCGGCTACGAGGCCGAGTGCGAGGCGATCCAGGACGCCTACCTCGACGGGCGCAAGGCCGACGCCGCGGCGCTGGTCCCGACGGCGATGGTCGAGGACGTGTACCTCGTGGGCCCGCCGGAGAAGCTCCGCGACGACCTAGAGGCCTGGCGGGAGACCTGCATCACCACGCTGCTGGTGTCGGGACCGGCCCCGATGCTGGCGCAGATCGCCGACCTCGTCGGCTGACGTCGCTCCGGCTCTTGGCACCCGGGATGCGGGGTTCGGCGGGCTGCACCCGCTAGCCTGCCTCCAGTCACCTGTCGGCGCTCCCCGCCGACCTGTCGTCGGCGCCTACGTCCGACGGGGCCTGCTCGATTCACCTTGTTCGATTCGGCCTGCATTCCAACGTGTCGAAACGACCAGGAGAATCAGTGGTTACCACCTTCGCCGATCTCGGCGTCCCCCCTCAGCTGCGCGCGGTCCTTGCCAAGCGCGGCATTTCCGAGCCCTTCCCTATACAGGCTGCCACCATCCCCGACGCGCTCGCTGGGCGCGACATCTGCGGAAGGGCGCCGACGGGGTCGGGCAAGACGCTGGCCTTCGGGCTGGCGATCGCCACGCTCGACCCCATCGCCACCCCCCGGCGCCCCCGGGCGCTGGTGCTGGTACCGACCCGTGAGCTCGCCTCCCAGGTGGCCGGCGAGATCGCCCAGCTGCTGCCGGCGTCCGGCAAGGGCAAGCAGCGCCACGACAACGTGGTCGCCGTGTACGGCGGCGCCTCCTACGGGCCGCAGCGCCGGGCGCTGTCCCAGGGCGCGGCCGTGGTCGTCGCCTGCCCGGGCCGCCTCGAGGACCTGCTGGAGCAGCGTGACGTCGACCTGCGCGACGTCGACATCGTCGTGCTCGACGAGGCCGACCGCATGGCCGACATGGGCTTCATGCCCTCGGTGCGGCGCATCCTCGACCAGACCAACGAGAAGCGGCAGACCCTGCTGTTCTCGGCCACCCTCGACGGCGAGATCGACAAGATCGTGCGCCGCTACCAGCGCGACCCGGCCCGCCACGAGGTGGGCCAGGACGAGAACGACCTCAGCGAGGTCGAGCACGTGTTCTGGCGGGCCGAGCCGGCCGAGCGGACGGGCCTCGCGGCCGCGCTGGTGAACCGGCACGGCCGGGCCATCGTGTTCAGCCGCACCCGTCACGGCGCCGACCGGATCGCCCGGCAGCTCACCCAGACCGGCGTCGACGCGGTGGCCATCCACGGCAACCGCTCGCAGGCGCAGCGGGAGCGGGCGCTGTCGGCGTTCTCGAACGGTCGGGCCGCGGCGCTGGTGGCCACCGACGTGGCCGCCCGCGGCATCCACGTCGACGACGTGGGCTGCGTGGTCCACTACGACCTGCCGCCCGACCCGAAGGACTACGTCCACCGCTCGGGCCGCACCGGCCGGGCCGGCGCGTCCGGCATGGTCGTCGCCTTCGTGCCCAAGGCGCAGTTCAAGGCCGCCCGGACCCTCCAGCGGGCCGTCGGCCTTCCCGAGCAGATCGACACCCCTGACGTCGACCCCAGCGAGATCCCGGCCCGCCGGGCGCCCAGCCGGGAGCACCCGCGGGACCTCGCCGACGAGCTTGCGGGCGACCGCCCCCGTCGCCCTCGCCCCCGCAGTGGGGGAGCGCATTCCAACGGCAACGGGAACGGAAGCGGCGGCGCCGCCAAGGGTGGCACGTGGCGCAAGCGGGCCAACGTCGCCAAGTCGAAGGCCCGCACTGGCGGGAGTGGCGGGGGAGGCCAGCGCCGCCGCTGACCTCCCGTGGCCGCCGAAACTTCGACACAGCTGGCGCCATAGCGACCACCTGTGTCGAAGTTTCGTGTCGAGCGGCGAGGATCAGCAGCTCGACACGCTCTCCCAGGTGCCACCGGAGCCCTGCAGCGAGGTGGTGGCGGAGCTGACGCCCAGCCAGTCGCTGCTGCCGGCGGCCAGGGCGAAGATGAAGAAGAAGCTCGTGGCCCGGCCGGCGGCGATGTGGGCCGTGTTGGTGGTGGTGAAGCACTGCGTCCCGGGACCGGGGCCCGGGCCACCGCCACCGAGGGCCAGGAGCCGGGCGTTGGCCTCGTAGGCGCTCCACGCCGGGTCGCCGCGCAGGCCGGGGTTGGCGCCGACGAACAGGCCGCTCCCGTTGGCGTCGCCCATCAGCTGCCAGCGCATCCATGCGGTGAGCGGGCCGCGGAAGCCGCCGGCGTCGCCGACCGGGACGAAGTGGCTGGCGCCGGCCAGCTCGGCGTAGCCCGCCGGGATCGTCACACCGGTGTAGCGGCTGCGGACGGAGCTCGGGGCGACCACGGTGTCGCTCTGGCCGGAGAAGAACAGGGCCGTGTCGCTGTCCTGGAGCCCGACCTGGTTGCCCGACCAGGGCTCGAGGGGTGCCGTCGTCTTCACCCCCTGGTTCTTGGCGGCGTTGATGGCGCCGCCACCGCCCTGCGAGTGGCCGGTGCTGCCGACGTTGGCGGTGTCGACCCGCTGGTAGAAGCGGTTGCCGCTCTGCCCGTTCCACTGCGTGAGCTGGGTCAGGCCCTGCACCATCTCGTTGCCGCTGCCGGCGTTGGTCGTGTTGGCGGCGGCGACGATGAAGCCGTGCGACGCCAGGTGGCGGAGCAGGGCGTCGTAGACCGCCGGCGTGGTGCCGGTGCCGTTGCCCCAGAGGATCACCGGGTGGCTGGTGCAGCCGTTGGTGCCGAGGTTCGTCGGGCTGTAGTAGGTGTTGGCCGACTCGTTCTGGACCGTCACGGCGAACGGCCCGGTGGCGGCGAAGTTGGTGCCGACCGCCGCGCAGCCGCTCGCCTGGGCGTCGGCCGCGTCGGGTGCGACTGCCAGCAGCGTGGCCGTCGACAAGGTCAGCGTGAGGAGGAGACGCAGCGGTCTCCTCAGACGTGTGGTCATCGTGGAATTCCCCCCTTGTTGACCGTACGCCTTGATTCCACACCTTTATTGACGAAGAATCAAACGCATGTGCCAAGAGCTGGCACAACCGCAGGTGGGGCTACTCGAACGCCTCCGGGGGAGGGCAGGCGCACATGAGGTTGCGGTCGCCGTAGCCGCCGTCGATCCGGCCGACCGGGGGCCAGTACTTGTCGCGCCGCAGCGACCGCAGCGGATAGGCGCCCAGCTCGCGGTCGTAGGGCCGGGCCCAGTCGGCCACCAGCAGGTCCTCGGCGGTGTGGGGCGCGTGGCGCAGCGGGCTGTCGTCGGCCGGCCACTCGCCCGACGCCACCCGCTCGATCTCGCCCCGGATGGCGATCATCGCCTCGCAGAAGCGGTCGAGCTCGGCCAGCGACTCCGACTCGGTGGGCTCGATCATCAGCGTGCCCGCCACCGGGAAGCTCATCGTCGGGGCGTGGAAGCCGTAGTCGACCAGGCGCTTGGCCACGTCGTCGACGGTCACGCCGGTCGCCTTGGTGAGGGGCCGGAGGTCGACGATGCACTCGTGGGCCACCCGGCCGTGGGCGCCCGTGTAGAGGACGGGGTAGTGGTCGGCGAGCCGGGCGGCGATGTAGTTGGCGCCGGCGATCGCCACCTCGGTGGCCCGGCGCAGGCCGTCGGGGCCCATGAGCTTGGTGTAGGTCCAGCTGATCGGCAGGATGCCGGCCGACCCCCACGGCGCCGCCGAGATCGGGCCGGGACCGGTGTCAGGGCCCGCGTCCGGCGTGAGCGGGTGGTTGGGCAGGAAGGGCGCCAGGTGCTCGCGCACGGCCACCGGGCCCACGCCGGGACCGCCGCCCCCGTGGGGGATGCAGAAGGTCTTGTGCAGGTTCAGGTGGCTGACGTCGCCGCCGAACCAGCCCGGCCGGGCCACACCGACCAGGGCGTTGAGGTTGGCGCCGTCGATGTACACCTGGCCGCCGTGGTCGTGGACGACGTCGCACAGCTCGGTGATCTGGGCCTCGAACACGCCGTGGGTCGACGGGTAGGTGACCATCACCGCCGCCAGCTGGGCGCCGTGCTCGATGGCCTTGGCCCGGAGGTCGTCGAGGTCGACGTTGCCGTCGTCGTCGCAGGCCACCACGACCACGCGCATGCCGGCCATCACCGCCGAGGCGGCGTTGGTGCCGTGGGCCGACGACGGGATGAGGCACACGTCTCGCTCGGGCTCGCCCCGGCTCTGGTGGTACCTGGCGATCGCCAGGAGGCCGGCCAGCTCGCCCTGCGACCCGGCGTTGGGCTGCAGCGACACCCGGTCGTAGCCGGTGATCTCGGCGAGGGTGGACTCCAGGTCGTGGATCAGCTCCAGATAGCCCCCGACCTGGTCGAGCGGGGCGAACGGGTGGATCTGGCCGAACTCGGGCCAGGTCACCGGCTCCATCTCGGTGGTGGCGTTGAGCTTCATCGTGCACGACCCGAGGGGGATCATCGCCCGGTCCAGCGCCACGTCGCGGTCCGCCAGCCGCCGCAGGTACCGCAGCATCTCCGTCTCGCTGTGGTGCTCGTGGAAGACCGGGTGGGTGAGGTACTCGGTGGTCCGGCGCTCGCCCTCGGGGATGCCCTGGGCCCTCGCCGGCGAGGCGGCCGGCAGGCCGAACACGCCGGCGACCTTGGCGAGCACCGACTCGTCGGTCGTCTCGTCGAGGGAGAGGCCGACGGTGTGGTCGTCGACGTGCCGCAGGTTGATGCCGGCGGCCACGGCCCGGGCGTGGACGGCCGCGGCATCGGTGACCCGGACCGTCAGCGTGTCGAACCAGGTGTCGTTGACCAGGTCCAGGCGGGCAGCCAGATCGGAGGTCAGACCGTGGGTCCGGGCGGCGATGGCCCGCAGGCCGTCGGGGCCGTGGTAGACGGCGTACATCGACGCCATCACCGCCAGCAGCACCTGGGCGGTGCAGATGTTCGACGTCGCCTTCTCGCGGCGGATGTGCTGCTCCCGGGTCTGCAGCGCCAGGCGGTAGGCGAGGCGCCCGGCGGCGTCGACCGACACGCCCACCAGCCGACCCGGCAGCGAGCGCTTGAAGGTGTCGCGGGTGGCCAGGAAGCCGGCGTGGGGGCCGCCGAAGCCGAGCGGCACGCCGAAGCGCTGCGTCGACCCGACCGCGGCATCGGCACCCAGGTCGCCCGGCGGCACCAGCAGGCAGCACGCGAGCAGGTCGGTGGCGACGGTGACCAGCGCCCCGGTGCCGTGCGCCTCCTCGACCACCGGCCGCAGGTCGCGCACCACGCCCGAGGTGCCCGGGTGCTGCAGCAGCACGCCGAAGCAGTCCTCGGCCGAGTAGGCCGCCGAGAACGGGTCGCCCACGACCACCGGGATGCCCAGCGCCTCGGCCCGGGTGGCGACCACGGCGATCGTCTGCGGGTGGCACTCGGCGTCGACGAAGAACGTGGCGCCGGAGTGCTTGGTCGACCGCCGGCACAGCGTCATGGCCTCGGCGGCGGCCGTGCCCTCGTCGAGCATCGAGGCGTTGGTGATGTCGAGCCCGGTGAGGTCGCACACCATCGTCTGGAAGTTGAGCAGCGCCTCGAGGCGGCCCTGGCTGATCTCCGGCTGGTAGGGCGTGTAGGCCGTGTACCAGGCGGGGCTCTCCATCACGTTGCGCAGGATCACGCCGGGCGTGTGGGTGCCGTAGTAGCCCTGCCCGATCAGCGAGGTGGCGACGGTGTTGCGGTCGGCCAGCTCCCGCAGCCAGGCGAGGGCCTGGGGCTCGCTCACCGCGTCGTCGAGGGCGAGCGGCTTGTCGGTGCGGATCGAGGCGGGAACGGCCTGGTCGATCAGCTCGTCGAGGCTCGACAGCCCCAGGGTGGCGAGCATCTTCTCCAGGTCGGCCGGCGTCGGTCCGATGTGGCGGGTGGTGAACGACTCGGTACGGCGGGACGGCTCGGTCACGGCGGCCAAGCTACCCGGCCGTCACATCCCCGAGAGAGTCTGCTGTCGCGGGACTGACCACCCGAAATCTCGACAGAAGTGGTGGCCATAGCGCCAGCTGTGTCGAAGTTTCGGGTGATGTGCGGCGGTCGGCGGTCAGTCGTCGCCGCTGAGCGGGCGCATCCGGGCCAGCCGCCAGTTGGCGACCGCCAGGCACACCACGGCGACGATGGCCAGGCGGACGATGGCGGCCCAGCTGTCGGGCATGCCGTCACGCAGGATGTAGTGGCCGCCCTCGTCCCACAGGCCGGCGAACGTCTGCTGGGCCTGCCACATCGGCGAGATCTGGCCGATGCCCGACAGCTCGCCGCCGACCAGCCGCTCGCCGACCAGCACCACGGCCAGCGACCACACCGTCGACCGCTTCACCAGGACCCCGAGCAGCAGGAACAGGGCGATGTAGGCGGCCGAGCCACCGGCCGCGGCGAGCGCCATCGGACCGACGGCCTCGGGCATGCCGGCGATCACGGCGCCGAGGGCGAAGGCGGGCACCACGGTGACCAGGGCGACGATCCAGCCGCCCAACCAGCGGCCCACGGCGATAGTGCCGAAGTGGACCGGCGACAGCCAGGTGAGCTGGAAGGTGCCGGCGCGGGCGTCGGCACCGAGGACGGCGTCGCCGATCACCAGGCAGGCCAGCGGAAGGATGAGGCCGAAGAGCCCCTGTCGGGAGATCTCGGCGAAGGCCTCGACCTGGTCCTCGCTGTCGACGGCCTGGGTGATCCAGGCGAACAGCAGGGCGCCGACGCAGGGGAGCAGCACGCCGAACCAGCGCTTGGCCGGCAGGCACGCCCGCAGCGTGTAGCCCACCACGGCGACGAAGGGGGAGGGGATCGCCGCCCCTTGCACCGGCGGCGTCGCGACGCTCATCGGAGCAGCTCCCGGAAGACGCTCTCGAGGGAGTCGTCGAGGGGGCGGACCTCGCGGAGGCGGGCGCCAGCCTTCCGTGCCACCACCGGGAGGGCCTCGGCCAGATCGCCGGCCCGGGGCGACGTCACGACGAGGCCGGCGCCGTCGATCGTCACGCCCTGCACGGACTCGAGGGCCAGCAGGTCGGCGGCGAGCCGGCGGGGGTCGGGGGTGCGGATCAGCACCGAGCGGGGGCGGTCGGCCAGCGAGTCGCGGATCGCCCGGTGCTCACCCGCGGCGGCCAGCCGCCCCCGGATGATCACGATCTGGCGGGTGGCCAGCCGCTCCACCTCGTGCAGCACGTGCGAGCTGACGATCACCGTGCGCCCCTCGCTGCCGAGGCGCTGGAACAGCTCGATGAGCGCCACCCGCTGCACCGGGTCGGCGCCGTTGAGGGGCTCGTCGAGCACCAGCACGCTGGGGTTGGTCACCAGCGCGGCGGCCACCTTGGCCCGCTGACGCATGCCCTTCGAGAAGCCCGCCACCTTCCGGTCGGCGACGTCGAGCAGCCCCACGCCGTGGAGGCACTGCTCGGGGGCGTTGCGGTCGGCGATGCGGTGCAGCGCGGCGGTGTAGCGCACCAGCTGGCGGGCGGTGAGGGCGTTGGGGACGGCGTCGTCCTCGGGGACGAGCGCGATGTCGTGCTGGGCGGCCCGGTCGGTGCGGGGGTCGCGGCCCAGCACCCGGATCGTGCCCTGGTTGGGCGGCAGCAGCCCGCAGATCGTGCGCATGAAGGTGGTCTTGCCGGCGCCGTTGGGCCCCAGGAGGCCGGTCACGCCCGGGCCGAACGAGCAGGACAGCTCGGTCACCGCCACCTTGTGCCCGAACCAGATCGACACGCCCGAGGCGATGACGGTGGCGTCGTTCACGAACGCCGGGTCGAGCTGGTCGGGCGGGGGAGGGGGGAGGGGTGGAGACGGCAGGGGGACCGCCGGGTTGCTCACAATTGAACCTCCCGGTAGCGCCACACGAGCACTGCCGAGCTGGCGGCCACGATGGCGACGTACACCAGGAGCGCCATGACCCCGGCGCCGGCGACGCCCGACAGCGGCTCCGACCAGTGGATGTGGCCGAGGAACACGATGTCGCGCAGGGCCCGTGGGGGACTGAGGACGCTCAGCAGGTCGAACGCCGACTGGTCGCCGCTGCCGGTGGCCGCCACCAGCGTTCCGCTCACGGCCGCGCTGACCAGCACCACGCCCAGGAAGGCGATGGCGCCGACGATGCGGCGGTCGGTCAGCGAGGCCAGCGCCACGCTGATCACCGCGTAGTAGAAGGCGAAGATCGCCACCGACACGGCGGCCTGCCAGATCACCTCGTCGTGGTCGAGGTAGTAGTCGAGTGCCCCGTCGCGGCTCACGAACATCTGTCCGACGAACAGCACGACCTGGGGCAGGAAGGCGAACCCGAACAGCACCGTGGCGACCGCGCCCACCTTGGCGACCACGTAGTCGATCCCGGTGAGCTGCCGGGAGAAGATCAGCGGTAGCACCCGGTCGTGGCGGTCGGGGCAGATGACGTCGGGCGCCGCCACGGCCACGAACAGCAGCAGCACGGTCGACACGTCCGTGTACTCACGGAACGTGAAGAACTCGGGGATGAAGCTCTGCTCCTGCTGGCGGGAGATGTACTCGGCGCCCACGTTGATGATGGCGGGCAGGGTGGCGATGCCGAGCAGCGTCCAGGGCAGCACCTTCTGGCGCCACGAGCGGCGCAGGCCCAGCGTGCGGCGCACCGACAGCCGCCACAGGGCCCAGCGGGCCGCCGAGCGTCCGCCCCGCTGACCTTCGTAGGGCCGGTAGCCCCGGTCGTAGACGGCGCCGCCGACGGCCCGTCCGATGGTCGCACTGGTCGCACCGATGAGGCTCATCGCTAGTGCGAAGCCTCCTGGAGGAACAGGTCGTCGAGGGAGCGATGCCGGCTCGACAGCGAGTAGAGGCGCAGGTTCAGGTCGGCGATCGTGTCGCGCACGACGTCGAAGGCGTCCTCGCCCTGCACCGACGTGTCGACGTCGAGCGTGTGGATGTCGATCGCCCGGCTGGCCAGGCCTCGCTCGTACAGCTGAGCCCCCAGCGCCGCCACGCAGTCGGGCCGGCCGCCCACCTCCACCCGCAGCACGCCGGTGCGCTCCACCAGCTGGTCGATTGGGCCGGTCAGCACCAGCCGGCCGCCGTCGATCATCACCACGTGGTCGCACACCCGCTGCACGTCGTCGAGCAGGTGGGTGGCGAAGAGCACCGAGATGCCGAAGCTCGCCAGGCGCTCCACCAGCTGCAGCATCTCCTCGCGGCCCATGGGGTCGAGGCCGGCGGTGGGCTCGTCGAGCAGCAGCAGCTCGGGGTCGGCGACGAGGGCCTGGGCGAGCTTGGTGCGCTGGCGCATGCCGGTGGAGAAGCCGCCGATGGGGCGGAACCGGGCCTCGTCGAGGCCGACCAGGTCGAGCACGTCGGAGGCCCGCTGGCGGGAGGCCCGGGCGGGGAGTCCGGCCAGCTCGCCGAACGTCGCCACCAGGTCGGACGCCGACTGGTCGGGGGGCAGGCAGTCGTGCTCGGGCATGTAGCCGAGGCGGCTGCGGATGCCGATGGGATCCTCGCTCACGAGCCGGCCGGTCACCTCGATCGCCCCGGAGGTGGGGAACATGAGACCGAGCATGAGGCGGAACAGCGTGGTCTTGCCGGCCCCGTTGGCGCCGACCAGCCCGACGGAGCCCCGGGGTACGTCGACGTTCAGCCCCGCGAGCGCGGTCGTGCCGCTCGGGTACGTCAGGGTCAGGTCAGCCGTCCTGAGCAGCGACGACGACACGGGCTCCACGAACATCGAACCGAGTCTGGCACGCCGTCACGAGGTTCCCGCGTCAGGGCGTCGCCTGTGCCATCAGCCGAGCTGCTGGCCGATGGCGGCGGAGTTGGTGAGTCGTTTGTGGTCGTTTGGTTGTTCTCGAGTCGTCTGTGATCGGTCTCCGACGACGAACGACTCGACTGTGGTTTCGGGCGACTACAGATGACTCGGCACGGGACGGTCGCCTCTGGCCGCGTTGCCAACGCGTGGACCCGGACTTCACGAACGAGGGCCATTACGTTCGACGGCGGAAGAACGGGAGCGAATGTGACCAAGGAAACCTGGGTGACCACCGTCGGCCGAGTGGACAAGCCCTGGGGCTTCGAGACCCATTTCGCCGTTGTGTCAGGCAAGTACTGCGGCAAGACGCTCCACATACGTGAGGGAGAGGCGCTGTCGTTGCAGTATCACGAGCGCAAGGAGGAAACCATCGCCGTCCAGTCCGGCAGGCTGTGGCTCGAGATCGGCATGCTCGGCGAGCCGTTGGACAGCTTCGAACTGGTTCCTGGCGAGGCTGTCCACATTCGACCGGGTATGTGCCACCGGATGACGGCGATCGTCGACACGGTAGTGCTGGAGGCGAGCACGACCGAGCTAGCGGATGTCGTCAGGCTCGAGGATCGTTACGGGAGAGAAGCGTCGTCCTAACAACCGCTCCGGCGGGTTCGCCCTCTGCGGGGGTGGGCAGCGAAAGGTGCTGGTCGATTCCCGGCACTCTGCGCCAACCCCTGAGGGGAGAGGCTCCTCACGGCAACTTGACAGAACGTGGATTCTCGGCGGTCGAAGACCAGCCGAGAATCCACTCAGCCTCCAGTGCGCCGGGTCAGGACCAGCGGACTTGGACGTTGTCGCGCCAGGCGGCCAGCAGCGACTCGTCGCCCTCGTAGGTGAGGTTCGAGGCGTCGGTGCGGTTCCAGAGCCAGAGGTAGAGCGACGGGGCCTCACCGGTGACGGTCAGGTCGGGTGCCGGGGACGACGAGCGCTCCGTCGTGATGCGCTCGGGGCCGATCTCGACGGTCCACGCCGAGCCGGTGTCGGTGGCGGCGACGGCGATCGTGCGAGGCGGGTCGAGCCGGAGGCGGGTCTTCGGTCGGGTGATGAAGCACGTGAGCAGCTCGTCGATCCCGTCGGACGCCAGGTCGGGCGCCGGCGGGGTCAGGTAGCCGGCCGCCGCCTCGGCGTCGACCCGGTGGATCGCGGTCTCGTGGGCCTGGCGCCGGGCCCACATCTGCAGCGGCGACGGCGCCCGCAGGAACGTGAAGCACTCGAGGTCGGCCGGAGCGGCCCGCAAGGCGTCGACCAGCAGCCCGTGCCCCTCCCGGAACCACGGCACCAGCTCGTCGTCGGATGGCCAGCCGCCGACGAGCGGCTCCAGGTCCTGGTCGATGACGTCGACCACGGCGTCGCACACGTACGTCGCCGCCCACCGGTGGACTCCCCCGGTGTGGCGCACCAGGTCCCGGACGACCCACTCGGGGCAGGTGGGCACCGGGGCGTCGACCCCGGCAGCCTCGGCGGCGTCGGCGAGGAGGCGCCCCTCCCCCGCCAGGGCGTCGATGTGCTCTGCGACCTCCACCGCCGGAAGATTACGGCGACGACGGCGGCGAAGGCAGCAGGAGAGCCACCAGGCCCGGCACCTCGTCGGGCTGCACCGGGCGCCGGTGGAAGAGGCCCCGCAGGAAGATCGGTCCTGTCAGGGCGTCGGCCAGCAGCATCGTGTCGAGCTCCGCCGGCAGCTCGCCGACGGCGACCCCGTCGTCGAGCACGGCCTTGACACGGGACATGCCGGCCTCCGCCAGGTCGCGCGACACGTCGGCCACCTCGGGGCACCGGGCCGACGCCTCGATCAGCGCGGGCAGGCAGTTGACCCGCCAGTCGGTCCCGATGACGTTGCGGGCGATGTCCATCAGAAGGTCGGTGACCCGCTGCGCCACCGGACCGGGGGCCGGCGGGGGCTCGGCCACCTTCATCTCGTGGAACGCATCGGTCACCAGCTCGAGCTTGCCCTTCCAGTGCCGGTAGATGGTGCTCTTGGCGACGCCGGAGCGGGCGGCGACGGCCTCGATGGTCAGGTCGCCGTAGCCGACCTCGCCCAGCAGCTCGAGCGTGGCGTGCAGCACCTGCACGCGAGAACGCTCCACCCGAGGGTCGATGTCGACCTTCGTGGTGGAGACGTCCTGCACGGTCATGGTGACCAGTGTGCCCTAGGCCTCGGCCGGCTGCAGGTCGAGCCCGCCGGCCTCGTACTCCAGCTCCAGCTCGTCGTCGGTGGCCGGGGCGAGGTTGTCGTCGTCGCCGGGACGACGGCGCAGCGCGAACAGCACCATCGCCGCGGCCCCCAGCGTCATGGCGATCGACAGCGTGTTGGTGACCCGGAAGGCGTCGACGAACGCCTCCTGGGCCTGGGCCAGCACCGGCGCACCTCCGCCGGGCAGGTCGCGGGCGACCGAGACCGCGCCGCCGATCGACTCCCGGGCGACCTCGCGGGCCTCCGGGCTCAGGTCGGCGCCCGACAGGTCGATCGACGAGCGGTAGGCCGAGCCGATGATGGTGCCGAGCACTGCGATGCCGAGGGCGGCGCCCAGCTCCCGGGTGGTGTCGTTGACGGCCGAGCCGACGCCGGCCTTGTCGAGCGGCACCGCCGCCATGATGCTGCCGGTGGCGGGGGCGAACACCGCGCCCATGCCGGCACCCTGCAGGGCGAAGGCGATGCCGAGCACGGCGTAGGGCGAGCCGACGTCGAGCTGGGCGAGGATGGCGAACGCCACCGCGACCATCACGAACCCGAAAGCCATCGTGCGGGCGAGGCCGAAGCGCTCGCTCAGCGCCGCGCTGCGGGGCGCCGTCAGGATGAGGGCGCCGGCCCAGGGCAGCGTGGCGAAGCCGGTGGCCAGCGTCGAGTAGCCGAGCACGTACTGCATGTAGAGCGTGCTCAGGAAGAACACGCCGAAGGCGCAGAAGAACCCGAGCATGATGACGCCGCTGCCCACGCTGAAGCGGCGGTCGGCGAACAGCGACATCGGCAGCATCGGGTGCTCGGCCCGGCGCTCCCACAGCACGAAGCCGACGAGCAGCACGACCGCGGCGACGAACGCGCCCAGCACCCGGGGGGAGGTCCAGCCGTACTCGGCGCTCTCGATGATCCCGTAGAGCAGGCTGACCATGCCGCCCACGGACAGGACGGCGCCGCCCAGGTCGAGCGGCGTGGACTGGCTGTCGCGCGAGCGGGGCGAGAGGGCGGCGATGGCGACGGCGGCCAGCAGCACGATCGGCAGGTTCACGAGCACCGTGGAGCCCCACCAGAACTGCTCCAGCAACGCACCCGACATGATGGGCCCGATCGCAGCACCGCCGCCGGCGAACCCGCTCCACATGGCGATCGCCTTGGTGCGCTCCTGCGGCGGGAAGATGGCGGTGAGCATCGACAGCGTGGCCGGCATGACCAGCGCCGAGCCGGCGCCCATGATCCCCCGGCCCACGATGACCTGGCCCGGAGCGTCGGCGACGCCCGCGACGGCCAGGCCGACGGCGAACACCCCCAGACCGGCGAGCAGGGCGCCCTTGCGGCCGTAGCGGTCGCCGATGGCGCCGGCCGGCAGCAACAGGCCGGCGAACACGATGGCGTAGGCGTCGATCATCCAGTGGAGTTGGGTGGATGTGGCGTTCAACGCCTGTTGCATGGAGGGCGTGGCCACGTTGAGCGACGACACCGCCATCACGACGAGGACGAGCGACAGGCACATGACGCCGAGCAGCGCCCAGCGCCGGCGGTAGATGGCAGGGTCTTCCCAGAGGGCGGACGACGTAGCGGACATAGATGTGAAACGTAGTCGTAGCGCAGCGCTACGGCAACGTAGCGTATGTCACACCTCGGACCCGTCGTATCCTCCCGAGCGTGTCCATGCGGTCCATGCGATCGACGCCGGCGAGGTTGCGGGGGCGGGCTCTCGTCCGTGATCCCGACGAGGGCCACCGCACCTCCACGCCGCTGGAGCTCCTCTACGACCTGACCGCCGTGGTCGGCGTCGCGCGGGCGGCGTCGTCGCTGCACCACGAGCTGGCCGCCGACCACATCGGCCAGGCGCTCATCGGCTACTCCACCGTGTTCTTCGCCGTGTGGTGGGCCTGGATGAACTTCACCTGGTTCGCCTCGGCCCACGACTCCGACGACGTCCCCTACCGGCTCCTCACGCTGGTGCAGATGGCCGGCGTGCTGGTGCTGGCCGCCGGGGTCACCTCCGCCAGCGAGGACGGCGAGTTCCTGGCCGTCACCGTCGGCTACGCCATCATGCGGCTGGGCCTGGTCCCCGGCTGGCTGCGGGTCGCCCGGGACGAGCCGACGATGCGACTGCGGGCCCAGCGCTACGCCCTCGGCATCACCGTGCTGCAGGTGCTGTGGTTCCTGCGGCTCGCCCTGCCGGAGGACCTGCAGGTGCCGGGGTTCCTGGTGCTGGCCGGCTGCGAGCTGCTGGTACCCCTGTGGGCGGAGCGGGCCACCGGCCGTCCGGTGTTCCACTCCGGCCACATCGAGGAGCGCTACGGGCTGTTCACGATCATCGTGCTGGGCGAGTCGATCCTCTCGGCGACGATGGGCATCCAGGCGGCGCTCGACGAGACCGGGCTCACCAGCCAGCTGCTGACGATCGGTATCTCGGGCCTGGTGCTGGCGTTCGCGGCGTGGTGGATCTACTTCGACCACCCGGGCCACCTCTCCCCCACGCCCGACATGGCGTTCCGCTGGGGCTACGCCCACGTGGGGATCTTCGCCTCGCTGGCGGCCATGGGCGCGGGCCTCCACCTGGCCAGCGAGGCGTCGTCGGGCCACGCCGACGAGCGCGTGGCGGCCCTCGCAGTGGCGCTGCCGACCGCCGGCTACCTGCTCGGCCTCGCCCTGGTGATGACCAGCGCCGGCATCGCCGTGACCGACGAGCGGGTGTTCCCCAAGCTCGGCGGCGCCGCGGTGCTGGTGGCGATCGGGGCCACCGCTCCCCTGTCACCCGCCGTCGTGGCGTGCGCCGTGGTGATGGTCGTCCTCACAACGACGATGGTCCTGTCCGGTCCCCCACCGGCTCGGCCCTCAGGCCGTGGCGAGGAGGGGGGACTGGGCGAGGGTGTCGGGCGGTGACCGGCGGGCGGCACCGGGCGAGATGCCGACCGTGCGCTTGAACGCCCGGCTGAACGCCGCTTCCGACTCGTAGCCCAGACGGGCGGCCAGGTCGGCGACGGGGACGTCGTCGTGCTGCAGCCAGTCGAGCGCCACCTGCATCCGCCAGCGGGTGACGTACTGCATCACCGGCTCACCCATCAGGTCGGTGAACCGGGCCGCGAACGCCGACCGCGACATGGCGGTCTCCCGCGCCAGCGACGCCACCGCCCAGGGCTTGGCCGGGTCGCGGTGCACGAGCGACATGGCCCGCCCGATGCGGGGATCCTGCAGTGCACCCAGCCAGCCGGTCTGCCCCACCGGGTCACCGGCGATCCACGAGCGGATGGCCTGGATGACCAGGATGTCCGACAGCCGCGTGATCACGGCCTCGCCGCCCGGCCGCAGCCCCCGCCCCTCGGCGGCGATGAGCCGGAGCGTGCTGTGCATCCAGTCGGCCTCGGGTGAGGGCGACCCCGGCGCCCCCTCGACGACGATCGTGCGGGGCAGCAGCGCCACCAGGTTGCGGGCCGCCGGGTGTCCGAAGCGGACGGTGCCGCACACGATGCTCGTCGGCGCCCCACCGCCGCCGTGACGCAGGATCGCGTAGCGGTCGCTGGCGTAGTCGTAGTCCAGCCCGTCGACCCGGGGAGCCGGAGCCCCGGGCTCGCTGCGCAGCACGTGGCCCTGGCCGTGGGGCACCAGGGCGAAGTCGCCGGGCTGCAGCTGCCGGGGCTCGACGCCGTCGACCTCGAGCCAGCAGCGCCCGGTGTTCACGACGTGGAACCACATCGAGTCGGGCTCGGGCGGCAGGTCCAGCCCCCAGGGAGCGGTCAGCTCGGACCGGCAGTAGAAGGTGCCCGACATGCGCAGCACGTGGAGTGCCTCACCGAGCGGATCGGGTGTGGTCCAGGGATCGTCGCCTCGCATGAGCCCCAGTGTGTCGCCCTCGACGCCGTTCGTCCACCACCGCTGGACGAACGGGCATGAATGAGCGACGTGTGAGCATTGTTCCACCGGCTCGGCTCCCTCAGAGTGGACGTCAGGTACACCGATCAAACCAAGGGAGAGGATCCACCATGACCGAGATCATGCGAGACGAGAGGCCGACACTGGTCCTCGGCGGCACGGGCAAGACGGGTCGGCGGGTCGCCGATCGGCTCGCCGCACGCGGTCTCCCCGTGCGGGTGGGCTCCCGTTCGGGACAGCCGCCCTTCGACTGGGCCGACCAGTCCACCTGGACGCCGGTGCTGCAGGGCGTGCGGGCGGCCTACATCCCCTACCCCGACCTGGTCATCCCCGAGGCGACGAAGGCCACCCGGGCGTTCGCCGAGCTCGCGATCGACCAGGGCGTCACCCGGCTGGTGCTGCTGACCGGCCGAGGCGAGGACGAGGCCCAGCGGGCCGAGCGTGAGGTCCAGGACACCGGCGCCGACGTGACCGTCGTGCGCTGCTCCTGGTTCATGCAGAACTTCAGCGAGGACTACCTGCTGGACCCGATCCGGGCCGGCGAGGTGGTGCTCCCGGCCGACGAGGGCCAGCTCGACCCGTTCGTCGACGCCGACGACATCGCCGACGTCGCGGTGGCGGCGCTCACCGAGCCCGGCCACGCCGGCCAGGTCTACGAGCTGACCGGCCCACGGTTGCTGAGCTTCCCCGAGGCCGTCGTCGAGATCGCCAAGGCGAGCGGCCGGGACATCACCTACGTGCCGGTGTCGGTGGACGACTACGCCGCCGGCGCCGCCGAGCAGGGCGTCCCCGCCGAGCTCGTCAAGTTCCTGACCTACCTGTTCAGCGACGTCCTCGGCAACAACCCCCACGTGGCCGACGGCGTGCAGCGAAGCCTGGGCCGCCCGCCGAGGGACTTCACGGACTACGCCACCCGTACCGCCGCCACCGGCACCTGGACCCAGGGAGTGGACCGATGACCGACCACGACGTCCGCTACCCGGTGGCCGAGCCGGTCCGGCCGGCCCCCCACAGCTTCGACGGTGACAGCTGGACCGGTTGGGTGCTCGGCGCCGCGCTGGTGTCGATGGCCCTCGTCGCCGGACTGAACTTCACCTTCTCGGTTGCCGTCATGCCCAACCTCGCCGGCGCCGACGACCACACCTTCGTGGCGACCATGCAGCGGTTCAACACGAACCCGGCGTTCCCGCTCACCTTCACCGCGGCGCTGGTGCTGATCCCGCTGGCCGCGGTGCTGCAGCGACGCCACAGCCCTGCCCTCGCCACGCGCTGGACCGTCGTGGGTCTCGGGCTCTACGCCGTCGTCCTCGCCGTGACCTCCGCTCTCCACCTCCCGCTCAACGCGGAGATCGACGAGGCCGGGGACCCCGACCGCATCGCCGACCTCGCCCACGTCCGCGACCAGTTCGAAGGACCGTGGGTGGCCGGCAACCACGTGCGCACCCTGCTCTGCACCGCGGCGGTCGCCGCCCTCGCCCGTGCCCTCCTCCTGCACGGACGCGGCAAAGCCGGCGCGGCGGCACGAGCGAGCACCGGGGGCCAGCACCAGCAGTGGCCGACACCGCCCTCCGGCCCTTGACACGGCAGGGTCCGCGATCGGGTCGGGGAGCCTCGACCCCGATCGCGGACCCTCCGGTCACCGGCCGTCCCGGGGGGCGCCGCTAGGGTCACGCGCCGTGGCCGTCCCGGATCGAGTGAACCGAGCCATGGCGGGCGAGTTCCTGGTGCGGCTCGGTGGGGACATGGCCCTGGCGGGCGAGTCGGTCGACCGGATCCGGGCCCGCCTCCTGGCCGTCGGGCGGGCCTTCGGGCTCGGCGACCTCGAGGTAGCGGTGTTCCCCACGATGCTGCTCATCGAGACCGGCCAGGGCGAGACCGCCCAGGTGCACCTGAGCTCGCAGACCGGGCGGTCGCTGCGCCTCGACCAGGTGGCCGAGCTCTACGAGGTGCTCAAGGACGCCGAGGCGGACCGCCTGACGCCGGCCGACGGCATCGAGCGGCTCGACGCCATCCAGGCGATGCGGGCCCGGCTGCCGTGGTCCGTGCGGGTGCTGGGTCACGGTGTGCTGAGCGCGGGGCTGGCGCTGCTGTTCCAGCCGACCGTGGAGGGCCTGGTGGCCGCCGCACTGTTGGGACTCGTGGTCGGCCTGCTGAAGCTGCCGCACCGGCCCACCCTCGAGCTGGTGTTCCCGGTGGTGTCGTCGTTCACGGTGGCGGCGATCGTGCTAGCCCTGTTCGACCGGATCGACGACCCGCTCGGCACCCTCATCCCGCCGCTCATCACCCTGCTGCCGGGCGCGGCGCTCACCACCGGCGTGGTGGAGCTGGCCGCCGGCCAGATGATCAGCGGCGCCGGCCGGCTCGTGTACGGCGGCATGCAGCTCCTGCTGCTCGCCTTCGGCATCCTGGCCGCCGCGGCCCTGCTGAACACCGAGACGAACGAGCTCGTGTACACGGCCGAGTCGGGCTTCGGCTGGTGGGGGCGGTGGTGGCGGCCGGCTACTTCCTGCACTACTCGGCGCCGGCGCGGGCGCTGCCGTTCATCACCGGGGTGCTGCTGCTGGCCTATCTGGGTCAGACGGTCGGGGCCACGGTGTTCGACGCCCAGATCAGCGGGTTCTTCGGGGCTCTGGCCATGACGCCGGTGGTGCTGTGGCTCGACGCGACCAACCACGGGCCGCCGTCGCTGGTGACGTTCCTGCCCAGCTTCTGGCTACTGGTGCCCGGCGCCGGCGGGCTGCTGGGCCTCACCGAGATCGTCGGGTCCGACCAACAGGTGGGCCTGCAGACGTTCGTGTCGGCGGTGATCACCATCATGTCGATCGCCCTCGGCGTGCTCATCGGCACCGCCGCGTACCGCACGGTGGCCACCAGCGTGCAGGTGGTGTCGTCGACGGTGCCGGTCCCCCGCTGGCTCGACGTCCCGGTCCCCCGCGGCGACGTCCCCCGCCGGCGTCAGCCCTAGCCCTCGGCGACGATCCGGATCTCCCGGCCGGGGTGGTCCGGGGCGGTGAAGGCGAGCAGCTCGTCGCCCTCCTCGTGGAGGGCCTCGTGGTCATCCGGGCTGAGCGGGGCGAAGGAGGTGACGGTGAGGGTCGCCGTGTCGTCGTGCCGGGTGACCCTCCAGTCGGCGGACCACGTGCCGTCGACCAGGACCGTGCCCTGGCTCCCGCCGAGGCCGGGCGGGAGCGGCACCCGGCGACCGTCGGGGATCACCCGCGAGCGGTCGGCGTGCGACAGCAGCAGGTTGTCGTACTCGGGCAGGAAGCGGACCGGCGCGGGTGTGTCGGCGTCGGGGCGTGGGGCGTCGGGCAGGTCGAACAGCTCACGGCCGTGCTCGTCCCGCAGCTCGACGAGTCCGGGCCGCAGGCGGTCGACGACCTCGCGCAGCCGGGTGAGGCCCGACCACTGCTGCACGTCCTTCACGGTCGCCGGACCGAAGGCCCCCAGGTAGCGCAGCACGAGCTCGTCGGGCGACGGGTCGGCGTCGAGCGGGCGGCCGAGCCACCGGCGGGCCGAAGCCCACGTGGCCGGGCCGTTGGTGCCCCAGATGCCGCGCGGCGGCGCCTGCACGAGCGGCTCCAGGTAGGTGACCGCGAAGGCCAACGAGTCGGCGTCACGTTCGGGCCAGAGCGGGGCGAGGTGCCGGGTCAGTTCGGCACGGGTGTGGGGCCGCTCCGCCAGCAGCGCCCGGGCGGCGGCGCACACCTCGTCGAGGTCGACGCCGGCCAGGCTCTTCGCGAACTGCTGGCCTCTGAACGCCCGGGCCAGCACCGGCTGGATGAGCGGGCGGAACGCCAGGAAGTCGTCGGCCGTGGCGAGGTGGACGGTGGACCGCATCAGCGTGCCCCGCACGGCCCGTCGCTCGGTGATGAGCGTGGCCAGCTCGTCGGGGCGGAAGCCGACGAGCCGGGTCCACAGGCCGACGTAGGGCGACAGCGGCGCCTGCGCCTGCATGCCGCCGAGGTGGGCGATCGTCGCCTCGGCTGTCCGTCGCTCCCGGCGCAGCAGGAGCTGCCGGGACAGCGTGGCGCGGTTGAGGGCGCGGAGGGACAGCGGCGACATGGGCCGCCAAGTATGGGTCACTCCCCCACCGCCGTAGCGGCGGCGCCACGATGTGCGTGGAACTGACTGGGAAGCCCATCCAACCACCCCGCCGCCGCCCCGAGCGGCCTCGGCTGCGCCGACACGATTAACTGGTACCCGTGATCGTCGAGACAGTCGCGGGCAAGGTCGAGGGGTTGGAGCGGGACGGCGTCCTCCAGTTCCGGGGGATCCCGTACGCCTACGCCGACCGCTTCCGTCCGCCGGAGCCGGCGCTGCCGTGGGCCGGCGTGCTCGACGCCACCAGCTTCGGGCCCTCCGCCCCGCAGGAGCCGTCGGCCACCGACGCCCTCTTCGGCGTGGAGGCCCAGGAGTACGGCGAGGACTGCCTGGTGGTCAACGTGGTCACCCCGGCCGCCGACGACACCGCCCGCCCCGTGATGGTGTGGATCCACGGCGGCGGCTTCACCAACGGCAGCGGCCGCTCGCCCTACTACAACGCCACCCGCCTGGCGCTCGACGGCGACGTGGTGGTGGTCACCGTCAACTACCGGCTCGGCGCCCTCGGCTTCCTCTACCTCGACCACCTCGCCGGCGACCTCACCGGCTCGGGCGTCAACGGCATCCGCGACCAGATCGAGGCGCTGCGCTGGGTGCGCGACAACATCGCCGGCTTCGGCGGCGACCCCGGCCGGGTGACGATCTTCGGCGAGTCGGCGGGAGCCATGAGCGTCGGCACGTTGCTGGCGGCTCCCGAAGCGGCCGGGCTGTTCCACGCCGCGGCCCTCCAGTCGGGCGCGGGCGAGAACGTGCTGGCGCCCGAGACCGCGATGCGCGTCACCGAGCAGGTGCTGGCCCACCTCGAGCTCACCCCGGCCGACGTCGAACAGCTGCTCGACCTGCCGGTCCACGAGATCCTCACCGCCCAGTCGACCGCCATGGCGGCGGCCCTCACCAGCCGGCCCGACCCGCGGCGCCCCAGCTCCGGCTACCTGCAGCTCCCGTTCGCGCCGGTGGTCGACGGCGGGCTGCTCACCCGGCCACCGCTCGACGCCGTCCGCGCCGGCAGCGCCGCCGGCATCCCGCTGGTGGTCGGCACCACGGCCGACGAGTGGAACCTCTTCGCCATCCAGGACAGCCTCGGCGACATCGGGCCCGAGCGGCTGCGGCGCCGGCTGGTCCGGATGCTGGGCGACGATCGCGCCGACGTGGCCGTCGAGCTGTACCGGGCGGCCCGCCCGACGGCGCACAGCAGCAAGCTGTGGTGCGCCATGCTCACCGACCGGGTGTTCCGCATGCCCGCGGTCCGCCTGGCCGACGCGCAGCTGGCGCACACGCCGGACGTGTCGATGTACCGCTTCGACTACCGCTCCACGGCCTTCGGCGGGGTGGCCGGCGCCTGCCACGCCATCGAGATCCCGTTCGTGTTCGACACCGTGGAGCACCAGGGCGTGCAGACGCTGCTCGGCGGCATCGACGACGGGACCCGCCGCCTGGCCCGCCGCTGCTCGGCCGCGTGGGCGACGTTCGCCCGCACCGGTCGCCGCCCCGCCCACGACGACCTCGACTGGCCCGCCTACGACCTGTCGCGACGCGCCACCTGCGTGCTCGACCGCGAACCCACCGTCCTCGACGACCCGGAAGGCGACGTCCGAGCGTTCTGGAACTCCGAAGGAGCCCTGCCGTGACCAAGCTCAAGCCCCACAGGCCCCCCACGTTCTCGTCGGTCGACGAGGAGCGGACGCACATCAAGCAGCGGATGGCGGCGGCGTTCCGGCTGTTCGACCGGTTCGGCTTCAGCGAGGGCGTGGCCGGCCACCTCACCGCCCGCGACCCCGCCGATCCCGACCTGTTCTGGGTGAACCCGTTCGGCCTCTCGTTCGGGCTGATCTCGGTGTCGGACCTGATCCTCGTCAACCACGAAGGCAAGGTCGTGGAGGGCGACTGGCCGGTGAACCAGGCCGCGTTCGCCATCCACAGCCAGGTCCACCAGGCCCGGCCCGACGTGAAGGCCGCGGCCCACACCCACTCCACCTACGGGCGGACCTGGTCGACGCTGGGTCGCCTGCTCGACCCGCTGACCCAGGACGCCTGCGCCTTCTACGAGGACCACTCCCTGTTCGACGACTTCACCGGCGTCGTGCTCGACGTGGAGGAGGGCAAGCGCATCGCCCACGCCCTCGCCGACAACAAGGCGTGCATCCTGCGCAACCACGGACTGCTCACCGCGGGCACCACGGTCGACGAGGCCGCCTGGTGGTTCATCACCATGGAGCGCACCTGCCAGGTGCAGCTGATGGCCGAGGCGGCCGGGACGCCGGTGCCGATCGACCCCGAGAACGCCGCGCTCACCGCTTCGCAGGTGGGGCAGCCGGTGGCCGGGTGGTACAGCTTCCAGCCGCTGTACGACAAGATCGTCGCCGACCAGCCGGACCTCCTCGACTAGGGCGTGTCCTGTGAGTCCGGTGTGCGGATCTCCGAGTCAGGGGCGTCGCTCGGCGTGCCATCCCGACGCAGGAACCCACCAGGGTTTCAATGTCGGCATGGTGCGGCGAGCGACGTCATCTGGCCGGAGAGGCGTGCGCCATGACTTGCAGGACACGCCCTACGCGTGGCTCCCCCGGGACCGGGTAGTGCGGTGGACGTGACGCCGATCGGGATCGCGCTGCGGCGCCGGCGCGACGAGGTGCTGCAGCAGCTGCTGGAGGCCCAGAACGCCGGCGACGTGACGGCCGCGCTCGACTGCTTCACCCACCCGCGCTACGAGCTGATCGGCAACTCCCGGGTCTACGACGGCGACGACGACGTCCGGCGCTACTACGAGATGACCCGCCACTACTTCCCCGACCTGCACTTCGAGGTGATCGAGGTGCACCACGCGGCCGACGCGGTGGTCGCCGAGCTGTGGATGTCGGGCACGCACCTGGGATCGGGCCCGGACTTCGAGGCGAGCGGCAAGCGCTTCCGCTGCCGCACGGCGGTGATCTTCACCTTCGCCGACGACCTCGTAACCTGCGCCCGGGTGTACTACGACACGGGGACGATCGCCCGCCAACTGGCCTGAACTGGGGGACCTCATGCAGTACGACATCGCCGGTCGCACCGTCACGATGCCGGTGGAGGTGCGCGACGCCTGCGCCGGCACCGCCATGTTCGACGTGGACGCCGGGGCGGCCGCCGCGCTGCTGCCCCCGGGCGATGCGTTCACGGTCGTCGAGTCGTCGCCGGGGCGGGCCCAGCTGGTGCTGGCCACCATCGACTACCGCGACAACGACCTGGGCGACTACCTCGAGGTGGGCATCACGATGTTCGTCACGCCCCGTTCGGGCTCGGGCTCGGGGTCGGCTGACAGGGAACCAGGTACGTTCATCACCCGGCTGCCGGTGAACCAGGAGTTCACCTGCGTGGCAGGCCGCACGATCTGGGGCTTCCCCAAGACCGTGGAGGACATCACCGTGGTCCACAAGGAGGACTCGGCGGTGACGACCCTGCGGATCGACGGCGAGCTGGTGCTGCGGTTGACGCTCCCCCGGGGCGGTGCCGACGTGATGCCCCAGATGCCGATGACCACCTACACCTACATCGACGGCGTCCCCCACGCCACGCCGTTCAGCCAGGGCGGCGCCGGCTCCCAGGTGCTGGTCGGCGGCACGGGCGTCGAGCTGGAGCTGGGCACCCATCCGGTCGCCGACGAGCTCGCCGCCCTCGGCCTCCCCACCCAGACCCCCGTCATGTCCACCTGGACGGAGCACATGCGCGGCACCTTCGGCACCCCCGTCCCGCTCTGACGGAGCGAAATTGCGTGGCTGGCGGTCGCCATAGGGCCGCCACGCACGCAATTTCGATCAGGGGGCGACCTCGGCGAGGGGGGCGTAGCCGGTGAGGAAGGCGGCGATGTCGTCGGCGGGGTCGGTGGCGGTGGAGGTGCAGTCGGAGGGGTCCGTGACGGGGTTGCGGCTGCCGACGTCGGTGGCGGTGGGGACCTCCACCACGCCGCGCACCTCGCCCGTGGCGCAGCTGGGGACGTTGAGGTTGGCGACGGCGTCGGCCTCGACCTCGCCCGCCAACAGGGCGTCGCGGTGCTCCTCCACCCAGTCGATCGCCAGCTCGACCCCCGTCGGGTAGTCGATCGGGTCGGCCAGGCCCTGGCTCACGGCCAGCGCCGGGATTCCCTCGCTCACCGCCTTGCGGGCGGCACCGACGGTCCCCGACAGCTCGACGATCGGCCCCATGTTCTGCCCGGCGTTGATGCCCGACACCACCACGTGGGGCGGCTCGTCGAGCACCTCCGCCAGGGCGTACACCACGCTGTCGGCCGGGAAGCCGTCCACGGCCACGGCCGGGGCGCCGCCGATCAGCTCGGCGTCGGTGGCGGTGAGGGGCGTCGGCGTGGTCTGACCGCCGGTGCCGCTCTGGTCCTCGAGCGGGGCGACCACGGTGACCTCCACGTCGTCCAGCTCCAGGAGGGCGTCGACCAGCAGCGAGATGCCCTCGCCCCCGACACCGTCGTCGTTGGTCACGAGGATCCGCAGCGGCTCCACGGCCGCGGCGGTGGGCGTGGGGGTCGATGTGGGCTCGGCGCTGTCGTCGTCGTCACCACCACAGGCGACGAAGGTGAGGAAGGTGAGGACGAGGAGAAGCGGTGCCCAGGGCCGTCGTGCGATCACGGGCGGCACCCTAGAACAGGTTGCAGTCAGGCGACCTGTTCGTCGTAGGCGGCCCGGGCGCGGGCGATCTCGCCGGGGTGCCGCCGGCTCCAGGTCACCAGCGGGCCGACGGCGTCGAGCAGCGCGGCCCCCAGCGGGGTCAGCTCGTAGTCGACCCTCGGGGGGACCACCGGGTGGACCGTGCGGTGCACGAGGCCGTCGCGCTCCAGCCGGCGGAGCGTGAGGGTGAGCATCCGCTGGCTGATGTCGTCGATGGCGCGCCGTAGCTCGGTGAAGCGGTGGGTCCGCTCCCCCAGCAGCTCGACGACCAGCAGCGACCACTTGTCGGCCAGCCGGTCGAGCAGGTCGCGCAGCTCGCAGGCCTGGGTCTCCTCCACCTTCGTGGACGGGCAGTCGGTTCCCTCGCTGTGCCCTGGTGACATCGGAGTACCTTCTTCCATCGCCCATCAGCATGGCGCAGGATGAGCCGCATGACAGCTCCGGCGATCGGCGTCTTCCTCCCGACGATGAGCCCGCAGAACGAACCGCTGCTCGACGTCGTCGCTGCGGCCCGGCAGGCCGAGGACCTCGGCTTCGAGTCGGTGTGGGTCGTCGACCAGCTCGTCGGCGGCACCGGCGTGCCGTTCCTCGACAGCACGGTGGCTCTGGCCGCGGCGGCCGGGGCGACCGAGCGCATCCGGATCGCCTACGGCGTGATGATCCTGCCGTTGCGACCGGTGGTGTGGGCCGCCAAGCAGGTCGGCTCGCTGCAGCACGTGTCGGGCGGCCGGGTGCTGTTCGGGGTCGGCGTCGGCGGCGACCGCCACGACCTCTCGTGGCTCGCGGCCGGTGTGCCCCGCCGCGAACGGGGCCGGCGCACCGACGCCGCCCTCGAGGTGCTGCCCGACCTGATCGCCGGCAAGGCGGTCGACCTCGACGGCACCACCGTGCAGCTCTCCCCCGCCGTCGCCGTGCCGCCGATCCTCGTGGGCGGCATGGCCGACGCGGCGCTGGCCCGGGCGGCCCGCCACGACGGCTGGTTCGCCCTCCCCCTGCCCCCACCGCAGCTCGTCCCGCTGGTCGATCGGCTCGGGGAGCTGGCGGCGGACATCGGTCGCCCGCGGCCGTCGATCACCGCCAGCGTCATGGCGGCGATCGACGGCGACCCGACGGTCCCCGACGCCGCCGGCCTCGGCCGCCTGCTCGGCGATCCCGACGGGGTCTACGGCATGCCCGCCGAGGCGGTGCCCGACATGATCGTGACCGCGGGCCCGGAGGTGGTCGCGGAGCGCATCGCGGCGCTGCAGGCGCTGGGCGCCGAGCGGGTGGTGGTCACCCTCGCCGCCGGCACCTGGTCGCGCCAGGCCGAGCTGCTGGCCGAGGCCGTCGCTCTGGTCGGCTAACCGACCGAAATTGCGTGGCTGGCGGCCCTAG
>Ga0193742_1000289_pt1 | contig 36403 bp, 53 predicted proteins | sample L2c1metaG_FD_165511 | JGI IMG/M metagenome (GOLD analysis project Ga0193742, IMG submission 165511) | Soil microbial communities from a riparian zone of the East river system, Colorado, United States - L2c1 | ecosystem: Environmental > Terrestrial > Soil > Riparian zone | place: USA: East River... | reverse complement strand
TATTTCCTCAAGAAATGTTCGATTATTCGGTTAAGGCTCTCTTAGCAATAGAGGGGCCTTTTTCAAATGATAAGAGCGATCCAGGAGGGGCAACCAATTACGGAATATCCCTGCGCTTTCTAAAAAGCGCAGGGATTGACATAGATGGTGATGGCGATACGGATTTGGACGATATACTCGCGCTTGATGAGCCTAAATCAAGAGAAATTTATCGTCAGTATTTCTGGAATAAATATCACTATTCAAGAATAAATAATGAAGATATTGCGAAAAAAATATTTGATATGACAGTGAATATGGGCGCGAGCAGGTCGCACAAAATAGCGCAAATTTCCGTGAATCGAGTAAGAAAGACACCTATTCAAGTTGATGGAGTCCTAGGTCCACAGTCGTTCGGAGCTATCAATTCATTAATTCTTGATGGGAAATATGACGAACTTTATGACGAACTAAAAAAGAATGCGGCGCATTTTTATGTAAATCTAGTAGCAGATAAACCAGAGCTAAAAGTATTCCTGAAAGGATGGCTTAGAAGGGCCGCGAAATAATGGTTCGATTATTAAAGTCTGGTGAACTATCCGAAGAATCAATTCATAAGACCATTATTCAATGGGTTAGAAATCATCCCAAACTTAAAAAAATGGGGAATTTAGTTATGCACTTTCCAAACGAAGGCAAGCGCAGTCTTCGCTATGGTAAGCTCATGAAAGATTTAGGAATGAGAAAGGGCGTATCTGATTTGTTGATCGCGATGCCCCGCCATGGATATGGTGGCGCTTGGATAGAGATTAAGAGTAGGGGCGGTATAGTAAGTAAGGAGCAGAACAACTTCCTATCGGATATGCGGCAGCAAAATTATTTCACTGCCGTTTGTTGGTCTATCGACGAGGGAATTAAGACTATTGATTGGTATTGTCTTAATTAGTTGCGGAGGTATTCCCATTGCTAGAATTATAAATATCAATTCTCTTGGCTAACTCAATAACTAAATTGGTTGTTGTCGGAGAGAATTCTTTGTTTACACATTTTAATTCTCTAAAAAATGTATTATCGAACCATTCTACATCATACAAAAAACCATTTTCTTTTGTTCCCACAACTTGAACCGTTGTTGTTTTGTCATTAACATCATTTCTCGCGTCTTCTTTTGCAACAATTACTGCGCCGTGACTTAGTCGAACGTTGTTCTCGCTAAATGTGCAGTTGCCAATTTCATTATTGTTAAAAAATTGCATTGCTCCAACCCAGCCTTGTTTATTTATATACGACAAATAAGGTGCCACACCTAAAAATTCCGACATATCATTTTGCGGAACTCCTAGGAATGTATAGGCCATAGGTAATTCATTTATATTTCGTCTCAGATGTGTTCCAGTAGGTTTAAAGTCTTGACCATATCTTTTGTAATGATGAGAAGTAATATTTTTGATATTCATCAAATGCTCTATTTCTTCATTGTTCTTATTGATATATCCCAAATTTGCAATATCTTCTTTATCTTTCAATCTTTGTTTTTTGAAATGTTTATATTGGGACATTTGAGCTTCTGGAATTACCGTTATGCCTGAATCAGGAATTGGAGATCCTTGTTTTGCCATATATTGTTTTGCCCATTCCATTCTAGCTTTTTCAATAGCGGCATCATCTGCATATGCAGTTGAAAACATTGCCATCGCTATCATCGTTGTTGCTATTTTTTTCATCGTTTTTCCCTTTCCTAAAGTATTTATTAATGATCCCACCAGCCATCATATATGCTGCAGTCGCCAACCCCGGTCATAGTATCGAGCCGTTCTTTTGACCCGTCTGGGTAATAGAAATGAAATCCATTGACATACCATTGATCACCCCGAGATGAGTAGGCTTCGTTTGGATGGCAAGCTGCTGCCCTCCAAGTTACATGAGTTCCGGTATTCATGATATGAACTGGATGCGTCCATCCTTTAGGGTAGTGATGGCTTTCAACGCGCCACATATACGAATGACCTAAGTGCCAGGTGATAGATTCATTAAATCCAACGCAGTTAGCTCGACTATGTGCAGTTGGCGTTATTACTCCAGCCTGAGAAATCATAGGCATTGCTAATATGGACAATGCCAATATCGTTTTTTTCATGTACAACTTCCTTTTTTATTAACAAACTTTTAAATATAAAGTCCTTTACTAAATGACCCTTTCAATAATCAATACATCATTGACTAGGCGAAAAGCATCATTTAAAGATTCAAGCGCACCATTTTTAATCGTTTTTGCTAGTACTCCTTTTTCTTGTATTTTCTCCACATCTTTTATAACGCTTTCCATTAAATCTAATATTCTTGAAATTCTTGTTTTCTCTCTATTACTATCTACAGGGGTATTATCTTTGCATGCATTAATTTCAGAATCTGTGAGTTTATAAAAAGCCATAATTCTTAATAAAGAATTACCTCTAGGTTTTGATAATCCTTTTTCATATTGAGATAAACTGGTTAATCCAGACTGTCTTTTTGCAGAATCCAGATTCAATCCCATTTACTCTCTTTTTATTTTCAACAGCTGCCCAAATGTTATTAACTTTTCATTTTCCATTATTTTTATTTCCTTTATGACGTCTAAAATGGCACTTCAGAATTATCAAAATAATCTTCAGAGATAGGGGATTCTGGTTCTTGATTGGGTTTTGATTCGATGTTTTCTTTTTTACCATTAGGTAAAAGTTTTAATTCTTTACCGGTTATGGAGTATATCCATTTAGACACACCATTGCTGTCCTCGACCTTCTTATTACTTATTTCGCCTTCAATATATATAAGGTCTCCAACGTGCGCGTACTTTTCGGCAACTTCGGCAACCTTATTAAAGAAGTTAACATTATGCCAGGTCGTTATTTCTTGATGCATACCTTGCGAATCAATGTATTTTCGATTAGTAGCGATGGAAAGGGTGGTTAATTTAACTCCACTATTAAGAGATTTTGTATCTTTCTTTCCAATTCTTCCCACTAGTGTGGCCTTATTTATCATCTATATTAATCCTGGAAACTGAATTTAATTGAAGCGGACCTTTTATAGAAAAAGGTCCGTGAAAGCAAGACAAAAAAAAGAAATTTGATTATTACTTATCTGCGATTTTGTTTAATTGATTAATAAAATCATCGGCCTGTTGCGCGGTTAACTGCGCTAATGTTTCTACATTATAATGCCCAAGTGCACCGGTTAATCGGTCCTTATTGAAGTCTTTAACGGCTAACAAGGCGTGCACTTCTTTTAATTGATCAGTGGTGGCTATTTCCCCAGTCTCTTGCTCTGCTTCAGGCTCTACATCTATTGTTTGGCCCTTGGCTTGCTTTAATTTGTCCATTAACTGATTCGATTTCGAGGGATTACCTTCTTTCAATGATTGTCTGCTCGAGCGTTCAATCATTTCTTCTTCACCGTAAGTACCACCTAGTAAATCTTGGAAGCAAGCACGCAAGCATTGAGATTCCGCAACTTTCTTGATCATGGTTGCTGGTTTCCCTTTTGCAGCATCCCATAAGCTTCTACCTGTAGAATACTCGCCAAGCTCAGCAAAAACATAAATAGGACGTGAGGATTTATGGCGTTTAGCTATGCAGTAAGCGCCAATCAACTTGCCACGATTCGTAAGCTTATAGGAGTGTTTCACATCACCATTAATGACTTCGAATTTATCGTTCTCATACACTGCATCTGATTGATGAAAATCGTATTCAGGATGTCCCTGGGCCGCTTTCCTATACCCATCCCGGCCGATAAAAATTTGGGCTGCTTGGCTTTTATCATACTTAACAGCCCAGATTTCGCGTAAGAATGGATTTAAATTAGTAGCCTTTCCCATGCCAACAAAAAAACCAAATTCCAAGTCAGTTAAGCTTGGGGCAAACAGTTTTCGTACTTCTTGTACCTTGGTGTCATCTTCCCACATGGTTAAGCTATGATGTACTGTAGCTAGTGCGTTACTCATTAGGTCTCCTTAAGCGACTTCTTCGATTGCATGGATAGCATATTTAGGAACAGTTAATTCCCGGATGTCATAAGCTGGCCAATCGTCATTATCAATACATTTTTTAAGTTTATTTTTAAGTTTGCTAAATTGGTCAATTCCGAATTGAAGTGCTTCATCGTCCATCATGTAAGCCATAGGAACGTATGGGTCTTCTTTCTCGCAAGCCAGTATCACAAACATATCAAAAGGCTTACCAATTGATTTGCATGCCTCAAAGCTCATGCCTGCTTGTAGAAAATATCCATAGTCTAAGGCCGATCTCTGGAATGAATGAGGGCTTGAATTTGCTGTGGTCTTTAAATCCACTATCATTTTCGATGACCAAATATCTGGTCGTGATTTGAACTGCAATCCAGTCTCAGAGTCTGTCCAATAAATAGATTGCTCAAACTTTGCGTCTTCAATAAGCGTGTAGACGATTTCGTGTTGGTTAACTTTGTCGACCATTTCGATAACGCTTTGATATTGGTCGTGCGTAATTACAGTTCTTCCAGAGCTTCCCAAGATAAATTGTTTATATTCTTCTTTCCCATTTTTGGTTCGTCTGTCTAGTTGTGGCATGACGACAAATTCACTGTCAAATTTATCCGGCTCTAACAGTAATACATGGAAGATTTGGCCAATGTTCATCGCAGGCGTGGCGTTTTCTTTAACATATTTTCCAGAAAATATTTTATACCAAAAATGATATGGACTTTGATTCAGAAGCATTAACTGGCTTCGTGAAATTCCCTTGGAACTGTGGTAATCCTCATTACTTATATCGTGAACACCATCTATGAATTCAATCATTATATCTCCTCAAAAAATTAGTCTTATATCTGCTTGATAGGTGCTTTTTAGAGCACTTGCTATTTTAGTAAACAAACGTTACCATGTCAACAAATATGTTTTATTGGTTTTTTTGTTGTTATATTCATGTTTGCGTACATATGCGTTACGCTTGTATGTACAAAACAAGAATCAGAGGTTTAAAATGTCTCACAGATTGAATGTAAGAATAAAAGAAGAAACATTGCACCAAGCCGATCGATTAAAAGATTGCTTCAAGACTCTAAGCCGTTCTGATGTGGTTAGACGCTCTATTGAGCTTAGTGACACAATTTATAGGGCTGTGGAACAAGGAGACAAAATAATAATCGAAGGGGAAGGGGGAAGGCGGCAGTTAATATTGTCTGGTTTAAAACATACGATATGATTTTTTGATTAAAGTTCATTAATGATAAGGAAATAAAATGGTTAAAGCATCGTCCATGAGTAACGAAACACTAGAGTTGATTAATTGGATTGACACTCTTCATTCGGAGTCTAAATCTAAAGTTTTACCAAATCTAATGGAAGGCACCAAAATTTTCCATATGATTAGTGGTTATGTTATGGCATTAGAAGATGTGTTAATGCATGTTCAGCATAGTTAAGATCTTAAAGGAATCCAAGGATGACACAGCATCTTAGATTTACATGCGATAATTGTAATGCGGACATAACTGTAACAACAAATGCTGTTGATTATCGTCTAAAGTTGATGGATGAGCTTATTGCTCATGCTCCAGATGCTGCTGAATCTGTGAAGAAAAATCCAAACTTATTGACCGGAGATAAGCATTTTTGTGGGATATGGTGTTTATATGCATGGGTAAGAAAAACAAATGAACATACCGCGGGATAATTGATGATCAAATCAATAGACGATGACGAATTAAATGACGCTTGAAGAAGTGTATCAATACTTTGGCTCAGGTAATCAAGCGTGCAAAGCACTTGGATTGACTCGCCAAAGCTTTTCAATTTGGACTAAGCGTGGTTATATCCCTATGCTCCAGCAACTTAGGCTAGAAAAGCTCACCCATGGCGAACTAAAAGCCGACGAATCACACTCGTACAAAAATACTGAAGACAAAAAAGAATACTGGCCAAATTACAGATATTACAGCAAGACTCATGGTATGTGTCAGGTTGACTCAATCGTTTTTCAAGAAGGCATGAAGGCAAAAATAACTTATCGCGTCAAAGGCGCTAAATTACGTAAAATTTCCACATTCAATGCAAAGTTTTTGATGCAGGCAATAGACAAAAAAGACACAAACCATAAATTTGTCTATGAAGGCGATGTATTGTTATGTGAGGACAATAATTATTTTTATTTTCATGATATAAAACAAATGCAGGATTTGCTTAAACTGACAAACTTTATCATCATTGGTCATATTTATGACGGAAAGGACTATACCACAAATGGAACTAACTGAAGAACAGAAGCTAGAGGGCATGCAAAGAATCCGTGAAGGATTTGAAGACATAGAATCATTAATAACCTTACTGAAACGAGATATTGAGAGTAAAGAAAAAGAGGTTCAATTAAGCTCCGTATTCATTAGCGTTGAGCTTATCAAGATGGTAGCCAAGTTCACAAATGAAATTAAAAGGTTGTCCGAACTTAGAACCCCAATAGCAATGCCTAAATCAAATATTTATGTACCCCCAAATAAAAGATATGAATCCTGACGCTCAAAATTATATAGATAATAGAATCGAGCTATCCGCTAATCAAATGATTATGGCGTTGAATAGTAGTGTTGTGCAACGGACTATAATTGCCGAATGTTCCCCACTATTTAACTTGATGTACTATCGTTTTGCTGACGGCAGTAGATTGATATTTGATGCTGATTCCGGGAAAGCAAGGGCAGAATAGAAGGCTGACTAATTGATGCGAACACAGATAAGATTAAATCCAGAAAAATTATCAAACGTCGTTAAAAGCAACTTGGTTGAATTTTTCGGTAAGAATTTAACCCCAGACTTGATTGACACCCTTACCAAACAGATATCAACGACCGTAAATGACTATGTAATGAAGTTTGAGGAAGGGTGTGAGGTACAGTAAACTCGTTAAGATAATTCATTGTAGCTCCTGTAATGACCTATCAACCCTTGGTTCATGTGAATGTTGGGTTAATATTAGTCATCACAGGAATTATAAAATCCTCATGACCAATGGTGTCTTATGTTTCGTCATTGGCATTATTGCCGGTTATCTTATTACGTAACCATCCGTCTAAAATATGCCCAATATCTTTTTTCTTGATTTATGCGACTCTCTTTTATCTTCAAGCAGTCTCTGATTGCTTCCCAATGTTTCAAGAATGATCTTCCTTTCACTGTTCATACTTTCAATTTGCTGCCTCAAAAATTCATTATGCTTTTCTTTTTCAGTCATCATGTCTTTTAAATGCTTTATTTCTGACTCAAGAACTGTTCGCGCTCCACTTGCTTCTTTGTTCGCCGATGTTCGCTCAAGTTCAACGGTAAATTTCTCTGGGAATACGCGGTAAAACTCTGCTTTATCAATAATGAATGATCCGTTCTCTGTGCGGGTTGCTGATAGTTTTCCGACTTTGATCATGTTCTGGATATGTCGCGTACTAAATCCTAATATTTCGGCGGCGTCTCGCGTAGTAATGGACGAATTGCTTTCTTTCATAGTTCGCTCTCCTTCGCTTTAATAATGTATAAAAAAACAAAGGGGATTGAATTTCATCCGAATATCTATCCAACTAGAGCAATAACAATTGCCTTGTTTTCGGAGTATATTTTTTTTCATTCAATTTTCCTCGTTTGTATTTTTATATCTGCCCTAATACGATGGCGAACAGATTCTAATATGATTATAATGGGCGGAATACATAAGTTATCTTCATGTAGCAAGAATAAATAACCAGAAAAAAAATAGCAATCGATGGGGGGAATATGTTAGCTCAAGAGTTGTACGATTATTACGGAAGTTGGTCTGAATTGGTTCGAAAGCTGGAATTAGGTTTAACATGCCACGCAAACTGGCGGAAAATTGGGTATATCCCATATAAAACTCAGTTATTGATTGAAAAAAAAACGGATGGATTATTTAAGTCTGATTTAGCACATGCAAGGCCAGAAAAAAAGCACAATGCTTCTTTATCTTCGAACTAAATATTATTTCCGCGAACCAGTGCGAATGAAAGCCACATTAATCGCATTGGTTCTGTTGCGAATAATCATCGCGATTCAATTCCGAACAACTCTTGAAGAAAAGATGATCAATGCCGTATAGTGACATATTGAAATTTGATTAATTTTGTTCGTGAATAAATTTGAACGAGGCAAAAATGAAGTAAACAGAAATGATATTTAAGAAACAAAAAAGGGCAGCGACAACTGCCCTTTAACAATCGGTGCGCTAACATCCAATTGCACAAAATATCAACATGGATTTTAGCGCATATTGCTAGTGACAGCAACCCTGCGCATAAGGGTATAAGGATTTTAAATGCCAAACCAATCACCTTCAGTTGATACACCTTCCAATCAATCTAATCTGCAAAACATTACTGTAAAACGCGTTAGACCTCGCTACATCATGATAGACGAACTTTGTCGAAAAAACCTAAGCCTATACGCTATGGCAGTTTATCAAACTTTGCGCTTTGAAAGTGACTACTCGAAAGAGTGTGACGAAGTAGAAATGTGCATTCCTAGTATTGCGCGTGAGTGCAAGATTAGTGAGCGCAAAGTATATCATGCGCTTAATGAATTAGAATTCGAGCATTTTATAGTACAGCGCGTTAATTATAATCACTTCAAATATGGTAAGAAAAACCATTTTAACGTTGCTCGTGATTACTCATGGTTTAAACTAATTGAACAATCATCTGACACCCCTGCATCAAACGACATAGGTGTGCAATCTTGTTACACCCCTGCACCACATGCAGGGACTACTGCACCACATGCAGGGACCCCTGCACAAAACGACATACCTATAGATCATTATTCTTTTCATCAATCTATTCAAAATACCCCTATATCCCCTAAAGGGGCTCAGCCTGCGGCTAATGTGTGTGAGGATATCTTTTCTTTGTTCTGGGAAGTTTGGCCAAACAAACAAAATAAGAAACGTGCAATGGATATTTGGAAAAAAAGAAAATTAGACAAGTTAGCAGTTGAAATTATTACGCATGTTGAAAAAATGCTTGTTGAGGATGATCGTTGGAAAGATGGATTTGTTCCAAATCCCGTAAGTTACTTGAATGGTGATCGTTGGAATGATGAACCTTATCGGAAGCTTAATACCTCAGTAGGTCAAAATTCCTTTGGGATCAACACTAAGTCTGATTATCACAATAACCGGACAGTTAGATCAAGTTATGTCCATATTGATTCAAAATACGACTCTTCACCAGAAACTATAGCAACAAAAGCGGTGAAAGACAGCTTTACCCCGGAAGAGATTAAGAAAATTGAAGCCTTCAAGCACGCCATCCCTTATGAGAAAACAAATCCAAGGCACATGAAAAGCTTTTTCTCCACTGAAGAAGCCTTGGAGCAAGCAAAGACATTGTATTTGAAGGCTGAGCGAATCTGGAGCGATAGCCTCAAAGAAGTTAAAGAGCAGGGGAGTATCAGGAACAATAATACAAGCTCAGTGGCTGCAATTTTATCCCATGCAATGGCTCAGGGTGTAGCTTGATATCATGGGAAAGAAATTATCCTCTCGTCTATCAAGCTTTAAGGCTTATTGTGAGCGTCAAAAGATTGAGCTTCTGAGGGATGACTTGTTGTTCATTGATACAATGTTAAACAGTGTCGATAGAATCGATTTTAAAACGGTTTTAACGCGTTATCTCGAAAAGTGGCATGAAGGTACTTACCAAGGTTCGAACTCGTTACAGGGACAAAATTTAAGCCGTAGAAACGCAAACTCTTGGCTTATGGGTTATGTCGATGAAATACGAAAAAAGAATTAGCATATGGTGTTTTAAATGCGACAGCGATAGGGTGGTTCCAGGTAGGAAGTGTCCATCTTGTGGGGCGCGTTGCTTGATATCTCCTGATAGGAGAAGAAAAAAAATGTTATTGAAAATAAAGCTAGATGAGGATTTATCGGCGCAGAATGACTGCGCCGGGGATTTAACAGGCTTGTAAATATTGATTGATATTTGTTATAAGGTCGTGGCTATCGGCGCTCTTGAAACGCTTAATGCGTTTTTTCCCAATGATACTGACCACCAATTCATTATCGATTGTAGAGACGTTGATAGCACCACCTTTTTTTTCAATTATTTTCCAAAGAGTGGGTAAAAGACTGCTTACATATTCCATGCTATATTCTCCAATCGTCCTGGCAAATTTATATAGTGTTTTCGCATAATAACTCCGGTTAGTCAAAAAACTGCTCATCCCGCGATGATTCGTAATCTTCATCACATTTTTGATAGTATCTTTCGTCGCATTGTTCGCACGTTCCGCAATGGCCTTCACAGAAGTTTTCATCCTCTTTCCAGCCTTCCATACTTCCTCTGTAACCCATAGTCCATTACCTTACTGGTCAAACAGTCGACGCTCAGATTGGCTTAATCCAGCAATCTCACGAGCACGTTTTATTGCATCTTCTATGTTTTTGAATTGACCGAATTCGTCTCCGTTCGTGCCGGAAACAAAGTAAACAACGGTGACATGATTGTAATCGTAAGGAACTAAACTGAGGTATGCATATACGCCATTATTCTGATAAAAAATTCCTGGTGGGGTGTATTGGTGTTCTTCGCTGGGTAAACGTATCTGCTGATATCTCATTACTTCTCCTATCTGCTTAATTGTCTTTATCTGCTTGATGGGTGTATAATAATCTGTACATGTTACCATGTCAACAAAACTTAACAATATATGTTTTGAGAGGTAACTATACAGCGCTATACCCGCGCATTAATTCGGGCTTGTTCGCGGTTAATAACAGAGTTATCAACAGAAATTGTGTATAATTATTGGTTGGATTATTCCGAAGGAGATTCGTTTTATGGACGCAAATTACAGGCGATGTATTCGTTGTCGAGGACGAAAAAAAATATATAAAGTTCGCGGCGCATACAGTTACACTAATACAGGCGGAGTAGAGGTTGATTGCCCAATGTGTCTGGGAGAGGGCATGATTAGGAAGCTAGAAGTCTCGCTGCCTGATTCATTTGTTGATGCGTGTGCGCCTGAGTCTAAAGAATCTATGCGTGAAATACAGAAAGCACCCAAAGTAGGAAAGATAAGTCGAGCCAAAACAAAACAAAAGGTTGCTTCCGTAGCACTATCAAAGGATTTAACGGATGACAAGCACGAAGAAATCGAAAGAGCCTAAGAAAGTAGGGCGTCCAAGTGACTATACCCAAGAGCTTGGAGAGTTGATTTGCCAGCGTATTGCTACCCATGACAAAGGACTGCCGCGTCTTTGTGCTATGTATGATGATATGCCAGCAGAATCCACTATAAATCGATGGCGCTATCAAGTTCCTGAATTTCGAACGAAATACGCGCAAGCAAAAATGATTCAAGCTGACTTGCTGGCAGAGCAATGCCTTGAGATAGCAGATGATGATAGTCAAGACATTAGACTTAATGACGAAGGATATGAATCTTTGAATGGTGAGTTCGTGGCACGCTCTCGCGTGCGAATAGACACCAGAAAATGGCTTGCTTCAAAACTCCTTCCAAAACAATACGGCGATAAATTGCTCCTTGAACAGAAAACAGAAGAGAATGACAAGCTTAAAGCTGAGCTTATGGAGCTTCGAGACAGGCTTGATGCTCAGAATAGGAAGGATTTTTAATGATCTATAAAGGCTATGAAATAACTATTACCCCGGCTCATGGAGAATATAAATTTATATGTGCTCATGATGACGACATATGCCCATTTGCATTTGAAAGCGGATTGAACGATTACATGACCGAGCAACAGGCCATAGATGCGGCAAAAAAAACTATTGATGCAATGGAAACCTAAGGATTTTTAATGACCGACCAAGATAATTTATTCAATGTTATTTACCATGACCTCTCCAGTGAGGAATTGGATTTAATCAAACATATTAAACACACAGCCAGATCGCTTGCGCTGTTGTATGCCAAAATAAAAAACCGTGAAATGTCTGTAGCATTTACAAACCTAGAGCAAAGCGTTATGTGGGCTGTTAAAGCTGTTTGTGTTGAACACCCATCGGAATGAGGATTATTGATGAGATGTATTAAAAAGCTAATTGTTTAAGTGCAATCTAAGCCAATTTCATACTAATGGCATACTTATGGACTTAATAGAAGAACGCAACTTATGGCGTCAACAGATGGAAGAAGGAAATTTTACTGAGCCACATCCTCTGTACGAAGAGTACCTAAAGAATCGAAACTCAAATCTATGGCGCTGCTCCCGTCAACTAGAGAAGATATTCGAATATATAAATTACTTAGAATGCCTAGTCGGTAGTGCTAAATACTAATATATTTTAATTGGTGTGTTTTTAGTAGTTATGACAATCGCGGCGTGGTTTTAGCATGCATTAAGGATGTTCGAATCGTCCGGTGGGAACGCTAAGGCCAATCCCGCAGTTAGCGTCGTGGAAGACCTCGATTATGCAGGTGCAATTCCTGCCGATTGTCGCTTTATTTATAAAGGTTGTTAATGCCATACCTAGACAAAACGTTCTGCGCCTCACCCAGATGCGAAAACAAGTGCGGCCGGCAAATGAGCGAAGGAGAAGCTGAGAGAATGCCTCGGTATGAGCTTGCTTCTTATGCTTATTTTTGCGGCGAGCTAAAAGAAGAAAAAAAAGAACTCACTCACCTAGGCTATAAGTGAGAGGATTTCCTGCCTAATCCATAGAAAGCGCGGGGTACGAAGACTGGCACTAATAGAAGTCCGAGAGGGTGAGAGGCCCTTAATTATGAGAATAACCTATTCACCCATTTCATCAACTTTAGACAAACCGGAATAGGTTATTTTAAATGAGTCACCACTCATATCTGTATGCTCTATCAACTCTCGTGCTATACAGTGCCCGATCAACTCATTAACTTTATCATCAGTTAAATCAGGACTGGAGCTTTGTAATGAGTCAATAATTTGCTGGCGAGTGAAATGGACCTCATTTTTGGTTGCTTCTTGAGAAACCATTTCATTAAAAAAAACATCAAGTACAAGATTTATTTCCTTAGGCATCACATTCTCCTTATGTTTTTTATAGTATAGATTCAATTTTATGCATTATTTTATTAAGCATGTGAGGGGATACTAAAAAGCAATGGTAAAATTTGCCGCTAAGTAAAGCCCTTAGAAAGAACTAGAGGATTATAATCAAGATGATGAAATGGATTAGTGTTGAAGCGAATCTACCTCCTGATTATGAAGAGGTTCTGTATTTTGCGATAAATGACATCGGCACAAAAGAAATTATGACTGGTCATCGTGAGAAGGGCATATGGACACATTGTTGCTGTTTTTATTCGACAATGAGATTAAATGATTTGATTCAGGTAACTCACTGGATGCCATTGCCTGATTACCCTAAGGAAGAGAAATGATTCGCGAAAATGTAAAAGTCGGCCAGATAAACTTGAGTTAATTGAGGAAATACAGAATGAGTGAAGAAAAACTAACACCCGAAGTTGCCTATATGGAGTTGAAGGAAAAGATAGTGAAGTTAATGTTTGATTTTACCGGTAAGTACGGTGGACGAGATAACCCTGACAGCCTTTATCCTCGTACAGGTTACATACTGGTGGATGTATTAACTGCATGCCTAGATGAGGCGCAATATCAAGTTTCGGACTATCAACCTTTTACCTCTAAGCAAGTAGACCATATTTGTTATCAAATTGGTGAGTGGTATTTGAGCATGAAGCCATTGCTTGAGGGCCAGCATAATCTTGGCTACATGAAAGAGAAGCTCAAAACGATGATATGTGGAAATTAAATGACCGAAGAAGAGCGAAAGATACATTCCTATATTGGCGATGGAGTATACGCAGAGTTTGATGGCTACGGTATTTGGCTTAGAACTGGGAATCACGAAGACCATTTATGTGACGATAAAATATATATTGAACCGAGTGTTCTCGAAAGCCTAAATATGTTTTATAAAGGCGCGGTAGATGCGCAAAAAATGCGGGGAATTTTATAAGTGAATGACTTCACAAAAGAAGAGCTAGAAGAGATTATGTATTTATTTACTCATGGTTTTGGACCAAACATTAGAAGCTTAACTATTCCAAAAAAAATCCAATCCATGATTGATAACTATTGTGCTCACAATAGTCCATATACAAAATTGGGAATCACTGTTTGTTTAGATTGCAATGAGGTGGTTAATGAAAATCAATGAAACTCAAGCAATGATTATTACTGGCATGATTTGTGATATCGCCGAAGAATCCTTACAAAAGCTAGATGCATTACTTAAGAAGAATGCTGACTATGAATCAAAAATGAATTTTTTTATGGGATTTTTGGCGCAATTAATCGAGGCTAGAGAAAAAACTTTATAATAAACACATTAAAAGAATACGGATGATTACGATGAGTGACTTATTCTAGTCACTTAGCCTTTCCATTACTGCGCCAACAAAATGAATTTCAAATAACTTTCTGCCTAATTCTTTTGCTTCAATGCCGCTAGTAGCTGCCAACACAGTTAAATCAATAAGATCTAAATCTTTTTTAAATAATATTTCATTTAGCTCTAGAAATACCATGGCGGATTGATATGCGGTACGTTTGTTGGCATCTGGGAAAGCATGTCCTCGTGCAATATTAATTAAATACAGTGCGGCCATATGAAAAGTTGACATCATATCCCCTTCAGCATTTAAGTTTAGATAGAAGACAGTAAGCTCAACACCTTTTACAATTGCGTCCACTTTTCCAATATCTGATGAAGGGGCACTAGGAAGTGTTCTTGCTTGGATTGCGCACACTTCCTCTGTTGTTAGGAAATGAATCATCTATCAGCAAGAGCACTGATTATTTCTGCATGCTCCTTTTGTACACGATTTAGTGCTGCATTAAATCTTTGTTTGCGATCATTTAGGTCATTTGGAATTTTTGCATCGGGTGAAGAAACCAAATATACGGATTTATGTCCTCTGCGTGTAATCTCCAAAGTCTCGCCTTTCTCTGCTTTTTCGAGCGCATCCGCAAGGTTCTCTCTTAAGGATGTATATGTTAAGGTGTCCATAAAGTGTCCATTAGTAATAGTATCTGTACATGTACATATTACAATAATAGCACAAAGTTAGCAAAGGAATGATGTGATAGACCACGAAAAAGAACAAGAGGCATCCAGATTGCGCGGTTCTCTTTTGGAGTTCACGCGCTATTTCTTCGAGCATATCACCGGAAGACCGTTCATTATCTCGCAACCAATAGGTCGAGAATCGCATCACATCACTGTTTCACGAGCATTAACGCAAGTAGCACGTTTAGAAGAGCTTCGCGAAATCATCAACCTACCACCTGGTTCTGGGAAATCCACATTTGCCAGTATGTGGGCCGCATGGTGCTGGGCGACTTATCCTGATTCAAATTTCCTATATATATCCTATTCGCACGAACTAGCGGCGAAACATACCGCATTTATAAAACAAATTGTGTCGTCTAGGCAGTATGCATACTTGTTCGACGTGCATTTATGTCCTGATAGTCGCGCCAAAGATAAATTTAAGACTACTGCTGGTGGTTCTATCATGGCCTTTGGCTCAGGAGGGGCAGTAACTGGGCAGGATGCCGGATTACCCGGACTAGAGAGGTTCAGTGGTGGCGTAATCGTGGATGACGCCCACAAGCCCACAGAGGCCCATAGTGACACGGTGCGGCAGGGTGTTATTGATAATTATGATGAAACCATCAGGCAGCGTTGTCGTGGTATGAACGTTCCAATTCTTTATATCGGACAGCGCGTACATGAAGCCGATTTAACCGATTTCTTTTTGGGTGGTAAGGATGTTGATGAATGGCATACCACAATTCTTAAAGGATTAGATGAGGCTGGAAATGCGCTTTACCCTGAAATGATGTCCAAAGAAAAGCTAATTGCGCTTCAAGAAAAGTCACCCTATGTATTTGCAAGTCAGTACCAGCAAGACCCACTGCCAGCAGGCGGTGGCCTGTTCAAGCCAGCATGGTTTATATTCCTTGATGAAGACCCCGAATTTATTTCCACGTTCATAACAGCCGATACCGCAGAAACTGAAAAGTCATGGAATGATGCAACCGTATTCAGCTTCTTTGGGGTTTATGAGATTGAAGTATTTGGCAAAAAAACTGGAGAGCTAGGCCTACATTGGCTGGATTGCATTGAGATACGCATCGAACCTAAAGACTTAAAAACCACATTTATAGATTTTTATGCCAATTGCAGCTTTCATTCAAAGCCGCCAATGATGGCTGCCATTGAGAAGAAGTCAACAGGTGTTACCTTGTTAAGTGTTTTACAGGAAATGCGAGGTATGCAGATTCGAGAAATTGAGAGAACAAAAGCTTCTGGAAGTAAGACCCAGCGATTCCTAGAAATGCAGCCTCTCATTGCTTCCAAGCGAATATCGTTCACGCAAAACGCCCGACACGCCGAAAACTGCATCAAGCACATGAGCAAGATAACTGCGAACGATACGCACCGCCATGACGACATTGCCGACACCTTGGCAGACGCTATTCGTATCGCATTAATTGAAAAAACATTATACAATGTTGACAATATTGGTCAGGAACGAAAGCAGATTCTTTCGAACATGAATCGAAGTTTCAAGCGCAAATTGAACGCAGGAGCGGCGCGAAATGGCAGGTTTAGCTAGCAAGCATACGGAAAGGCTCAAAGAGCTTAAAAAAAATGTAGAAGAAGCGAAGCAATATTTTAATGAAAACATTAATCGATACGACGAATACATGCGCTTTGTATTCAAAAGCTCACTAACTGATGACGAAGCCGCAACGCTAGCTGATATAGGCAAGCCCACAGTAGAATTCAATATCCTTGAAGCATTTATCTCAAGACTTCGCGGGGAGTTCGCAAAGCAGCAGCCAAGCTTAAATGTTCGTGCGGCTGATGGTGTGCCAATCTCTATGCTAACGAAAGAATTCACCGATACCATCATGGTTATCGAGGCTCATTTGCGAGCAATATTTTTTGATGGCGCAAATGATATGTTGGAATATAACATTTATTCCGACCTCTTGGCTGGCGGTTTCTCCGTTATGCGCGTCTATACCGAATACGTTAATGAAATGAGCTTCGAGCAGAACATATGCGTGGAAAGGGCTTTCGACCCTACGCTCTGCGTTTTCGACCCATTGGCACGCGATAGTCACAAAGGTGACGGGCGGTTTTGTGCCGAGCTTTATCCGATGACCAAAGAGCAGTTTGAAGATGAGTTCGGAGAAGAAATTACAAAGGAAATGAAATTTACGCGATCATTATCTGGATTTGATTGGTCATTCAAAAACGATCAAGAAGAAATTGTCCTGGTATGTGACTACTACGAGAAGCAGGCAAAGCGCGAAAAGATTATCAAGCTATCCAACGGCCATACACTTACGGAGAAAGAATACAATAAATTTTTGGAAAAATGGGATGCTAAAGGCAATATGGAACAGCCACCAATCCCCATTGGAAAACCTAGAATCACTTTAATAGAGAAAATAGCGCGCTACCGATTTTGTGAAAACCGGATGCTTGATCACGTAGACACAAGCTACAAATTTTTACCGTTAGTTTTTGTTGACGGCAACAGCGTTAATTTAAAGGAAGGCGGCGCTTATATGCAAATGACCCGCCCGTACGTCTATCATGCGAAAGGAATACAGCGCCTTAAAAACTTTGCCGGACAATCCCTAGCGAATGAGCTTGAAAACACTGTCCAGCATAAGTTTATCGTAGCTATTGAATCCATCCCGACCGAGTATCAAGATGCTTATGAAAATGTACAGAAGGCCGATACGCTAATTTACAACCACTTCCTAGACACCAATAACCCAACAGTAACACTGCCGCCACCACGCGAAGTGGTTAGAACGCCAATCCCTCCTCAAATCGCAGAAACATTCAGAATGTCTGATGAAATGACGCAAACTATTCTCGGGTCTTATGACAGTGCCGCCGGTGTTAACAGTGCGCAATTATCAGGAATTGCATTTGCTAGAAGCGCCATTCAAAGTAACAATGCCAGCGTTCCCTATATTGTGGGTTACATCAAAGGATTGAACCGCATAGCGCAAATCATTGTTGACCTTATACCGAAGTATTACCGAACCCCAAGAAGTCTTCCCGTGCTGTTACCAAGCGGTAAGCGTGAGTATGTTGAGATTAACAAGAAGGGAAGCTTGTATATGAATTATGACCCCAATGCCTTGCAAGTTAAGGTTGAGACCGGGGTTAACTTCGCGATGCAAAAAGAAATTGCTCTGCAAACCATCATTAGCTTAATGCAATCATCGCCATTGTTCGCGCAATTCATGAACCAAAATGGGTTGCAAGTTCTTCTGGATAATATTGATATTCGCGGCATTGAAGAGCTGAAAGACAAAGCAAATACATTCGAAGAACAAATGCAACAACAGCAACAAATGGCAATGCAGCAGCAGCAAGCAGAATCACAGTTTAAGCAGCAAGAACAAATGATGTCTATGATGCAAGCCAAGAAGCAGTTGGAATCCCCAACGGCTGAGCAAGTTGGTGTGATGGCTATTCAGGAAAAGGCCAAGGTTGATGGGGCTAATGTCGCTATAAAAGAACGAGATGCCGAGACCAAGTTCCTGGAATTGATAAGCAAGATTCGGAACGAGGATGTAGAAATGGAGCTAAAGTCTGCCGAAATTGACGCAGAAAATACGCGAAGTGCGGTGGAAGCTGCAATAAATATTAGCCGTCATATGAACGAAAACACTTCAGGAGCTGATCATGCCGGATGACAAGGTCTGGATTCAAAAAGCCATCAGACCCAAGAACAAGGGCGCACTCCGCAAGAAACTTAGCGCGAAGAAAGACGAAGATATTCCAATAAGCAAATTAGAAAAAGCGACCAAGAGCATAAGCCCTGCCACAAGAAAACAAGCAAATCTTACTATGACACTTCGCAAGATGAAGAAAAGCTGACATCTTCTGTCAGCTCGATTTACCAAAGTAGTAGCCAATCACTAGAGTTGCGATGGGAGGCAATATTGTTACGCAGGCATCAAATATATCAGTTTGTGGATGAATAATTTCACATACGGCGCCCATTATTAACAATAAAGAAACGCCCAGCAAAACATGCTTAACAAGCCCAATCCAGCCATTAGTTCGAGGTATCATAAATCTCTTTCCTATGACCAACTTCCAAAACCATAATGATTATCTTTTCATCATTTATCTGACAAATCGCCCTATAATCTCCTATGCGGTATCGCCAGAGCCCAGACTTGTTAAAAGACAACCCCTTTCCGGTTACTCTAGGGTCTTTTAATGGTTTTATTTTTTCTTCCATATAATCAACAATATTTCTAGCTACAGATTTATTCATCTTTTTTAGTTGCTTTAAAGATATATCGCTGTAATCAATCGTCCAGGCCAAGCTCTTTTCTCACTTCTTCTGAGGAGTAAATTCGTTTTGTATCTCTTAATGCTTCCATACCTGATTGAAAATCACTTAAATCCTCAAGATAATGAGCAATTGCCTCGCGAACCATAAAGCTTTTGGATCGCCTCATCTTCTTGGCGACCATAGAAAGCTCATTATCAAGCTCCTCTGGCAACCTAATTGCAATAGCCATATTGCACCTCATAAGTTAATTCATTGATGTAAGTATACACATTTATACAAAGTTATACAAATCAATTTAGTTAATCATTCCCGCAAAGACAGCAATCACTATATATTGTGTGTTAATACAAATTTAGATACTATATATAGTATTGGCGATTTGTTTTTCACCAACAGTGACCAAGCACCAATCCTTGGGAAGAATACGCACTCATGCGGCCAAACTGAGCGAAACTCATCGATACCGAGGAAACTACCGCCGTCTGCGGGTCAATCAAGACAAAGGAAGGTTTGTAAATGGACGAGAATCAAGCATTAGATAGCGCTGCAACACCGATTGAACCTGACATGACACAGGAAAAGTTACTCCCACAGTCTCAGGTAAACAAGATTGTTCAGCGCGAAAAAGAGCAAGCGGCATTGCGTGCAAGGCGCGAAGTTGAGGAAGAGTATCAGCAAAGACTTGAGGGCATTAATGCCACCAGTCAGCAGCAACGACAGCGGAATGATTCCACAAACCGCGAAGTTGATGCCGATGCGATTTATCAGCAAGTGCAAGAGAAATTTAACCAAGAGATGCAACAGAAACAAATCGAACAAGAAATGTCTCGTGTTGCAAATAGTTACCTTTCTAAGATGCAGCAAGGCCGTGAATCTTACGATGACTTTGATGAAGTTACGAAGGAACTTGACCCGACAGCATTCCCGCAATTGATTTACTTGGTAGCAGGTATTGATAATGCGGCTGATGTTATGTACGAACTAGCTCGTAACCCCGTTAAGCTCAACGCGCTTGATGGACTGGCGGCAAAGAATCCACGTTATGCTCAGGCTGAATTACAAAAGCTATCACGTTCGATAGCCGAAAATAAGCAGGCTCAGAATGACGCAGAATCACAAACCACACCAGCCCCGCTCGACCGTTTGCAACCTTCAAGAGTTTCTGGTAGCAACGGCAAGCAGAGTATTAGCGACCTTCGGGCGCAACCCTGGCTTAAGGGATAGTTAAGTCTATTGCCGTTGCAAAACGTTTCTTCTTGAAAGGGAGTTTTTGCAATGGCAACTGTCAATATATTGCAACAGGTTATTACATATAACGAGTCCAACTTAGCACTTCTATTAAACAGCTTTGCGTTCATTAGCACGGCTAACATGAAATTCCAACGATTCAATGATGATATTCCTAAGAACTTAGGCGACACCGTATCGTTTGATTTGCCACCCCGATTCACAACTACAAATAGCTTAGTAGTAAGCTTCCAGTCCGCAGAGCAGCGGGTGCAACAGTTGACTGTAGACCAACAAGCTTCAACTGCTTACGAATTTACAGCGCAACAATTTATCTTCAACGTTCGCGACTACATGGACAAGTTCGGAACTTCAGCGGTTGCCGAGATTGGCACCAAGGTGGAGCAGAACGTAGCAGAGCTGGCAGAGACCAATACATTCCGATTCTACGGTGATGGTGTTACTCCAATCAGCACATACCTGCAGTTAGCTAACTCATTAGCATTTCTTAGAAACTTCGGTGCAGCTAAGAACAACACAATGGGTTATTTGTCAGATCTAACCTTCCCGCAAATCGTGAACTCAGGATTAAACCAGTTCACTCCTATGCGTGGAGACAGAGAGGCAATGAGTTGGGAAATCGGTGATTTCTCTAACTGTAAATGGTACCAATCAAACTTGCTGAAAACGCATACAGCAGGAACTGATGGCAACGCGGGTTCAGTGTTAACTGTTGTGAGCGTTACTAAGAATGCGGATGATGCTGTCATCTCAATCACATTTAGTGGAACAGCTGCGGCAAGTGATGCTAATTCCGTAAAAGTATATGACAAGTTCCAGTTTAGTGATGGGGTAGCAAACCGCACAGACTTGCGCTTCCGTACTTTCATTGGTCATGCAGTATCCCAGTGTCCAGTACAATTCCGGTCAACTGCAGATGCTGCAAGTACTGGTGGTTCTCAGGTTACCGTGAATATTTATCCTCCATTGAAAGCATCAGCCGGCAAGAATCAAAACATTAACGTTGAAATCGTGGCCGGTATGCAAGTAACAATTCTTCCTGACCATCGTTGCGGTTTGATTATGGCTGGAAATCCTTTGTTCCTTGCTATGCCAAAACTTCCAGAAGAGGTTCCATATCCTACTTCAGTGCAAACAGACCCTGATAGTGGCGCATCTATTCGCCAGTACTATGGCTCACTCTTCGGTCAAAACCAACGCGGCATGATTCATGACATCATTTGGGGAAGAACGCTCGTTGACGAATACGCCATGATGGTTGCTTTGCCCGTCTAATTACTGGGCGCATTGCGCCCTTTATTAAATTTAAATGGAGTTAGTCATGCCTAATACACCTATTGTAAATGCGCCATATTTAGATATCGATGGACTTGATTTGAGTTATACCTCGGCAAAAATCATTACTATGATAGCTGGCCGTGCTCGAAATTCTACAAACGAGAACGATATTATCTTGAATGCTACGGCCACCTTGAACGGCAATAATCTGGGTGCTAATGGCGTGGATATTGCAGCAATTGTTGCAACCAGTTTATATGCTGTTTACGTAATCGGCGATTCAACAGGATATAAGGCCACAGCGGGCTTACTATCTTTAAATTTTACATCTCCATCATTGCCCGGTGGATACGACATGTTTAGGAGAATAGGTGCTGTCTCAACTGATGGAAGCGCCAATATTCGCTCGTTTAAACAAACGGGAGATGATGCAGACCGCATGATGTGGTATCGAGATGGTGTCGCTACATCTATCACCAGCGGTTCATCAGCTACCTTTGCTGCAATTAACCTGGCTTTATTGGTTCCCCCCGTACAAACAGAAGTATTGTTCCTTGTGGCTTTTACTCCAACCGCTGCCGCGGACAAGGTTGCTTTACGCGCCACAACTTCTGGTTCTACGAATGGTCAGGCAATTCTATCTGGTTCTGTTGCAGGCGTAGCGACCACCGACATGCTTTGGTGCGAATGTAATGCTACACCAAGCATTGATTACAAGGTAACCGGCTCTGCCACAGCGGTTTCCGTTATGGCTTACAAAGACGTTCTGTAACAGGAGTGTTTGATGCCCTATACAACGAACGAACTTATCTCAGGGGCATATTATGCCTCTGGGGTTGTATCTCGCGAGTTTGAAACCGTAAGTGGCGGGCAAGTCGGTGATGGTCTCATTTGGTTAAACAACATTTTAACTGAAAAAGACGTTGATGAAGGTATGGTGCCTTATGAATCGACCTTTAATCTAACCGCGGTTGCAGGTCAGGAAACGTACACCATCCCGGATTTGATTCAGATAGACACGCTGGTGTTTTATTTAGATGCTGTTCGATATGCAATGAAATATGAAAAGCGGAACGCCTACTTTGGCTCAAGCCGGGTTGAGAACGTCCAAACTTTGCCATTCGAATGGTATTTTGAGCGTCAGTTTGGTGGTGGAAATTTATACATCTATTTCAAGCCAGACAGAGCATATCCCTTAGAGATACACGGAATTTTTAGACTTGCGCAAGTAGCACTTAGACAAGATTTAAGCCTAACGATAGACCAGTTTTACATAACCTATTTACGTTACGCATTAGCTGACCGAATCTGTGCGGAATATGACTTTACAACTCCTGATAACGTCTTAAGACAGTTAGGAAAGTATGAATCGTTTATCAATAAAAAATCACGAATCTTGGATTTGAGATTACAAAAAGTTTCAACGTTACAAAAGCGCGGTAGTTTAAATTATGGGTTCATAAATCTTGGGAAGGGCTGGACCCCGAACTGATATAGGAAGGTTGGTTAATGGGCGTAAATAAAGCAACTCAAATGCCAGTTAATGTCGTAGGAAGCTCGACCTTTGGCCGATATCCCAAGATATCGCTTGAAAAAACATACAACATGTTTATTTCTGATGAGTGGCTTGTTAATTATGCTGGTTTCCAACGAGTTTCAGAGATATTGAGCACTGGGGAAGGCCGCGGATTATTCCACTCAGTCCGTGGGAACTTCATGCTAGCTGTAGTGAACAGCAGTGTTTATAAAATTGGGAATAATTTGGCGCCCCAATTTATTGGGAATATTGATACCAATACCGACGAAGTATTTATTGATGAGAACCTAAGCCAGCAAATATGTATTGTTGATGGTCAAAGCGCTTGGATATATAACTATTCGACAGGGACGTTGACCAAGCAAACGCTAACATTTCTGGGGAATCCAATCATTCCAAGTTATGTAAGCTATCACAATACTTTCTTTCTCATTGCCTCATCTAAATTAAGCACGAACTCCCAGAACTGGTATGCATTCCAACGAGCGACAGACACCACGATTTCTTTAAATACACAGCTTAGCCTACAAACAAAACCTGATAGCGCAATTGCTGTTAAACGGTTACCTGGTCGCGGTAACAATGTCATTGTATTTGGTTCAACAGTCGCAGAAGTATGGACGCAAGTGGGCGGTACTGAAAACTACAGGCGCGTCCAATCGTTTAATATCGACAGTGGATGTGTATCTGTATCCACTATTGCAGCATCAGAAGAGCTCGTTTGCTGGCTTTCGCAAAACGAAAATAACGCGCCTTCTATTATGGTTACGGATGGCGGGTCAACGAAGCGAATATCTAGCGATGGAATAGACTATTTATTGCAAACTATACAGCGCCCAGACGAATCAACAGCCTTTTTTTATCGCCAAGATGGACATTTGTTTTATCAGCTCACGTTTTTTAATCCTAAAGATAATGTATCGCTTATTTATGATTTTAACACTTCACAGTTCTGTCACGTATCTGACGAAGATTTAAACTTTCATCCCGCAAGACAGGTTATTTATTTCAATGAAAAAACATTTTTTGTGTCGCTTAACGACCCGAGCCTTTATCAAATGGGTACGGAATTTATTACTTATAACTACAACATTGACCCTAATATCCTTGGTGATGTTATCCCGAGAGTTCGCATATGCAAAACTGTGCGGCGCGAAGATTCATCAAGGTTTCGTGTGGGGATGTTTACTTTTTGGATAGAGCAGGGGGTCAATGACTATTTCCTAGGCGATCCCGATGAAATCTTTTGTCAAGGTTTATTAATAACACAGCCAGGGGACGGCTTTATATTGGCTCAGAATGGAGACATGTTGCTTGCTCAAGATGGGATATGCGCTGAAAACGCTAATCGTCCGCGCGTAGATATGTCTTTTTCAAAGAATGGCAACCAATCGTTTAGCAACATTGTAGGCCGCGAATTAAACCCAATAGGCAAATACCGTAATCAGGTCAGATGGTGGCGGATGGGTCAAGCCAATGAGTTTACGGTTCAGCTTAGATTCTGGGGATTCCAAAGATTCGTTGCACAAAATGGCGTAATAGAGGTGGTGCAATGAGCATACCCACGCTGCCAGCTTTCTTCGACATGTATTTTACTACTCAAGATGGGCGGCTTGCGCCCGATGGATACCTATATAACGACCAAATGTTTCAGGCACTAAACATAGCGGTATTTTTGTTAAATGACATCGTCCAAAGCATTGTTCTTAATGATGGCACGGTTAACAACGGCACCGTTATAAACCAGGGCGTGCGAATTCCTAATAAAACTACAGTCGAAATTACTACATTAGAGCCAGATGTTGGAATAGGCACAGTTTGGTTTAACACTAACTTGGCAAAGTTACAGGTTAAAACAGCAGCCGGAATAATTGAAACCATAACGAGCGTATAAGGATTGGCTATGAGTTGGTTGAGTAATTTTGTGAAAGGCGGTAAAAATCCAGCAGATGCTGCGATGCCTTATTTGAACCAGATTCCAGGCATGGGGCAACAGTACTACAACCCTTTTATCCAACAAGGCCAATCAGCCTACCAGAACATGCAAGGCCCGCTTTCGCAGATGACTCAAGACCCCGCAAAGTTTCTTGAGGGGATAATGGGAAGCTACGAACCATCAAAAGGTTTCCAATTAAAACGCGACGAGGGATTACGAGCCGCAGGAAATACAGCAGCCGCAGGAGGTATGCGCGGTAGCTTGCAAGACATAGAGGGAGAATCACACCTTGCAGACTCTCTCATGGGAGAAGATATGCAGCAATGGCTGAACAACGTAATGGGCATACAAGGACGTGGTCTTTCTGGTCAACAGGATATGTACAACAAAGGGTTTCAAGCTTCTGGTTCCTTAGCAGACTTATTGGGGGGAAATATGAATGCTCAAGCAGGCCTGGCGTTTCAAGGACAGAACCAAAAAAACCAAAACAATAACGCCTTGTTTAAAGCTTTGGCGCAGGCATTTGGTGGTTTGGGCGGATTTGCAAGCCAAGACTCGGCTTCATTATTTGGCAATAAACTCTGGGGTTAATGATGGGAATAAACTTCACTGACTTTTCAAGAATTCCGACCCAACAATCTGGTTTAGGGGATATTTTTGCCAATTTATTGCAAGGTTTTAAGATGCAGCGCGAACCTGCGCGAATGAATCGTGAACAGCAACAACAAGAAATGGCGAACGCACTGAGAAAGCTACAGCTTGAGGAAGAGCCGGAACGATTTAAGTCTGTTGTGCAATCTGAATCATTACAAAATGCATTGAGACAGGCCCGAATCGATCAGATGAAGAAAGAAGCCAATCTTCCTTTTGGAGGAAAAATGGCGCCAGGTGGTGTAGGTCAAGCTATGTGGCTTGATTATATTCGCGGTCAAAAAGGTGAAGATAGCCAACTATTTAAAGATTCAAAAAAAGCTTATGACGCTGACTTATCCAAAACCGAGTTTCTAAATGAATATAGACAATCATTGATAGGAACCGCAGATAAACGTGCCTCTACTCCTCTAGCCAAAACTGAGCAGGAAATCGAAGATGTTAAGGCAGGATTTGTTCCTGGAACAGATAGGTCACAGCCCATTGAAGATCCCAGGATGCAAAGTGAAATGCTTGAGAGGCTAAAGCTTCAACGACAAAAATCTATATCTGACGTTGACTCTAGAAAGCGCGCTCTTTTTGCCTCGAATATTGATAAAACTCTTGAAAATATTGATGTCGATCATCTAACGCAATACGCAGGTTTTAAAGGTGGCATGAGTAAAGCTATTCAGGAAGGTCTTGCCCCACTTGGAAAGGAATCAAAAGAGTACGGAAAATATCAAAAAGCATTAACTGGCGCAAAATTACTTGCCAAACAAGTAAGACAATTTTATGGGGATTCTATTACTCCAGAGATGCAGAAAGGACTTCAATCTATTACTAATCCGGCTACGTGGTCAAATAACCCCAAAATTGCCAAACAAAATTTTAACGTAGTGAAAAATTTGCTTAAAAAGGAAACCGGCACTTATAGAGGAGCACTCAAAGGTACAGGTGAATTCCAGGAGCAAGAAGAGTCAAGCGAGCTTACATTCAATCCCATTACCGGAGGGTTTGAATAATGCCAAAAGTTAGGTTGCCGAACAACAAAGTGCTGAGCTTCCCTGATGGCATGTCTCAAGATGAAATGCGAAATGCTATTTATAAAAATTTCCCTGAATATACGCCCAAATATAATGAGCAACAGAATAAAGAAAACACAGATAATACTGGATTTAAGGGCATATTATCCGACATCGGGGAAAGCCTGACTAATGCCCCTGGCGCTGCATTTGATGCGTTAAAAGAACTCCCCGAGGAAGCCTACGAATCAGGAAAACAAATATTAACGCATCCTGTACGCGCTCTGGAAAATGTTGGCGCCGGACTAGGGGAAGCCGCAAAGGGTGCATTCAACTTGCCTCTTAATTTGGCTTCATATCTGGGTAAAAAAGAAATTCCATATTTTAAACAGATTGCCCCTATTGCAGAAAATTTAAAAATTGGAGATACGGGTTTACAAGAGGCTGTAATTGGAAAGGAGAAAAAAGGTGACAAATTGCTTCAGGCTCTTAGCTCTTTTTCCCCTTATGCAAAGCTTGGTGGGATAGGGAAAGGAGCTTCAGCCGTAGGTCGTAGAGCTGCACTGGCTGGTGCTTATGGAGCTGGTCAGAACCAAGACCCATTGACAGCAGCATTAGTTGGCCTAGCTGGAGAAGGATTAACTAAGGGCATGCAGGACCTAGGAAAGATTAAAAAAGTAATACGACCGTCAAGTCCACTGTCAGCTCAACAGCTTGAAGATGCTTTGATATCAACAAGGGGCACTGAAACCGGTTTAGGTCGAGTAATAGATAATCCTTCCCTAAACAGAGTTTACGAAAATATTTTACCTAACGTTATAGGATCGGGCGCTGAAACCACTATGCAACGCACCGCTGATAGCCTCATTAACAAAGGCGATACGCTTTTAAAGGATTTGGCTGGCGGGAACGTTTCAACCAATTATGGAGTAGAGCTTCAGCAAGCGTTAAAAGAAGCTGCGAATGTTGCTGCAAAAAACAAGCGAGAACGATTTGAAAAGGTTAACAAAATTGCCGAAAGTAACAATGTAACCACCAATAGAGGGAATCTACGAGAACGTGCATCAAGCCTTCTCGATAGAATCGAAAGTGACCCAGATTTAGCAAGCTTTCGATCTCCAGCCGATATTAATTTATTAGAAAATATATCTAAACCACCAAAGGATAAAGATACATTTTCTTTGAAAGACAGTGATTACTTGAGAGCGGAAATAGGCGAAAGACGTTATGACGCTTTTATTAATGGTGACACACCTAAAGCAAATTTATACAGGGAGCTTCAGGAAGCAGTCGAGAAAGATATTGATAATGCTATTGAGAGTTCAAGCAATCCCAAGCTGAAAGAAGCAAGAAAAAATGCAATGGAGTATTACAAATCTGAGTATGCTCCGTTTGAATCCGACGAAATTGTGAAGTTTACTCGGAAAGGCGGAGACCCAGATTTGATGCTTAGCCATTTTATAAGAGGTGGAAAAAACGACCGCGCCACCTTGTTAAAAAAACTATCAGAACGATTGGCCATAAAACCAGGTCAAGACAAGCACCTACTAGCTTCGGCATATTTATCTAGAGCTATCGATGAAACAGGAACCGTGAATCCACTGAAATTGCGGGACCTCTATAAGAAGCTAGGCAAAAATCAAAGAAAGGCTTTGTTTACAGATAGTAAAACCCATCAATCGGTTAAGCAGTTTTCAGACTTGGTGGGAAAGAATGCGGAGGCTTTTAAGTTAATGCTTAACCCTAAAACCGGGGCCAGAAATACGGAGTTGCTTTCAAAAATAGGACAGATGGTAACCGGTTGGGCTGCAGGAGGTATCCCCGGAGTTATAGCTTCGACGGCTGCAAGTGGTATTGGCGGAAGGCTTGCCACGCATTTACTTACATCGCCGAAAATACGGGAAAAACTTGTCAAAAAAATGATAGAACAAAAAAATAAGCCCCCGACACAATCCAAAAACATAGCGCCATTAATCCAAGCATTAATGTCAGCACAAGCAGGACACAACCCTTTGCAGTTTCAAGACACTGCATTTGATGGTCGAGGTGGGGAATGATTTATTTGAATTTATTTTTATCTGAATTGGAGTCGTCTATTAGCTCCAGCTGTTCACGAATATCGTTTAGCTCATCTTTCATTTCTCTTCTGTGCTCATTAACAGAGCGGATAAGTGATTCTATATCTCGGCATATAAACCACCCAACAATAAGTATTAAAAAAATAATGAAATTTTCAAACTTTATGAAATCGAAACCATACAGAAAAATTAGACAACCAGCAGATATTAATTGGTACATATAATGGCTCAAAAAGTGCGCATCCTAACGAATGGACAAAATAAAATCAAGAATTTTAAAAGGGAAGCATAATGGCATTAGATGAACGTTACATAGTCGCATCGGACTTAGAGCAATATTTTGTTGATAAAGACAGTGGGTTGCCATTAGCTGCAGGAACATTAACATTTTATCGTGACACGGCGAGAAACGTTCCAAAAACGGTATATCAATTATCAGGCTCACCACCAAACTACACGTATACAGCAATGCCCAACCCGATAACCTTAAGTTCAGTCGGTACAGTTCAAAATGCAGGAGGTGACAATGAAGTTATCTATTATTTCCCGTTCGATAATGAAGGCAATCTCGATTTATATTATGTGGTTTGCCGGAATAGTGATGGTGTTGAGCAATTCTCGCGTGAAGCATGGCCGAACATTACATCGGCGAATGATCCCACTCGTGATTTATTCCCCATACAGAACCAAATATCAAACCCTCAATTTACTGAGGTTTTAATTAATGAAGGTGTGAGCACAACCTATACGGTCTCTGCCGCCACCAATCAAGTCTTTGAGTTCGCACCAAATTGGGATTTTGTCATAAGCGGAACTGGAACTGTAACCATTCAGCGAGTGGCTATAACTGGTAATGAGAATGTAGTTACTAGCCCCCCATATGTGCTGGATATTACTGTATCGGTAGGCATCACAGCATGCTATTTAAGACAAAGATTTACTTACAATTCTGGCCTTTGGGCAAGTACTGACGATGAAAGCATTTTCTTGTCAGGAACATTAATTGCCAGAAATGAAGGTTCCGGTACCACTGGTCTCCAAATGTTGTACGCGGAATCAAGCGGTGGAACACCAATCGTGATTATTGATGAAAGTTTTGATAACTCAGGGTATCAGACTTTGTCAGGTTCAACAGCATCAGCTATTCCTCTGTCAACCAATACCGACACAGGGGAGGATGGTTTTATAGATATTTACCTATCATTTTTGCCGAGCACACATGTGCGTGTTAGTAGTATTCAGGTTGTTCCAACGATAAGCGATGCAGGGGCAGATTTAATTCAATACGACCCAAACTCTTCCAATCGTGAAGAGGCATTGATGGGCGACTACTTTCTACCACGGCTTAAAGATAAACAAATTCCCAGCCTTATAACGGGATGGGATTTTCCTTTAAATCCATTTCAATTTGGGTCATCAGGAAATATTGGAGCAACTGGCGCTTATATTTGCGACCAAACTATAGCGGCGCGGGGCGCCACAGGAAACGTTGCTTTCGCACGAAACAGCATTACCACTGGTCTGCAATTTACTACCGCAGGAACAAATGATGCCTTTTATATTTTACAGTATTTAACAGGAGCACAAGCCAAAAAAATAATAGGTACAAGGCTATCGGCCAATGTATTTGGTTATAAAAGCAGTGCCGGAAATGCTGTAACCATGCGGGTATATCTATATCGTGGTTCATCTTCTGCAACTATCCCAACGTTAGGAACCACAATAGGAACTCTATCAACAAGTGGAGAGTTTACCTTAACCGCGTCGAACTGGACTGAAATATCAAGAAGTGGTTTGGATACTGCAAAGGCTACACTAAATACCGTCGCTACCAACCCAGCCATCAATGATCGAGATAACGATTATGGGTTTTCTGGATGGGAAATTACTGATTCCACACAAATTGGGAATACTGATAAGTTCGCTATTGTCGTTACCTTCGGTTATGCCGATGCTAGCACGGTTATAACGGTGAACTCGGTATCCGTGGTTCCAGGGGACATACCTTGTCGGCCTGCATTACAAACATCTGGCGAGGTTTTAATTGAATGTCAGTACTACTGGGAAAAGAGTTATGCAGTTGGTACTACTGCTGGCACTGCAACATTCGTTAATGCTAACTATTCCCCCATGTCAAGTAACTATACAAATGCCTCTGCGAACCCGTCGGTACTGGAAATCTTATTCAACACAGAAAAAAGAAGCGCTACTCCAAATCTTGTTGTTTATAACCCTGCCACTGGAACTTCTAATAATGTTGTTGTTAACGCCTTTGCTAGAAGCGGAAGCGGCAATACAAACGCAACAGCCAACGTGGCATTTAGCTCCAATTGGACACTTGTATCTAATGCGAGCAAATGCCTTGGATATCATCCAGCCGCAGCCCTTGCAGATTTAGCAACTCCGGCGACATCAGGAACAATTTCTGCCGCAGCCGCAGGCGTGAGTTATCACTTTGAAATTGATGCACGCCTTGGCGTGGTTTAAAAGGAGCTTTAGAAATGGTTACACCTTATATAGCACAACAACCAGTAGACGACTTCGGATCACGTTTTGCAGATTTAAAATTTAGTGCGTCATTAGCTGCGACTACCGATACCGGATTGACTATCCCCGGTGCTGCTCAACGTTATAAAGCATTGATTAAGATAGAAACAAGCGGGCTCGTATGGGTCGCCATTAATGAAACAGCCGCAGTTCCCGCAGGGGCTACCTTTGCTGCAACGACATCTGAATTAATCACTGATGATAAGTGTATTTGTAGAGAAGTTAAGGCCGGCGATGTACTTCATTTTATTACAGCTGGAACAGGGATTGACGTGAGCGTTGTTCTGTATTCGATAGGAACAAACAATTAATACAAGGAGTCACCAAGATGGCTGACAAAAAATTTGACCAATTTACCGATGGCGGTGAAATGCAGGTCGGTGATATCCCTGTCGGACTTCGCTCGAGTGATTTGACCAAAAACTTTAAATTTGATTTTCCGGGAGCTGGAATAAAAGATTCCTCGGGGAATTATCTGTTTCAGTATGCTACCGCAGGTGCTGCAGCCGTTAACTATCCAAAACTCATTAACTCAGCATCAACACTTCCAGTGCAGCTTACAGCTGAAGGATCAGACTCAAATATTAATATCTCCCTGACTCCTAAAGGCACCGGCATACTGGTTTTTGATGGGTTAAGCTGGCCAAGTGCAGATGGAACAGCAAATCAAGCCATTATAACCAATGGGTTAGGTATTTTGAGTTTTGGAAACGTTCCAATTGTGACAGTTCCGACGACTGATAATGCGATTGCGCGTTTTAATGGCACAGGTGGGGCGCTTCAGAATTCCGGCGTGATCATTTCAGATAGTAATGCGGTCTCAGGGATGACAAGACTTGATGTGGGTGCCATCCGTGTTGAAAGCGACACTATTTCAGGGATTGGAATTAATGCCAGTATTGTTTTATCTCCCGGTGGGCTAGGTGTTGTGTCAGCCAATAGACTTAAATTAGCGACTGATATGGACACAAACGGATTTGCTATAACGACGAGTGTTATAAACGGGGATATCCTTATCACCCCAAATGGCAACGGTGATACCGTATTTACCAATAACCTTGAAGTAGCTACTGCAAATGGGATCCAAGATTCGAATGATAATTTGTATTTGCAGTTTCAAAGTATTGGTGCTGGAGCAAACAATTATTTTATCGTTAAAAATGGTGATAATTCATTTGCACCCATGCTGCAGGTTGCAGGAACTCCAACCAACCTTGATTTATCACTGCAAACTAAAGGCACCGGAAATTATGTATTGCTGGCGACATCGGTACTCTCCTCAAGATTACAATTCAGGGAATTAACAACCAACGGACTCGGTCGGGTCACTGTGTCCGCACCTAACGCGGTTCCTGTGAATTGGGTTTTTACACTACCTGATGCCGCACCATCTACCACATCGCAGTATCTTACTGCTACAACTGGGGGTATTTCTTCTTGGTCAACCATACCAGGAAGCGATATTACTGGTAATGCTTTAACAAAGACAGATGATACAAACGTAACATTAACTTTGGGAGGAAACCCAACAACCGCATTGCTACGCGCGACTTCTTTGACCTTGGGATGGACAGGGCAACTAGGCCTCACTCGTGGTGGAACCAATGCAAGCTTAACAGCAAGCAATGGGGGTTTAATATACAGTACCGCTACTGCAATGTCTGTTTTAGCAGGAACAGCTACAGCAAATAGAGTGCCATTATCTGGAAGTAGTGCGGCTCCGTCTTGGTCAACAGCAACCTATCCGGCAACCACAACCATTAACCAATTATTATACTCCTCTGCTGCGAATACTATTACAGGGTTAGCAACTGGGAATAGCAGTATTTTGGTAACAAGTGCAGGCGGCGTTCCAAGTTTATCAACCACATTACCAGCATTTACAGCCGGGGGACTAATTACAGCTACAGCCGCCGGTATTAATCTCACGTCTGGTGGCGGTAATCTTTCATATTACGCACAAAACCTGACTTTTGTTCCTGCAATAACATTTGTCACACCGGGAGATTTATCAGTTGTTTATACCCAGCAAACAGGAATTTATACTCGGACAGGAAACGTGGTCGATTACTACATAGATTTACGTTTCACCCCAACTTATACGACTGCCACAGGACAGTTTCAAATTACTAATATGCCATTCGCTGCAATGGTGGTCACAGGCGGTATTGGCTTTGGGGGTATTGTGGTTAATAACTCAAACGCTCTAACTTTTACGGCTGGATATACTCAAATAGATTCAAGAGTTAACTCAGGTCTTGCAATTCTTCAAATTCGTCAGATAGGTTCAGGTTTAAACTCTGGAAGTCTTGGGGTGGCAAATATCCCATCAGGCGGAGTGCAAAATATGATTATATATGGTTCTTACTTTGTATAAGGAAATAAAATGCTAATAGAACAAATATCAATTGGTGGATTGGAATACTCATCACAAAATAATCATTCATTCAGTATTCATAAAGATACCGTGGTTATCAATGACAGCGATGGAAGAGAGATTGCCAGGAACAGGACAACCTGCGCCTTTATGCCAGATGAATTAGAAAAATTAAAAATATACACCGGTGTTTCCTCGGGACCATTGATTGATTATATCCAATCAGTATGGACACCCCAGGTCATAGCAGATTTCTTGGATTTTAAAGCACAGGCTATGAATAATTAATCAGGCTTATCAAACTAAAAGGAAATAAAATGATAACAAGAGAGTTTTTAGAGAAAAGATTTGCAGATCTAAAACAAGAAGCAGAGCGCTCGTTGATTCATTACCACCAAGTAACAGGTCACATGCAAGAAGTACAAATGATAATGATGGAAAATCAAAAACAAGAAATTGAACTACAAAATGGGGTAGCTCTAGATTCAAATGAGAGCGAAGGATAATTAATCTACAAGTAAGGGAAAATAATGGCGATATTAGCGTATGACGTAGACCAGACGGGTAATGAAGGTGTTTTGCCACGTGTTATATATCTCAATACAAATGACACTCTTGCAGAAGTAACCGTCACAGGATATTTAAATGGTTTGGTAAGACAAAACATCCCCCTATATGAAACTGATATGGCTTTAGTTGCAACAAGAACTACGCCCAACGCCACCTCAGTTCAAGTTTCATGGTTTGAGGTTTCACGCGCTGGGCAAAATTGGACTTTGGTTGCATCAAGCACCCAATTACCTCTAACTAGCGCTCATATTTTTGTAGGGAATACAGGTGGAGTTGCAACTGATGTTGCTCTGTCTGGGGATGCAACCCTAACTAACGCTGGTGTTTTAACCATCGCTAACGATGCAATAACTACTGCAAAGATTTTAAATGCCAGCGTTACTTTAGCAAAATTAGCAGCCGGCATCACACCAAGTCATATCGTTAAATTTGCCGATCAGGTAACTACGGTAGGCGGGGCGGCGGCGGAAGCATTTACAGTTACCGGTGCTGCTGCAACAGATAGGGCATTTATTCAAGTTGTAAATGATGGCACGGCGAATGTTACGGTATTGCAAGCAGTCGTGACTACGAACACCTTAACTGTAACTTTCTCTGCAAACCCAGGAAACGATACTGTCATCAATTATCAATTATTGCGTGCTGCTGCATAATTGATTATATTGATCGCGAAAATATCCAACCCTTGCAAACTTAAGGCGCTTTTTTTAGCGCCTTTCTAATTTTTATTTCCGTTTAAAAAAACTTGAGAATTGAATCCCAGAAGCAGGAAGATTCCTTAAGTCTGGTTACCATTATAATCAGACTTAAGGGTAAAAATGGTATAATATTCGCGCATAATTTACTCTATTAAATCATTATGAATTTAAGTTGTAAAACAATATTTTTTTCCGAATATGTTTCACGGAAATTTCATAGAAAAAAATTTCGTGAAACATATTTTTTAACCATTAATTAATCAAGCTGAACAAAAATAGTATTAATATTCGCTTTTTTCATCTTTAATAGACTCACGAACAAATTCGCACATTTTTCGCCTAAATTTCGCACTATATGGTAAAATAAGTTCAAGCGATGAGCGCGTATAAAAGGGCAAATATGAAAAGGATTATTCCTTGGTTTTTCATGGCATTTTTAGCACTTGTTTTAACAGGTTTCGCAATTCTGCCAAATCATGCTCATAAAATTTCTTTTTTCGAAGAAACCTGTATCAAGCCCCATGACGGATACAGCTATTTAACATGTTATCCCATTAAAATACTTATAGATAAAAATCAAAGAATCATTCCTGCTAACTTTGATACGGACCTAGCGTCCATTCCTAGATGGTACTGGTCAATAGCATCCCCTAGTTATGCAGCATTTATTGCCCCGGCGATTCTCCATGATTATTTGTATCAATGTCCGAATCGCTTTACACGCAAAACAATTGATGAAATTTTTTATTATGCATTGATCGAAAACGGAGTGGGGGGCATCACCGCTTATGAGATGTATGTGGCAGTTCGCTTGTTCGGGTCTTCTCATTACCATGGATTGTCTTTTTGTATTTATAAAGATGCTTATGATGAGCCCCAGAGCGATGAATATAATATAGAAGGATCCGAGTGCGATTCCAGTCATATAAAACTTGTTATTCACCACCAACAATTACAGGACGTAGTAAATGGATAAACTATTTCCTCAAGAAATGTTCGATTATTCGGTTAAGGCTCTCTTAGCAATAGAGGGGCCTTTTTCAAATGATAAGAGCGATCCAGGAGGGGCAACCAATTACGGAATATCCCTGCGCTTTCTAA
>Ga0193742_1000288_pt1 | contig 36427 bp, 29 predicted proteins | sample L2c1metaG_FD_165511 | JGI IMG/M metagenome (GOLD analysis project Ga0193742, IMG submission 165511) | Soil microbial communities from a riparian zone of the East river system, Colorado, United States - L2c1 | ecosystem: Environmental > Terrestrial > Soil > Riparian zone | place: USA: East River... | reverse complement strand
CCCTTCATCACCTCGAGCAGGTCCTCCCCTACCGTCCGGGTCTTCGCGATCGCGTCGGCCAGAGGAATATCCGAGATCGCCGTTCCCTTCAGCACCACAAGACGGCCGAACTTGCCCGCATGCACCAGGTCGATCGCGGCCACACCATATCGCGTCGCCAGCATCCGGTCATAGGCCGTCGGGGTCCCTCCGCGCTGTGTGTGACCAAGGTTCACGCTGCGAGTCTCGTACTTGGTGCGCTTCTCGATCTCCTCGGCCAGCGCCTGTCCAATGCCGCTCAGCCGCACGTGCCCGAACGAGTCCACCGACGCCCCATGGGTCGCCTGTCCGGTCTCCGGGAACTGCGCTCCCTCAGCGGCCACGACGATTGAGAACTTCTTCCCGTGTTCATGACGATAGGTAATCAGCCGGCATACTTCGTCGATATCGATCGGAACCTCGGGCACGAGGATCACATCCGCCCCTCCGGCGATTCCCGACGTGATCGCGATCCATCCCGCATCGCGGCCCATCACCTCCACCACCAGCACACGGTTATGCGCCTCGGCCGTCGAGTGCAGCCGGTCCACCGCCTCGGTCGCGATCGTCACCGCCGTATCAAAGCCGAAGCAGGCGTCGGTCCCGCTCAGGTCGTTGTCGATCGTCTTCGGAACCCCGACGCACTTCACTCCACGCTCGCTCAACACCAGTGAAATCGACTGGGTATCGTCGCCGCCCAGCGCGATCAGCGCATCCAGCTTTTGCTTCTGGATCGTCTCCAGGCACTTCTCGATCCCGCCGGGAATCTTCTTTACGTTCGTGCGCGAGGAGCGCAGAATCGTTCCGCCCTTTTGCAGAATCCCTGAGGTCGTTTCAAGATTCAGCGGCATGGTCACATCGTCCAGAACTCCGCGCCAGCCTTCCATGAAGCCAATAAACTCGTCTCCATAGTGCAGGACACCTTTTCGCACCACCGCGCGAATCACGGCGTTCAGGCCCGGGCAATCCCCGCCCCCAGTCAACATTCCAACGCGCATCGAATCTCCTTTTCTACGACCGCAGCATGATACCGCAGCGCCTTGCCCTCACCTCACCCTCAAGCCCGTCACTCTGAGGCGCAGCCGAAGAATCTCTGTATTTCGCACGTTGCTCCACAAATCCGAGAGGAACGGCAGCCTTATCGCCACCACTCCGACCGCAGCGCCGTATCGCGAACCACCTCGGTCGGAAGGCCCGGCTCCGGAACCCACAAGGGAGTTCCCTTCTCCGCCGCGATCTCGCAGATTCTTTCGATCGGCTGCCTCCACGCATGCATCGCCAGGTCGAAGAGTCCCCAGTGGATCGGCATCAACAAGCCCTTGCTCCCCAGCGCCTCAAAGGCCTCTACCGCGCCCTCCGGCCCCAGGTGAATGTCCTTCCAAAGCTCGTTATAGGCTCCAATCTCGAGCATCGTCACATCGAACGGACCATAGCCCTTGCCAATCTCCGCGAACCCCGGCCACCAACCGGAGTCTGCCCCGTAATAGACACTGTGCTTCGGCCCCTTCAGGGCGAAGGACGACCACAGCGTCTCGAAGCGATTGAACATGCTTCTGCCCGAGAAATGCCGGGAGGGCAACGCCGTAATCTCAAGCGACGCATCGCCGATGCTCTGGGTCCAGTCGAGCTCCGTCACCCGGCGGCGCTTCACGCCGTAGTCCTCCAGAATCTCGCCCACTCCCAGCGAGGTCACCCACTCCGTATCCTTCATGGCCGGCAGGGCTGCCAGCTTCCGGATCGTCGATTCGCCCAAGTGATCGTAGTGATCGTGCGAGACCACGACCACGTCGAGCCTCGGCATCTCCCTGAGCTTCAGCGGCGCGGCAAAGAATCGCTTCGGCCCCGCCCACCGCAGCGGGGAGGCACGCTCATCCCACACCGGGTCCAGCAGCACGCGCATCCCATCGATCTCGACCAGCGTTGAGGAGTGCCCCATCCAGGTCAGCCGCAGCCCGCTCACAGGAGGCGTGGCATACACGCTCGCATCCGTAAAGAACGGCCCCAAGGGTTTCTTTGGAATTCGCTCTTCCTTGTTGGTGAGGTAGAGAGGAAGCGCCTTGCGCATCGTCTCCCATCCCCCCACCGACGTCGGCAAAGGATTTATGAACCGCCTCTGCTCCAACACTGCCCGGCGCAGCAGCGTCTTAGCTCGTTCCGCCTCAGAAACCTCTACGGACTCCATCGTCTCCCACCTCCGCGATCAGGGCAGATAATAGAACGGATTCGGCAGCTTCACACTCGTCTCGCCCCGAGCCTGTCCGTTCAGATCGCTCCACTGATCGCCCATGTTCAATACGATGCGGTAGCCCGCATCGACGATCTTCTGTCTTTCCTGGCCCTTATACTCCACTGTCGACATCTGCTTCTGCGGCCCCACCCGCAGAGCCAGCCCCTTCCATCCCTTGAACCCCACCTGCTCCAGGCTTCTCGCCGTCGCCTCACGAAGGTCATCCGATCGCCCCGTAATAAAGAACACCTCAAGCCCCGCCGCACGCGCCTTGTTGAACAGCTCCAGAGTCCCTGGAATCGCCATCCCCGCCTGCGGACTCACCACCCACTTATTGAACTCCTCCTGCAGAAAGCCGTAATCCACGCTGCGCATCTCGCAGTAGTCCGACAGCGACGTCTCATCGATATCCAGCACCAGGGCCAGCTTCTCGCCCGCCTTCTTCACCGCGATTGCGCGGTCCAGCACCGCCGCCGCTCTCTTCGTCTGCGCGTCCAGATCGGCCCAGTAGCATCCTTCGGTCCCGACGCACTCCGCGTAGTCGGCCAAACGGTAACGCTGCACCCCGAAGTTTGGAACCGGCTCTGCTGCAATCAGCACCGTCGGGTCAGCCGCGCTGGCCTCTGCCGTCGCCTGAATCTGTTGCGCTGTCGGCCGGGTGGAGGGTGTCACCATCTGCCCTCTTCCCCCCGGAAGAATCGAACAGGTCGGGGGTCCGCCCGTCGGCGCTACCGTTTGGCCCGCAACCGGCATCGTCATCAGTCCAACCACCACCAGCATTCGAACCGTCCCGTTCATCGCTCCCTCTCCTTAAAAAAGATTTAGCGTAAGATTGCCCGGAAGACAGGTCCGATACTAACTCACAGCTCAAGTCCTTCATCTCCTGGCGTTGAGGTCATGCAGTTTTTAAGCCTCTCTTTCATGCGGGATACACGCGACACAAACTAACCAGGTCACGCAGAAAAGACATACCGAAACCCCATCTCTCGGAGTGTGCTCATGCGTATCCCTCTCCTCCTCTTCGTCTTCTTTGCTTCGACTCTCGCTCCCTGCCAAACCCCGCATCCGCCGGCCTCAGGGCCACAACCCGGCGCCGCCCAGTCCCCCGACACCGAGCACAGCGTCACCGATCTTGCCAAGGAGACCCAGAACCCTGTGGGCGACATCGTCTCCGTGCCCTTCCAGTTCAACTTCAACTCCGGTGGCTTCTACAAAGACCAGACTTTCTTCAATCACAACTTTCAGCCTGTGATCCCCATTCACATCACGCCAAAGTGGACGTTCATTACCCGCACCATCGTTCCCATCGTCAGCATCCCCACAAGCCCCACCACCAGCTCCAGCGGAGTCGGCGACATTCAGGAACAGACCTTCTTCACTCCTGCGCGTCCCGGCAAGATCATCTGGGGAGTCGGCCCGGCGTTCTCCTTCCCCACCGCTACCGCCTCGCCCGCTAAGACCGGCACATGGGCCGCTGGAGGCTCCGTCGTTCTGCTCGCGCAGCCCGGCCCCTTCGTCCTCGGCTCGCTCTTCACCCAGTTCTCGCCCCTGCACGACGCCAACGGCGACCCCAAGGTTAACGCCTTTCTCTGGCAGTACTTCGTCAACTCAACTTCGGCAAAGGATGGGCGCTCACCACGGCTCCGAGCATCACCGCCAACTGGACCGCAGCCGACGGCCAGAAATGGACCGTTCCGGTAGGCGGCGGCATCAGTCGCACCCTGGTCTTCAACCGCGAGCCTATGACGTTGGGCTTCCAGTACTACTACAATCCCGTTCGGCCCGATAACGCAAACTCCACCACGCTTCGTTTCGTCGTAGCTCTCATCTATCCGCAGCGTCACTGAACGCGGGCAGGACTATGCCTGCCTTCCCTCCAGACCGTCCGCTATCCTTCGTCGAGGTCGCCTCGTCCTTGTAGAGCTCTGCGATCTCGCGAATCGTCGCCAGGCCCACGACCGCCGGCACCCGAGCAGCTCCGTTCATCGCTCCGTCCTCTTCTAGGGATCTCTTTCAGGGGCACGGCTGCCTTTAGATCGCAGCTCCTCACGCAATCCATCCGCAAAACGCAGTATCCAGCATTCCAGTTGGAAAGAGGAGTTCGCAAAAAGGGAAAATTATTTTCCTTTTAGAGCTACTTTCCTGCACACATTTCGCGAGATCTACAGACCCAAGAATTATTCGATATTCGGTTAACGGCAGATGAATTTGGTCCTTTGCTTGCATGCAGCAGTATTGCTTCACATGAGTTAGTTGTCGGGCCCTTAACAAGGAGAAAAACGTGAACACCTTTTGCTTAGTTGGCGAAGAGCTTATTGAAGATGTGCATTCTGCAGAACTCGCGGCCTGGGAGGGCTCGATACGCCCCGATTCTCTTATCCGTCGCATCTCCCTGCTTTGCGCAGAGAGAGCCTTGCTGATGCATTCCAGGGATTGCGAGAAGTGCAACCCTGTCGTTCACCACCACTTTCTGCAGTAACAGCTGGCTTTCGTCTAGCCCCTCGAGGTCGCCTCGTCCTTGTAGAACTCGGCGATCTCGCGCTCATACTTCTTCTCCACCACGCGCCGCTTCAGCTTCATGCTGGGAGTCAGCTCCTCGGTCTCCACGCTCCACTCCTCCGGAACCACACACACCCGCTTGATGCTCTCGAAGTGCGCGAGCTCCTGATTCACGCGCTCCACAATCTCCTGGTACGCCTTAACGACCTTGCCGTCTTTGACCATCGCAGCGTGATCGTCCGTCTGTACGCCCTGCCCCTTTGCCCAGGCTTTCAGCGCGGCAAGATTCGGAGAGATCAGGACACAGACAAACTTGTGCTTGTCTCCCACCATCGCCGCCTGTCCCACCAGCGTGTTCGCCTTCAACTTGTTCTCGATCGGCTGCGGAGCGATGAACTTTCCGCCGCTGGTCTTCAGCAGCTCCTTCTTGCGGTCGGTGATGGAGAGGAAGCCCTCCGCATCGATATTGCCGATGTCACCGGTCTTGAACCAGCCATCCTCGGTGAAGGCCTCCTGGGTCTCCTTGTCCTTCTTCCAGTAGCCCACAAAGATGGACGGTCCTCTCACCTCCAGCTCGCCATCGGAGGCGATCCGGCACTCGACGTTCGGCAGCGGGTTGCCCACCGTTCCAATCCGGTGTTTCGTTGGATTGTTGAGCGCGATCACCGGCGAGGTTTCGGTCAGACCGTAACCTTCGAGGATCCGTATTCCTGCGTCCGCAAACCATCCCGCCGTGTCCATTCCCAGGGGAGCGCCGCCTGAGATGAACAGACGTACGTGGCCGCCGAAGGCCTCGCGAATCTTTCCGAAGACCAGTTTGCCGGCCAGCTTCCACCCAAGACCGCCCGGCTCCCTTCCCTCCAGCGTCTGGGGCCTGTGCGCCTTGCCCACCCCAAGAGCCCAGGCCAAAATCCGCGACTTCACCGGCGATTGTGCCGATTTACCCTCGACCGCCTGCCGGATCTTCTCGTACACCCTTGGCACCGCCACAAAGATCGTCGGCTGGATGGTCTTCATCGCCCCGGGCAACTGGTCGAACTTCACGCAGTACGCCAGCTTGGTGCCGTGACACAGAAGCGCATAGTCCAGATGCCTCGCCGTAACGTGCGACAGAGGAAGAAACGAGAGGCTGGAGTCCTGATCATTGATCCCCAGCGACCCGGTGGAGTAGTTCAGGTTGCTCGCGAAATTTCCGTGCGTCAGCATCACTCCCTTCGGCTCCCCCGTCGTCCCCGAGGTATAGATGAGGGTCGAAAGATCCTCCGGCTGCGCAGCCTTCACCATCGCGTCGAACCCGGCGTCCCTCTGCTGCTTTGCCGGAGTATCCTTCATCAGGTCTGCAAAGCTCTCCGCGCCCTCGTGCTTGCCGGGATCCATGACGATCACGTGCTCCAGCTGCGGGAGCTCACCCGCCTCAAGAATCTTCTGGTACTGCTCGGCGCTCGAAACCACCGCCACCTTCGCTCCCGAATCCTGCAGCATGTAGCCGACCTGTTGCGGGGTCAGCGTGGGATAGAGCGGAACATCCACCCCTCCGATGGCCAGCACAGCGAAGTCGGTGACCAGCCACTCCCACCGGTTTTCCGACAGCAGCGCCACCCGGTCGCCCTTGCCGACACCCCACGAGCTCAGCACCTCGGCCAGCGCCCGCACCCTCCCATACAACTCGTTCGAGGAGATCGGAGACCAGCTTGCCGGCGCATCCTGCGCCATCAGAACAGCCCGGTCGCCCCGTCCGCTCGCACACACAAAAACATCATTCACCGTCCGCAGATCAAACATGCTCTCCCCTGCCATCCGTTCAAAGATGCTAACCATCAAAATGCATTTTGGTGGTTACCGGTCTTCAGCTCCCGGTCGTCCCAATTCCATTCAGCAGCACATCCATCACCTGCCGCGCCGTTGACTTCGCATCATACGCGCGTTCCGTGAAGACCGCCGAGCTCAGCAGCTCATCGATCGCACCGAACATGCAGTGCGCCACCACACCGTCGGAGACGTCGCGCCGGAAGATTCCCTCCTGCTGACCGCGGCGCACGACCTCGCGGACCACCTGGATGTAGCGGACAAGATGGTGGTGCGAGAACTCGGCGATGAACTTTGCGCTCTGCCTCATCTCGGTCTGCATCAGGATGGCCATGCTGCGATTCGCCCGGACGCTTTCGAGGTGCAGCTCGGCGATGTACTCGAGCTGCTCTCTCGGGCCTTTGAGGGTCCGGAACCTCTCCTCCACCTGCTGGTAGAAACGGGCGAAGGTGGTGTCGATAGCAGTGCGCAGGACGTCGTCCTTGCTCTTGAAGTAGAGGTAGACGGTACCGTCAGCAACTCCTGCCCGTTTGGCGATGGCGCTCACCGGCGAGTTGAAGTACCCACGCTCGGCGATCACCTCGACCGCTGCGTCCAGGATCTTCTGGTACTTCTCGCTCCCCGGACCTGCCTTCTGCGCCTCCGCCACCCTGGACCCTCCCTTTGATTCATCGCCACTCTAAAGAAACGGAAGGACTTTGCCAAGAATGAATTGTGATTCATTGCTCGAGGAAATCGGTTGGGTGCTGACCGGAGCTTTTGCGGACCCAGCGAGCTGAAACCGCGTCCTTTGCGGGGACGCGGCTTCCTATTCTCAGCTCAGGTCCAGGGCCTCGGCTTTAGGCCTGAGGCTTGGGGCTGAGGCGGACAAAGGCCTTGGAACTGGTCTCCCAGTCCGCGAGCATCGCCTTTGCGAGACTGCTGTCGGAGAGCGCGGCATGCTCTTCAATCAGCGATTTCAGACTCTCGCGCGAGAGGTCATCAATGGAATCAAACCCTTGTGGATCAATAAATTCACCATGAAACTTAGAGTTAGACGCGAAGCTTCCGTCCGCATCGTAGATCCATGCCAGACCTCCCGTCATACCGGCACCGAAGTTCATACCGGCGCTGCCGAGGACGACAACGGTTCCTCCCGTCATGTACTCGCAGCCATGATCTCCGACTCCTTCGACAACCGAGGTCGCGCCGGAGTTGCGGACAGCAAACCGCTCGCCTGCGCGGCCCGCGGCGAAGAGCTTGCCCGAGGTCGCACCGTAGAGAGCGACGTTGCCAAGAATCACATGCTGGCCGGAGTCCTTCGCAGCCAGACCGAGAGGACGGATCACGATCTCGCCTCCCGAGAGGCCCTTGCCGACGAAGTCATTCGCCTGGCCGTCGAGGATAAGCTTGATTCCCTCCGTCGTGAAGGCTCCAAAGGACTGTCCCGCGGTTCCATGCAGGTTGAAGGTGACATCGGCGGGGAGTTCGGCCTGTGCGCGGCGCAGGGCCAGCTCGCCTGACAGCCGTGACCCGACGGAGCGGTCGCAGTTGGCGATCTCGGACTCGACACTATAAGGCTTTCCTGCCTCGATTGCCTCGAGCGCCGGAGCGACCCACTTCTCGTCGATCGGGGGCTCGGGCAACGGCTGATCGTTTCTTCCTCCCATCCAACGGCGCGGACCTTCTCCGGGCTGCGCAAGCATGGGAGAGAGATCGAGGTTACCGTCGAAGCGAACCTGCTCGAGCAGGTCGGAGCGTCCGACAGCGGCCTCGAGCGAAGGCAGACCGTAGCGGGCGAGCAGGTGCCGCAGGTCGGCGGCAAGCTCGTCGAAGAAGCGGACGACGTGCTCGGGCTTGCCACGGAACTTCGCCCGCAGCTCCGGCTTCTGGGTCGCGATTCCGGTAGGACAGGTGTTGAGGTGACACTGACGGGCCATGTCGCAGCCGAGGACCACCAGGACGGCGGTTCCGAAGGCGTACTCATCGGCTCCGAGAAGGGCCGCGATCAGGACGTCGCGCGCGGTGGCGAGGCCTCCGTCGGTTCGCAGGCGGACGCGTCCGCGCATACCGTTCTGGATCAGAACCTGCTGGGCCTCGGCGAGGCCGAGCTCCCACGGGTTGCCGGCGTACTTGATGCTCGAGAGCGCGGCGGCTCCGGTTCCACCGGTATTTCCGGCGATGACGACGTAATCGGCGTAGGCCTTGGCGACTCCTGCAGCGACCGTTCCGACCCCGCAGCCGGAGACCAGCTTCACGCCGACGGTGGCCTTGGGATTGACGCGCTTGAGGTCATAGATCAGCTGCGCCAGATCCTCGATCGAGTAGATATCGTGATGCGGCGGCGGCGAGATCAGCGAGACGCCGGGCTGCGCGTGACGCAGACGGGCGATGAGGCCGCTGACCTTGTGGCCGGGAAGCTGTCCGCCCTCGCCGGGCTTGGCTCCCTGGGCCACCTTGATCTCGATCTCCTCGGCATGCGCGAGGTATTCGGCAGTGACGCCGAAGCGTCCGGAGGCGATCTGCTTGATCTTGTTATTAAGCGAGACGTGAATTGCGGGAGCGGCGACGATGGGTTCGGCCACGGCAATTCCCCCCTCGGCATGCATCGCCGCGGAGGCTCCGCCCGAACCGGGCAGCGTCTCGGAGTCAACGGGGTGCTTGCGGTAGACCGCGGAGTCTTCGCCGCCTTCGCCGGTGTTCGACCGGGCTCCGAGCATGTTCATCGCTGCGGTGATGGTCTGGTGGGCCTCGGGGCTGAGCGAGCCGAGCGACATGGCGCTGGCGATGAAACGCTTCGTCAGGCTTGCGGGCTTCTCAACCTCATCGAGAGAGAGTTCAGATCCGGAGGGACGGATCTCGAGGAGATCGCGCAGGACCGCGGGATCGCGGGCAATGACATCTTTCGTGAAGATGGCGAAGGCTGCAGTGCGATCGGTGGGCTGAGGCACGTTGCGCGCACTTCCAACGACCGACTGCAGAGCCTTGACCGTCGGGGGCTGCCAGGCATGAGGCTCGGCGACATCGGCCTTGCGGAAGCGGACCCAGCCATAGTCGGGCAGATCGGCAACGGGAGCACCTTCGACAGCAGGCTGCCAGGTCTGGCGAAGCTGACGCTCGATCTCTGCAAAGCCGATACCGGAGAGAGGCGCGGGCGTGTCGGGGAAGCAGCGTTCGACCACGCTCGAATGCAGGCCGAGGATATCGAAGAGGCGGGCGCCGCGATAGCTGTTCACGACCGAGATTCCCATCTTCGACATGACCTTGGCGAGGCCGGTGTCGAGAGCCTTGAGCATCTTCTTTTCGGCGGCGTCGGGATCGGAGCCGGCGGGGGCAAGGGCGCGTCCGGTCTCGAGAGCGAGCCAGGGGCAGACCGCTCCTGCTCCGTAGCCGATCAGGACAGCAGCGTGATGGATGTCGCGGCAGTCGCCAGCTTCAACGGCAAGGCCGGTGAGAGTGCGCAGACCGGCTGCGACGAGAGCCTGATGGATTGCGCCGGTAGCCATCGCCATGGGGACGGGAAGCCTGTCGGGGCTGGCGGAGCGGTCGGTCAAGAGAAGGATGCGGGCGCCGTTGCGGACCAGATCGATCGCTTGGTTGCTGAGCTCATCGAGCCCCTGGGCCAGCGTGAGGCTGGGCGAGAAGACGCACGGAAGCTCCAGGAGACGAAGCTCCTGCACATGCGGATACTCTCCCTCACGGAGCGCCTGGACCTGCCCGAGCGAGAGGAAGGGCGAGTCCAGCGAGATGCCGGGCAAGGGAGCGTTCTTGTCGAGGAAGTGCGCCCAGGGGCCGAGACGGGTGTGCAGCGAGACCACGCAGGCCTCACGCAGAGGGTCGATGGCCGGGTTGGTGACCTGCGCGAAACGCTGGCGGAAGTAGGCGTAGACCGGGCGCGGGGTTCGAGCCAGGAAGGCGAGCGGAGTATCGTCGCCCATCGACCAGACCGCATCCTTGCCCTCCGCCGCCATCGGCTGGAGAATCATCCGGACATCTTCGCGGGTATAGCCGAAGCCCTTCTGCAGGCCGGCGAGCGTGGCCGTCTCGATCGAGGAGACGGCGACCGGAACGATGAGAGTGTTTTCGACGAGCTGCGCATAGATCGGGTCGGAGTCGAAGAGATCAAGCAGCTCCTCGTTCTCGTAGACCTTGTGCTTTTCAAGATCGACCACCAGCATCTGGCCGGGGCCGAGGCGTCCGCTGTGGGTGACTTCGTTGGGATCGAGATCGACCAGGCCGATCTCAGAGCCGGCGACGACGAGACCGGAGCGGGTGATGGCGAAGCGACAGGGACGGAGGCCGTTGCGGTCGAGGACAGCGCCGACGAGCCGTCCATCGGAGAACGCAATGGCGGCGGGACCGTCCCAGGGCTCGGAGCAGTCGGAGTGGTACCTGAGGAACGACGAGACGTGGCCGGTCATATCGGCCGGAGGCAGCAACATGCGCATGGCCTCGGCGAGAGTTCGTCCATTATGCGAGATCAGCTCGACGGTCTCGTCGAGGCTGGTGGAGTCGGTTCCCCCCTCGGTGAGGACGGGCTTGCACTCGACCGGAAGCGTTGAGTCGCGGGCGACCATGCGGGCGCGGTTGCCCCAGACGGTGTTGATCTCGCCGTTGTGTCCGAGAGTGCGGCCGGGCTGGGCGCGGTGCCAGGTGGGAAGGGTGTTGGTGGCGTAGCGCTGATGGAAGATCGCGAAAGAGGTGACGAACTGGTGCGAGGCAAGATCGGGATAGAAGTAGGCGAGGTCCTGGCCGGTACACATCGCCTTGTAGACGATGGTCTGGGTGGACATGGAACAGATGTAGCCGGTGACCTCGCCGCGCTCATGGGAGCGCTCGAACTGCTTGCGGGCGAGGTAAAGACGGCGCTCCATCGTGCCCGCTTCGGCGTTGTCGGCGTCGATGAGCAGGACCTGGCGGATCCTGGGCATGGTGGCAAGGGCCATCTCGCCGAGGTACTCGGTCCGGAGGGGAACGTCGCGCCAACAAAGCACCTTAAAGTCATGCGAGACGAGGGCCCGCTCGATCAGGGCCTCCGCACGGGTCTCATCGTTGGGGATGAAGACCATGCCCACGCCAAGGGGCTTGTCTTCGGGGATGGAGAGGTCTTCGGCCCGAAGGAGGAAGTCGCGCGGGACGGCTGCGAGCACGCCAACACCGTCCGAGCTCTTGCCATCGGCGGCGGTGGCTCCGCGGTGCGCCAGGCGGCCGAGAGCGGTGAGCGCCTGCGCAAGAATCTGGTTCGAGGGCACCGCATCGACCGAGGCGACAAAGCCGACTCCGCAGGAGTCATGGTCGAAGCGGGTATCGATTAACGAAGGAATCGGGGACCGTTCCTGAGACGGTTTGGAGCTCACGCAGCCAGATGAGGGTGCGGGCGCAGAGGTGGGGACGAGTGCGCGTAACCTTTCCATGATTCAATATACGTCCGATGAAGGGCGAGTTCACCGGATAACCTTTCCGTCAAGGTATGGGCGGCGTTCCACATAGAACGCCATTGCATAAATATACACTATCGCTGTATATTTATGCATAGCCCGGAAGTCTTCATTCTGGCCGTGGCAGAAACGGCGCTGAAACACAGATGAAACAACAACGTCATACCGTAATCCGAGAGTTGCTGGGAAAAGCTCCGATTGCCAGCCAGGATGAGTTACGGCGAAAACTTGCAGGGCGTGGTTTCCATGTTACACAAGCAACGCTCTCTCGGGACATTCACGAGTTGAGATTGTCGAAAGGACCGGATGGCTACTCGCTTTCAAATGGAGGAGATACTGAAGAGGACTCCCTTCCCGGGATTCGCGAGGTGCTGCAAGGGTTCGGCCTGGAGGTTCGCCAGGCGGGAAATCTGCTGGTGGTGATGACGACGACGGGAGGAGCGCAGCCGATAGCGGCCGGGATGGACTACGAGGACTGGCCCCAGGTTGTAGGCACGATCGCCGGAGACGATACGGTATTGATCATCTGCCCGGATATGGAACAGGCAACGCAATTGAAGACGCGGATCGAAGGATACATTGGCTGACGTGGAGACGATCGAGAAGATGCGAGAGGCAGGGACGCGAAAGACGCGCGCTCCCCGGGTTGCAGTAGCGGGCGTGAGTGGATATGCGGGCGGAGAGCTGGCCCGACTTCTGCTGCGTCATCCCGGCATGGAAGGAACCGCTCCCCTGTTCCTGGGAAGGACCAGCGAGGGGGGAGCCGACGCAACGACAACAATCGAGGCGATTCATCCGCAGCTATCGATGATCGGCGCGAAGGCTTCGCATGCGGTCGAGCCCTTTGACTGGAACCGCATCCGCGATGCCGGAATCGAGATTTTGTTTCTTGCGCTTCCGCACGAGCAGTCCCGTGAGTGGGCTCCGGAGGCAATTGAGCGCGGCCTTCGCGTGATCGACCTGAGCGGCGCATGGAGATTGCAGGAAGAGAGCAATCGCGCCGTATACAAGCTGCACGACGCCAATCCGTCGCTCGCCGCCGGGCTTCAGGCGCAGGCCGTCTATGGCTGCCCCGAGCTCTATCGCGAGGAGATTCGTACAGCACGTCTGGTGGCCAATCCCGGCTGCTACTCGACGTCGATCATTCTTGCGCTGACTCCGTTGGTAAGAGCGGGGGTTGTGAACCTCGATTGCGGAATTATCTGTGACTCGAAGTCGGGCGTGAGCGGAGCGGGCAAGGCTCCCACCTCGAAGACTCACTTCATGTATGCGGCCGATAACCTTTCGACCTACGCGGTCTTCGGGCATCGCCATATGGGCGAGATGCTGGAACAGCTCTGCCTGAGCGAAGACCAGATCCAGTTCACGCCGCATCTGTTACCGATTCCGCGAGGGATCCTGTCGACGATCTACCTGCGATTGAAGGAGCCAGGGAAGGCGTCTGAGATCGGCGAACTCTTCGGGAGCTTTTATCAAAGAAGCCCGATGGTTCGTGTGCATGCGACGCCGCATCTCCCGCAGATCCAGCATGTCGTGCGCACCAACTTCTGCGACCTCGGTTTTGCTCTCGCGGAGGATGGCAAGCGGCTGGTGCTGGTCTCGTGCCTGGATAATTTATTGAAGGGAGCCGCGGGCCAGGCGGTGCAGAACATGAACGTGATGTGCGGATGGAAGGAAGAGGAGGGCCTGCTGTGAGATTTGTCGTCAAACTGGGCGGAGCGGGTCTTGAGAATCCTCCTCTGCTGCACGCCTGCGGCAGGGCGATCGCGGATATGGTCGCCGACGGCAACCAGGTGGCCGTGGTGCATGGCGGCGGCGTTCAACTGACGCGCACGCTGGCGCAGATGGGCAAGAAGAGCGAGTTCATCTCGGGCCTGCGCGTAACCGATGCGGAGACGCGAGATGCGGCTTTAATGGTTCTGGCGGGCCGTGTGAACAAGTCGCTGGTGGCGTCGCTGGGAACCCACGGACAGGCCGCGGTCGGACTTTCGGGAGGCGACGGGCATGTCTTTCGCGCGCGGAAGAAGAAGACGAATCCCGATCTCGGCTTCGTCGGCGAGATTGCGTCGACCGATCCGCGCTGGCTGGAGGCGATCTGGACTATGGGAGCAGTTCCTGTAATCTCGTCGATCGCACTGGGTTTCGACGGGGAGTACTACAATATTAATGCGGACGAGATGGCAGCAGCTTGCGCGATTTCGACCAAGGCTGACACACTGGTCTTCCTGACCGACGTGCCCGGCGTCAAAGGAGCGGACGGCAGCGTGCTGCGCTGGCTGACGCTGGCGCAGATTCCCGCGCTTGAGAAGCAACAGGTGATCTCCGGCGGAATGCTGCCCAAACTGAACGCCTGCCGCGAGGCTCTGCTGCACGGGGTCAAGCGGGTTCGCATCCTACCTGCGGAGGCCGCAGCGCTTCTGCCGGATCTCTGCTCAACCCGAGTCAACGACGGAACGGAGGTCATGGTCGCATGAACCTGGCATCGATTCAGGCTGCGGAGAAGAAGCTGCTGCTCAACACCTATGAGCGGAACCCTTATCTCTTTGTCAGCGGCAAAGGCGTCTTTCTTGAAGACGAAAATGGAACTCAATTTCTCGACCTGCTGAGCGGGATCGGCGTCTCCGCGCTTGGCTATGGACATCCGGCCATCCATCAGGCGATTGCGGACCAGAGTTCGCGGCTGCTGCACACCTCGAACCTCTTCTTTCACGAGGGCACGGCGAACCTCGCATTGCGCCTGACGGAAATCAGCGGCATGGGCCGCGTCTTCTTCTGCAACAGTGGGACCGAAGCGTGGGAGGCGGCGCTGAAGCTGGCACGCGCCCATGCGACGAAGGAACGCGAGAACGGCAGGAAGATCGGCACCAGGTTTCTTGCTCTCGAGCACAGCTTCCACGGCCGCACCATGGGTTCGGTGGCGACGACGCACAAGGACAAGTACCGTCTGCCTTTCGCGCCCGTGATGGGGGATGTGGAGTTCGTGCGCTTCAATGACGTTGCCGATCTTCGTGCGAGGTTTTCCGACGACGTCTGCGGCATCTGCATCGAGCCGGTGCAGGGCGAGGGTGGTATTCATCCGATCTCGCAGGAGTTCTTCGCGACAGCGCGTGAGCTTTGCGATTCGACCGGTGCGCTGCTGCTGGCCGATGAGATCCAGAGCGGCCTGGGACGCACGGGAAAGTGGTTTGCCTATCAGCACTATGGAATTCAGCCGGATGTGACGACGCTGGCCAAGCCAATCGCCAACGGCATCCCCATGGGCGCGATGTTGTGCACGGAACGGGCGGCGTCGGCGATTACTCCTGGCATGCACGGGACTACCTTCGGGGGCAGTCCACTGGCCTGCGCTGTAGCCATTGCCGTGATCGATACGATGCAGCGCGAGAAGATGCTGGCGCACATTGAAGAGGTCGGAGGGTTCTTCAAGTCGGAGCTCGTAGCTCTGAAGCAGAGCTACGACTGCATCACGGAGGTGCGGGGCATGGGCCTGATGCTCGGCATGGAGCTGAACTCGGCAGAGCTTGCGAAACAGGTAGCCGCGCAGATGATGGAGCGGCACATTATCCTCAACCGGACGAGCGAAACGGTGCTTCGCTTTCTCCCTCCTTACATTCTCGAAGAGAAGCACGTCACGATGACAATCGACGCGCTCGACGAGACACTGAAAGCGAACACGGAACTTGCCGGAGCGACACCGGCTGGAGATCAGGTACATGGGTAGCAAAACTGTAACGATGAACACGAAGCCAGAGATGCCATCGGAAGAGATTACTCCGCGCAAGGCGACCGCCACGCTCGGCATCCAGTCCGATACCGCTTTTAACGAGGCCGCCAAGCGTCTGTGCGGACGCGACCTGTGCTCGATCAGCGACCTTACCGTCGAAGAGATGGCTGCCATCATGGAGCTGGCTCATGCGGTGAAGAACCATCCGGAGGATTTTCGCCATGCGCTCGATGCCAAGCAGATGGTGATGTTCTTCGAGAAAGCCTCGTTGCGCACGCGGGTTACCTTCGAGGCGGCGATCAACACGCTTGGTGGAAACGCAATCTTCGTCGATCAGACGCAGTCTCCGCTGGGTGAGCGCGAATCGCTGTCCGACATGGCGCGCAACCTGGAGCGCTGGATGAACATCATCGTCCTGCGCACCTACTCTCACGAGACGATTACAGAGATGGCGGCGTGTTCGAAGGTTCCGGTGATCAATGCGCTGTCGGACCTCGAGCATCCCTGCCAGGCGATCGCTGATTTTCTCACTCTTGAAGAGCGTTTCGGCTCTGCCGAGGGTCTGCGGTTTGCGTATGTCGGCGACGGCAATAATGTTTGCCACTCGCTGATGCTGGCCGGCGCGCAGCTTGGAGCGCATGTGAGCATTGCTACGCCGAAGGGCTTCGCGCCGAAGCTGGAGATCATTCACAAGGCGATCGAGATTGCGGAATTGACCGGCGGAAGCATCACGCTGCTGCATGATCCGATTAAGGCGGTCACGGGAGCGGACGCGGTCTACACCGATGTCTGCACCAGCATGGGCTTCGAGCACGAGGCGACCAAGCGGGCTCCGATCTTCAAGCCTTATCAGGTGAATGAAGCTCTGATGGCGATCGCGCAACCGGATGCGGTCTTCATGCATTGCCTTCCCGCACATCGCAACGCCGAGGTGACGGACGCTGTGCTGGACGGTCCGCAGTCGATCGTCTTCGACCAGGCCGAGAACCGGATGCACGCGCAAAAGGCGCTTCTGCTGATGCTGCTGGGCGGAGCCAAACGGATCTCGAGCAGCCGCGGACGTGGGACGCAGGCTCGCAAGCGACCCTCGCTGGTCTAGTGTCGCGGTGGCTAATCAACGTTTAACTCGGTAGCAGAAAAGAAGGAGCTGGCAAAGTGAGCAAGATGTGGTCAGGGCGATTCCGGGAACCACTCGATTCCGCGTTTGAGTCCTGGCAGCGTTCGTTTCCCTTTGATGTGCGGCTGCTTCCTCAGGAGGTGGCCGCCTCGAAGGCGCATGCGCGCACGATCGCCGCGGCGGGCATCCTCACGGATGCGGAGCTTGCGAAGATGCTCGATGGACTCGATGGCGTGATTCCCCTCGCGAAGAACGATGCGGTGGACGCTGCGCTCGAGGTTCATCTCGGTGCGATAGTTGCGCTCAATCCGCAGGCCGAGGATATCCACCATTTCGTGGAGCTGCAGTTGACGAAGATCCTGGGCGATCTGGCGCTGAAGCTGCACACGGGGCGCAGCCGCAACGAACAGATCGCAACCGACATGCGGCTGTTTGTGCGCGACGCGATCGACGAGACGCTCGATGGCCTGCTGGCATGGCGCGACGCGCTGGTGGAGCAGGCGCGATCCGCAGGTGATGCGGTGATGCCTTCGTATACGCACCTGCAGCGCGCGGAGCCTGTGCTGGTGGCGCACTGGCTGCTGGCTTACGTGGCCATGCTCGAGCGCGACTTCAGCCGGCTGATGGATTGTCGTGATCGCCTCAATCTTTGTCCTCTGGGCTCGGGGCCGATTGCAGGCGCGACGCTGGCGCTTGACCGCAATATCGCCGCCGAGGTTTTAGGCTTCGACGGCCCTACTCCGAACAGCATGGACGCAACGAGCGACCGCGACTTCGCGCTCGAGTTCACGCAGGCGTTGGCTACGCTGGGCCTGCACATCTCGCGATTCGCCGAGGAGCTGACCCTGCACTCGACCGCCGAGTTCGGCTTCCTGGATCTGCCGGAGCGCTTTTCCACCGGTTCAAGCGCGATGCCGCAGAAGAAGAACCCCGATCTGACGGAGCTGATTCGCGGCAAAGCGGGACGCCTGCAGGGAGCGGCGCTGACGCTGGCGACGATCATCAAGGGGCTTCCACTCGCCTACAACAAAGACCTGCAGGAGGGCCAGGAGCCGGTCTTCGACGCAGCCGATACGATCCGGGGAATCCTTACGGTGCTTCCCGGCTTCACCCGTGCGCTACACTTCCGCTCCGAGGTGATGAAGACGGCGGCGGAGAAGGGTTACCTGAACGCGATGGCCGCGGCCACCTATCTCACGTACAAGGGAGTTCCCTTCCGCAAGGCGCATGAAAAGGTGGGACAGGCGGTGCGGCTGGGGCTTGAGACAGGGCGCGAGCTGAATGAGCTGACCCTGGAGGAGCTGCGCGGCTTCGGCGAGGAGTTTGGCGAGGACTTCTTCGAAGCGGTCACACTTGAGGCAACGCTCGACTGCCACGACGTCATCGGCGGAACGGCGCGGCGTCGGGTGAGGGATGCCGTCGAAGATGCCTCCCGCAGAATTGCGTCCCACAGGGACTCGCTTGCATCAAAAAAGTCTGCGAAACTTGGCTTGGAGCGTGCTTCCGTTGTCTAACTCATCTTTGCTGCCTGTAAGCGAATCGACCTCTTCCTCGCGTCCGCGTGTGGGCGGGGCCGTGGTGCGTAAGGCGAAGCTTCCAGATGCGGTCAACGTCTTCGAGCTGGTCAACTCCCTCTCGGGGGACGGCACGCTGCTGCGCCGGAGCTACGCTGAGATCTGCGAGAACGTTCGCGACTTCGCGGTGGCCGAGAGCGAAGGCGGCATCTTTCTTGGCAGTGGTGCGCTGCATCTTTATGGACCGCACCTGGCCGAGGTACGCTCGATTGTCGTTAAACCGGAAGCCAAGGGACAGGGAGCAGGAGGCAAGCTGCTTCGCGCGCTTCTCAATGAGGCGGAGGAGCAGAGCGTGACCAGCGTTTGTCTGTTCACGCGCATTCCGGACTTCTTCTTTCACTTCGGCTTTCGCGTCGTGGACCGGACGGTGCTGCCGGACAAGATCTACAAGGACTGCCAGACCTGCCCTCGCCTCTATGCGTGCGACGAAGTTGCGATGGTGCGGGGACCGATCCCGAAGATCGCCGTCCTTGGACCGAGCCGGTTCCCCCAGCCGGAGCTGGTAAAGCTGCAGGCGGGAACGCTGACGAGTACTGGAAACCCTTCGCGCTGAACCGCACCCGATCTATGCCTGGCTTCGACCATCCCTGATAAGCGAACACCGAGTGCGTATGAGGCTCTTCTCACCAGGCGTGGTGAAAGCCATCCTTTTCGGTGAGGTGGACCTCGGTGCGGAAGAGATCGCTGAGCGAGCGCTCGGTGAGGAGCTCGGTGCGCGAGCCGTCGGCGACGATGCGGCCGTCCTTCATCATCAGGATGCGATCGATCTCGGGAATGATGTCGGAGACGTGATGGGTAATGAGGAGGATTCCGGTTCCCTGCTGCGCGAGACGGCGCAGCAGGTGGCGGAGCTCCTGCTGGGCGGCGATATCGAGCGCATTGGACGGCTCATCGAGAAGGAGCATCTGCGAGGAAGCGACCAGTGCGCGGCCGATCATGATACGGCGCTGCTGTCCGGCAGACATGTGGCCGACCAGCTTGTCGCGAAAGGGCTCGGCGTCGATCAGAGCGATGATCTCGTCAGCGCGGGCACGCATCTCGTCGGTCACGGTGAGATTAGGCCAGAGGGTCGAGCTTGAGAAGAAGCCGGTAAGCACGGCGTCCCGGCCGGTGGTGCTCAGGGTCTGTTTGCCGGGCAGTTCCGCGGAGACGACGCCAAGACGTTTCTTCAGCTCGGTGAGATCCCAGCGGCTGCGACCGAAGATGCTGACGTGGGTCTCCGGTTGAACGATGGGATAGCATTCGCAGGTGATGGTCTTGATGAGGGTCGATTTGCCGCAGCCGTTGGGGCCGAGGATGGCGATGTGCTCGCCTGCGTTGACGGAGAGATGGATGTCGTGGAGGACGATGTTTTCGCCGCGAGCTACGTTGACGTTCGAGAGTTGCAGGAAGGGCTCAGGAGATTGCAGGGCCATCGTTTAACGATAGCGTGATCGCGTGACTTCATTGAGCATCATGCATCGAATGAATAGCATCATCAGGAACCAGGGGAGGAAAGATGGAACTCAACATTTCGAACAGCGATGAGAAGATCGCCTACGCTCTTCTGCGCGCCGTGGCGGGAACGAACCTGTTGATGCATGGCTTCGGCCGTCTGCTCGCGGGGCCGCAAAACTTCGCCGCGCACCTGACGGAACAGTTCGCTCGTTCGCCTCTGCCGGAGGCGATGGTGCGCGGGTTCGGTACGGCGCTGCCTCCTATCGAAGGAGTGATTGGTCTCTTGCTGCTGATCGGGTGGAAGACGCGCTGGGCGCTGGTTGCGGCGTTGCTGTCGATGCTGGTCCTGACGTTCGGTTCGTCGGTGGTGCAGGACTGGGCCGCCGCAGGAACGCAGCTGATGTATGCGCTGGTATTCTCGGTGCTGCTTTTCCTGCGGCGCCATAACTCCTGGTCCGTGGATGGATGCTGGAACAAAGAGCAGGTTCGCGCCTGAAACGTTAGTGGCGCTTCGAGACGAATACAGGGATTCTTCCCCTTCGCTTCGCTTGAGGGTCAGAATGACGTGAGTTGAGGTGTCCTGCTCTACAGGCCTTTCAGGACGGAGCCGATGACTCCGCCGATCACGCCGGACTCAGTGTTCTGTTCGACGCGTTCGACCTTCATATACTCCTGAAGCTGATGGGCGAGGCGCTGGATGGGAAGCGTCTGGAGCCAGACACGGCCGGGGCCGGTGAGCGCTGCGAGGAAGATGCCGTCGCCTCCGAAGATCAGGTTGCGAATTCCGGGAACACGTTGAATCTGGAAGGACACGTTGGAGTGAAAGGCGCCGACGTGACCGGGATGGACCCGCAGCGTCTCGCCGGGCGCAAGGTCTCTCACGATGACCTCGCCGGAGAGTTCGAGCCAGGCCATTCCCTGCCCGGAGATCTTCTGGAGGAGGAAGCCGTCGCCTCCGAAGATGCCTGCGCCGAGCGACTGCTGGAAGCCGACGCCGAGGGCGATGCCTGCGGTGGCACAGAGGAAGCCGTGACGGTGAACCATATACTCGTGCCCTTGAGCGACCTCGACCGGCACGATGTGGCCAGGGACGCGGGTGGCGAAGGCGACAGTGCCGGGAGCGCCATAGGCGCGGTACTCGGTCATGAAGAGAGTTCCGCCGCCAGCGACGCGCTTGAGCACGCCCAGGAAGCCGCCGCCACCGCCGTGCTGGGTGTGCGTGGTCATCTGGATGGACTGGCTCATCCAGGAGAGTTCGCCTGCCTCGGAGATGACGGCGTCATTGTGGTCGAGGGCAAACTCGAGGACGGGCATGGTGGTGCCGATGATGCGATGTTGCATGATCTCTCCTGAACCTTCTGCAAGAGATTATTGCTTAAGCGCGGTCGAGACGATGGTGGCTTTGTGCTGTTTCCCGTCATCATCGAGGATGAACATCGATCCCTTTTCGACGGCGAACTTCATTGGCTTGCCGAGAATGACATTGGCCGGCTTGGACCAGGGAAAGAGCAGGTGCTCGCTCGCGGTATAGATGGTGTCGCCGGTCTGGATGGTGTAGACCTGATAGTTCTCGTAGTTGTCGGACTTTGTGGTGGTCGAATTGTTTGAATAGTCGGCGCCGTTGTTGCGGTCCCTGGCAGAAGAATCGTTGTGCGAGGTGACGGTGCTTCCTTCGCGAATCTTCTGACGTTCGGTGGCGGTGAGAATACTGGTCTGCCAGTTGCGATCGGCAGCAACCAGGGACAGAGTGCTTACAAGGCAGATAGAGAGTGCTATGAGTTTCATTCTCATGGTGACCTCGCTTAGGTGCGGACGGATGTTCCCTGTCCAATATTAGAGATGATGGCGAGAAGAGGACCCGCCGAGATTGTACGCGGTCGTTTTCGGCATGACCAGCATGATCTAAGGTCTGCGTCTGGATGAACTTGCCATGGGTGCGCGAGAAAGCGTCTCAAGGAACAGCAGGTATCTATGGAGCTGGCAGAACGCAGAGTTCGATTCGGCAGGCAGATGGCGAGGAGCGCCGGCGTCTCGGAAGACGGCGAGATCGCCAGGGTGTTCGGATCGGTACTTCGTGAGACGTTTGTGGGTTCTCCACCGTGGAGAATCTTTGCCGGTGACGGTGAGGGCCAGCCGATCAGCGATCCAGCGCTGCTCTACCAGGATGTGCTGGTTCAACTGAAGAGTGAGTCGGCGATCAACAACGGACAACCAAGTCTTCACGCGCTGTGTCTTGCAGCTCTGCGGATAACGCCGGGGGAGACGGCCGTCCATGTCGGCGCGGGGACGGGATACTACACCGCGATGCTGGGATTGCTGGTGGGAGATCGCGGCCGCGCGGAGGCTTATGAGATTGAAGGCGACCTTGCAGCGAGGGCCATGGAGAATCTGCGCGAGATGCCCTGGATGCATGTGCATGCGGGATCGGGAACCGCAGAACCTCTGCCAGCTTGCGACGTGCTTTATGTCAGTGCTGGAGCTACGGATCCGCTGAAGATGTGGCTGGACGCGCTGCGCATGGGTGGGAGATTGCTGTTTCCGTTGACCCCTGACGAGGGATATGGAGCGATGTTGCTGGTGACGCGAATGGAAGAGCGCTATGCGGCGAGATTTCTATGCGGAGCAAAGTTTGTTGGGTGTGAGGGAGCACGAGATCGTGCGATGGCAGGGAGGTTGACGAGGTGCTTCGGCAACGGCCGAGCCGCAGAGGTGAAATCGTTGCGAAGAGATAGCTCACCGGACGAGAGCGCATGGTGTAGCGGGGAGGGATGGTGGCTTTCCACGCGGTAACGACGATCGGACGGAGGGAGACTGGACTCCGCGATCCGATTTAGATAAGGTTTCGGTGAACACAAAAGCGAGGAGCATTAAATGATTTCACGAAGAAGGTTTCTGGGGCAGGCTTCGGCTGCCGCTCTTTATACAGCCGGCCATGGCGCACTCTCGTATGCGACGCCGCTGGGCTTGCCATTGGGGATTCAGCTCTATTCCGTGCGACAGGAGCTCGCAAAAGACTATGAAGGAACGCTGCTGGCGGTCGCCAGCGCCGGATATACCGAGGTGGAAGCCGCAGGTTTCTTCAATCGCAGTGCCGCCGATGTGAAGCAGGCGATGGAAAAAGCCAAGCTGCGCTGCGTGAGCTCGCATCATCCGATGGGAGATCTTCGCCAGAACTTTGACGAGATCCTCGCATTCAACAAGGAGCTCGGGGTTCAGTACCTCATCTGTTCGAGCGCGGCCTTCAAAGATCCATCAGCCTCGCACGCCGGAAAGAATCTCGCTATCGAAGACTGGAGCTGGAACGCAGAGCAGTTCAATCAGATGGGAGAGAAGGCAGCTAAGGCGGGCATCAAGTTTGGCTACCACAACCATATCCATGAGTTCACGCCGACCGACGGCAAGGTTCCGTACATGGAGCTGTTGCGGATCACCGATCCCGCAAAGGTCACCTTCGAACTGGACTGTGGCTGGGCGATCGTAGCCGGGATTAAGCCGGAGGAGCTGATGCGCGATCATCCTCACCGCTTCTCCCTGTTTCACGTCAAGGACTTCAAGATTGTTCCGGGCGCCACAGGCGAGCCAAAGGTGACGGAGCTGGGCCTGGGAAGTATCGACTATCGTCCCATCTTCAAGCAGGCCGCGAAGAACCAGAAGATCCAGCACATGTTCGTCGAGCAGGAGGCATTCGACATGCCCTGGCAGGAGTCGCTGAAGACGGATGCCGACTACATGAAGAAGCTGAAGGTTTAGCGCGGGTCTCTTCGGTGAGAAGCAGTTCTGCCTCTCACCGAAGAGCATCGCCACGTCCGTCATTCTGAGCACAGCGAAGAATCCCTGTATTCCGCTCGCATGGCCGCAGAGCGACGGGCATGACTAAGCTACGTCGCGCCAGTCGAGGATGACCTTGCCGGAGTTGCCGGATCGCATGGCGTCGAAGCCCTGCTCGTAGTCGCGCCAGTTAAGGCGATGAGTGATGACGCCCGAGATATCGAGTCCGCTCTGCAGCATGACGGTCATCTTGTACCAGGTCTCGTACATCTCGCGCCCATAGATGCCGCGAAGGGTGAGCTGGTTGAAGACGACCTGGTTCCAATCGATAGAGATGTCTTCAGACGGGATGCCAAGCATGGCGATCTTCGCACCATGGCTCATATTGGTGAGCATCTCGCGGAAGGCGCCAGGATTGCCGGACATCTCGAGGCCGACGTCGAAGCCTTCCTGCATGTGAAACTGCTGCTGAATCTCCTTGAGCGGGGTGGCGCGGGGATCGACGGCGACAGTGACACCGACTTTTGTGGCGAGATCACGGCGGTACTGGTTAGGGTCGGAGATGACGACGAAGCGGGCTCCGGCATGACGGGCGACGGCAGCGGCCATGATGCCGATGGGACCGGCGCCGGTGACCAGAACGTCCTCGCCGAGAACCGGAAAGGCAAGCGCGGTGTGGACGGCATTGCCGAGAGGGTCGAAGATGGCAGCGATCTCGTGCTTGATGCCGGGGGCGTGCTGCCAGATGTTGGACATGGGCAGGACGATGTACTCGGCGAAGGCTCCATCGCGGTTGACGCCTACGCCGAGGGTATGGGCGCAGAGATGACGGCGGCCGGCGAGGCAGTTGCGGCAGCGGCCGCAGACGACGTGACCTTCGCCCGAGACGAGCTGCCCGATGGAGAGATCGGTGACGTTGGAGCCGAACTCGACGACCTCCCCAACGAACTCATGGCCGATGACGAGGCCCTCTCGAATCGTGGAACGGGCCCAGGCATCCCAGTCGTAGATGTGGAGGTCGGTGCCGCAGATGCCGGTGTAGAGAACTCGAATCTTGACGTCGTTGATGCCGATTCCGGGCTCGGGTACATCCTCGAGCCAGAGGCCGCGTTCGCCGCGGCTTTTTACAAGTGCCTTCACGAAATACCTTTCCGTCTCACAGACCAATGCAACCGGGTTGCGAGCAGTCCTTTTTATTCTACTGCCGGCGAGGCGAGGGCTCGCTCTGGGATGCCTCCCTGCTCTACAGTGAGCATGGCGGTTTTTAAATACAGGGAGTAGAGAATGGCAAGGATGTCCAGACGTGAGTTTCTACAAGCCTCTTCGGCGACGGCTCTGAGCACACTTCCGTGGGCGGCCTCTGCGCAGTCCGCGGACGAGAGGATCTTGTTCGTCGGAACCCAGACTGCGGCGACGAGCAAAGGGATCTATGGATACAGCTTCAACTCGGCGACAGGCAAGTTGAAGCAGATCGGCCTGGCGGTTGAAGCCAATAACCCTACCTTTCTGGCGATAGCTCCCGATGGAAGGACGCTGTTTGCGGCCGGCGAGCTGGATGAATATGGGGGGAAAAAGACCGGCGCAGTCTCGAGCTTCGTAATCGATCGCAAGGCGCCGAAGCTGACGAAGATCAATGAGGTCTCCGCGGGCGGTCCTGGCACATGCCATGTGAGCGCCGACCACACCGGGCGATGCGCGTTTGTAGCGAACTATGGTGGTGGAAGCGCAGCTTCGTTCGCTGTAAGCAAGACGGGGAAACTCAGCGAGGCCGTCTCCTTCTTTCAGTACACCGGCCATGGGCCGAAGGAGGAGCAGGTCGGACCGAGAGGGCATCGCGTCACTGCATCGCCGGACAACAGGTTTCTGCTTGTGAACGATCTTGGACTGGATCAGATTCATGTTTACCGGCTGGATGCGGCAACGGCGAAGCTGACGCTGCACGATCCTTCGGCGTGGAAGGCGGAGCCGGGATCCGGGCCGCGCGTTCTGCGATTTCATCCAAACGGGAAGTGGGCGTACTGCGTGAACGAACTCGGTTCTTCAGTGAACGTTCTGGATTGGGATGCGCAGAAGGGCGTTTTTACTACGGTGCAGCTGATCTCGACCGTGCCGGAAGGACATCACGGTCCGTCGGCACCATCGGAAGGCGTGCTCGATAAAGCGGGCCGCTTCCTGTATGTCGCCAACAGGCTCGATGACTTCATGGTCTCGTACTCGATCTCTCCAAACGATGGAAGATTGACGCTGATGGAGAGGACATCGTGCGGAGGCAAGACCCCCCGGCATATTGCGCTCGATCCCAGTGAGCGATGGCTGCTGGTGGCGAATCAAGACACCGATGCAATCTCGGTCTTCGAGCGTGATCGCAAAACAGGCAAGCTGGCGAAAGAGGGCAAGGACTTTCCGATCTCGAAGCCGCAGTGCATTGTGTTTTTGTAGAATATTTAAAGACGAAGAAAGCGAGAGGCGCTCAGATGACTGAGCGCCTCTTCGTGTTGTCAGCGACTGATTAGTGGCGGTTGTTGTCGGCAGGAGTAGGCTTTATGCCGTGCATGTCCGGCCCCCGGGGGGCGAAGGTCGTCCAGCGTGAATCATATTGCTCGTACTTGCCGGGAGCCTCACCGTATTTGCGGGCTTCGATGCCGTTGAGGTCATAGACGATCCTGCCGCCTTTGATGGTCAGCTCGTCGACAAGCTTTTTGGTTCCGTCGACGCGGACGTTGTCCATGTCAGTGAAACCGAAGTGACCTTCCTCGAGACGAAGTACGGCGACATCGGCCACAGAGCCTACGGAGAGGTTTCCGAACTCTTCGCGCTTGATCTCGCGAGCGGGGTGAGAGGTCATTTCAGCGACAACCTGCTGGAGAGAAAGGCCGACCGCCATCATTTTGCTGGCGACATTGAGCTCATCCTTGGTCGCGCTGTTCATGCTGCCGATGTGAAGATCGGTCGACAGAGAGTCTGGAATGAACCCGTCTTTGACCATGGGAACGGCAAGCGAAAACCTGAAGCTGCCACCGCCGGTACCTGCGTCGAAGAAGATGCCGCGCTTACGACCATCGATGAAGGCCTTGCTGGGGCCCTTGGTGGCGGCGTCCTGTTCATGGCGCAGGCCGGAGTACATGTGGGTATAGATATCGCCGGGACGCAGTTTCTTGTTGAGCAGGTCATAGAGCGGGCGGCTTTCGGGATGATCGACACCGAAGTCAACCATGACAAAGATATTGGCCTTGGTTCCGGCGATAACGGCCTGCTCGACCGGCTTCCACTCAGGACCAGCAAAGTGGGCGGTCTTGATGCCCACTACTGTATCAGGATATTTGAGCGCCATCTTTGCGGTGGCCTCACCGTCCATGTCGGCGAGGTTTTGCTCGTACTTGTCGCCGCGCATGCCGGAGCCGACGATATTCAGCATGGCCAACACACGGGTCTTCGAGCGATCGATGATGCGCTGCTTGAAGTCCTCGAAGTTCTTATAGCCGGAGCAGCCCGCATCGACGACGGTCGTGACTCCGTTACGGAAGGTGAAGCCGTCCGGGGGGAGACTGTTGTCTCCTGCGTAGGAGCCACGCTCGCCCGTTCCGGTATAGACGTGAACGTGGATGTCGATAAGGCCAGGGGTTACGTAGAGCCCATGAACATCGATTGTCTTCAGGGCATCGGAGGTCGCGATGTGGGGAGCGACTTTGGCGATCTTGCCGTCCTTGATGGCGACGTCCATCACCGAGTCGACGTGGTTCTTGTCGTCGATGACGTGGCCATTCTGAAGGATAAGATCGTAGGCAAGATGAGGTGCCTGGGCGAAGGCGTGAACGGAGGCGGCGGCGAGCGAGAGCACCGCACAACAGGAGGCGATGGATCTCGTCAATTTGCAAAGCGAATTGGTCATGAAGCTCCTCGGTCTTCGACGGCTCTGATCAGCTTCAAAGGGGTCTTCCCCTCCTGTGTGGAAGCGAGAGAACGACCCCGTGAAGCTGACTGTTGATCAACGGTCTCGATCTTCATTCCGGTGGCTAGGCCTTCGGAGCTGCGCTGAAGATCTCGACAAGGCGGTCGGCGATAATCTTATCCTCACCTTCCTTAAGCTGCCACATGGCGAAGCCAAAGGTGTGGGGATCGCGCTGGGGGCGATTACGGTGGCGTTCAGGGGGATTGGCTGGCGCATTCGGATCGCGTCCGCGCATTCCACCCGAGTCGGCGTTCAGGCTTCCGATGCCGACAGGCTTCGTCTCCGCAAGCTGATGCATAACCTCCGGGGCCGTGATGTTCATCTTCGACTCGTCGATCTTCCAGCTATAGTGCGGCGTCACATTGCCCAGTGCCTGCGGGTTGAACTCGCGCGGCAGCGGAGTTACCCCAAACTTCGCGACTGCCTTCGTGATTACCTCGGCGCGCTCGTCATAGCTCTTGATGACGGCGTCGTAGTCCTGGTTAACGAAGAGCTCCAACGCCTTGAGCAGAGCGAAGAGCGTCTCCTTACCCACCTTGCTCGAGCGGCCGATACGGTTTTCCTGCGGGCTCATGTTCATCTGCGCCCAGCGAATTAGCTTCTCCTTGCCGATCAGGATGCCCGAGGCCTGCGGTCCGCAGATGTCCTTGCCTCCCGAGAAGGCCACGAAGTCCCAGCCCTGCGCCGGATACTCCCACAGGCGCTCCTTCGGAGGGACGTCAGCCGAGGCATCGTTGAAGGTGTAGATGTTGGCTTTCGTGGCGATCTCGATCATCTCCGGACCGCTCACCTTGCCAAGGTTCGACTGGATGTTGATGAAATGCATCGCCAGCGTCTTCGGGTTGATGGCGTTGATCATCTGCTCCTTCGTCTCCACCTCTACAAGCGTTACGCCTGTCTGACGAACCTGGTGATCGAAGTTGTTGCGGTGGGCCTTCTGAATGATGACCTCGGTCTTGGGGAAGCCCGTAAGATCCGGACAGGCCTCCATGCGCGGCTCGAGGTCCTCGGTCAACATACCGGCATAACCCACCACGATGCCCGCGGCCACGCCGCCGGTCACCAGACCGGTGTAGCCGGGGGGCGTCTTGCAGAGCTTCTCGATGAAGCGTCCCGCCGCGACCTCGAGCTCATTGATGAGCACGAAGTGCTGGTTACCCTGCCGCATCAACTCCATCACCTCAGGCTTCATCACGGAGCCACCGATGACAGTGACGGTGCCGACGATGTTGATCAGAGGCGTCACACCGAGCTCGGCATAGACATCCCCCGTCGAACCGAGCCCGCTGGTGATAGGGACAATAGGGCTGCCGTCCACCGAGTGTTTGGGCATCTTGCTTTTCTTGCCCGCAGCTCGCAGTTCAGCCGGAGTAAACAAGCTGCCACCGAGTACACCAAGCGCGGATAAAAAGGAACGTCGATTCCAACCGGACTTCAAGATCATGCGAAACTCCTTCCGAAATAAAGCTAACTGGTGGGCGTTGCGGGAGGATTGACGACCATCGCACTGCCTACGATTTCAATCAACGAATCTCCTGGAATCCACTCGACGGCCATGCAGGCGCGTGAGGGCGCCTTCCCAGGACTAAAGTAGGTTCCATAGATCTTGTTCAAGGCCTCGTACTGCGCCTTGTGCGCGTCGAAACGGGCCTTGCCGGTGGGGGTCGAAACGCCTTCTGCCAGGGGAAGGCAGAGGAAGACCTGCACGTTCATGATGCTGTCCATGGTAGCGCCCGCACGCTCGACTGACTTCTTGAGAGCATCCATCGTGCGAGTGACGTGCTTCTCGAACGGGTCGGTCACCCGTACGTGATCTTCTTTCCCATAACCATCGTTAGAACCGGTGCCGGAGAAATAATAAATGCCGTTGTGGGTGTGATTTCCGCCACTGCGGCGAGGTCTGTCGCCGCCCGGTGCTGCAGGCTCAGGCACTGGTGGGGTGGCAGGTTGCTGAGCGAAGAGCTTCGGCGCGCCGGCAAATGCCGCCGACATGGCCGCGATCTTTCCAAAGAAGGTGCGTCGAGAGCTGATCTCCATCGGTTTTCTCCTTAGCGGATCGTTACAAAAACTTTTACTTACCACAGTATTCAGCATCGCTGACCGTCGAGAATCTCGGAAGAGGAGGCATGGGATCGGTCTTTGCCGATGTGGTTACGCCCTGCGATCGCCGGCCACCAGGCGCAGGCCGACAGCAGGAGCGATTCCATAAAATTTTACTCGCGAGAGTGTGGTCGAATCATAGGATTTCACGGGCTTCGTTGACTACAGGCAAATGACTTACTTTCTTTATAGGCCTTATGACCTACTTGGCGAGCAGCTCCTGCTCTGGTAAGGCTTCCATCTGAAGTGGACGTTCGGGATGGACGGTCAGCCAGCAGACGGCTCCGACAAGCGCCAATACCGCTGCGATTGCAAAGGAGGTTGTCCATCCGTAGCGTTGCGCGATCCAGGGAGTGAGTGAAGCCGTAACCGCCCCTCCGAGCTGTCCGCCGGTATTGACTATGCTCGAGAACACTCCCGAGCTGCGCCCTGCGATATCGACCGAAACCGACCAGAACGAGCTTTGCGAGAGATACAGAGCTCCGGCCCCTCCTGCGAGAATGACTCCAGCCAGTTGCGGGCTATGCACCTGCGATCCCAGCACCAGGAAGATTGCAGTTAGAACCAGCGCGACCGAAGCAAGAACGCAACGTCCCACGCGCAGGCCATACTTCGCCGTAAGACGATCGCTCAGCGCTCCGCCGACCAGGCAGAACAACGTCATCGAAAGGAACGGCAGCATGGCATAGCGTGCGCTCGACTTCAAATCGAAGCCGCGGACCTGCGCCATGTACAGAAAGAACCAGCTGAAAAAGATCCATGCGATGTATCCGAAGCTGAAGTAGCCGATCATCAACGCGGGAAGATCGCGGCGGTGGAAGATCGCGCTCCAGGAGATCTTCGTCTCAGCCTCAGCTGCGGGTTTGACCGGCGCTGCACCGAAGGAAAGGCCGTCGCGAATCTCGACGAGCTCCGCGGCCGTCATCGCCGGATGTTCTTCGGGAGTATCGCGCGAGGTCCACCACCAAACGGCTCCCACGGCGAATCCCACCAGGGCGCTGAACCAGAACGCCGCACGCCAGCCATGATTTGTGATCAGCCAGGTCAGCAGGGGAGGCGTCAGACCGCTGCCCGCGCCTACCCCGGCGAAGATAAGACCGTTGATGAAGCCACGTTCCTGCAGCGGAACCCATCGCGCCACGAACTGATTTGCAGCGGGATAGATGACGCTCTCGCCTGCGCCCAGAATGAAGCGAATTCCGATCAGAAGGGCTACGGCGTAGCGAAGGTTCGAGGGAAGCAGCGCTGTCAGAACGGTCGCCACTCCCCAGGACATCACTCCCAGGGTCAGGACGCGGCGCGGTCCAAAGCGCGCCGACAGCCAACCTGCGGGAAGCTGGAAACCAGCGTAGCCGATCAGGAAGGCACTGAAGATCCAACCAAGGCGCTGGTTGCCCAGCCCATACTCTGTGCTGATTTGGAGGCCAGCGATTGAGAGATTGGTGCGGTCAAGAAAGGCGACTCCACTCAACACGAACAACCAAAAAGCCAAAAAATATCGAACTCGTAGACGTCCTAACATCCTTCACTCCCTGCGGCGGCTCAACCGAGACCGCATCCTTCAACGAAAAATAAAACAAACTTCTTTTTACGAGCAGGTACAAAGCCCTCCTGTACCTGCTGATCAACACGATCTCTTTGAACGTGTACGCGACGATTCAGTGCGCGTTCAAACCATCCATGAGCCCGGTGCGATAGGCCCGCATCGCTGGAATGCAACCCAGCAATGCTCCTGCGAAGACAACTCCAAATACGTAGAGGACAACTCGTTTCGAGAGACCGACCATGGCCAGGGGGATACCGAATCGCGTTTCGATCGGGACATGGAAGACCCAGAGCAGAACGTAGACGGTCACCAGGCCGACGATGGTTCCGACGGCGGTGATCAGAGCGGACTCCAGCACGAAGAGCGCAAAGATCTGTTGGGCCCTCAGCCCAATCGCGCGCAGGATTGCAATCTCACGACGGCGTTCGTTCAGCACGGTGTAGAGAGCAATCAGCATGGCCAGCAGTCCGACCACAAGGACCGCCGCGCTGACCAGCGACAGGGCCACATCCGCATAGCCCAGAACACTCCAGAGATCCTGCAGGGTGAAGGCGGGAATGATCGCCGTCAGAGGCTCTCCCTTGTAAGTATTGATCTCGCGCTGCAGCAGGAGAGTAGAGACACGCGACTTTGTTCTCAGAAGGAAGGCGCTGATCTGATCGATGTGAAGATCTTCCTTCCTGATTTTGGAGGCGGGAATCTCTTCACCGATCGCGGGAGCAGTTCCATCCTTCCAGTCGATATGCATGGCCTCTTCACCATAGAGCGTAATGTAGATCGCGCGATCGACCGGGGTAGAGGTTCGCGCAAGAACTCCGACTACCGTAAATGGTTTATCGGCGTGGTTCTCCAGGCTGATTCTCTCAAGGCCATGGCTGAGTACGATCTTCTGTCCCAGCTTGTATCCCAGCTGAGCTGCTACTTCGCTGCCTATGGCCGCGTCGAAGATTCCGCTGGGGCGGCCACCGCCGGCGAATTGAATGGTGTGATCGCGGCGAAAACGATAGTGCTCGTAGAAGTTGTCGTCGGTAGCAACAACGCGAAAGCCGTGGTGGCTGTCTCCAAGGGAAAACGGGATCGTCCATTGTACTGCGGGATGATCGCGGAAGTGCTTATAGGAATCAAAGGAGATGTCATTCGTTCCGGTCCCGATATGAAAGACGGCGTAAAGAAGAAGAGGAAGAGAGCCTCCCCGCGCTCCCACAACAAGGTCGGTCTGACTCAGCGTGCCGGAGAAGCCGGACTGTGCGCCTTCGCGCACGCGATCCACCCCCACAAGCAGAATCACGCTCAGGGCGATGGAGAAGACCGTCAGGCTGGTGGTGACGGCCCTGCTCCTCAGCGATTTGTAGGCCAGCATCAGAAGAGTCATGCGTGCACCTGGTTAATCTCGGAGAGCGCAATTCGCTCATCGAAGTGCGACATCAGGGAACGATCGTGACTGACGAAGATCAGGGTGGCGCGTGCCTCGTCGCAGACCTCGAGAAGAAGTTGGAGAAAGCGCTCCCGGCGGTCGCTGTCGAGCGACGAGGTCGGCTCGTCGGCGATTACCAGCCTTGGGCTTCCGATAATGGCCCTGGCAATGGCGACGCGCTGCTGCTGGCCCGTGCTGAGCCGGGTTACGCCACGATGAAGAAACTCATGAAGATCGAGCCTCTCCGCGATCCTCGTCACCTCTTCGTCCAGAGTGGGTGCGGTGATCCTCATGCGCCGCTTGGGGTGTACGCGGCAGGGGAGCTCGATGTTTTCTTTAACCGACAGATAAGGAATGAGATTAAAGCTCTGGAAGATGTATCCCATCTCGGAGCCGCGATGGCGATCTCTCGCCGATAGCGAGAGCTGCGTCAACTCCTTGCCCAGCACCTCGCAGCTTCCCTGCTGCGGCAGAAGAACGCCCGAGATCAGCCCCAGCAGCGTCGTCTTTCCGCTTCCGCTGGATCCGTGAAGAAAGACCCGCGTTCCTTTCTCGATGCGAAGATCCTTCACCTGAACGATTGGGGCCTGGGCCTCATACCCGAAGGAGACACCCTGCATGACCACGGCAGAGGACATCTACTGCCCTCCGTAGGGCTTAACGTTCTCACCGGTGAGGGTGTACGAAACATCGCCGTAGGGACTGACAATCGTGGAGATTTTAAGCTGGCCGGTAACGACGATCGGATCGACGAAGGACATCTTCACCTTCGAGTTGTGATCCATCTTGACGTAGACCATCTGATTGGGTGGAGGGGGCGGAGTGTGAATGCACGCTCCTGCATAGGGCACCAGCAGAAACTCCGTCACTTCGTTGTCATCGTCTTCGAGCGGAACCATAAATCCCGGGATGCTGACCTGCTTCCCCTGCAGAGCGAGCGCCGGGGTCGGCTTCGTGGGAGCAGCGGAGGTCAGGGTCTTCAAGGTCTGCCAATTAACCGTTACAGGAGCATCGGATGCAAAGAGGAGGCTGCCCAGAATGAGCGAGGCGAAGAAGCCTGTCATCGCTGTCCCAAAAGACCAACTAGACGTTTTTCTCATCGTTTACTCCAACAAGCGGTCGCCTCGCTTTAACTCGGGCCGCTCTATTTTTTTGCGGGCGCCTCGACCGCGGGACGTGCGGTTCCGAAGCCGCGGAGCCGGAAGGTCGTCCAGTGAGAAGACACCTTAGGATCGGTCGATGGAGGAGCGTCCCACATATCCATCGAGATCCCATTCAGGTCATAGACGATCTTGCCTGCGCGCACAGTAAGCTCGCACGTCAGTTTGGTGTCGCCCATAAATTTGGTGTTGTACATATCCTCGAAGCCGAACTTGCCGTGCTCCTCACTCAAGACAGCCACGTCTGCAGGAGCTCCCACGGAGAGGTTGCCAAGCTGCGGCTGACGAATCTCCTGTGCCGTATTCCAGGTCATCTCCTGGATTACGGTCTGGAGGCTCTGTCCCATCGCAAGAAACTCACCGGCGACGTTCAGCAGGTTTTTCGTTCCGGAGTTCATGCTGTCGATATGAAGATCGGTTGAGAGGGAATCCGGAGGAAAGCCTCCCTTCAGGAGGGGAATCGCCACTGACCAGGCAAAGCTTCCGCCACCTGTTCCGGCATCGAAGTAGATGCCGCGTTTGCGACCGATCAGCATCGCCGCGCTGGCCTTGAGAGTCGTCGAATCCTGTTCGCCGCGGTGACCGGAGAAGGCGTGGGTGTAGATATCGCCGGGGCGAAGATGGGTGGCCAGAAGGTCATAGAGAGGACGTTCGATGCGCCGCGAGCCGTAGTCAATCATCACCGGGATGTCGGCGATCGTGCCTGCCTTGACGGCCTGATCGTAAGGCTTCCACTCCGGTCCGGTGAAGTGCGCGCTCTTCACACCAACGATGACTCCGGGATACTTGAGCGCCATCTCTCCGGTAGCCTGGCCGTCCATGTCGTCGAGGTTCTGCTCGATGCCGTTCGGACGCATTCCTGCGCCAACAATGTTCAGCATGGCGAGGACACGGGTCTCGGAGCGGTCAATCACATGCTCTTTGAAGTCGGGGAAGTTTCTCCAGCCCGAACTGCCCGCATCGACCGCAGTCGTCACACCGGTGCGCAAGGTGAATCCATCCGGCCAGATAGAGTTGTCTCCGGCGTAGGAGTTCTTCTCTCCGGTGGTGGCATACATGTGCATGTGAAGGTCGATCAAACCAGGGGTCACGAAGTCACCGCTGACATCGATGGTCTTGGCTGCATCCTTCGGGTTGAGGTTGTCGCTTACCGCCGCGATCTTTCCATCCTTGATACCGATGTCGGTGACCTTATCCACATGGTTCTTTGCGTCAATAACGTGACCCTTCGCCAGAATCAGGTCATAAGGCAGCGGGTTGGGGGCATCCGTAAATCCGCGACGTGGAGGCGCCTGCTGCTGTCCCTGAGCGCTCGAAGACATCTCATGCTGAGCCCGGCTCGTGCCCGTGAAGACCAGGAAGTTGCACAGAACCGAACAGAGCAACAGAGAGTGTTTTTCAAACCTCATCGTCCGACCTCGTAATCTTTCTTAACACGGCTAAAATTTAAAGGATCTCAACTATTTTCAAATGGAAGCCTGGCGATGTCATGGGTCCAGTGGTTCATGATCAAAGTAGGCCAAATAGCCTAGAACTTCAGGCCCGTACAGCGCTCCAGGTGGCGTCGCCGTACTCGCCCATATTGACGGTGCCGGTTATGTGGTCTCCCTGAATGGTTCCTTTGAAGGTGCATCGGAAGGGGTTTCCGGCGACCGGCATAACGCTGTGAAGTTCAAGCTGATCCCCGTGGACCGTGCCCTGGAACTTCGTCTGGTAGATCTCGCCGTGCTGTTCTCCGGTAAGGTCGTTGCCCTTCTGATCCAGAACGAACTTCTGTTCTCCGATGCCGCGAAGATACTGGATGTTCACGGACCACTGTCCCTGGACCGAAGCCGGAGCGCCAGTGGGAACTCCGGGATTGCCGTGGGTGCCGGGATTGGCGAACGCCTCGTGGAGAGCATCGGCGATGATCTTCTCCTGCCCGGCCTCCATCATGTACGAGGTCACGCCGATGCCGCTCTGCATCGTGTCAGGACGACGGCCCATGGCTCCTGCGAGCACGATGCGCGGCGTCCCGGCGTCGAGATGCGCGGACAGCTCTGTACCGGTGAGGTTGATCTTATTGGCGTCCCAACGAATACGCAGAGTGGCGCAGCGATTGGAGAGATCGGCCTCCGCCGGGACGACCTCGGCGGTGAGAGAAGGCAGGCCCTTCACGCGATCCGCGATGTGCTGCATCCAGGCCATCCATTGCGCCTGCTCGGCGGTATGATCACGCTTGTACCACTGGCGCACAGCGGCGAGCAGTCCCATCGCCTCTTCCTTGCTGCATTTGAGGGCGCGGCCAAAGCAGTGGTGCGGCGCCGCCTGATAGTAAGCCGCCTTGCAGAGGTTCTTGTCGCCGATCATCATGCCGGAGGACTGCGGTCCGCGCATGCACTTGCCGCCCGAATACCCCACCAGCGAGGCTCCCGCAGCCAGATGGATATTCGGCTTTACGGGCTCCTCCGCTGCGGCGTCTACGAAGACGGGAATGTTCTTTTCCTTTGCGATGCCGCAGAGGATGCTGATGCTCATCGGTCCTGAAGTCGACTCTGGTCCCGAGAGAATGTAGACCATCGCGGTGCGATCGGAGATCTTCTCGCGGAACTCCTCCGGAGTGCCTGCCTCGACGATCTCCGCTCCGCACATGCGCACGCCGATATCGTAGGGATTACGAGAGTGCTTGGGG
>Ga0193742_1000287_pt1 | contig 36473 bp, 46 predicted proteins | sample L2c1metaG_FD_165511 | JGI IMG/M metagenome (GOLD analysis project Ga0193742, IMG submission 165511) | Soil microbial communities from a riparian zone of the East river system, Colorado, United States - L2c1 | ecosystem: Environmental > Terrestrial > Soil > Riparian zone | place: USA: East River... | reverse complement strand
AGCAGGGCCTTATCCTTTTCTTTTAGGATCCCCTGCTAGGTGCGCTTTCCTGTCGTATTTTATGTTTATATATATGTTTAGGATCCCCTGCTAGATCTCGACTAAGTCGTCCGCAGTTGCCCTAACACCGACCATGCTCTACACACATTCCATGTTGTAGGCCAATCATATTGCACACGCACCAGTTCTCAAGGTCATGGGTTTTGGTAACCACAAGGACTTGCGAGGATTTGAGTCAGCACTCTTTGGCATCCTTCGGAGTACAAGTCTTTTTGTTATATGTTCCATTTTACTACCATATGTTGGAAATATCGGATGTCGGATTAAAGAACAAGACTATCGAGATCAGTAGAGAAAAGCTCAGATGACTAGGATAGGCAATGGATATGCTATGTATTGGTTTAATCCGATAGAGATCCACTCTAAACGGCTCAGGTACTTATACACACAAAATCGAGGCAGTGCTACGAAGGCTATGCTACGAGTTTATTCCACTATTGGTCAGTATCCAATTTACCATGATGATGCAATATGATGTGATGTGACGTGATTAGAACGACATATTCCAACACCATATGCTTTCCAAGTTAACTCCTTATATGTCCATGTTTCTCTCTGTATAAATACTTGAGCTGTAGTATGTATTTTGCCAGTTCGAATATCAACTTAGCATCCTCATTCTCTTAACTGTTGAAGCTAGTTTACAGCTAGAATTAGATGTAAGTCTCAACCTTTGTAGAAAGTTGTTACTATAGATATATACCTAGAACTAGGTGTAACTAGGCAATTATTAGAAGTAGTAATGATGCAATAAAATGGTGTACTCATGTCTCAACCTTTGTAGAAAGTTGAGACAACTACAAAAAATGTGTGACTAACAAATGACCATGATGATGTAATATGAATAATGAATGTGATAAGTAAAAAGAATGGATGATAAAGAAAGAAAACGATGGGTCTATAACTTGTTTATCTCAACATTAACTCGCTCTTGTCTGCCTTAAGCTTCTTCTTGGCCTAACTCTGGACTCTCCTACTCTGTCCGGAACTCTGAAATTTGAGGCAACCCATCAAGAAAGTGGCACAACCCATAAGTTGAAGCCAACACCTTGCACAACTTTGGACCCGACATCTCCATCCAAACTCCAAGCTTAACAGTTAGCAACAATGAGAGGGAATGTATGGGGGTGATGGAGCGTTATCGGAAGAAACATCGGACGAAGTGGAATGTCCCCTAACAACATTGGCCCCACCCTTGACAAGGTTACACAATTCACTCCTTCTAGTAAAAGTACACCAATGCCTAATCCACCAGCCAATATTGCCAACATTCTCTTGTCTCAAGGCAGGTGTTTCCACAAGTGGGGTATCAGCAGGCATAAACTCCTCTTTTAAAGAGGATGAAGCAATGATGGTGTCATGGTCCGTGCTTGGTCACATTCTTTCTGAAGAACAATCAAAGGACGGCTCCGACGGAGTCTCCGATGATGGCCGTCTCACCATTGTTCAGTGCCACCTTTACCACCGGCCATCCTTGTCAGACTTATATTGGAGCTCCATCGGAATACTTCCCCTACTCCGCTACCACCAACAAAACCTGCATTCCTATCATTGTCATTACCAACCAGCACCATGTGCTATCTACCGCAGCACAACCAGAGCCTCACCATGCTCCACACACATATCGCGCATGCACCAGTTCTCGAGGTCATGAGTCGCGGTCACCGCAAGGACTTGCGAGGATTTACGTCGGCATCCTTCGGCACCCTCCAGAGTATGAGTCTCCTCGTTATATGTTCATTCTACTACCATATGCTCTTCAAGTTAACTCCTTATATGTTTATGTTTTGTCTCTGTATAAATACTCCGGTTTGTTGTATGTATTTCGCTAGTTTGAATATCAACTTAGCAACCTACTTCTCTTAACTTGCTCTTGCCTTTCTTAAGCTTCTTCTTGGCTTGACTCTGGACTCTCCTACTCCGTCCAGACCTCCAAAATTTGAGGCATCCATCAAGAGAGCGGCCCAACCCACAAGTTGAAGCCAACACCTCACACAACTTCGGACCCGATATCTCCGTCCGAAATCTGAGCTTAACAGATGGAAGCCAAAGAGATGAAGAATGAGGTGTTTGACAAATACAGAAGTACTAGCGGCCTCAACACCTTATATTTGGCAAAGTAAGTGTACATTCATGTGTTATATTATTCTATATTGAATTTTCTCCATTAGAACAATCCCACGGATTATACAATTTTTGTGCAACCATCTAAGCTCTCGATGTAAGCAATGTGGGATTTGGTTTCCTGATACAAACTGGGAAAGAAGACCATGGACGATCATCTAGATATTCACTTTAGACAGAATCATAAGGTTAATCAGAACATCAGATGAGGGCATAGTTGGAGCTGGTTCATTGGGGTCTAGGTGAGCATAGGATTATAACATTCCATTGATTCAAAAAATATGTCAGGACTGGATACAGGACACTCTATACATAAACTTCAAGTTCATGTGGTGCACTCATTCCCATAATCTTCACCATTCATTTCACAGGTTTCTCACAGATTCATACAAGCAATCTATTTAAATTTTACAATTGCAACTGGATATCACTTTATCCGGCCTGGTGCCTTTGCATCATTAATCAATGCCAATAATGCCAATAATGCCAATTTAGGTTGTGATTTACTATTATAATTTTTGCCAAAAATATATGTTAAATGGTGGAATTTCTCCCTACTCAAAAGTGGTGACATCAAGAGTTGTAAATTCCTTCGAAACTTTATGACATTTAAAGTTGGTATTTTTCAAAAGTTTTTGTTACATGTTTCTCCATAAAAGTCTACGTTAATCAGTGGAGTTTCCCCTGATGCGAAAAGTGGTAAATACCAGTCCCGAAAAACGACACTTTCCTGTCAGAATTATCCCATTCCTACCTTGGGTGTTGCTTTTTCCCACGCCCCTGGTCTCACAGTGGCTTGCTCCGAACGTAAGGTGACTCAATGACAGCTGGTGTTGCCAAATGTTTCACCAAGCTTTGAGCCAGCTCACTAAATACATGGCTCATTTGTTTTCTGTACATTGTATGCAGTTAGAAGTTAGAGCTGTCGTATTCATCTCACAATATCTGTGCTCGAGGTGAAGAATCAGCTTACAATGCTTTGCATATTATCAGGGATGGACAGAGTAACCGATTCTGTGAGCTGATTCAAATCTGATTCTTGGCTAGATTCTGGTTTATGAATCACACAAGAATCGGCCTTCAAAGCTTCAAAAGCTTCAACTTTGACTGCCCTGACTATAGACAAATGCTGATCAGAAGCTTTTTCAACAACTTACTACTAGTTTCAGATATGTAGAGATATTGACTTCATTTCTTCTAAGGCTATCAGAAATGTATATCGGACTATCTCCCATGGATCCAGAGATGCGTATCTAGTCGTAAGGATTTTGTGACACAATGCACTCTCGCGTTTTTAAATACTTAACTCACCACTGGCATATGGGGTGTGACTGAACGCGTCAAATGTCAGTTTCGCACGACGCAATTTGAATCACGGTTAACGTTGGAACCAGATTGTTTCCAATGGCTGCTGTGAAGCCAATCGGTATCAGATCCTCATTATTTTCCCATTCGTTCCCCCCTTTCTATGCATGCTACCTACTGAAATCAATTCAGACACCTCATGCAACATCGTGAGTGTTCGCAGCTGTGCGTAACGAAGAATTTTTCGTAAACCAGACCCTCTAGAATATATATAGGAAGCACACCGTCTCCCCCTCGAAGAATACGGTACGTTAAACTTCTTTTTTATAATGCCACAGATCGAATTGACCCAATTTTGGAGGCAGCATAATGGGGAACTAGCACAAGGTGCCAGAAAAACGCGACTGAAACGGCCATGGGTAATGCAAATGATAGTCCATGGATTCCCTTCGAGACTGGTCAGCTCCATCCTATCAAGAGTACAATCAAAGATTTTTATATTCATCATTGCTTGGAAACTGACAGGCGGCTCTTCAATTTGAATGGGCCTGGCAACATCCTCACAAATCCCGACATATGCGTGATGGTAAAACCAGTATATTTGGAAGTCGTGCTCATAAACTCCAGAAAAACATATTGTTAGTATCCAGGGTTTTTTACTTGGATGCTGATTGCATGGCGTATCCAGAATCGTCCGAATAATGATATCAAGGCCGCCATTCAACACATGGCCCCTTCATGTTAAGCTATTTACGCACGAGGCTCATCAGCATTGGAAAAATAGCATGGCCAATGACATCGCCTCTCCTCTCCCACCTGGATTCACATGCACTCTTGAATTGGAAGGCGTCGATGGCAAATCTGGTCATGTAGGATCCGGGCGTCGGGGACCGATAAGCGTTAATGATGGTAAGCTACTTCTGAGCATTTCGTGGCGTCTGACATTTATTCCCTCTTGATAGAAGAATTCACATCTACAATCTTAGCCAAAAACACAGCTATTGCAGCGGCAGGTGGGAACGTGGAATGCACAATCTGTCGTGAACCGATCCTAGATTATGCTGTTGTGGGTTTAATTTACATTTCTGCGCTTTCCTTTCCCTAACTTTTCTCGTTCAACAGAGCCCCTTATCGACAGCGTTATGTCCGTCGTCAAAGTGTCATGCCGTTTCGCATTTAATGTGCTTGTCCCAATACTTTATCCATCAGGAAGATCGGCCAACAACTATGGTTCCTCGAGGAGGGCGTTGTAAGTCATGTAAGCAATATACTGTATGGGGCGATATAATACGCGGCTGCTATCGGCGAATGCCTCCTTCGGAGGTGGCTAATCCCCTACTGGACATCGACACCGACGACATGTTTGTTTCAGACAATCTGGAGGTTCGAGGAAAGACAATGCCATCCGGGAGAACGAAAAAGAGCGCATCTCCTACGAAACACCGCAAGTCCTCGAAAGAAAAGGGAAAACAAAGGCTATGGTCCGGCTCTACGTCAAAAAGCCATGAAAGCGAAATCTTTGACTTGAGCAATCTCGTTACAAGTTCAGAGAGTGAAGATATTTCTGGACCAGTGAAAAGAAAGCCTGGGCGACCTCGTAAAATTCTAACGGAGCTTTCACCTCCTTCGGTACGTCAGCTGTCTCCGAAAGACGGTGGAAAACAAAGGCGACCCGTCGCCAATTCCGTATCAAGGACAAGAACTGGAGGCGAAATTCTTGACTTCAGTAATCATGTTGCAAGCTCAGAACTTAATAATGCCACGCCGATAAAAAGAAAGCGTGGGCGGCCTTGTAGGGATATGGCGACACCCTCGCCTGGGGCGTCCTCTTCGGGTTTATCGCCGGCTAGGAAAACGAAAGAGAGCTTATCTCCTACGAAGCATAAGCTATCCTCGAAAGGAAAAGGCAATCAATCATTCAGCTCCCCGTCAACGAGCGAAAGCGAAACCTTTGACTTCAATAATCTCGTTGCAAGCTTGAGAGGTGAAGCCACTTCCACACCAGTGAAGAGAAAGCGCGGACGGCCCAGCAAGGATGCGACATTACTCCTACCTGGGCTCACATCTCCAATTGTATCCACTCGACCACATATGTTACCCGACATATCTACGAAAAAGCCAAAAGGTGTAACCCCTACAAATTGTCAAGAATTATTGAAAGGCAAAGGCAAACAAAAGCAAGCCTCCAGCCCTATATCGCTAATAAGCAGTAGCGAAGAAGAGATTTTTGATATACACAATGTCATTGCAAGTCCAGAGCCTGACGACACTGCAACATCCATAAAACGGCAACGTGGGCGGCCTCGCAGAATTCCGGTGGTCATTTCGCCACCTATAGAGCCAGGGCAATCCTCGAAAGGAAAAGAACAAAATAGTAATATTGTTCGAATATCAGTCGATATTTCCGACTCGATAAAGAAGAACGGAACTGCAGCCGCCGCTACCAAGCCTAGGCGGTCCCCAAAAAATACGGTGTTGCTTTCATCTGGGATTCCACCTCCAATTTCCTACACCCAACCACATAAACCCCTCGGAGGCAAAGATGTACCAACGCTAACGAGAACGTATCACGGCCGATGTAAAGCGGAATCGGATGGCTCTTCCTCCGGTGAATCCTTCGATTTCAGTGGCATACACGACAACGATGACAGCGATGAAAACCTCACGGCAAACCGAAACCCAGATCCTAGTCATAGGGATCTTCGAACTGCGAAGATTGTGTGGCCGCTGCACCGGAAAGTTAATCCCTTGAAGCTCGGAGGCACTCAGAATCGTCGGGCGATGCACGGTCTTGAACAAGCAATGTCCGTCATTTCTTTTACACCACGACAGAAAACAGCCTTCCGGACGGATCAAAGTAACAGTCATGAGGTTATAGAGGTGTCGGACTGAAATTTCAGTGGTAATGGAATGATACGATATGAGTACTCGACAGTGTACAAGCATGTAATAATATAGAAGGGTAGTAATCTGTAGTCGTGAAGTAATTAATAAATTATATAAATGCGGTGTAGGTAGCAAGTTAGCGTGAAGGGTTCTCAGTTCGACTTTCCATTTTTTGAAGCACCTGAGCATGAATTGATCTCGTAAGCATGCCAACCCCAGTAGCATCGCACACAGCGCCGACGTCAATGACCGCCACCTTGCCCATTTTTAGATCCCCTGCAGCCAAGTGAGTCCGAGCGGCATTTGAAACAATGTCACGAAATTGAGGAATGGGTTGTAGGACAAGTTCATCAATTTCAGGCTCTTTTCTTGCCATTTTATCAGGAATCTGTACGTCGAATAGGGAGTGAGAAGCATCGAGGATGGCAACTCTTTGATTGCTCATGAGTCGGAAATCCAGAGCATGCCTTATCCAAACAAAAGGAAATGAGAAACTAGAATCAACGACAATGACCATTGGAACATACTTCAAGTCTCCATATAGGAGCCGGTACCATCCTGCTGCCTTGGCAAATATGTCTAGGTTTCGACCCTTCTGTCTGCCCTCCTTTCTGATGGCCTCAAGCTCGACGACAATCGGCAAGGTATCTCTTAACAGCGTCACCAGTCGATGCAAAGACGGGGCTAAACGTCCGTGTCCATGTCTTAAAATATCTCTGAGGAAAGGTTCTGCGTCTTCATGTGGGTTGAAGGTATCTGCTGGATCACCGATACCCATTGCACCCTTGGGAGGAACTCGAGAAAAATCAAGGTCGAAATTACCACCGGTGGGGGATAGTTGATCTTGACATGAGATAGAGACTGTGTAATCCTGAAGATCAGGCGAGTAAGAAACTTTGGGAGGAGATGATCAAGACCAGTGCTATCCTTACATAAGCATAAGAAAACTCCACCGTTTGCAAATCGAAAGAAAGCAACCGAACGTCGTGCCATTTTGTCTCCTTCGCCATTTGTGCAACTGGAAAGGTTTCTTGATCAGTTTATGATCAAGGGAATTTGGCTCAAAGGCATACCCTCCCTCGCAATAACAACCATTTTTGACACCCTTGCCCATTCCTCCAGAAATTCGTCGACGCATGTGTTGACATTCTCTGAGAGAAAGGACACAATTGCTTCTTTCGAATCATATATGATACGTTTCGATGGGCGAATGACGGCACTTCCACTCGCAGTTTTACCCATAGGTTGTTGAACATACTTGAGCTTCACACATGTCACAACCTGCCGGATTTCATGTTATTGAGGCCAGAAAACCAGAAAAAGTAAAGTTCACCTGAGCCTTTTCATCTGACCACCAGTTCAGCGGTATTACCCGAATATTGGGCATAGCAGCTTCCGCAGCGGGTGCTCCTGACAGAATATGTTTTGATTGCACACACAGAGCAGGTACAGAGCGGGCAAGAGACGATTGCATTTGAGTGAGTTCCGGCGTGAGAGGCGCGCTACTAGTTGGATTGACATGTGTGAATGGAATTCCGCGAAGCTTGAATTGTCTTTCAACATTGATGAAAGAGACTCGTGCACTTTGTAGACCAACATAGTTAGATGACTGGTATGTAAAAGACAAACGCGCTGACCAGCAGTAACTATAGAGTTCTCGCAATCCCTGTGTATCTAGATTGAATCTAGACCACGGTCACTACTATGAAATTTGATATTGGAGGTTTCACATACCCTGAAAATCTATGTTTGCTTGAACCTTCTACCATTTGATCATGCCCTTCTAGCCTCCTGTTTATAGCAGCCGTTTTATCGGGATTTGCCTTGACAACTGGGTCTTCATGTATACGGCTAACATCTAACCACGCGATATCTTCCAAAACCATGCTTGCATACATCGACTCCGTTAAGATCCTGGTGGTGATTAAGGCGTACTGAAATCGTTCGTCTGTCACAACAAGCACAAGGTAATGATTGGAGAAATTGGCTAGTTGAATGTAAAGGGTCCCACGAACGTCCGGTCCGAGTTTGTGGTTTTCTGCGGAAAGCCCGTTAACACAAAAAAAGCGATTCCTGTCTGGAAGCCTACCTTCTTTCAAGATATTTCTTCTTCGATAACTTTGGAAGCCCAAGTAGTTCGCCTTTTGCTCAGCCAGATCAACGATGGTCTATATGACATGTAAATTCATATCCCCGACGAGAACTATATCTGCGTACCGAAAGTCGTAGACGGAAGAGGGCATCCATGAGGAATGCAGGGTTCTCATTGAGCCTCTCGGAGAAAGCTACAAACCGAGGTCCTCTACCAGCGGCGGCGAGATCACCAGTGTCCCGCAAGTTCAACCTGCCGGTCCGGGAATCAATGGTAATGATGAGAACTTCATCGCCACATAAATGCACTCGAAGAGCTTGCGTCGAGCCTGTTACGCAAGTATGAGTAAATGTCATTTTGCGCCGGTTGAGAACCTTACCATCAAGGATAAGTGATACGACGCCTGGAGGAGAGAATACTTTACTATGCTGAAGCTGGGTCCGGAAAGTTGTGAGAATGGCTTCCGAATGTTTCTGGATGACGGTGAGAAGCATCGACTCGAAGTCCAGTTTGCCTGCATCCTGGTTTCATGTCAAAATTGATGATGCAGGAAGTTGCCATTCAACTCACAACTTGTAGGGCATCTGTAGAAAGAACCAATTGCTCCGACGGAATCAACACGCCAAGCGCGCCTTTGGTAGGCTCCCAGTGGACCGCAAATATTAAACCTTCCACTTCATCTGAAGGCTTGGCACCTCCAAGCTTGGTTTTTTGTTGTAATCTAGCAATGGCTCGTTTTTGTGGTGTCCTTGTCGGGCCTGAACTGCCTTGTGCAGGACGATGGGCCTCGACGATAGATATTATCACTGTTCCACCAAGCAGAGGCAGTTTGGGTCTAAGTCTGTTAGGCATCTGTGAAGGCGCCGGCAGTGGCCGTCTTGAAAGCCGCATTATTAATGGGATAGGATTGATAAATAAAAGTGGCATACATCCAATATGATGACTTTAGGGTCTTTCTATCAGACGACAATTGTATTGTCAGATAGTCAGCCCATCCCAAAGTTCTCATGCGTTCGGCCTACAACTTATTTCAGCTTCCATATGCTACATATTGGACTTCCATACCTGATACCAGAGGATTTCAAGTTGATATGACAGAGACATCATTTCTGTACTCAAATAGAACTATGATGGCGAGAGTTGGTGAAAAAGAAAAAGTGACATACGCAGGAAATTGTAAACACGGATAAGAGGCGTATCCACAACATCTCGAGGTAGCTGAGGGCGTGGTGGCATATCAGGTAATGTGGGTTGGTCAGCAGGGAAGGGAAGATAAAATGCAAGACGAGCATCCGCTTCATCGGTAATGTGTCGTTTTAACACTCCGGTTGGTGTGCGGGGAAATTCTATGCACACTGAGGATAGTTCTAAAGACACAGCTCCAAGAGGACAAACCTTGCAATCCTGTCAAACCTCCGCTTATGTTGATCAAAAATTCCACGTGAACGAAAAACCAGCCATCGTCTTTGGACGAACCACGGAGACAAAGTGAGGTGCTGAATAATTTAGGAACAGTAAAATGGACACGACCGTCCGCTAGTAAATGGACGTCAGGAAGGGACGGATAGCGGGAACCCTTAAACTCACCGATGTGGTATTGGCTCATTTCTAAAGGGAATATTTCGCTCATACGAAGGCGATAACGAATGGTCTCCTCCATATCAGAAAGTGTTTTGATGACTTCAGCATCCGTTAACGGTGTAGGCGGTATTGCCATTTTCTAGAGAATAGAATTAAAAAGAGGGTAATCAATCGTTAAAGGAGGATCAACTTTGATGCATGTAGGAAGTCGTAGGTATGAACCCGTGGTCAATACATCAAGAGAGGTGAGAAGGTCGTGATTTCGAAGTCTAAGGCAAAAGCTAAGTCTTGTAGATGTGACCTCTAGGAAGAGACAAAAACCTTGCTGGATCTAAAGATTCTTTCGCATAATTGAGACCTTTCATGGTGTCCTCGAACTGTTGATTTTGCGTCATGAGAAATGCTGTTATATTCTATAAAAAAAACTCTCTGTTAGTAAGTTAGTCAAGCCGTAAAAATAAGAGGACGCACCATGCACTTCTGAATTGTATGTGCATCTCGAGACCATTTTGCCACAGCATAGAGTTTAACCACCTGCTTCTTGGTTTTCACGACCCAATCGGCCAAAGTGCGTTTGCGAGCACTGTCCGACATGTTGGGCATGCTGTAAAATGAGCTGGTCAGCTAACTTCGAGGAATGAATTGGATCCAGTATTACGTGTCGGCCAACTCTGAGAGTTCTGCGTATATTTGCTGAACGACACGGGACAATAGCTCTCCAAGTCGAATTTGTCCATCAAATACCATCGGCAGCTCTTGTTCTAATTCCACTAGCGAAGGTTCCAGTATACTGTCATAATGGGAGCTATTTGGATGGGCAATCTCCATAGAATGTTGAAGATCCACCACTATCTCATCCTGGGGATTTGAGCCCATTAGTCGGGGGTTGAATGCCAATGAATGGAGAGGCGTTGCTGAAAATCAAATTTCTGGGGTTACTACTAGAGTGGATACGGCGACCATTAAGCCAACGATTAGAATCCGAGGCAGAGGTTGATGCAAAATCTAGCAATCAGAGGCGCAGTGGTATCAGAGAGAACACGCTGAGGAAAGTGGATGTCTAGAATATGGGGCACATGATTTGATCAGTTTCTTATGCAACAAACGTGGTCATTGATAAACCTTTAGCACAAGGTCGCAGGCTCAGGCTCACTATACCAGCTTTTTCGACCGAACCTACGCCATGGACTACTTAAGAACACTGGGCTCTGCCGCTGTCTCCACACTGGTCCAAAAATCGGGTCTGAACTTGCCGTTTTCTCTCGGATCGAAGGTCCCACAAACGGATGGTTATTATAATCTGTACGATGCAACTAAACGGGTAGTCTAACATCTGTCTCTATCACTTTTATTGATCTATCTACTAATTATTGTTCAAGGATGATGGAAGCCCAGTGTCTGTCTTTGAATATGATTTCAGCGATTCATCTAAGAAAAATATCAAACCATTTGCGCAAAATGCCCTCCGCAAGTTGCGCGCAACGCGACATCCAGATGTCCTTAAATTTATGGATGCTGTGGAGTCCGAGAGCACAATCTTTATCATGACGGAACGCGTTCGCCCGCTATCAAACGTGTTGCCGCAGTATTCGACGAAGAAGGCTCAAGAGACGGAAGATTGGCTCTTATGGGGATTACATCGAATTTCTGTGAGTAGTCACAATTTTTGCGAGGCATCCATGCATGACTCTAATTCTCAGGTTGCTCTGACTTTCTTGAACGATCAATGCTTTTCAACTCATGGAAAAATCAGCATTAGTTCAATCTTCTTATCACCATCTGGTGAATGGAAGCTTGGCGGGTTTGAGTTATTTAGCAGCCCAAAGGATGATAATGCCTTGTTATATGTAAGTGGATGTTTTCATGATTATCTCCGGTATAAAAATCATCATCGTTACAGACGATGGGTTCGCTATTACCAGGCTCTTCAACGTATGCACCCCCTGAGGTAAAAAAAAGTGGATGGTCAAGTTTGAAAGAGTGACTACATTTATTCTACTCTGATTCATGTATGACACTAACAAAATTCAAGGTCTGACCCAGTAGCCGCAGACGCATATGCTTTGGGTCTATTGCTACATTGCGTGTTCAATCCTTCTCATCCACCACCACCAACCGCGGAACCGCCGCATCCGCCGCTCAATGCCTCTTCCCAAGGAGCTATCCCTAATTCTATCTTTCCCTCCTTTAAGAGGTTATTAAACCCCAATCCGAAGGGACGCCTGAATGCTAAATATTTCCTTGAAATTGGAGTGGCAGAGCCAGGTTTTTTCTCCAATAACCGCCTCGTCAAGGTTTGTTCCGGTTTGGATAATTTTGCAATAGGAAGCGAGAACGAGAGAAATCTACTGCTAAGGTGAGGTTCATAGTCACAAGGAATGTCGTTAAGCTCACTTTCTGGAGAGAACTCTCAAAGAGTCAGCAACATCTTTTCCACCGGAATTCGCAACCTACCGTATTCTTCCTTCCCTCCTTTCGGCACTAGAATTTGGAGGCGCTTCAGCGGCAGCCATATTACCTCTCGTCCTACAATTTGGCACTAGTACGTCCCCCGAAGAATACCCAAAAGTCATCTTAGCTCCTATCATCAAATTGTATGCCAGTCCCGACCGCGGGACGCGTATGGCATTGCTCGAACATCTGCCAGAGTATGTCGACAAGCTAGACAAGAAAGCAGTGAGCGAAAAAATATTTCCTCATCTAGTCAGTCAGACCTTATCCACGTCTGTACTGTCTAACTCGATTCTGACAGCAACTCGGGTTTTCTGATACTGTTGCCCTCATTCGTGAAGCCACAGTGAAATCCGTGATTTTACTGGCACCCAAGGTTTGTCCTTATCACTCTTCGAGATATGTTTACAAGACAACTCACTACTTACAGTTAACTGATCGCTTGCTCAACAACGACTTGTTACGGCTGTTAGCCAAAATGCAAATGGACGCGGAGGCTTCCGTACGGACGAATACTTGCATTCTTATTGGACGGTTAGGACCTTTATTAGGATACAACACCAAGCGGAAGGTCCTTGTACCTGCCTTTTCTCGGGCATTAAAGGACCCATTTGTTCATGCTCGAGTAGCTGGCCTTATGGCATTTATGGCTACCATCGAATGTTTTGAGATTTCGGAGTTGGCATCTAAGGTTATCCCTAACATGGCTTTCACATTGATTGACGAAGAAAAGTCAGTAGTGCCTCTCGAAACAATTTTACAAAATACTGTATGACGGTTATGACAGACTAGTGCGCGATCAAGCATTCAAAGCTTTAGAGCTATTCGTGAAAAAATTGGAGGAACATGCATCGTCGATGGTTCGTTCCTTTCCTGGTTCTCATTTCTCTGACTTGCACTAATCAGACTTCAAATTAAAAGCCCGAAACAGCCGCTGTCAATGGCATCGACAATGTCATTGGTCCCGCAGCTGTACCGGTCCCTGCGACCCTGGTAAACACTGCTGCTGGTGCTGCTGGATCCCTTGCCGGATGGGCCATCTCAACTCTGGGTAAGAAGGTAAGTGTCAGGCTTCCAGCATGTATGCATTTCTCTGACCTTATTCCAATTTTTTTCATAATATCCAGTTAGCTACAACCGATATGCAGACGCCAATCAATTCGATGGGAGGACCAGAAATAGATCGTTCAACTTCAGCCCCTCCAATTCAGTCATTGAGCAGTTACGGTGAAGAGATTTCGCAATCACATCTCGCATCATTTCAATCTTCTCCTGCCGTGCCAAGTTCTCAAGGAACAGCCAAAGGAAATGTGTTACGATTGGGTGCGAACAAAGCGTCATCTAGCATAGCTATTGACTCTTTGGTAAATAAATTGGTGGAAGAAGAATCTGCTACATCCGCCACCATTGAAGGCAATCCATGGGGCTCCGACGATTTGATTGACGTGAATGCTGACGATGACGATTGGAGTATGTCAACCTCTTTCTATTACCGAATTGGGAGGTTTAATAGGTTTTTTCTGAAGGTGCCTTTGAATCCGCGCCCGCTAATGTTCAACCTAACCTAGTGATCAGCACCGCTAGCTCTAATGATTCTAGCACTCCCTGGATGGCCCCATCGAGTAGTCAATTGTCTTGGGGGCTATCAAACCCGTCGTCATCCTCATCTCAAGCTCAAAAACCACCTGCGGCTATACATCGGGCCCAATCACCGAACCCAAGGTCTCATCCTGGGCTCTCAACTACATCCTCATCCTCATCCCAAGCCCCAGCCACACAACGGGCCCAGTCACCAAACCCGAGGCCTTCTCAATTGTCTAGCGCAAAAAATTCTCAATTGAATACAGTCGGATGGGGGATTAATACCTGGGAGATAGGGGAAGGTCCATCTACGCCTAGTTCTGCTGTGCCTTTCCCTGCTGTCATGACGAAAGAAGAGAAAGCATTGGAAATGACAAGACGGAAAGAGGAACGTAAACAGGTATGTTTTGAACAAGCATCTCGAGGAAAGATTTCAACGGATACGTTTCAGCGGATTGCGATGTTGAAGGAGCAGAAGAAGGCCGCAACAAAGACATAACGAGAACCCTTGCACCTACCATCCACTCAATGCTACTTGTAAGTAGATGTCTACAAAGAGCACGGTATAGCGAGCAAATAGTAAATAATATTTAATACTATTACTAAATGAATGGTGTTGCCCCCATGAGTCGGCCCCCTCAGTAGGCATTGATTGGCTTGCCAATCGAGCACGATGGAGACTTCCTGATTTCATTCAGGTTCAATTCCGTAGCTTGGCAATATGACCTGGACGCGTGTAATTTATTTTTTAGATGCCAAGATGCCATTCGCGTTTCTGACAAAGCCAACGCACCTCATAGATACTCTCAACGCTCTCTGCATAGCATTTGGGTGTTCATCAGGTAACGGAAGTTTGGAAATTTAGTCTTTATCGGCATTTGCTTGCTGTAGCTCGTCGATAGGAATTCGTACCAATCGTTGACCTTCTTCGGTTGGCAGCGACATCTTCCCATTGCTGTCGGCTTCAAAAGAGCCACGCACTGATACTACTTTCGAGTTCAAATTTGTCGCTAGTCTGTTAACAAGCCAGACTTACAAAATTGACTCAAAATCTGGAACATCTTTGGCCATTGCGCCAGGACCTGACCACTAACTGGAGGGAAAATAAAATACTGAAATCCATTTTCAAGGACAGACCGACCTTCTCCTGCATTTGCCATAATATCGCAGTCTTCCCCTAATCCCTCTATTCGTTCAAGATACAAGGCACTTGCTTTTTCTAAAGCAGAGACTGCATCGCATTCCCTTTTCTTTTCGAGAAGCTTCGCAAGCGCAGCAGTAGAGCTGGGGTGAGGGGGTTGAGACAGACGATTAGGGACAATTGCAACGGATTGACGCATGAGTTCAAACTTCAAAGGGTACTTAGTAACTTACCACAATCACCGCGGACATCGTAGGTCACATGATGATGAATTTCCAAGACCACCGTAACTGCAACGCCAACTTGTAGTTTGAAATTGTAGGTATAATTACAAAATTTATAGTGAAATAACAAAGCAAAATCGACCTTTCTAATGTACAAACCTCCTGAGTCTCAGCCAAGTTCTGCACAGCGCCTTCAGCCATCGGGCGGCCATTGCCGTTCCCTTAGCCGGGCCGGTATCCCAAATTTAATGCGTTACTTCCGAGTCCAGCTACGCTCCTTTCTGCGTCCTTGAGCACCAGATATGCGAGAGAAAAGAGATGAAAAGCAACTTTTGGCGCTACCCGTATATGAATCTCGTCCTCCCAAATGGCTTCCAAAGATACATGGGGATGCTGACCTTGGTGAACAGAACTGACAGTCAATCCATTCGATAATCTCAGTCTAATGCTTTGCCCTACTATTAGGCTATCCAGGCTTCCACCCTCCTCATCCTGGGCAAGACGAGGATACATTGTCGGAGAGTAATGTCAAGCATGGGTTCATTCTTGGCCAGCCGGTTTCTGTGAGTTTCGATGTTGGATCTTCGGGCTACAAGTATTCAATATTCCATTGAAAAGGTGGAAACCTTTAGTGCTCAGGCGATGATAAACGAGAAACTTCATTCAGCTGAAACGCTATCGAAGTTGGAGCAACTCATGAATGAAGTCTTCATTCGTCGGGCTGAACGCATTCCTCCCATCCCGTTCGTGACTTCTGGCTGTGAATTCCATGATCGTTGCTCAAATATTTTAGGCCTTCTTCCTTTCGAATGCCAACACGAGTTACTCTGAACGACGCCAAACGCCAAGCATGGTTTGCTGACTTAGCAAACCCTGATGTTCCACTGCACAAGTTAGGCAAAAGTGTACCTCATGGGGCCAAGGGCCACGATCTTTTAGATCTGCTCCAATCAAACAATGTGGCCATCTCAAGGGCTGTATGGTTTCTGCGTGTCTTTGGCGCCAACGAAACGGTAATCATTCAACAGACTTCACGGTTAGCCTGAAGTACTAACGATAATTTGGGCAAAGGCAGGGCTCAGAAATAAACCCTCCTACGTTCCAACTCAATATAGCATCGATTGGGCCAATGTAGTGACAGGATACATGAAGAAGCAAATATCAGAAATTGCTCTCCCAAGTGCTCCAAGGCCAGGCTTAAATATCAAGCAAACTTTCAAAGGGGTTCTTGCAGATACTGATACCAGAGAAAGATGGATATCTCGCTTTACATACTGGTAAAAACCGTTTCCTCCTTACCATCGAGTCAGCTTGTTTCTGATGAGCTTTATTTAGCCTCAAGCTTCTGCGCACGTTCTATGCTGAAGATCTTGTAGACCATCGAACCTTTCTAACATGGCTAACCCAGCAAATGATCACTTGCAATCTTGCACAAGCAGGTTTCCTCGCACGTCTTGCGGAGGAATATCTCAACGATATCATGGCAAGCAGAGCGCTGGCAAGGCCGCTTGTTGAAGGATGCCTCGCTAAATTAATGGAGGCAAGCAATGAAATTAAGCTCCTCGGGTTGTGATCGACTCTAAAAAATAAACAGTAGATTCGTACAACGCCTGCCCACGAATTTCTGCATGGGACTGGGGAATTGTTAAAAGTTCTTCTCCAGGTATGTTTGGTGTTTAGTGAATAACCATTTCGCTGATATCTATGAATTTATAGCACCTGTGCCTCGCTCTACCAGATGCTTTTGTCAGCTCCAGAATATGGACTACATATTCGATGCTTTTGGACAATATCATGTCCGAAAATCTCGTGAATATCTCGAACGATCGCTGTATCGAATACAACTTGCGGGATATCCGACATCTCTTGTTTGAAAATTATTCTGATATTAAGAAGCGAAACGAGGCACTTTTGTTTTGTGGGCCGATTCCTAAAGTTCCAGCCCGCCTAGGAACTGCCGTTTCTGATGTCAAGGTGAGTGCTATCAAAAAAATCTGCAAATCTGCGTATCGCAGTTGACTTATATCTGAAATAGTTGTTAAACTCCATTTCAAGCGACACAGACATGACCGCTGTTGGCTATTTCAGTCACGATCTGAATGACTATGGTGTTATTAAGGAAAAAGTAGATCTAGTCCTTACATGGAGTGTAACTCCGCTGCAATACGGTGATCATCGGCCTTTTGCTGCAGCTACCCTTATCCGAACTTGGAGGGATAAAGCTTGTGACCGGGCGAGTCGACGCAACGTTGCTACCCCCAGTGAATTTCTTCAAGACCAGCTCTTTGATTGGCTTGACACATCTGAAGTAGCCGGAGAGGTTGGTAACATTCGGGATGTTGCGCTGCTATATGGAGAATTGGTCAAACATGAAGTGTTTTCCTACGCGAGCTATATACAACGACTTGTCGCCCGTGGCGAAGTAGGTTTATCTTATACCGAGGTACTTAATCCACACCCCTTTTTCATGCCTTCTGATATAGTCATTCATCAGGATGTTGGTTCTCGCCATCGCCTTTTTCTCAGCTGGATACCGTTGGCTAATTCCACTCTGTCTCTCACAAATCAGCGGAAAGTCACTATATACGGTGCAAGAGCGCGGGAGACACCGGAAGACATCACCGAACGGGAGATGCGTAAGGAAATTCGAATGGTACTGCCTGATCTTTTTGAAGGTTTGATTTGTACATGGCCTTCCTTTCAATCATATTTAACGAGACTTCAAGGTACTCGGCAGTGTACATTACCGTCGACAACCACATTACTTGCACAATGTAGAACCTTGATTTCTGCAACTCGCTTTGAGCAAGTAAGAACTTTCCGACAATGGCTGTTGCCCATATTCAGAAAACATATTATCAAGTGTGCATCCCTTACAATCCTTTGAAGGCTCACTAACAGCATCGCAGATCCACGGTTGACCATGTCGTGCTCTTCAAATCATATCTTGTTACGTTGGAACTAATGGCGTATTCGAAGTGTTTTCATTCAGCCCTTGACGTGAGCACATTTTTGTAGTCCTATGTAGACTAATTGGGAATCATGTACTTGACAGCTTACACTGTGTATGTTGGAGCATTCTAATAATGCGGAATCGATGAATGGCTTGATAGGTACTTTTTATCGTTACTCGGCCATTTGGACATGCATGGACGTGGTACCGATTATGGTCCAGGCACTTGACACGGCACATCAAGTCTGGAAGCTACGCGGTGTCCAATCCCGTCCTTTGTTAGCGTTGCTGATAAACTTTGATAACGGGCGACATCTAAACGAAGGATCGAGAGAGAGAATCGTGTCTGATATTGCAGCGTTCACACTGGTAAGGCCTTCATACTCAATTCCAATGCTTAGCATGCCCATTTGAAAGTGCAGGCACTGCAACCTATCATACAACGTTCAGATCCTGTACCTGAAGTCCTTCCGGAGATCTTACTCCTCGCAGGAGATCCAGATTCAAATGCTCCCTCAATACTTGCAAATGGACTATGGATTAAATATCGGACGTCGTCCGACTGGGCATGGAAAGTTTGGGACAACACTGTTGCTAGCCTCAGACAGATCCCCAGCATGACCCAAGATGTTGAAGCCCGGCGTGCTTGCGCCCTACGATATGGCTGCTTTCTCTGGCGCATTGACCAACATCTCCCGCATGGTCTGGATGGTGATGTGCTGCAATGGTTCCTTGGTCCTGGGAAGAGTGAAGTTGTCGCACTTAGTGCTGATGCCTGGGATGTACTCAGTGTTGTACTGCTTTATCTCGCTGTGAATGACGCCTTGAAGACCACCACTATCATGGAAGGACTAGTGTACCCTGCTTGGCAACTGGGAGCGGCTGGAACGTCTGGTCAAGCGCACGTACCCGAAACTTATCTTTACGCTGCCAATCGCCTTTGTTCTCATCTCTTATTACAAGACGATTGTGGTAACGATACGATGCCTCCAATTGACTTACCTGAGGTCCAATCCATCCGAACACGGTGTCAGGCTGTATACGACGAACCTCACTTTCCGTTGCTCGTTGCGAGTATCCCTACGTTGATATCCCTAGAAAGTAACCAAGACGTGCCCGAAGCGCTTCGAAACGAAACAACTTCTCTTCGTTGTCGCCTATGTCAAGGATCAGGTTTCCGGCAAGGTGCATACCGCAACCTTGATGTCATCCGAGAAGCATTTGAAAGCTCTCCTTATCTTATGGATTCATGCCCCAGCTCAGAGAGCTTAAGTAAACGCGCAGTCGCTGGTCTGAGAATGATACTCTGTGATTCACGGGATGGTAGGTCATCATATCTCCCAAACGAGTGGCTTACAATCCTATTTTCCATCAGATGCAAATATATATGATTGGCCTGAAGTGACGTGCTTGCTCAGTCCGTGGAAAATTGCTGCCACTACTATTCAAATGCAATTGCAGCTCAAGCAGCTGGGTCGGGCCCTCAGCCAAGAGTCCACACGTGAAGCTGCAAGTGCGAGCTTGGACAGACTGACGTCCATGCTTTTTTATCATACAAAGACGTCGGAAGAAGCCTCTTATGTTGGAGAGATGGCGCGAGGTGCAGACAGTATTGTAGCCTCAAAGGCAAGTTGTTGTATCTCGGTTCCAGTGCTGAAGCTAACAGCAAGGTTAGTTCATCAACAACGGATTTAGATGCATAACTGGATTCCTCTTGGACACACAAGGTGAAGCAGAAGCTTCAAGGAGAGTTGGCGAAATGTTGCGCGTCCTTGTCCATGTCTCTCAACCATTCCGAGGTCCTACTGCAACCCTTCCATCGGTAGATGCTGCGGTTCAGGAAGCTTTTATTGAGACACTTGACAAGAGACTGAAAGTCTTCGATTCCCAAATCGCAAATGAAGAGAACTCGGTCCATTCTCCTCAAGAATTCATTCTCCCTTGCCGTCTTCTGCAATTCATATTGAGCTTCCGTATCTCATGGACGCCCAAAATGAAGGACTCAAGCTCAAACTTATCAGCCATGATATTCCGGCTGGCCCTGGTGAGTCTGCATCACCTGGAAAGCATTTCAATCCTTCTGACCGGCCTGTAGCATTGTGCAGGGCGAGATAACCTTGATATTCACGCATACCCTGCGCTCATTGATACCCTATTGGTCCTATATGATGGTATGTGTATCAATCTCTCCGCCCTTAATCCTTTATCTTATATTTGACAGAAATGCCTCACGATTCCAAATCAATCCCCTTTGATCCCTTCCGAAACTATCCCAAACTCTCTGTCACTGATTTACCAGTCGAACTGCCTTTCGAATATCGGAACCAAATTTCCACACTTCTTGGACGGTGTCCTCCAAATTCGGTGGTCAAAAATCTAGTCAATACACACCACGACGCTCAAGGAAATGAGGTAATCGGATTTTTTGTCACGAATAGGCCTTGGGAATGGGTTGAAAACTTAGGCGAACCGTCTACCCTCGATGCCAGAGAGGATGAACGCGAAAAGGAACGCAAGTACCTGGTAAAGAATTCGGGGTCAATATCGTTGGACCACTTTGGTGCTCGTCTGACTGGCGATGGTGTCAAACATGACATGGCAACTGGCATTGACTCCAGGACTGCTAGCAGCATACGATCCTTCGAGGATGGGTGTTCAGAAATCTTGTTTAACCGCGATTGGCGGGAAATGCGCCTGGAATGGGATTACGAACCTTCACCAGAAACTTTGTTCCGCTTAAGAGGGGAGCTGGATCACGATGCTCCAGTACTTTCTGATAATTTAAATACCGTTCAAGGCCAGAGGATATCTCCACCTTCTTCGGTCGTTTCTCGAGGGTCCACTCAAGGAACTATGTCGTCGTCGATGCGACAACAAAGTCCCAGTCATACCACCCACAGCAGGGCAACTAACTCCACGGTTCATGAAATCATTGACGTGGACAGTGTTCCAACCACATCGTCGAGGAAGGGGTCCGTGAAGCGTAAAACAGTTGCGACTGTCAGTGATGATGAGATTGAAATCATTGAAGGTCCTGTTGTCACCCGCGTAGCTACTAGCTCAAAGCGTCAAAAAAGTGTCAAACTTCCTGCAGGAAAGACGAAAGCCAGGAAGAAATGAAGTTAATCCTTTGTATATTTTATAGGTCATGTACTGTATACAGTATAATGAAATTTATTGTAGGTTTGCGGGTCATTACATAACTATAAATAGTTCTGCCCCCAAAAATCAATCATCTTTTCGACGCAAAGCATGTCTTGCGACTTACTTATCAATTATTCGAAAGTATCACGTAGTGGCCCTTAGGAGAAAGTGAATGTTAGTTGTTCATGCTGCTTTGCGCGGGAAAAAACCATCCCATGGTCCAGCGGCAGTTGCAGCAGTCTTTTCTTTCCGGTTTTCGGCAACAAGCTTTTTAGGACTGTTTTCCCCTGTTGCAGCCGCTATCACCCTCACGACCGCCTTCAACGTGAATGCTTCGGTAGGGCGGGTACGCACAGGTTCTCGACACGTTGGACATGTATATTGAGGGTGGTGTGGTAAAAGATTCGCGAGCATACCGGCCACCTGTGGCTGAGTTGCTGCTTGGGGATGTTGTATCAGGGTTTGGATCAGGCCTTGGAGATGAGGTAGATTCTGGTGGGCTTGGTTGACGTCGTAATGTGGATTTGTATTCATAAACTGAGCCAGGGTTGTGCTGAACCAATCTTGTAGACATGCCAGGCAAAAAGTGTGTCCACAATCGGGCAGGCTGCAAGAAGAAGATGTGTAGGTAAGACATATAATTGGGAAATCGCGTTAAAAGCGTACAAATATGGTGTCCACATTCGGGACGTGCAAATTTCACAATCAAGATCGTCTGTCAGGCGTGCGACATCCTGAATATTTGAGCCGTAGGAAGAGTGGTGGACTCAGAAGTGAAGCTCACCACTAGAGTACCGGGTTTTCGAAGGGCTTGCAGTTGTTGGTTTTCTTCACGAAGGTTGTCAAGTTCTCGAACGGCCCGCTCGTGATCTTTCTTGTGCTTGACACATTCCTAAACGACGAAAAAAGCATCAGAAGCTTCAAAAACCCTATTGAAGCAGACAGAGATACCTCTCGTAATTTATTAATCTGCCGTCGGAAATCGGCAATCATAGAGGTTTGAGAGTTCAAGTGAGGCGGAGGGTCATCATCATCATCAGATATCTCGATGATTTCGCCTGGAACTATGACCGGTTTCGGAGGTCGTTGTCTTTGTTGTGTTTTGTCTTTCCGTTTTGACTTTAGCGGGATTGTTGATTCTTCGAGACCAGGGGAGGAGAAGGTCAGGCTATCTGAGCTGCGTAGTGAGTGATTATGAGCTCGTGGCGGACTTGGTGTAGCAAGAGGGTCGGTTCTTGGAGCAGTGCTTTGGGAACGAGTGGCAGGCATCGATGCGGACAACTTGAACAAGGCTCGGAGTTGTAATTATCCTTTTTAGGAATAAGCCAACTCTTCAACTCTCAATTATGGGTCTCATTCAACTTTTGTTGTGGCTATGGTTATCCACTGTCTTGTATTTATCTCTAATCAATATATAGCGCTTTCTTGCGTCTCAAAGTCAATTACAACGCCAATCTTACCAACTTGGGTCCGAATTTTGGATTCTGAGATATGTGCAGAATCACGACTCACGTGACAGGAAAGTAACTTACCCGGACGCCGCATTGTTGCAATGGCTTGCCTAGGCGATGCTCAAACGGTCATTGCTCAGAACAATGTCTACAACTACAGTCACACAGACGCCGACCCTCCACCGTTTCTTTGTTTATGCACCTGATAAGACTGAGGAGGGGACCCTTGCTCTTAGATTCTCTGTCAGACCTTCCCACCTTCAGGCTGTACAAGATAATATCGCAAAGGGTGTCATACGTTCGTGGCGATGGATGTGCAAGGCTTTTCAAAACATACTCACATCTAAGTAGGTGTCGGCGGCTTGCTGACAACGCCAGAATCTATTGCGAGCCCAGCTGCAGAGAGGAAAGTAGTTGGATCAACATTGATTGTTGAAGCAGAGTCCATTGAGGAGTGCGATTGTCATTCTCTCCGTCGAGACTAATCCTGACTCTCATGTGTTAGAGTAAAAAGGCTGATTCATGGAGACATCTACTACACCGCTGGTGTGGTGAGTACAGGCTACCTCTAAGTTGTGTATTTGACTGAAATTGAATATGGCAGTGGGATTCAGAGAAGATTGTAATTTTACCGTTCTTCGCTGCTACACCTTTCCCTTGAGAAATTCCCTCAATGAATTCTATACACGCGACGCTTTGTTGGATCGTTGGATCGTTGGTTAGTTTGATGGGAGTCATTGTAATCGTCGTAGATTGATCAGATAACTAACACCTCTCGCAAATTCATACTTGCTCGCTGCTGTCATCCTGCCATTTTCTTCTTTCAACTAAGAATAGATCACAAACCATGATGCTCAACCTATCTTTCCCATTGTATAGGTAGGATCTAGCTGACGATGTGGGAGTGAGTGTAGATTAGGTCAGGTTTAGCCGACTTTGGTTATGATTTTGGCGAGGCTCTCTCCGCTTTATGATGGCTCAATACTTCTCTCGTTCTTTCATTCATAGATCCTTTCGATATCCGGCCCCCTCGCTATCTCGACTTTCAAATTGCTCTCACAATTCAATTGTACGGCTCATGTCTTCGTCGTCATCGCAGTATGAATATATCTTGGTCTCACGGCCAGAACCTTCTGTACTGCTAGTGACGTTCAACAGACCCAAATCATTGAATGCACTGAGCAGCCCATTGTTCAAGGAATTGAACCAGGCGCTAGCGGATGCAGATAAGGATGATTCTGTTGGCGCTATGGTGCTGACAGGGTCTGAAAGAGCATTCGCAGGTTTGTCCCCACCTCATACGCCATACGCAGTTACTCAAAGTTATTCCCATAGCGGGAGCTGACATCAAAGAAATGAAGGATAAACAGTGTGAGCAGACGCCACCTTTGTCTCCTACATCTATTGAATGAACTTCCCAATTTCAAGTTGCGGATGTGTACAAGAACAAATTCTTGGAAGATTGGGCCGCCATTACCAACCTTCGCAAGCCATTGATCGCAGCAGTTAGCGGGTTCGCTGTGAGTGCTTACAACCCATATGTACTCTAGCTATTTATAATCTCCCTTCCCTGCAGTTGGGTGGCGGCTGCGAGCTTGCCCTCATGTGTGACATCATTATCGCGTCTCCAACCGCAAAGTTTGGCCAGCCTGAGATAAACCTCGGCGTTATCCCAGGCGGAGGCGGCTCGCAACGCCTCATCCACGCTATCGGAAAGTCTCGCACCATGGAGTTGGTTCTGACAGGCCGAACATTCTCAGCTCAGGAGGCGGAAAAATGGGGAATGATTAGTCGAGTCGTTGGGGAAGGGGAGGGTGAGGTTGTCAAAGAAGCTGTGAGCATTGCGAAAGAAATAGCTAGTAAAAGCCAAATTGCGGTGCAGGCAGGCAAAGAAGTTGTCAATGCAGGTAGGTGAATGGTTCGTGATGTACCAGCGGAACACTCATGCCTCAACTCGGAAAGCCTATGAGCTGACCCTCACTGAGGGTTTGCGTTTCGAGCGCAGGACCTTCCATGGTCTCGTCGCAACCAATGATCAAAAAGAGGGTGAGTGCTGATTGTACTTTTCTTTGTACACAGTTTGCTGAACCATAACGAACTAGGTATGGCTGCCTTTGCAGAAAAGAGGAAGGCCAACTTTACCCATTCATAGAACTTCAACGAGCAATTGTGTTCTGTTTGGGCCCATTGGAGTGAAAGTAAGATCAAACAAGTTCGCAACTTACATTGGAACCACCGAAAGACACTACCAATTAATAGGGCTACGTCCATTGTCAGTGTAGTAGCACAGGTAATAACGTGAATTTCTGACCTACTCCCAAACCAGCTACCACCCTCTTCTGACCCAGTGACCCTGGGGCAGTTGCGCGAGATTGCCAGAGAGCGTATGAACCTACACCACCCAGCGCTCCGGTTCCAATGAGACGACAGGACAGACATTCATTGGGCCTCGGGCGTTCAACGAAACCTGGTGGCTTGTTTGACTGAGGAAGAGTATTCTGGTGACTCTCGATAGTCATCGTTGTTTAACAAGTTTGATAACCGATCCGCGTGACAAGTTCTTGTATGACCCGAATCGGGAAATGGCCACTTCAGGAAGTTAAAAATCTTCAAGTGGCCCAAGCCCACAAGGGTTGCTCTATTATATTCGAAGAACAATGCAATTCTTTAAATCCTGAACAATAGCATTTTTGGGAATTTAAAAGAAAAAGGTCATTTCAGTATTCCTGTATTTTCTTCGTCCCTCTTCCCCTTGCCTTATCAATGCCTACCGCTACCTCATCTGACAGCGAGCAAAAGACGCAGCGTGGGCTCAAGCGCAAGACAGCCGACTCAGTCATCAAACATCATTCATCTTCTCCTGATAGCCGCGCCAAAAGACGCAGAAGTAATCCTGAAAGTCTTGCCGACCGTACTGAAAATAAGGCCCCCGATGCAACATCTAGTAAAACCACCAATGCAGTCTTAGATGATCAGGTACTATTCAGGCCCGATGGAAAGTTCTACTACAACAGTGGAGATATATTCCTCGTCGTCGAACATACCTTCTTTTGCGTTCATGCCCAAAAGTTGAAAGCTGCAGGCGGTATTTTCGAGGATCTCTTGTCTGGTGACATAAGACCGTCCGCAGAAGAATTTCTCTATGGCCTGCCTGCGCTTCGCGTTCCTCTGGTGTCCCTTCGTCAATTCCGATTCTTCCTCGCCTATATTTACGATACCATGTAAGCCGTCTACCTCTGGTTACAACAATGCTAACACTTGAGATAGACCACTTATGAAACTTCCAGATGGCTTTTGCGATTATTGGTTGTACTGGGAGGCTGCAATCGCGCTTCTCGATGTCAGTACGAAATTGAATCTTTATGACATCCGCAAATCTGCCATATCAGCCCTGGAATGTCTGTTTCCAACCAATCTGTGGGATAATCAAATCCCCCAATTTCGACCCGTCATTGCCGGTTATCAGAACCAGTGGGAAGAAAATTTGTTTTATCGAACGTTCCCAATCAAAGCCATCAACCTCTTCCATGAACACGGCGTGCCTTCGATGTTGCCTATGGCATACTATCATGCCGCTCAGTTGTCGATAGAAGATATTGTGAACGGCGTCGAAGATGGCGGTGTGTTGTGGAAACTTGACTCCGTTGACATCATGAAGGTCCTCGAAGGTCGGGAAAGATTGAAGAAATCAAGACGTCAAGTTCTTTTTCCCTGGCTCAACGACAAGATGGCGGGGGGTGGACGGGAGCACGGTAGCGCCAACTGCGAAATTAAATTAATGCTGAACGGCAACTATTGTTGGGAGAATTTCAGGGACATTTACTTGCAATTCAACCGGTCGGGGTTTCTTGACGACATCACCAACGGCTTGCAATGTTTATCCGAGACCGCAGAAAACCTTTTTCAAGGTTACGTTTGCCAGAGATGCTGGTTGGAGGCCATACATTCAATGAGCGTTGGGAAACGAAAGAACTGGGCAAGCCTTCCGGAATATTTTGGATTTGGAGATTGGGATGCTATTAAGAAGCTACAGGAGAATATCGATGGTGGATGGGAGGGTAATTATTGAAGCTATCGAAGGCTATAGTGGTTGAACTAATAGTTATAGTGTACATAACATGTGACAACAAAGGAAGAACGATTCAGGATAAACTGTTTTTGATCCTCTCTGTGCAGCAAAAGGGCGCTCTGCCAAAGTCACATGAAGCGGCTCATCATTTTAACCACTTCACTCAGGATGGATATCCCTTTCACATCATGGGATGGCGTTAGAAGAGGCCTAATGTCTATCTCCGAGTCCTTTCCCTTTTAACGCAGCGTGTAGAGGACAAACCCCTCTCTTCATCCCATTTCACCTCTTTTAATCTTGCCAGGGGATATGTTTCCGACTATTGAGTATCTCCAACTTTTGGGGGTTAATACGGCAGTACGGTTATTCTCCTTTCCATCTTTTGGGGGTTTGCATTAACCGTATCAATGTGTGAAGACAATTGCCTTTTCCATTGCTGCTTTTCTTTGCGTGCTCGCCTTCTATCGACGTACATCGCGCATTAGCGTGTCCCATATTCCAGGTCCAGGTCCAGAGTCTTTCCTTCTTGGCGAGTATTTTGCTTTATTATGCCTGACGTGACCGCGTCCTGATCGATCTTGACGCAGGTAATTTACCAGAAATATTCCAAAGTCAAGCTGGTGTCCCCGATTTTAAGTATCAGCAACTTTATGGTGACGTTGTACGCATCAAAGGACCATTTGGGGTATGGCGAGCTATGTCTTTCTGAGTTGGAGAGGCTTATTCATCAAGTATACAGGAAGATCGTTTGCTCATTTCGGATCCTAGAGCCCTCCAGTACATTTTTCACACCTCGGGTAGGTAAATTTCAAGGACTTGCAATAACACATCTGATGTGCGTGCATATGAAGGCTATGGCTTTTTGAAATGGCCAGAAAGAACTGAAATTTCCCGCATTTTAATGGGCCGGGGTCTTCTGTGGGCGGATGGTGAACATACATACCACTTCCCACTGAGATGGCGCTCATTATCTGTGCAGATCAAATTCATAAACGACAACGAAAGGTTATGCTCCCGGGGTTTGGGGGTAGGCTCTTAAACAACATCAAGAAAATAGGAAGCTGACGTTTCCTTTCAACAAGCACCCGAGTCTAAAGCCTTTGTTCCCATATTCCAACGCGTAGGAGCACAGGTATTGTGGCGTTCAGTGGTTCTTGACAGTGCTATACGTCATGCATGCCACGTAGCTTACAGCTCAATGGACGGACATCCTTGCAAGTTCAACTGATCAGTCTGCCGTTCTGAACGTTGCATCTTGGCTTTCTAGAGCGACAATGGATTCCATTGGCGAGGGTAGGCTTCCCTTGTGCTCCCTCTTCCAACCCGTTTATAAACATGCCATTCAGCTGCCTTCGATTATCAATTTGGCGCACTGGCAAACACAGATAATGAGTTTATGAAAGCATATTTTGGCCTCATGCATGTCATCTGCTGTCTATATCGGAACTTGCGAAATGACTAAATATAGGTCCGACACTCTGGGTTGTCCTTCCAAATCTGCAATATTTATGCAAACCATTTTCCCTGTCTGGGCCCTCCAACTAATGTCCAAATTTTCGCAAGCAAGAAATTTAGTTCACGCTCGCCATACAGCCAAATTAGCTAACGAAGTCACTCGCCAATTGGTTCAATCCAAGGCCGAAGCTCTACTTCAAGGGAAAGGTAATAAAGATATCTTATCTTTACTCGGTAAGTAAATTCATTATTCTATCCTCGTTACTGTAAGCAAACCACGAACTTTTCAAGTCAAGGCAAATGCATCTGAACATGCAAACACAAGGTTGACGGAAGAGGAGATGCTAGCACAGATGCGGTTTGTTACTCCGCAACTGATTATTCTACAAGCCTAACATCCAATAGAACCATTCTGCTAGCTGGCCATGAAACCAGCGCGACTACCTTGTGTTGGGTTCTGTTGGAGATAGCCAGACATCCACCTGTACAAACGAGGCTTCGGGAAGAAATACGAGCGATGGAGCAAACGATTCATGCACGGGGTGATGCGGATTTTACTGCAGCCGACTTGGACAGCATGCCATATCTGTCCGCTGTTATCAAAGTGAGTTGAACGCGTCTATCTTTCCCCTGTGGCTGTCAATCGATTATTCTAGGAATCCATGCGCTATCATCCGGCTCTGTATCAGAATTATCGACAGGCGGCAAATGATGTTGTCTTGCCGTTATCAAGCCCAATAAAGTCAATGGACGGAAGTTTGGTTTCGGAATTACCAGTGCCGAAAGGGATGAAGATCATTCTTTCCATTGCTGCGTACAACAGGTAGTTCACAATAACCAACTGCATTTATGTCGCTAATTTGTATAAAATCAGAAATAAGGAGCTATTCGGCGAAGATGCACATGAATACAATCCTGACCGATGGTTCCGTGAGTCAGGCAAGAAAAAGGGTTCTAATTTAGGAGTGTACGCCAACCTGTACGACACTCTTCATGTTGACGTATCAGCGAACTGACTAATGTTTTCGATTGACAGACTGTCGTTCGCTGGGGGGGTCAGAACATGCATTGGCTGGAGGTTCGCACTGTATGAGGTACTGGCTCTGACAGTGGAGATCATCAACAACTTTGAGTTAAGCGTCACACCCGATATCGATCGCTTGAGAAGAGAGGCTTGTCTAGTCATGCTGCCGACTTTGGAAGGGGAACAGTTGAAAGGCGAAAACCTACCACTCCGGGTCAGCCTAGCGGCCAGAGACTGATATTTCAACGATCTACAGTTACCTCTGAAATAATATATTTAAGTGTAAAAAGATTAGCCTGGTTGACAGCTGTTGAGGTTAGCTCAAATCAACATCAAAACTCGACTTAACGTTATACTTTTTGGGTACCTCATCAAAGGGGTGCTCTACAACTTGGGTCATAAAGTCATCGTCATACAACACTGAAAACACAATGTCAGCTCGAAAAACAATTTTTGTGGGGAAATGGATTTGGCTTTGTTTGTCCGGCCTGTTGCAATACCGGGCCGCTAACGCTTGTTTCAGTTTTGCAGTTTTGAAGATTTAAAAATAGACTTTTCCGAAAAACTCTCATAACCAAATGCTGAGTCGTAGTCAGCTGCCATGGTATATCTCCAAGACCTGTGAGTTCAAAAATTTCTACATCTAATGTTCTGAACCTCAATTGGGTCAATAGTATGTTCAGAAGTTTCTTCATGTGCTAGGCGTTCACGAACGCTAACAGGTGGATCGGCTTCATTTGCCTCCATTCAACCAAACCGTTTGCATTCTCGTACAAGGAGAGCGATATTCACTACAGCTAATCGTCCCTCGTGTGTCTGACGCCATTTATCTTAGGTTGAGAGTACACATTAATCATTTGTCACAGGACGCCCTCGTCTACTAAACAGGGTTCTATCTTCAATACTGAATCTCAGGCTTGGGATCAAATCTTTGATGGTCTTCCCGATGAGCCCACAAAAGTGAACTTCAATGATAAGAGGGCCGAGTCGGAATTACCATCCAGTCGGCGACAAGGGATCACTGCCCGTGAAACCAAAGTTCTCACTGGCATGCTCGACATGATTTTCGACTCCAACAATGCAAACCAGCGCCAGCTGCCTGAAGGAGAAGAGCAAGTCGGTTTCAGAAGGGGTAAAGTCGATGACTTTTTCGGTAGATTACGTCGTCATTCGAAACGTGGAAAGTGGATGGATGAACCGGATGCCAACCTACTGGACCAGAAAAAGGAGCAAATCAACTATTGTAATAACGATCAGGAACTTCTGGATTGGGCCATTCGAGAAGTTTTTGAGGAGTCGACGCGGTACGAGGCTGCGGCCAGGCTCGCCATCGCAGAAGCCGCCAAATCATCTGGCAAGAAGGAAGCTCCACGACTCCAACCTGCAACATACCCCCACATGATCGCACTCCTCATGCGTACATTCCGTGATAAATACCACGACCCTCACCTCGCACTTTCCATATTCAATTACGCCAAAACCCTCTCAATTGTTTCATATGTGTTTGGTTGCTCTACCGAAGCCTACAATGAGCTCGTTCAAACAAAGTGGGAATGCTTTCGGGACCTACCGGGTGTCTATGAAGCAATCAATGAAATGATCGTCAATGGTGTTCCTGTGAACACTGGGACACGGAAATGGATTGAAACCGTACGTCGAGATGTTCTCAACCAGAAAGTACGACTGGACACTAGCGATACGGGCCAGAGCGAGGTTTGGCAGCTTCTGACCAAAATCGAGCTGACTTTAGCCAACAATGATGCACAACAAGGGTCGAAGGCTAGATGGGATCACTGGAAAACTGAAGTCATGAACGATGGCAACTCGGATGATGATGACAAGTGGAGTTTTGATAACTGGGGCGAAATGTTTAAGGATAAGCGATCTTCCCGGCGTGGTACTACGAAGGCAGAGGACACCTTACTTCCGGCATATAACTACTGAGCATGGGTACTATTTACTCATAGAAAGGCGTTGTGGATTAGAACTGTAGGAATATTGCAAACTGAAACTAATATGTGAAGTAAATTACGGAAACGTAAGAGGTTGGAAATCGTCGGCTCTCACTCCTCACTGGTTGGGGCGGCGTGAACGATTTCGGGGCGCTTTTGAAACAGCAGTACTAGAGACCGCTTCCAAGCCATGGGTTGGTTTGTAGTGATTGTCCACCTCCTCGCATCGAAGATGAAGCAGCAGATTATACACAAAGATCTGTTCGTATCTATTGCAAAGTCAGTAAAGAATACAATACGACAAGATAAAACCTACTGGGCATTTGTAAATACAACCGACATGGAATCCGAATTGCATCGCAATAAGTTTGGAGCCATCACCAACGCCAAGTTGGCCGGAGTCATCTTCGTTACGCTTTGTGTTCTTTCTTCCAGAAATAGCTGCAGGAAACTGATAACGAAGAGCACAACGCGTCGATTGACGGTAGGGAGACGTTCAATAATCTGAACACAGGCTTCCGAATCTTTTGAGTTCTGAATACATTCGTTATAGAGTTCTTCTGGCACAAGCGGATCACAGAGCTCGCGCAACCAGAGTTTCATCAGTGATGCTAAGACGTGCGGGTCATCAACACCATCCAACGTATAGTATCCGCGATCGATGCGGAGCTTTAGGCCAGATACAGAGTCATTGTCGCCTGGAACGCGAAATATACCCTCCGCCTTGGTTCCACCAAGTGCAAGAATGCCATCCGCGAGGAAAGGGAGAATGATGGGTATCTTCTGACGAGGATAAATTCGCTCTTGCAATCTGATAATACCATCTAGCGATTCTCCAAAGGTTGACGGATTAAATGCAGCATCCTAGACAAGGAGATAAATCTTAGATTCGAATGAAGCAAGTCCTACATACCGATGCAGTTTCAATCTCTGCGATCATGGGTGGTTTTCCTCTCGGACCTTTCTTAGATATGGTAACAAGTCGACGCAAGCAATACTTTGCCATGACATCGACTCGACCTTCTTGTTGGGTGGTATGTTTCTGTATGAAGGCATGAAGATACGTTTCAAAATTTTTTGATGGAGGGAAGGTGATCAGAAGAACACAGAGCAACTGCCATCCTTTGAATACGCTTTCCCTGTGAGCAAAATCCATAAGTGGACGGACAGATATCAGACATCGTTCTACGAACTTGCTCGGATTACCAGATAACTGCTTCATCAGCTGACAATAGATTTCGTCTCGAAGTTCCCCGTGCGTGAGACCCTCATTGAGAAGCCATCTCTCCTCTTCTAAAATGCTAACAGTGTGACTGGGAAGAGAGAGTGAGGAAGCATTCGCATTTATTGAGGTGACCATAGACACGTGAGAGTCAGTTTGCATTCGAACATTGAGATTCTTTTCACGTTCTCGATCCCCGGTGATGTGTTGTATGACCCTGAATACTTTGACAGCATTCTTCTGGAGCCCGCGGTTAAGAACCAATAATGGTGAAGTCAATGGCGCCTAAGTAGGTCGACATTTAATGATTTCGAATGAAGCTTATATTGACACAATACCTTTTGCCATGTCATGAGTTGCTCTAGCGGTACTCTCCTTCTAAATATAAATCCTGTTCGGTGCGTAGAAAAGTATTGTTTGGCATATTCGGATTCTGAGAAATGTTGAATGTCTGTAGCGAGTGCATGTGGTAGTATCGGATAAGTGCTATGACGAGACTCGTGAGGCCTACAAGAAGTATGTGGCGAACTGAAACAAACTCACCCAGAGTCGAGGGTCGCCATGGATTCACTTGGTATACTGACACGAATTACAGGTTCTACCAATACCGGTTTTCCGGTAGCGCGGTTTTTCACGGGGCTCATTTGTAGGGTTGCGGCTGAAGAATAATATGAGGACATGTAGAAAATGAATCCGTAAAGAGATATATACCGTGATTGAGAATTGGACCACTAATGCCCTTGCCCCCAACTGTAGGTCGATGTGAGGGCGTGTCTGGGATAGGACGTGAGGGTGACGGTGGAATATCACGAGTGCTTCTTGGCTTTGAAGGGGTAACTGAAATCTCATCCAATGATGAATGACCATGGCTTGTGCTCCCAATAGTCCAATCTTCTGTCATTGATTTTTGACCATGTCCACGATCAGATTGAGAACTGAGTATTTCCAAGGCGGCATCAAGACTTTGTGGGGGTTGTAAACGATGGGGTGTGAAGGATTTTGATCGGGCACGAGGTATCGATTCCGCTGTATTTGAGTGGTAGTCCTGAGACTGTTCCGTCCTTCCTGATAAGTCTTGCTCTTTGGGTATAGACAGGTTCCTATTGGCTTCGTTGCGGATAGAGGCAGAGGAGTGTTTAGAGGATAATGAATGAGACGTAGAGGCCTCAGACGCATAAGGAGATCCGGGAATTGGCGCTAATTGTACACTGATAACATTTTGGCGTTTCGAGGGAAAATTATTTAGGGTATGTTCACCTGAAGATATAGATCGTCGTGTCGACGTCGACCTAACCATATTTATTGAAGGTCCATTGGATTGAAGAGTAGGAATTTCTTCAGTTGATTCCTACGAAGGGTGTTGAGATATTAGCGATGTAATACGAAGTAGGGATATGCTCACCTGATTAGTACTTGCGGTGGGCATCATTTTGGAGAGATGGTCAAAAGTTGTTCTTGAAAGCCGACGTCCTAGTGCAGTATTCTATGATGAGGTTTAACAAATAGAAAGGTAGGGATTAATTGGCAACATACTTGTATAATGCCCAATGGAATCACAAAGCCATCAGGTCGCTCCCATACCGTTTCGCCTGTTTTTGTTTGATAGTAATACGGCAAACCGCCACGAGACTCGTCAGTTAGCTCCCACCATTCTCCTTCTATGCTGGGGGGCAGCCTGTGCATTGTAAGTGAGTATGATATGAGTATGATTAAATCCAGTTGCCACATACACAAAATTTCCGACTGGAGGATCCCAACTGACTTGTCCAGTTGCTGGGCAAGCAAAGAAAGAGGTCTGTGTCTTTGAGTCTTCGCGTTGAATGGAGAATCATCAGATAGAAACACTAAAAGAAAACCACCTTAGGATCGACAAGGGTGACCCAAAAGTTTGAACCCCATGTTGGATCATCTTCTTGAGCCACCACAGCTGAAGAAGGGTCACGGTTTGGAGGTTTGGAAGTTGAGCGTTGAGAATTGAGGTTGGGTAGCTTTGCATTATGTGAAGAGATGGAAGATTGCCTTGAAATTGTGGGTTTATTCTGTGGAGGATTACTGGTGGCTAGTGACATGAGAGTTATCACTGGGGCACTACATGTTTATTTAGATTTAGCCTTCTCAACAAACTGGTTCAATGTCACTACATCATCGTTACCCTCCTGCAAAGATCTCTCAACTCTCTCATAAATTCTCGACATGCCCTGGTGGATTTCACCCTCTCTCCCTCCAACAAATTCAGAAATCTCCTTCATTTCGCCTACCCATCGATAAGCTTTTGGGATCATGGCAGGTACGGCCCGTGTTATCCGCTCAAGTAATTCTGCTTGTGAATCACCGAGCTCCTCCAAAAGAGCGTCGCTCGTAGCAGGAGATGATGCATGGGCAGCTTTTCAAGCATCAGTACAATTCGGATCTATTTACTCAATCAAGCATACCAAGAATCATGGTTGTGAATAACCCGGTTAAACCTTTGGTGATGCCCTAGAACTTGAAATCAATTTCGGAGAGAACGAGCCATTGTCAAATCTGCAAACTGATACTTACAGCATAGGACATCTTGAGAGCACTTGCATCGCCAATCCCGGCCCCATTGCCACTCAAAATCTTAACTTTTATACCACTCTTTCCTATAACCTCCTTGAAGAGTATCAGACCTTGTTGGCCTGGGTCATCAACCGATCCATAGAACGTAGGAACATAATCTCCACTAGGCGGACCTCCAATTATGCATGCATCAATGAAAATGATTGGCGACGTCGATAAGAGTGCTGCAACCTTCTTTATTGTGACAACATTGACTGCATTACAGTCAGCAACAACTAGCGAGTCCTTATTGACCCTCTCCGTGGTCTGAAATTCAGCAAGGACTCGTTCTGCAAAGGCAAATGCATCTCTTGGTGGAATTATGCTAAGAATAATATCTGCCTTCTGGATAATGTCGGTCCAAGAGGCATGAATCATCCCGGCCTCATGGGCACGCTTGCGTGTCTCGTCTGACCTCCCGTCCAGGTTGGTAAGCACGACATTGCCGGCGTCGACAAATTGACGTCCAACATTGGAGCCCATTGCACCAGCAGCGATAACCGCGATAACCGTCATGGTGAAAGTTAACCGCGCACGTGAGGGTTGGCGTAAAGCCAAGAATATACTCACATCTCACCCGGTATCAATAATCGCCGTAGATTGAATGAGTGGACAAAGATGTCAGATTCCAACTGCGCAGCTCCTGAACTGTGACCTATAAGATCCCCTCATTGCGCTTATACTTGGACAACTTGAAACGATCGATTATTCCGTGTTTTTATGTAAGATTGCTTGCACAAAATGCAGCGCTGACTCCTGAGGATAGTTTGCCACGAGACTTTCATGAATCTTGAAGCCCGGTAAGGCACCCAACCAGCTAAGCACCCGCGTCCTCTACTGACACATATCAGATTCAGGTAATGAACCAGCTTGCGTCCAAGCAAAGCGACAATCGAGTTACTTCGGGAACGCCGCTTCATTAGCATATATCACGGTTTAAAACAAGATATTCAATAATTGCATATCAATCTTCGTCCATGTCATCGCCCCGAGCTCTTCTTTGCTCGATACGCTCTTTCATTTTTCGCTTCGCCTCTTCCTCTGCAGCTGATAGTTTGCCAGCTTTCGCCAATGAAAGGAGAAGGGCTTGGACCAGCCCAACATGGTTGTGGCGACGCAAGCTATTTTCGAACTATACGAAAAGAAAGGAGATTAAGTCAAGGGAATGCCTGCGCTCA
>Ga0193742_1000286_pt1 | contig 36543 bp, 41 predicted proteins | sample L2c1metaG_FD_165511 | JGI IMG/M metagenome (GOLD analysis project Ga0193742, IMG submission 165511) | Soil microbial communities from a riparian zone of the East river system, Colorado, United States - L2c1 | ecosystem: Environmental > Terrestrial > Soil > Riparian zone | place: USA: East River... | reverse complement strand
CGATTCGGACCTTCAGACAGCCCGGAACGTAGGAAGCAAACGGGGTGCGCCCGCGGATAGCCGCTCAACTGACCCACGGATCAGTCAGTTGAGCCAGATTTCTACGAGCGAGATGTCCGTTACTCTCGGGGCCGACCTCGCCCCACACGAGGAGCTGACATGGAGCTGACCAACACATTCCGGGTCGCCGTCCCGGTCGACGAGGCGTGGACGCTCCTCACCGACCTCGAGCGCATCGCCCCCTGCATGCCCGGCGCCCAGCTGACCGAGATCGAGGGCGACGAGTACCGCGGCGTGGTCAAGGTGAAGGTCGGGCCGATCACGGCGCAGTACAAGGGCGCGGCGCACTTCGTCGACCGCGACGACGCCGCGCACCGGGCCGTGCTCCGCGCCGAGGGCCGCGAGACCCGGGGCCAGGGTCAGGCTGCGGCCACCATCACGGCACAGCTGGTCCCCGACGGCGACGGCACCGAGGTCTCCGTGCTCACCGACCTGGTCGTCACCGGCAAGGTGGCGCAGTTCGGCCGGGGCGTGCTGGCCGACGTGTCGTCGAAGCTGCTGGGCCAGTTCGCCACCAGCCTCGAGGCCGAGATGCTCTCGCCGGAGGGCCCGGACGCCACGGCCGACGGCACCAACGACTCCGCGCCGACGTCGGCATCAGCCGGGGCCACACCGTCGGCGCCTGCGGCGATGCCCGGCGACGGCGTGCGCCACGTCGACTCGCCGCCCGCCGAGCCCGTCGACCTCCTCGGCACCGCCGGCGCCCCGGTCGCCAAGCGGTTGGCGTTGGTGCTCGGCGGCCTGACGGGGATCCTGCTGCTCCGCCGCCTGTTCCGCCGCCGGCGCCGCTAGCGCCGACGGCGGTGGCGGGTCGGTTACGGCGCGAAGGTGATCGGCGCGGTGGCCAAGCCCTGGAAGCCGTGGATGTAGACGCCGGCGACGATGCAGTTGCCCGGCACCGAGCAGTCGGTCGTCTCGTCGATGTTGTGGCGGATCACCTTGTAGACGGTCAGCGGCTTCACGTAGCCGCCGTTCGCGTCGGCGCTGTGGCTGGTCGCGGTGCGACCGTCGCAGTCGTCGATCGAATCGGCCCCGGCGACGCACTGAACCATGCCGACGGACGAGTTCGGTGCGTAGCCGCTACCGGTGACGGTGACGACCTGGCCGTCGACCAGGCCTGTGTTCGGCGTGACGGACACGGCCGGCCCCGTGGCGCACGCGGTCAACCCGACCGCGACAACCAGACCCGCCGCCCCCAGAAAAAGGCGGTTTCTCATGGTGTTTCCCCCAGTGTTTGCTCCGTCGCCCAGTCTAGGGGACGACGCCTCAGCGTGCGGCGCGGGCTACACGCCGGTACCAGCCGTCGACGGCGTTGGTGCTGCGCTGGATCTTGCGCCGCAACCCGGCCTCCTCGTCGGTCTCGGCGCGGACCGTCCCCTCGATGGCGGCGTCCTGGCGGCGGAACGGGACCACCTGCACCAGCGGCGTGCCCTGCTTCAGGGTGTACATGCCGTCGTCCGCGGTCACGACGAACGGGAGGTTGACCGGCGAGCGGTAGGTGTCCGTGTCGACCACGCCGCCGAACACGTGGACGACCTCGTCGGGCCGGTTGACCGGCGGAACGAACAGGCAGCTCCAGCCCGGCGGGGTCCGGATGGTCCAGTAGTTGTGGAACTTCATCGGCGGCCGGGGCTCGTACGGGTTGCCGGCCACCTGGAAGGGGGCGTGGTTGCTGACCATCTCGCGGTCGAACTCCCAGCCCGAGGTGACGGACTTGCCCCCGTCCGCGACCTCCAGCCGGACCGTCGCCGCGAGCGGGACGATCCAGCCGGTGGCCATGGCGTCGAGGAAGGGCATGCAGCGCTTGGCGGTGAGGCCGTTGTTGGTGGCGCCGACCCGGTCGGCATCGGTGCCGGGCAGACGGCGGAACCACGCCGGGAGCGCACTGCGGGCGGGAACGGGCGGCGCGATGACGCCCTCGTCCTCGGGGCTGCAGGTGAACTCGATCACCGGCACCGACCGGCGACGCCCCCGCATCACGTGCTCGAGTTCGACGAGGAGTTCGAGCTCGAGTTCGAGCTGCCGTTCGACGACGAGTTGCTCGACGAGTTGGAGCTGCCGTTCGAGCTGCTGTTGGACGACGAGTTCGAGCTGGAGTTCGACGACTGGTTGCTGCTCGAGTTGCTCGACTGGTTGCTCGACGTGTTCGAGGACTGGTTGGACGACTGGTTGCTCGACGAGTTGCCGGACTGGTTCGAGCTCGGGGGTGGGGGCGGTGGCGGAGACGGCGGAGCGGGAGCCACCGTCGTCGGCGGCGGAGGGGGCGGCGGGGCGGTGGTCGGCGCGGCCGTGGTGGCCGGGCTGTTGTCGCTCACGCCGACGGGCTCGGTCGGGCGGGGCTGGTCGTCGCCGTCGCAGCCGCCGACGGCGACCGACATGGCCACACCGGCCGCAAGCAGGCCGGCGGGGACGAGCTTCCAGTTCAAACGGTTCGGAGCAGGCATGCCCCGACTCTCGGGCCCGCGGGTGAGACCGGCGTGAGCCCCCCATGAGATGTCTCTCATCTAAGGAGTGCTCGACACCACCCGGTAGCCCATCCCCCGCATGGTCTCGATCACCCCGGAGCCCAGCTTGCGACGCAGGTAGCGCACGTACACGTCGACGATGTTCGACTCGGGGTCGAAGTCGTAGCCCCACACGTGGGAGAGCAGCTGCTGGCGGGAGAGCACCTGGTCGGGATGGCGCAGGAACGTCTCGGCCAGGGCGAACTCCCGGGCCGTCAGCTCCACGCTGCGGTCGCCGACCGTCGCCCGCCGGGTGCGCAGGTCGAGGGTGACCGCACCGCAGCGCAGCAGCGTCGTCTCCTGCTGGCCGTCGGTGCGGAGGCGCACCCGGATGCGGGCCATCAGCTCCTCGAAGCGGAACGGCTTGGTGACGTAGTCGTCGGCGCCGCCGGCGAACCCGGCGACGGTGACGTCGACCTCGTCGCGGGCCGTCAGGATCACCACCGGGAGGCGTTCGCCGCGCTCGCGCACCTCCCGCAGCACGTCGAGCCCGTGGAGGCGGGGCAGGCCCAGGTCGAGGATGACCAGGTCGAAGTCCTGGTCGCGGGCGAGCGCTGCGGCGGCCTGGCCGTCGGCGACGATCGTGGTGCTGAAGCCGTTGGCCCGCAGGCCCTTCTCGAGGAAGCTGGCGATGCGCGGTTCGTCCTCGGCGATGAGGATGCGGGTCATGGCCCTGCTCCGGGTGGGTCGGTGGGGATCGTGAGCGTGAAGCGGGCGCCGTGGCCGGGCCGGCTCTCCAGCTCGATGCTCCCGGCGTGCGCCTCGGCGACGGCCCGCACGATGGAGAGGCCCAGGCCGGCGCCCTCCGAGCGGCGCCGGCGGTCGCCGCCGCGGGCGAACCGCTCGAAGATCACCGAGCGGTCGACGACGGGGACGCCCGGGCCGGTGTCGGCCACCCAGAACCGCACCTCGCCGTTCGACGCCGCCGACCCGAGGGTGATGGCGGCATCCGGGCCGGCGTGCTCGACCGCGTTGCGGGCCAGGTTCAGCACCGCCTGCGTGAGGCGCTGCCGGTCGGCCACCACGGTGATCGCCGCGGTCTGCTCCAGGGCCCAGTGGCGCTCGCCGAACGTCTTCGCCTTGGCGAACAGCTCGGTGGTGAACGGCTCGACCGCCACCGCCTCGGTGCGCAACAGCCCGGGCTGCTGCAGCTTGGCGAGGAGGAGCAGGTCGTCGACGATGCGGCTCATCCGGTCGAGCTCGTCGGTCACCAGCGCCACGGTCTCGCGGCGCTCCTCGGGGTCGTCGCCCAGCAGCTCGAGGTGGCCCCGGACGATCGTGATCGGCGTGCGCAGCTCGTGCCCGGCGTCGTCGACGAAGGCCTGCTGGGTGGCGAACGACTCCTCCAGCCGGTCGAGCATGGCGTTGAACGTGGAGGCCAGCTCGGCGATCTCGTCGTCGCCCTCCACGTCGATGCGCCGGGCGAGATCGGTGTCGCTGATGGCCCGGGCGGTGAGGGTCACCTCGCGGATGGGGCGGAGGATGCGCCCGGCCACCACCCAGCCGATGACCACGGCGACGGCCAGGATCGTGGCCGCGACGGCCGAGCTGGTGGCGATGACCCCGGTGATCTCCTCCCGCTCCCCGCGCAGGAAGTTCGCCACCACGAACACGCCGAGCGTCTCGCCTTCTGCGTCCTGCAGGGGCAGGGCCAGCCAGCGCACCTCGCCGGCGTCGCTGTCCAGCTCCCCCTGGGCGGAGTCGGTGAGGGCCGCCCAGCGGTCGCCGGCATGGGATGCCTCTCCGAGCCGGACCGGGGCCGTGGACGCCCGGAAGAACTGGCCGTCGACGAACGTGTAGTAGGCCTCGCCGTCGCCGGGCACGTTGCGGTTGAGGAAGGTCTCGAACATGGCCTGCACGTCGGCGCCGAAGGGTGCGCCGGTCGCCGGGTCGCGGCCTGTGGCGAGGCTGCGCATCTCGACGACCTCCTGCTCCAGGTGGTCGTTGACCTGGGCGTCGAGCTGCTGGAGGAGCAACCGCCGGGAGAGGAGGAGGCTGCCGACGACCGCCAGCGCCGTCAGCCCGATCATCCCCCCGAGGATGCGCAGCCGGACCGACGGGCGGAAGCCGACCCGCTCAGCCATCGTCGTCGTCGTCGCCGTCGTCGTCGCTGCCACCGTCGTCATCGTCGTCGTCACCGGGGGGCGGCTGGGTCGGTCCGACCGTCGGTGGCGGCACGATCGCCGGCGCAGTCGTCGTCGTGGTGGTGGCCCCGGGGGTGCCGGAGTTACCGGTCGTGGTGGTGGTGCCGGTGGTCCCGGTGCCCTCCACGACGATCGGTGCCGGGGGCTCCGGCCCGTCGTCGCCTTGGAGCAGCAGCGTCGCCACGAGGGCGCCGACCGCCGCGGCGACGGCCAACGTCACTGCCTGTGCCCGGGAGACCACCCCAGCACTCTGCCGGGTCCACACTGCGATCGGATGAGCCAGAGATGAGAACCCTCTCATCTTGGCGTGTCCTCACCCGTGTTGGGTGGCGGCGACCCTGACCGTCGAGTCCCCGGCGGCGGCGGGGACTCGACGGTGTTCGACCTCAGGGGTCAGGTGTACTTCCAGGGGGAGCAGCCGACGTTCGTCTCACATATCCGGGCCACCGTGACCTGCTGCGGATAGTGGTTGCGGGTGCTTCCCGAGTTGTTGCAGCCGTTGCTGTCGTACAGGCTGTAGCGAACCGTGCCACCGATGGTCGACACGTCGTACTGGACGAACACGGTGTTGCCGTCGCACTCGTTGTCCAACACCGCGACCTCGTTGTGGCGCACCACGGCCCCGGAATCGGCCCCGTGGTAGAGACCGATGGTGTGGGCGCTCGCCGACGTGGCGAAGGCCATCGACAGGACCATGCCGATCCCGGCCATGGTCACCATGCGTTTGATCATGAGGACGTCTCCAAGCTCATCAGGACAGGCCCCCGGCGGGTGGCCCATCTCGTCGATGCGCATGGTGACCCTCCGCTGCTAGCCGCCTGCTAGCGAGCCGCTAGTCAGCGCGGGAGCCGCTCGGCACGCAGGGCGGTGCGGCGGACCTTGCCGGCGTCGTTGCGGAGGGGTTCGTGGACGAGCTCCACGGAACGGGGAACCTTGTAGCGGACGAGTCGCTCGCCGAGGAAGGCGAGCAGCTCCGGGATGTCGAGGTCGTCGCCATCGCCCTCGGGCTCGACGGACGAGTCGCTCGCCGAGGAAGGCGAGCAGCTCCGGGATGTCGAGGTCGTCGCCATCGCCCTCGGGCTCGACGATGGCGTGCACGGCGTTGCCGAAGTCGTCGTCGGGCAGGCCGACGACCGCGCACGAGCGGACACCGGGGTGCTCCTGCAGGGCGGACTCGACCTCGGCGGGGTAGACGTTGACGCCGCCCGACAGGATCATGTCGGTGAGGCGATCCCCCAGGTAGAGGTAGCCGTCGGCGTCGACCCACCCGACGTCGCCCAGCGACTCCCAGCCGCCGTCCCGGGCGCGGGCCTCTGCGCCGAGGTAGTGGTAGGTGGGCGTGGCCCGTCCGACGGATCGGAGCCACACCTCGCCCTCCTCTCCGGCGGGCAGCTCGTGGCCGTCGGCGTCGGTGACCTGCACCGTGCCCTCGGCGGGCCGGCCCACCGACCCCCGGTGCTCCAGCCACTCGTTCCCGGTGATGACCGTGCCGGCCTGCCCTTCGGCGCCGGCGTAGAGCTCCCAGATGCGCTCCGGCCCCAGCCAGTCGATCCAGGCTTCCTTGAGCCACGGCGGGCACGGTTCGGCGAGGTGCCACGCGACCTGCAGCGACGAGAGGTCGTAGCCCAGGCGCACGTCGGTGGGCAGCCGCCAGATCCGCTTCATCATCGTGGGCACGAGGTAGACGACGTCGGCGCGGTGCTCCTCGATGGCCGCGAGCGTCGCCTCGGCGTCGAAGCGCGGCAGGACCACCACGTGGGCTCCGGAGAGCAGCGCGTCGCACGCCCATACGAGCGGACCGTTGTGGTAGAGCGGGCCAGGCATCACCAGGCAACCGTCGGGGCGGAAGCCGACGAGGGACGGCGCATCCGGGTCGAGCGTGGCCGGGTCCCCGGAGACGATGACCTTCGGGCGGCCGGTGGAGCCACCCGAGGTGGGGGCCTTCCAGGCCGGCGAGACGGCGTCGGGCAGGGCGGTGTCGCCGACGGACGGGTCGGGCGCGTAGCCCACCGGGAGGCAGGCCCGCCCGCCGAACGTCCCCGGCTCCGCGCCCAGGACCACCCGGGAGTCGGCCAGGTCGACGATCGCCTCCAGCTCCCGCGCCGGCAGCTGGGCGGAGACCGGCTGGGGGACCGCGCCGAGCTTCCACGTCGCCGCCACCGCCACGAACCAGGCGACCGAGTTCGGCAGCCCGATGGTCACCATGTCGCCCGGGCCTACGCCCCGGGCTCGGAGGTCGTGGGCGAGACGGTTGGACGCGGCATCGAGCCGACGGCGCGACACCTGCTCGTCCCCGCACGTGACCGCGACGCGGTCGGGGCTCGCCGCCGCGAGGGCAGCCAGCTGGGCGGGGTAGGAGATGCGGTCGGCCATGGGCTCCTCGTCGTCGGTCATGGGTGTCGTGCCCGGCTCGCGAAGGAAGCCGGGCACGTCGCCGATCAGCCTCCGAACACGCCCGGTGGGGTGAGCTCGACGTAGGCCTGCCCGCTCACCGGCCGGCCGTTGACGTTGCCGGTGACCGTGCTGGCGCCTTCCCAATAGGTGCCGGCCGGCGAGACGTCGACCCGGAGCTCCTGATCCTCGAGCTTGGGCTGGATCGTCAGGTGGCCTCCGGGCACGGTCAGCCGCCATCCGCTGCTGTAGGTGACGCCGCTGGCCGGGCTCGTCCAGGTGCCGAGCACGGTCTCGGTCAACGAGCTCGGGTCGAGTGCCTGCGTGGACCCGTTGGATCGCACCAGGGTGCCCACCTTCTCGACGATCTGACCGTCACCGTCCTTGATCAGGTAGATCATGTACTGGGTGCCGTTGGTGAGCTGCACGCTGAACCAGTCCCAGCCGGCGGGGTTCGGCAGGAAGTCGCCCCACTGGTGGTCGAACCACGAGGTGCCGGTGACCAGGACGGGCACACCGTGGTCCATCACGACTCCCGAGGCCTTCAGGTTGGGGCGCGAGTAGTAGAAGGACTCGCCGAGCGGACCGTAGGGGATGACGCCGCCGTCGCCGTGCAGGGCGGCGGGCAGCGACGTGTTGAGGTTGAGGTTCAGGCTGTAGCTGGCGTCGGTGAAGGCGCCGGTCACCCGGTTCGTCCCGTTGCGGCCCTTCATGTTCCAGTCGTCGACGCTGATGTCGATCCCCCCGTCGGGCAGGACCGGGTCGGGCTGCACCGTGATCTTCTCCTCGAACATGAACGTGCCTCGGGTGAGGTCCGTGACCGCCATGTGGCCGGCGTACACACCGAGGTCCGGGAAGGCGACGTCCTGGTGGAACATCGTGAACTCGAACCCGTACGAGTGCGGGCGACCGTGGATGTCGATGCCCTTGAGGTGCCCCGTGAAGTACCACCACTCGGTGTTCGCTCCGTGCGGGCCCTCGTCCTGGGGGAAGGAGATCTGCGGGGTCTGCGCCGCAGCGACGGCGACACCCCCGCCCGGCGCGGCTGCGGACGTGAGCACGACGCTGCCGAAGACGAACGCCAGCAGTCCCCTTCTTCTTCGTGACCTGATCATGGTTCCCCCTTGTGAGCTACCGACGGTCGTCGCGCGGCCGCCAGTAGATGAGCTTTCGGTCGAGCACCTCGAACGTGAGGTAGACGAGCCCGCTGAACACCCCGGCGATCAGGACCGTCGCGTAGAGGTCGGGGATCCGCAGGAAGTTGCCGGCGTTGGCGATGAGGAAGCCGAGCCCGTAGCGCGCTCCGAGGAGCTCGGCGGCGAGCGCGGCCGCGACGGCGAAGTACACGGCGGTCTTGAGCCCCGTGAAGATGAGGGGCAGGGCGGACGGCACCTGGTGGTAGCGGAAGCGCTGGCGTGGCGTCGCTCCCAGCGACCTCAGCAGGCGGGTGCCGTCGGGATCGGCGATGGAGAGCCCGGTCAGGGTGTTCAGGTAGACGGGGAAGAACACGACGAGGACGACCATGACCGTCGTCGCCCGGTAGCCGACGCCGAACCAGACGTACAGCAGCGGGAGGAGGACGACCTTGGGAAGCGCCTGGAGCGCCACCACGTAGGGGGTGATGAGGCGCCGCACCGAGCGAGAGCGCTCACAGACGAGAGCGAGGAGGATCGCCGAGATCGATCCCAGCGCGAAGCCCGTCAGCACCTCGGTCGCGGTCACCCGCAGGTGCTCGGCGAAGGTGTCCCGCTGCACGACCTCCGTGATGCTCTCGCCCACGGAGCCCGGGGTGGGGAGGACGACCTCGTGCACGGTCCCGGACGCCGTCAGCTGGTGCCACAGTAGGTAGGTGCCGACGAACAGCGCGGCGGTGATGACCAGTGGGGCACGCCGACGGATCACAGCGCCCCCAGGATCTTCCTGACCTCGAAGACCATGTCCTGGAACTCCGGGGCCCGCATCATCGCGATCGTCCGGGGTCGGGGAAGGTCGACGCTGATGATCTCGACGAGGCGGCCGGGCCGGGGGCTCATCACGAACACCCGGTCCGCCAGGAAGATGGCCTCCTGGATGTTGTGGGTGACCAGCATCGCGGTCTTCCGGGTTGACGCCCAGATGTCCAGGAGCATGAGGTTCATGTCCTCACGGGTGAACTCGTCGAGCGCGCCGAACGGTTCGTCCAGCAGCAGGAGCTCGGGGTCCTGCAGCAGGAGGCGGGCCAGGGCGACACGCTGCTGCATGCCGCCGGACAGCTCGTTCGGGTAGTTGTCGGCGAAGGAGCTCAGCCCGACCAGCTCGAGCAGGTCGAGTGCCCGCGCCTTGTGCAACGCCCGCTTCTGCCGGCGGATGTCGATCGGCAGGAGGGTGTTGTCGAGAGCCGTCCGCCAGGGGAAGAGGACCGGCGCCTGGAACATCATCCCGATCTCCGGACGGGGCCGGTCGATCTCCGAGCCCTCGAAGGCCAGGGTGCCGCCGGAGCGGTCGAGGAGGCCGCCGACGAGGTTGAGCAGCGTCGACTTGCCGCAGCCGCTCGGTCCGACCAACGTGACGAGCTCGCCCCGCCGGACCTCGAAATCGACGGCCGAGAGGGCCACGAGCTCGCTGCCGGATCGGTCGGTGAACGTCTTGCCGAGCTCCCGGCCCACCAGGGCGACGGCGCCTTCGTCGGCCGCAGCGGCCGCGGCGCTGCGGGGGTCAGCCATGCGCGCCGACCTCCGTCGGTCGATCGGACGGCTCCCAGTGGACGATCCACCGTTCGAGGCGGTCGACCGCGAGGTACATGACCATCCCGAGGCCGGCGACGGCGACCGTGACCGCGTACATCATCTCGGTGTTCATCGCGATCCGGAACGCCGTGATCAGGTAGGCCAGCCCGTCCCGTTGGATGAGGAACTCGGCCAGGATCGCCGATATGAACGCGACGGTCAGGCTGAGCTTGATCCCGGCGAAGATCACCGGTGCCCCTTCGGGGAGGACGTGCATCCGGAGGCGCTGCCGCCGCGTCGCACCGAGCGATCTCATCAGGCGGTCGCGCGGTTCCTGGGCCTCCCGCAGCGCGACCAGGGTGTTGATGAACATCGGGAAGAACGCCGCCAGGACCACGACGACGATGCGGGAGTTGTAGCTGTAGCCCATGCTGATGGTGATGAGCGGCACCAGCGCGACCTTGGGCAGGATGTTGAGCGCCACCACGAACGGGTAGACGCCGTCGCGCACGAGGGGCACCATGCCGATGGCCAGGGCCAGGCCGACGCCGCCGGCCAGGGCGATGCCCATGCCGAGGCCGATCACCCGGAGCGTGGCCCAGAGGTTCTCGTAGAAGTACCCGCGGCCCAGCAGCAGGAGGAGCGCGTTGCCCACCTCGTGGGGGCCCGTCAGGAGGCGGTCGCTGGCGACGTCGAGCGCCGCGGCGAGCTGCCAGAGCCCGAGGAGCGTCACCAGCAGCAGGAGCTGGGCGAGACGACGCCCTCGCACCTCCCCCGTCACGAGCGCTCCGCCAGTGCCTCGATCTCGGCGTAGTCGAAGTCGTTGATCTCCTCGACGAGCGAGTTGTCGATGATCGACTCGACGTCCACCTCGGCCGACAGGGTCGTGCCGTCGTCGTCGGCGCTGCCGGTCTCGATGAGGAACTTCTGGAAGTCGTCGAACGCCTCGGGGTCCTGCACCCCCAGGCTGTGGAAGTCGGCGTTGCCCTCCTCGAAGGCGAACGCGTTGCCGGCGGCATAGGCGCCTTCGAGGAACCCGGCGACGAGCTCGACGTCGAGGCCCTCCGCGGACGCCGGCGCGGCGGCGATCGCCATCTCCGCGGCGGCTCGGGGGTTGGCCCGCAGGAACACCGTCGCCTTGGCCTTGGCGCGCAACAGCCGGACCAGGGCATCTCGGTTGCCCTCGAGCAGATCGGGGGTCGTCGCATAGCCGTGGCCGGGGAAGCTCTGGATGTAGCCCGGGGTGATCACCCGGAGGTCCACGCCGGCCGCCCGGAAGATCTCGAAGTCGAAGATCGATGCCGCGACGATGTCGACGTCACCCGATTCGATGGCGTCCGCCGTCTCGGGACCGCCGGCTCCGATCGCGACGAGCTCGAGGCCGTCCTCGCCCTCGGCGAGGCCCATGCGGGCCAGCGCACCCCGGAGCACGGGCACCTCGCCGCCGGCGAAGTCGGTGATGCCGATCCGGGCCCCTCGAACGGTCTCCTCCGACCACTCCTCGATGGGGCTGCTGCCGTTGACGGCGAAGCCGAAGGCATACCCCCGGGCGCCGAGGTAGACCGACCTGAAGTCGAGCTCCTCGGCCACCGCCACCAGGAGCGCGAACGAGTCCGCCGACGCGATGGTCCCCGTGCCGCCCACCAGGGTCTGCAGGGCGCGGATCGAGTTGCCGGGGTACTCGATCGACAGCTCGATCCCCTCGTCGCGGTAGAACCCCAGCTCCTCCGCGACCGCGCCCGGACCGTTGGTGAAGGTCGGCCCCGGTGTCGAGAGGAGCTCCACGACCCGGGCCGTGGAGCCGCCCCCTGATGAAGAACCCTCGTCGTCGGGGGCGATCGGGTTCTCCGCCTCGTCATCACCGCCGCACGCCGCGAGCAGCCCACCACCGAGGACACCGACGACGCCCGCCGACGACCAGGCCAGCAACGTCCTCCGGGAGACGCGCCCTCCGGCGACAACCCCACCTCCGAGCCTTGGATCAGCTGCCATCGAGCTCCCCCCGTCCTGTGACGTCCGTCGCCTCGAAAAGAGAATCTATACATTCCAATAAGTACGCGGCAAGGCAGGCGGCAGAGAAGCGGAGGTCGACGTCCGGCGGGCAGCCGGGGCGCGTGGCCAGGCAGGAGATCGTCGTACCACTCATGCCGCGAGGTCTTCCACGAGGTACGCGAACGTGTGTTCCCATCGGTTAGACTGAGATGCGTGGATGTGGTCGACGAGCTTCACGAGAACGCGAAAGCACTCGTCGGTGTCGACACGCACACTCTCACCGACGACGAGCTCGGCGACGCGTTGGTGGGCCTGCACCGAGTCGAGGCGCTACTGGCCGCGGCCAAGGCCCGGCTGACCGACGCCTTCGACGTTCGCAGGGCCTGGTCTCATGACGGCTCCAAGAGCGCCGCGGCGTGGCTCACCCATCGTTGCCACACCTCGCGGCAGGCGATGCAGGCCCAGACCCGCACGGCGCGGCGGTTGCGGGCCATGCCGCTCACGGCGGCGGCACTGCGGGCAGGGGAGATCGACGACGAGCACGTGCAGGTCCTCGCCCGGGTCGCCGGCGCCGCCCGGCTGGCGGTGTCGGGGGCGTTCCCCAAGGCGGAGGAGCAGCTCGTCGACTTCGCCAAGACCCTGTCGTTCGACGACTTCGTGCGCGCCGTGCGCTACTGGGAACAAGTCGTCGACCCCGACGGCGTCGAGAACGACGCCGCCGACGACCACGCCGCCCGCTACTTCCACGCCCTCACGACGTTCCGCGACAACATCGTTCTCAACGGCCAGCTCGATCCAGTTGCCGGTGCCGAGTTCGTCACAGCGCTCGAACGCATCGAGACCGACCTGTTCAAAGCCGACTGGGCCGAAGCCAAGGCGCTCCACGGCGACGACACTCGGGCCGGCCACCTCGCCCGCAACCCCGGACAACGCCGCGCCGACGCCCTCGTCGAAATGGCCCGACGCGCCATGGCAGCACCCGCTGACGCCCGGAAGCCCGAACCGCTGATCACCGTGTTGGTCGACTACGACACCTTCGCGGGCCGGGTCTGCGAGCTTCTCAACGGCACCGTCATCACCCCCGGACAACTCGCCGGGCTCCTCACCCAAGCCGACATCGAACGAGTCGTGTTCGACCCCAAAAGCCGCGTCCTCGACGTCGGCCACCGCAACCGACTCTTCACCGGCGCCCTCCGCCACGCCATCGCCATCCGCGACCAACACTGCACCCACCACAGCTGCGACACCCCCGCCGACCACTGCCACATCGACCACATCCAACCCTGGGCCACCGGCGGCAACACCACCCAAGACAACGGACGCCTCAAATGCGCCAGCCACAACCGGTGGGCCTGGAACCACGAACAACGCCACGGCCCAGACCCCCCAGACACCGGATAGCTCCCCGATCTACAGCTAGATCTCGCAGACGCCAGCGAACGACTCGTAGAACCGGTCAGCCAGGGACAGTGCGAGTCAGTCGATCTGCTCGCCTCGACCCGGCAGTCAGTGAGCGCTGTACGCGCCGATACTTGCGGGTTGTGCCACCCATCAAGGTTGGTGAGCCGGCTCCTGCCGGACGGATCGGCCCACTGGTCACCGAGGCGCCGAAAGTATCTCCCAAGGGCCGGCAGCCGGTGCCGATCTGGGAGCGAGCTACTTCGTGAACGCCGTGTGCAGCGGGAAGTACTGCCGGTCCGGGACGACATCGGGCGGAAGGTTGGGCTTGACGTTCTCGTCGAACCACTCTCGCCCGTCCTCTTCCGACTCCCAGACCTCGATGACCCGCCACCCGCCCCCTGGGCCGGGCCCGCCCGCGTGCGAGACGAACCCCTTGTGGGCGCGCATCAACGGCATCAGCTCGCCCATCATCCCGGCGTAGACCTCCTCGGTCAGGTTTGGCACTTCCCCGATCATCAGAACCGGCATCGGATGGCCCTTCTGTCGTAGTCGAGCGCCGCCACGCCGCTCGAGGAATGCGTCGTCGACTCCTGGGCCCGCGATCCCCACGATGCCCGAGCGGTGCTGCAACCACACCCCGAAGTCATTGGCCGCGAGCGCAGCTTCAGGCAAGCTGCCAGGACCCGGTCAACCCCGTTGGTCGCTCCGAACCTCTGGGTTCGGACCCATGAAACCCTGAGCCGAGCCCCGTCGCCCACGCCGCCGTCCCGGCCCGAATCGAATCGGCGGAGACATCGGGCCACGCGCCCGGTAGGCGCCGATACGTGCGGGTCTCTGTCACCCGCTGGCGAACGTTATGCGTTCGGGTTCTGTGCACCCCGAACGGCACTTTGGCCATGTCCACCGCAGCGTCCGGGCGCACGTTCGGGGACGCAGATTCTGGGACACCCAGTTGTCAACTCGGCACGGCAGTGGGACGGTCCGAGGTCGGAGCGTCTGGTCTCGGGGGGAGCAGGGCTTGGCGGTGGGTGACCCTGCGGGTGAGAACCGGGGAGGGGTTGCAGCCCAGCTCCTGCCGGAGAAGCGTGGCGTAGCTCTCGTACTGGCGGCGGGCCTCGCTGACGTTGTGCTCGGCGAGGTGGGCGTCGATGACAGTGACGTGAGCGGTCTCCCGGAGCGGCTCGGCAGCGACGGCCGCGAGACCGGCCTCGATGGCCGCGGCGATCTCGCCTCTCGCGATGAGCCGGTGGGCGAGGGCCTCGAGGGCGTGGATGCGGAGCTGCCGCAGGCGCTCCCGCTCGAAGAGGACCCAGTCCTCGTCCCAGTCGGGAAGGAGGTCGGTCTCGAGCGGTGCCGTGATGAGGTCCCGGTCGGCGATGCCGCTGTCCCGCGTGATCAGGCTGCGGGCCAGGCGGACGCTGCGGCGGTAGTCCACGTCGACACAGCGTCCGAGCGTCAACCAGCCCCCGTTGTCCTCGATGAGGTTCGACCCGAGGCGGCGGATCCGCCAGAGCGCGGTGCGCAGGCTCGACCCGGAGTGCTGGTCGGTGGTGTCCATCCAGAGCCGTCGGGCAAGGTTGGGCCTCGTGTGGGCCCGATCGTTGACCGCTAGGTAGGCGAGGACACGCTGGGCGTGGTTGGGCAGGCCGAGCAGCCTCCGGCCGTGCCGGAGCTCGAAGCCGTCGAGCAGTCGCAGATGGATGGCTCTGCCGTCATCGCCGATTGCGCTTGCCGCCACCGCCTGCCTCCCCGATCCGTCGCTCGTCGGGTGCTCCGGAAGCGTAGATGTGGTCCGTGCCGTGCGCGTCAACGATCCGTCGCGGATTCGTCGCCGACCCACCGTTGATGGGCACGCGACGCTCGGTTCGCGACGATCCCGCTCGTGGAACCGCCGTCTTCGCTCTGCGTTTTGCTCCGAGCATGGTCCGAGCACGACCAGTTCCGGGCCAGGTTGCTCGTCAGCAGCGTCGCTCCCGGGCCTTCGGGCGAGGCAGGTGCGGCGGTCGAGTTGGTCGAGAGCGAGGCCGGGCTGGTGTTCACCTCCGAGGCCGCGCTCCTGGATGCTCTGGCCGACATGCTGCGCGAGCTGCGGGATGTCACGGGGTGAGATGCCGGGCGCTACGGCCCGTTGACGCTCCACGAACGCGCTCGGGCTCAAGCTGTCGACGCGCTGGACGCCAGGGAGGTGCCGATGAGCGGGCTCCAGGTCGATGGGTACGGGTGGCTCGAGCACGACGAGCCGCAAGCCCGCGAGCGATCGGATGCGTCCGACGAGAACCTCACGTCGCCGTTCGTCGGCGCCGCGAGCTGGGCGGCGGGACCTGCACCGGAGACCGCCCCACCGTGGCGGGAAGGCGTGCTGGATTCGCCGTTCCGGGGCGCACTGGCGACGGACGCGTCGATGGACCGCGAGGCGGCGGCATTCGCCGAGCTGCTCGCTGAGCTCGAGGACTCGGAGTTCGTCGATGCCCTCGAGGCTCTCGTCGACGAGGCGGCGGCCCTGCACCTCATGGAGGAACCATCGTGGTCGACGCCGGAGGCCGGACAGGCGGAGGCGCGGTCCAGCGTCGAGCAGTGGCTCGACCCGCTGGCGCGTACGGCCGAGGAGCTGTTCACGAGGGTCGGCGACGTGCTGGATCGGATCGATCCCCACACGGTGGGCGAAGCCGAGCTCGACCGCCTGCTGGCGGAGGTCGAGCCGGAAGCCGGCCTGCTGTCGCCGGTTTTCGAGGACTTCCTGGGCGGTCTGGTGCGCAAGGCGAAGACGCTCGCCAAGGGCGCCGTGTCACTGGCCAAGAAGGGCGTGGCCGTCGCGAGCCGGCTACTCCCCACCGGCATCCTGTTCCGTCACCTGGCGGGGTTGGTGCGCCCGTTGCTGCAGCGCGTGGTCACGACCGCCATCAACCGGCTCCCGGCCTCGGTCCAGCCCTTGGCTCGTCGCCTCGCCGCTCACTGGGGGATCGCGGCGTCGCCGGCGACGAGCGAGGCGGTCGACAGGGGCCTCGACATGCCGAGCCGGCTCGCCTCGGAGTTCGACGTGCAGGCCTCGGCCGTCCTTCTGGCACCGGCCGAGGCCGACCAGCAAGCGCTGCTGGCGGAGGTCGCGGCCGAGGCCGAGTCGTTGGACGACCGCGCGGCGCTGACAGAGCTCGACGTCGCTCGCGCCCGCCTCGCCCGAGAGCTGGTTGCCTCCCCGGCCGGCGAGCGGCCCGTCGCGCCGATCGAGCAGTTCATCCCGGCCGTGATGGCTGTGATGCCGGTCATCCGCGCCGGCTTGGGCTTGGTCGGGCGCGATCGCGTCGTCGGTTTCCTGGCCGACCGGCTGGCGTCGCTGGTGCGGCCCCAGGTGGGCGCGGCTGCCGCCGGCCAGATCGCTCGACCGATCGTGGACGTCGGCCTGCGGATGCTGGGACTCGAGGTACCCGCCGAGGCAGGTCCCGAGCTCGCGGGCGAGGCGCTCGCGGCGACGATCGAGGAGACGGTCCGGGCGGTCCTCGACCTGCCGACCGAGGCGTTCGACGACGAGCTGCTGCTGGAGGCGACGGCGCAGCAGGCGTTCGCCGAAGCCGCGGCCACCTACCTGCCCGATGAGGTCATCGCCCCTGATCTGCCCGAGCGCGAGACGCACGGTCCCGGCGGCGTGTGGGTCGCCATGCCACGACGTGCCCGTCCGCACTTCAGGTTCCGCCGCTACACCGAGGTGTTCCCCGTCACGATCTCACCCCAGCTTGCCGCCGCGGTGCCGTGGCGCGACGGCGGCACGCTGGAGTCCTTCCTGCTCGACGCCGGCGTGCGCCGGCTCCCGGTCGAAGCCGAGGTGCACCTGTACGAGCTGTTGCCTGGTGCCTCCGCCGGTCACCTCCACGCGGACGAGCAGGAGCCTGCCCACGAGCTCGGTGAAGCCCAACCGCTGACGCCCCAGGTCGCCGGGCTCCTCCTCCACGAGCCCCGCCTCGCCGGTCGGCGCGCGAGCCCGTTCGCGCGCGGTCCAGCCGCGCTCCCCGGTGGGGGACCGGCGCGGATGTACCGGCTGCGGATCCCCGGCACCGTCATCGACCCCGCAGGTCGGGCCCGGGCCGCCGGCCTCGCAGGTCGTGCCGTCCGCATGAGCCGGCCGCGGCGGCGCGTCGGCGTCGCCGTGACGGTCGCTCCCGGCCAGACCGCTCTTCGCCTCCACCTGCGGCTCAGCGAGCGGGAGGGCCAGGACCTTGGCGAGCGCCTGGCGCGATCCGACCAGCGAGGCGCCGTCACCGCCCTCGGGTCGGCGCTGTCGACCAGGGCGCGCTCCCCGCTCGGTGCCGCCGTGCTGCGGCTCCGCAGGCCGACGCCGGGCGCGGCTCCGGCTGCGAGTGGGGCCCCGGAGGAGGCCGGCCGCGCCGCGGACCAGCTCCTCGCCAAGGCAGCGGCCGCGCTGTCGCCTCTCGTCAAGGACCGGGCCACCGCGATCGCCGACGCGATACGACACTCGGCCCAAGGCCTGACGCTCAGCTTCACGTTCACCGCTCGGGACGCGGCCGCGCTGCTGGCCGACATCCCGAGTCCGACGGTGCAGATCCGCCCGGGGTGGGCCCGTGAATGACGCGGCCCGCGTCGACCGCGACCAGCTCGCGTCCGAGGTGGCCCACTGGGTCGCCGCCTGCGACGCCCTGCGCGACCTCGACGTGGTCGCCGCGCCCGCCGCGTGGTCCGGCCTCGAGCGCTACGTCGACGCCGGCGTCAGGAGCCGCCTCCGCGAGACCATCGACACGCTCACGGATGACGCTCGCAGGCTCGCCGCTGCCCTCACCGCGGCGGCCACGCCGGACGACCTCGCCTGGACACGGGAGCGGCTGCTCGCGCTGCGCCAGCGGTACCTCCGAGCGGAGACCGTGCTCGACTTCTTCGGCGACGCGATCAACAGTCGCACCAACCCCCGGCTCGCAGCACTGCTCCGGGGCCTCGACGCGCTGGCCGTCGAGAGCATGGCCGTCGCCCTCCGGCCGCTCGGTGTGGAGGTCCCGCCCGTCCTCACCTACGTCGACAAGGGAATGGGTGCGTCGATCGTCCGGGCGGGCGTGCGGCTCTGGGACGCCGGCTCACCGTCGCCCGTCGCGGCCATCAAGATCACGCGGCACAACGTCCTGAAGACGGCGCTGGTCCACGAGACCGGCCACCAGGTGGCCCACCTCAGCCGATGGACCGGCGAGCTCGCGGAGCTCCTACGCGACGAGCTCGGTCCCGCCCCCTCCGAGCTCGCTGACGCCTTCTCCGGCTGGGCCGGTGAGATCGGCGCCGACGTCTACGCCTTCGCGGTCCTGGGGTCCGCCCCGGTGTTCGCGCTTGCGAACGTGGTGGACGGCACGACCAGGCAGGTCTACGCGATGCCGCCCTTCGATCCCCACCCCTTCGCCTATCTGCGGGTCCTGCTCAACGTCGCCCTCGTGCGCACGTGGTTCGGGCCTGGCCCGTGGGACGGGCTGGAGGCGGCATGGCTGCGGCGCCATCCGGTCGACGCCGCGCCTCCCCACGTCGCGGCGCTCACGCGAGCGAGCATCCCCTTGCTCGGCCGGCTGGCGACCGCCATGACGCAGGCCCGCATGCGCGCGTTCGGTGGCCGGTCGCTCGCCGAGCTCGTCGACCCTCGTCGGGTCGCGCCCGCGGCCCTGGCCGCGCTGGCACGACGAGCCGGAGCCTCGCTCCTCACCTCCACCTACCTCCAGCGCCAGGAGACGATGCGGATCTTCGCCTGGCTCACGTACCAGGCCGCCAACCCCGCGGCCACCGTCGAGGCCCGCCGCCAGCTCGAGGACTGGATCATCGCCCTCGGCAGCGAACCGCTGGCCCGCTCCGCATGACCGACGGAAAGGACCACCTGTGCCACGTCAACCACCCTTGCTCAACGAAGCCGAGAAGGCGATCGAGGCGAGGTTCGTCGAGCAGCGCATCCTCCTCGGCCGCGCCCCTGCGGCCGAGCCCGGCCCCGTGCTCCGCATCGGCGACCGGTTGCTGCTCCCGGAGGGCCCTCACGCGGCGGTGGCGAAGATCGCTCTCACGACCGAGGGCGGATCGAGCGCGCCCGTCAGGCAGAACCTGCAACATCACGATCCCTGGCACGAGATCATCGGCACCTCGAAGGGGAAGACGATCGTCGCGGTCGCCTTCATCGACGCGGACGGTCGTGTGCTCTGGGAGGGTGATCGCGTCGAGGAGCTCACCTGGTCGCGGACCACAGGGGGACCCGAGCTCTCGCATCCCTTGCCGGCATGGGTCGAGAGCCTCGCGACGACCAAGGGCGGCACGGTCGTCCAGGGGTGGAGCCGCAGTGCCTTCCTCGCCGAACCCCACCAGTACCGAGACGAAGACGAACTGGTGCTGTTCGATGCCGCAGGCCAGCAGGCCGCCAAGCTCACGCTCACCTAGCGACGGAGGATCAGGTGTTCCGAGTACTTGCCGCGCTTCGTGCGCCCCAGCCCATCGACGACGTCTTCCGGTTCCACCCGATCCAGCTGGCCCGGTGGCTCGAAGAAGCGTGGGCGACCGGTCGGATCCCGCCGGCGCCCGCCTGGCCCATCGCGCAACCCGCCAACCTCGGAGCTGTCGTCGACCAGATCGCGTCACCCGACGCCCTGTTGAACACGCTCCCGTCCGGCGTCGTCGGTGGTCTGCTGCCGTCGAGCGTCGCGAGCTTCGCCACGGGGCGGCCTCGCCCGCCCGGCACGGCCCCGCCCCAACCGTGGGACCACCTGGTCTACGCCTACCTGGTCGAGAGCACCGGGGTGATCGAGATCCTGGCCGAGGTCGTCCGGCGTTTCGTCGTGGGTGAGTCGCTGGGTGTCCCCCTCACCGAGGCCCACGCCTGGTTGCGCGCCACTGAGGAGGGGTTCTTCCGGGACCCGCCCCTGTTCCACGTCCTCGGCCTGACCAGCCAGCTCCGGCCCGATGCGCGCGTCAACCGTCGCAACGCCTACTGGCGGATGTTCGCCATGGATCTTCCCCATCCCCTACGGCCGGCGGCGGGTGGTGGCGAGCCCGTGCCGGTGTGGCGGACGGACGCGGCCCAGGCGCACGACGACTTCCGGGCGACCTGGACCGAGCTGCTCCGCCTGGTCTGGGTGGCGTTCGCGAACGTCACCAACTCGGTCGGCGCCAACCCCACCGACGACTTCGGCATCGGCTACCTCTGCCAGACGCTGCAACAGCAGCTCGGCATGCGACGGCTCAACGGCAACCTGGCCCGCGAGGAGTTCGCCTACGTGACGATCCTGAGCTGGTTCCACCTGACCCTCGACGCCGACACGGCCATCGTCCGCACCCTGCGCGCCGAGGCGACGACCCCGGCAGAGAGGCTGTCGATCATCGGCCGTCGCGTCGGCATCACCCCCCATCCCCACGCCCGTGAGCTGTTCCTGCTCGCCGATCGCATGTCCGAGATCCTGCGACTGATCGAGTCCGGGCTGGCCGGCGCGAACCCGACCCTCCTCTACCTCCCCGGGGTGATCCAGACCACGATGATCGAGATCATCAACCTCTGGGAGCGGGCCACCGGTGACCGCATCAAGCAGGAGGGGTACGCCGCGGCTCCGGGACGGCCACCGGCACGGCCGGTGCCGGCTCGGCCACCTGCGCCCGCCGCCGCCACCACCGCCCCCGCCGCCGTCATCGGCGCTGCAGCACCAGCATCCGTGGCCAACGGGCAACGGGGTTCGTGAGGCCCCGATGGCAGCACGATGGATCGACGTCGCCGGCCCAGCCCGCACCGCCGGCGACCTGGACACGCCCTTCCGACCGACGGGCGAGGCGACCTCGACGGGCGAGACCGCCGCCGTCGACGACACATGGCGCGACTCGGCCGAGCAGGTCGCCTTCCGGGACGGGGTGCTGGCCGCGCATGTCGCCCGATCCCGCGGGCGCAAGGGAGCACCGTTGGCCGATCTCGGACCCGGTGGTCTGCGCAGGGTCGCCGGAACACGCGTCGAGATGGCCACGACGGCTGCCGACATGGCCGGTCGCCTCCTGGCGGCCGCGCACCAGGCGCTGGCGACGGCGCAGCAGGCAGGTGACCCGGACGCCGCGGCGACCGAGCGGATCACCGTTGTCAGCGGCTACCGCGGCAGCGACCATCAACGACGGCTCTGGTGCCGCTACTTCACGCGCTACTACAACGAGACGCGGTCGGACCGCGGGCGCCTCCCCGGCGGGCCGCACTCGCCGGCGGCGGTGCAGCACATGCTCGAGGTCTACAGGATCCCGAACCGCATCGCCGCGCCGGGATACAGCAACCACCAGGCCGGCATCGCTGCCGACTTCCTCCAGGTCCGCAAGGGACGCGAGCGCATCACCAACTCGACGCGTCCGGCCGCGGTCCAGCGCTGGCGAGCGACGTGGTTCTTCCGCTGGCTGGAACGGAACGCGGCGACGTACGGGTTCGTGCCGTACCCCAAGGAGCCGTGGCACTGGGCGCACCGGCCGGGCGGCGGGCAGCGGGAGACCCCGGAGCCGCTTCCGACAGCCGAGGCCGAAGACCCCGAGCTCGACGCCCTCGCCGAGGACGAGTACTGGGGGGCGGAGGAGTCCGAGGAGTCCGACGATCCCGAGTTGGGCGCCGCCGAGCTCGAGCTCGAAGACGTCGAGTCTCCCGTCGACGAACGACCCGAGCCGTCCGATGTCGAGACCTCGGACCCCCAGGACCTCCACGCATGGGGCGCCGCCGGTCACGAAGCCTTCGAGCAGCTCGCGCCGCTCGTCGAGGAAGCGGAAGGGGTCTTCGACGACGTCATGGCCCGGTACCGCTCGATCATCGCCGCCACGAAGCGCGTCCTCGCCAACCCGGCCCCGGTCGGCAGCCAGCCCTACGACCGCAGGGGCGCCCTCGAGTACGCACGGACCTTCTGGCGGCGGCCCTGCGACGACCAGTTCATCGCCATCCGGTCCGGTAGTGGCCGAAACTTCGTGCAGGTGCCCCCCGGCACCACGTTCGAGCACGAGCCCCGTCCCGACGGCTCGTCGGCAGGTCAGGAGCACGCCCGACTCCCTGACGGGACGCAGATTCCCTGGTCCGCTCTGGACGACTGCACCCACTTCATCTCTTGTTGCATCGGCCAGCGACCGGGCCGGCCGTGCGGTGGCCTCGCGATCGGCTACCACCAGCTGGGCGCCCCGCCCCGCGCTCCGTACGGCATCGTCCGCGTCTCGACCATGGTCGACTTCCTCGCTGGCAGGCTCCCCGGGCATCCGAGGCGCGTCGACGTCATCGCCGAGAGGTCGAGGGACCTCGGGCTGGTCACCCGGCTCGAACCCGGTGACCTCGTCGCCTACTTCAACACCACCAGCGGCCGGTACTCCCATCTCGCGATGCTCCTCGACGGAGAAAGGATCGCCTGCCACACCTATTGCCGCTCCGACCACCCCGACTGCACCTGGGACAACCACTGGGCCCTCGGTTGCACCACCCACTCGTGGACCTTCCTCCACTTCACCGACAGAGACCGATGACCCACTCGGTATAGGTCACGACACGCTCGTCGTCAGCGAGCACCCACCCGCCGCGCCGGTTAGAGCACGAGAACAACTTCACTCCAAACTCGAAAGGAGGTGAAACATGGCAACCCACACAGTGGTCAGCTACATCAGCCGTTGGAATCTGGACAACCACAGAGGTCGTATCTCACTCAAAGACTCAGGGAACAACGTGCTCGACAATCGGCCCTACACGAACCCGGAGGAGTTCCGGCTCGTGGTCGACATTCTCCGCAACGAGAAGCCTGTGTTGTTCGACGACGTCCAGAACATCCTGAGGACCGGGCCCGAACCACCCGGCGACGACGAATAGCCTCAACCCCTCACAACACCCAAGACAGGGAGGCCGGATCATCCGGCCTCCCCCTTGCCACGACTTCGTGCAAGCAGCCAGGCCGTTCATCGAACAACCCCATTGAGCAGCCGTTGGCATAGGTGGGATGCTGTGGCTGCGGCGATGGAGGGTGACCTGGCTGGTCCAAGACGGCGAGCTCTTGGTCGGCGCTGATGTGGCTGTTGGAGGGCTGCATCCACTGGCGTCGACAAGGGTCACGCGCCCTCGATGCCGGCGACTTTCCGGACGACTCCCAGCCAGAACGGCTCCGAGAATCCGACGGCGAAGCCGTATGTGGCGAGGCCAGCCCACGAGGGTGCCAAGGGGTCGACGCCGGGCAGCTCGACCACGCCGCTCATCAGCACGAAGACGACGAATAGCGCGGCCGCCGCGCCGACGAGCGGTTGTACGAGGACGCCGAGGCCGAGGAGCCGGAACTCGGTGAGCCCCAGCAAGCCCCGGATCCTGAAGGCTCCAGACACCGTCCCGCCCACCGCGCCCGCCAGCGCCGCGAGGAGCACCACCGGCCAGGTAAGGGCGCCGTCGCTCGCGCTCACCGCAACAGGCACCAGCAGGCCGACGAGCGGCGCGAGGACGAGGAGCGAGTAGAAGAGGTAGCGGTTACGAACCGCGAGGCGGGCCCGGCGCTTGCGACCGTCCTCGGCCCGTACGCGGAACAGCATGTTCAAGTGTTCGACTGCAGTGTCGTCCTTGACCTTGGCGAGCATGTCGGCGGGGAACACGTTCCGCCATCTCGCTCGGCCCCACCCGAAGTAGGGCCACGGGTCTTCCCAGTCACCGGTGCGGGCCTCGAGCTCCCGTTCCACGTCGAGCAGCGACCCCACGTACGCGGAATCCTCACTGCCCACCGCAAGGCACATCAGCTGTAACGCCTCCAGGAGCTGCCAGGCGCTGTCGAGGTCGAGGCCGGTGATGTCGGTGTCGAGCAATGCCTTTAGGCGGTCGAGGGTTCCGTCGTCGAGCGACTTCCCGTTCGGGCGCCGAGCCGCGAGCCGGGCGATCTCCGCCGCCGCCTCTGGGAACGACGCGACAACCTTGTGGAGCTCCGGGTGGGACACCGGCCACCGCTGGCGCAGCAATTTCTCTGCCCGCTCGGTCAGCCCCTTCGCCCCCGCCGCGATTACCCCCGCCTCCTCCATGAACCCATTGTCCCTTGCCGGAGGCTGAAGGCGCTATGGCCGAAAGAATGTCCGATCATCGCCAGCACCAGCGCTGACCCTCGGCCACCACAAGGAGCCATCCACGGTGTGCGTCCGGGATCACCGAAGATGTCGCATTGCCCTGGCCGCAGCGTGCGCCGCGGATCGCTTCCCGGAACCGGTCGCGCAGACAAACGAGGAGGTTTCGGCAAAATACGAACCGAGTTGCCCTATCGGCGGGCCTGGCAATTGTGGATTTGGCAACCGGTAGACGCATCAGGGACTTAGGTCGGCGAGGCGCCGCGCGATCACGTCATTGGCTTCCTTTAGCATCTGAATGACCTGTGGCAAACGGCGCATCGTCCAAACAGTTGAGGGTCCGGACGAAGGTGCCGACGCCCAGTTGCGCTGCGCCGTGGGGGCCATTCTGACGATCGATGTCCCGCCAAGAGTGAGGACATCTACCGGTTGGCGACTGATCGGTCGCAGGATCTCGGGCTGGAAGAACCCAACCAGAGACGCTCGTATCAGTGAGGGAGTTCGCAACAAGACTGCCGTGACGGCTCGCCAAGCGGCGAGATGCCCAGTCCCAAGGCCCGCCAATCAGCCACTCCGCTACCTGGACCGCACAGATCATCGGCGGCGTCCGCACCGACAGCCAGCGCAGAACCGGCGATCGCGCTCGCCTCGAGTCGACTGCGAGGCGCCGATATGGAACGGGTTCGACGGCTTGCTGGTGACGTTCTGGTCGCAGGTCATAGGCACCCCCGAGCAGGCACTTGGAGGGCAGGCGAGGAGAGCGCGGAGTCCCCCTGCTCATCACTTACAACGCGGCCAAACTGGACAGATGACAGCAGGTGACATGGAGGATTGGATCGACCGCCTGATCAGCGCTTTCAACGCACACGACGCCGCGGCCGTCGGCGACTTCATGACCGCTGATGTTGAGTACGTCTACTGGTCGGACGACATGTGGACGACGCTCCGAGGGCGCGACTCCGTCGTGGACCTGCTGGACGGGTTCGACAAGGAGTGGTCCTCCGACTTCGTCCTCAGAAAGGCGTTCGCCCTCGTCACGGAGCACGGCTTTGCCGTCGAGTACATCGAGAAGGGAACCCAGGATCGTGGATCGAGGCCGAGCGGACGACACTTCTCGCTGCGCAACGTCATGGTTGGAGAGTTGCAATCCGGCCAGATCTCACGCATGACTGACTACTCGGACGTGATCGCGTATCGGACACAGACGAGCCCCGGACGAGTCGCCGACTGACGCCCGCCATCGCCTGCTTGCCTGTCGACGAAGACGTGGAAGGAGACCACCTGGCGGGTGCGTGCTGGCGCTGACGTGATCGCCAGGCTTTAGCCCCGAACGCCGGCTCGGCCGCTACCGCACTCGTGGACGCCGCACAATTCCGCGGCGGATATGTGCGCCTACCCGATGCAAGTCAGGCTTGTTCGATGCCATATCGGCTTCGCGCCTTGACGAGAGCGTCGTCCTCGGTCTCACTGTGGGCATAGCCCCTTGCCACGATCTCGCCCTCGCGCATCAGGTCGACGCAGAAGTACTGCCGGCCTTTGACAAAGAACGAAGCTCGGCCCGGTTGGCCCATCTCGATGAACTCGGCGTGGAGGTCTCGCACCTCGACGCCGACATCGAAGCCACGGCTTCGGAAGTACTTCCGTGGGTTCTCGGCATCATCGACCACGCCGATCAGAATGCCCGCATCGGCACCCTGATCGGCGCATCTGGTGCGGCGGGCCGACGCTCTGGGGGTGTCCCAGAACGCCGGTCCCGGTGAGGGTCCCATCGTGAGGCCATCTGTCCGTGCGGACGCAGCGGGATGTAGGGAAGTCGGTGTGGCAGCCGTCTCTCGGCCTGGTTTGATGCGCGGGTGGGATGGTCGTTCGATTCGTTGGTGGACGAAGCGGCCGAAGTGTCGGTTGAGGGCTGGGACTTCTCCTGGCTGGAGGGTCGTGCCACGGAGGAGCGCCCTTCGTGGGGGTATCGGCGTCTGCTGCGCGGGCGGCTCGCCAAAGCGACCGCTGCGCTGGACATCCAGACTGGCGGTGGCGAGGTGCTCGCGGGCGCTGGAGCGGAGAACTTCCCGCCGACGCTGGTCGCGACCGACGGGTGGCTACCCAACGTCGCGAAGGCGACAGCGCTGCTTCATCCGCTTGGAGCCGTCGTTGTCGCGGAGCCCGAGGAGCCGCCTCTGCCGTTCGCTGACGATGCGTTCGACTTGGTGACCAGTCGCCATCCGGCGACCGTCTACTGGTCGGAGATCGCCAGGGTGCTCGCGCCCGGCGGCACCTACTTTGCGCAGCACGTCGGCAGCGGGACCAACGTGGAGATCAGCGAGTACTTCCTCGGTCCCTCGAACCTGGCCTCGGGCGACATCACGACATCGAGACCGATCGAGCCTGCGCCGCTGGCGTGGAGATCGTTCAGTGCCGCAACGAGCGCCTTCGCCTCGAGTTCTTCGACGTGGCAGCGATGGTGTTCTTCCTCCGCAAGGTGATCTGGACCGTCCCGGACTTCACCATCGACCGCCACCGCGACCGCCTCAAGGACCTGCACGACCAGGTCGAACGCGACGGCATCTTCAACTCGACCACGTCCCGGACGCTATTCGACGTCCGCAAGCCGCCAACCTGACGACACCCGGCCGGGGGCTCCGGACACCGCCCCCAATCGCCGGCTCCGAGCGGCGCCATCTGTTGCTACAGGTCCCCGTAGAGCTCGTGGACTCGGGTGGCGTCGAGATCGCCTGGCCCGTTCTTGATGTGCTCGGGCACGGCGCTCGCTGCGCGGCGACGCTGACGGGCCAGTGGCCGAATCGAGCCCTCGATCTGGTGCATGCAGGCAAAGGCCACCACATGTCCCAGCGTGATCCCTCGGCCTTCCACGGGGAGCACAACTGACGGGTCGTAGTAGACGGCCGCCTGACGCCATGCCGCGAGGAGGTCCATTTCGGAGAAGCTCAGGACCACCCCGGCGAGAGCATCCTCGCCGAACGCCCAGAGGTCGGTTGCCGCGCCGGCCGCCGAGAAGGTCACCCGTAGTTCGCCCATCGTCGGAGACCTTGGCACGCGTCGAGCGACCGTGCCCCCCAACCACCAGGCTGGCGCCCCTCGAAGGGCGGTTCGCACGTCGCCTGTGCGGGTTGTGGTCGAGAGTCAGATGTACCTGGGGTCAGACTCCGCGGCTGCCGTCGATGGTCTCACGGATGATGTCGGCGTGGCCGGCGTGGCGAGCCGTCTCCTCGATCACGTGCAGGGCCACCCACCGCAGGTTCTGCTCCGCCATCTCCGGCCAGACGCACGGCGCATCGAGATCGAAGCTGCCGAGGATCTGCTGCGACGCGGCGATCTGCTCCCGGTAGTACGCGAGCACGGTCTTGACGGTGTCCTCATCGGTGAGCTGGAAGGTCTGATCCGGCTCCTCGGTCCGCACCTCCGGCCATTCGCCGGGGAACCTGCGACCGGCCACGATGACCTGGAACCACCGCCGCTCCCAGATCGCAGAGTGCTTCACCAAGCTGAGCAGCGACAGGGAGCTCGCGGTCGGCGCACGGAGCGCGTCGTGGTCAGATACGCCGTCGAGCTTCTTGATCAGGGCCTCGCGTTGATAGTCGAGGAACTCGACGAGACCAGCTCGCTCAGAATCCGGCGACGCCTCGGCTCCCGACACGGCGCGCACAGTACCGAGAAGACAGCGTCCTCCAACGTCAGCTCCGGGGCACACAGATCACCGGCGCCGACAGCGCTGCAGACCAGCGCAGATCCGGCGATCCCGAGTAGCTGGCGAGCGCCGGTGGAGCGTCCGGAACTGGGTGATCTGAGCGGGCGGGCATCCGTCCGTCTACTCGCGGGGCACCGGCGCAGGGCGTCGCTGCAGCACGTTGCGATCGGAGCGTGCGGAGCTCCGTCCGGGGTCAGACAGGTAGAACTAGCGGAGGCCAGGCCGCCGTCGATGACGACGGAGGTGGTTACTGCGCCTGCGCCTGGGCCGGGGCGAAGGCCGCTTCCATGTGCGCGGCCGACTCCAGCAGGTGGGTCTGGAGCGACTCGACGGCAGCGTCGACATCGCCGGCGGCGATGCGCTCAACCAGCTCGGCGTGCTCGTCGAGCCGGGGAGCAGTCCGCTCGAAGGCGTAGCGCACATAGCGCATCGACTGGTCCATGAGCACGCTCACCAGGTGCAGGAGCCACCCGGATGTGCAGCGGGCATAGGTCGCGTCGTGGAAGCCGCGGTGGGCGCCGTAGATCTCGGCGGCGGTGGGTGGGTTCGAGCGCGGCCGCTTCCGCAGGGCGACGAACACCTTGTAGGTCGCCTTGACGTCGTCGAGGTACGACGGGTCGGCGTTCTCCATCGAGCTGCGCAACGCCTGCGGTTCGAGCTGGGTCCGCAGCTCGTAGAGCTCGCGGGCCTCCTCCAGCGAGACGTCGGCGACCCGGGCGCCCCGCTGGGGGCTCATGACGAGCACGCCGCGGGCGGCGAGGCGCTGCACTGCCTCACGCAGGGGGGTCGGGCTGATCTTCCACTGGACGGCGAGGTCGTTGACCTTCACGCGGTCACCCGGCAGGAGGTTCCCGAGAGCGATCTCGGCCTGGAGCCGAGCGTCCACCCAGTCGTAGCGAGTCGTCGGCCCGGGATCTACGGCCATCAGCTTCCTGTCAAGAGTTCGGCGATGTCGTCGGGGAGCAGGAACTCGGCGGGGACGGCCGGTCCCCACGCGTAGAGCCCACGCATGTCGTTGAAGGTCTCAGGCTTCCACAGCTCGTCGTCGACGATGACGTCGAGGTCGGAGTAGTACTCGGCGAAGTTCCCCGCCGGGTCGCGGAAGTACCAGAAGTAGTTCGACCCGATGTGGTGCCGCCCGAGGCCCCACACATCGCGACCGGGGTCGACGTCGAGGAGCGCCCGGGCACCCCGGCCGATCTCGTCGACGTCGTCGACCTGCCAGGACGTGTGGTGCAGGAACGGGGTCGGAGCCGTCTGCACCAGCACGTTGTGGTGGTCCGTCGAGCAGCGGAGGAACGACGCGACCCCCTCGACGTGATCGCTCACCCTGAAGCCGAGGCCGTCCACGAACAGCCGGTGGCTCAGGTCGCTGTCGGTGCTGCCGACGACGACGTGCCCCAGCTTGCGCGGTTGCACCGGACCGTCCCGGTCCAGCGCGCTCGAACGAGCGTGCTCCCGGTCCCACCGCCCCGGCGCGTTGGCGGCCGGGACGTCGTAGGCGCCGGCGGAGACGATGGGCTCGTCCACCACCGCGACGACCTCCACACCGGTCCCCGGGTCCACGACGCGGACGCTGTCCGGGCCGCGGTCGACGGCAAGGCCGAGGCCAGCCACGTCACGGGCGATGCGGTCGAGGTCGTCGGGATCCTCGACGCCGAGCCCGAGGGTGACGAGCCGGCGCCGCTCGGCGGGGACGAGTCGCAGCTGGTCCCCGCCGTCCCGGCTCGCCAGCACCCCCGGCGACGACTGGGTGAGGCCGAACTCCTCGTAGAACGCCACGGTCGCCGCCACGTCGGGGACTCCGACCGTGACCGACGTCAGGCGATGGACCGTCATCAGTGGTCCTGCGGCACGACGAAGCGGTGGCGCATCTCGCCGATGCCCTCGATGTGCGTGGTGAGCTCGTCACCGACGCCCAGGAACCTGGGGGGACGGCGTCCCACCCCCACCCCCGACGGTGTGCCGGTGAAGATCAGGTCGCCCGGGTGCAGGGTCACGACGCTCGACAGGTGCGCGATCAGCTTGGGCACCGGGAAGATGAGGTCCGAGGTCCGGCCGTCCTGCATCGACTCGCCGTTCACCGAACATCCGAGGCGCAGGTCGTCGGGGTCGTCGAACTCGTCCGGGGTGACCAACCACGGTCCGGTCGGGCCGAATCCGGGGAACGACTTGCCCAGGCTGAACTGTGGGGCCGGCGGCTGCATCTGGACCACGCGGTCCGACAGGTCCTGACCGATGGTGAGCCCGGCGACGTGTCCCCAGGCGTCCTCCTCGGCCACGCGGGTCGACGCGGCTCCCATCACGACGACGAGCTCGACCTCCCAGTCGACCGTGGCCGACGGGAGCGCGATCTCGCCGAAGGGGCCGACCAGCGAGGACAGGTACTTCGTGAAGATCGGAGGAGCCTCCGGCGGCCCCATCCCGCCTTCGGCCGCGTGCGCCGCGTAGTTGAGACCCGCCGCGAACACCTGGCGGGGGGTGGGCGACGGCGCGCCCAGGAGACTCGGGTCCAGCGGCTCGGGACCGTCGGCGTCGACGTCCGCGGCCCACGACCGGAAAGCCGGCCAGTCGTCGAACACCGCGGCCGGGGTGCCGTCCCAGCGACCCGCCGACGCCTTCCCGACGTCGATCCCGCTCGCCTCGCCGTCCCCGACGAGGAGGTGGACCCGTCCGTCGTAGTTGGCGATCCTCATCGCTCCACCAGCCCCGTCAGTTCCACGGCAGGACCGAGCTGGTCCAGTGGGTGAGGCCGTCGAGGTCGTCGACCGAGCTGACGTGCCGGGGCGGGGTCTCGAAGGTCCCGTACGGGGTGACGCGCAGCACGACGCGACCCTCGTTGATCGCACCCTCGCGCACGGCTGGTCGCACCTCCTCCGGCATCGGCTCGCCCGCCATGACGCCGGCGATCCGCATGCTGAGATCGGTCACGGCCTCGACGTCGGTCTCGATCTTGGCGTCGCCGTAGACCAGCAGGTAGGTCGGAGGCCACTGCTCGTCGAGCACGGCGAGTGAGACCTTCGGGTTGCGGGCGACCGCCTTCGCCTTGCCTCGCTCGGCCATCGTCGACACCAGGATGTCCCCACCGTCGACGACGTAGTAGACGATCGACATCGCAGGCCCGTCGTTGCGCCGCCCGAACCCGAACATCGCGGTCCGGTGCTTGGCCACGAACTCCTTGCGCTCCTCCTGATCCATATATCGAATCTATACATTCTGTTGAACTGGCGGCAACCTGGCGACTGTTCGTCAGTCCCCGGAGGTCGCGCGGGCCGTGACCAGGCGGGTGAGGTCGACCCGCGAGCCGACGTCCAGCTTCCGGAAGATCGACCGCAGGTGGGAACCGACGGTGTGGCGCGACATGAACAGCCGCTCCGCCGCCTCCTGGTTCGTGAAGCCGTCGGTGACGAGCTCGGTGACCGCCCGCTCGGTGTCGGTGAGGCTGTCCCAGCCGAACGTCGGGCGGCTCCCGGGAGCTCGAGCGTCGTTGCGGGCACGGAGCAGGAGCCGTTCGGCGACGCCGGCGTCGTCGACGAGACGCTGCTCGATCTCCCGGGCGGCATGCTTCGCCACCGCGTGCATCAACGGGTTGGCCTCTGCCGCCTCCGATGTGAGGTCGATCGCTCCGAGGGTGTGCCCCGAGCTCGGGTCGGAGATGGGAGCCGTTGCGGCGCTCACCGGCGCCGTGTCGGCAGGCCGGCCCGGGCGCACGCTCGGGCTCGGATCGGAGCGGCCGGAGTCCACCACCTGGCCGAGCGCGTTGGTCACGACGACGCTCATCCGGGCACCGGCGAGGTCCTGCACCAGCTGATCGAGCACGGGCCGGGCGGCTCGGACGAGAGCTCGGTCACCGTGCCGGCCGGGGTAGAACCGGGCGGGCCGGTGCGGCAGGCTCGCCGACGTCGTCACTGGCAGGTCCTCGGACATGACGGCGGTCATGGTGCACCCCTCTCGATCGGCGGCCAGCAGGCCCTGGGTGCACCCTCGCACCCATCGCCGCCGCCGTCTTCGCTGGCAGCAGCCATTTCGAGGTCAGGTCAACCGGGCTCTCGGCATTCCTGCTAGCTGCAATGCGGGGACGGTCTACAGAGCCTCGAGGAACCTGATGACCGCCAGCACGCGGCGGTGATCGTCGCCGGCCTCCAGTATCTGGAGCTTGGGGAGGATGCTGTGCACGTGCTTCTCGACCGTGCCCTCGGACACGTACAGCCGGCGGGCGATGCCGGCGTTCGAACGCCCTTCCGCCATGAGGGAGAGCACCTCGCGCTCGCGGGGCGTGAGCTCCTCGAGCGGGTCGTTCCGGCGCCGCGCGGAGACGAGCTCCTGCACCAGGCCAGGATCGACGACCGAGCCGCCGCGCGCGATCCGCTCGACGGTCTCGACGAAGTCGGCGACGTCGGTCACCCGGCTCTTCAGGAGGTAGCCGACCCCCTCACCTCCGGCGAGCAGCTCCATCGCCTCCTCGACCTCGACGTGCGCAGAGAGGACGAGGATCCCGATCGAGGGATGCTCCTGGCGGATCATGCGCGCGGCCTCGAGCCCCTCGGTCGTGTGGCCGGGCGGCATCCGGATGTCGACGATGGCCAGGTCGGGCTCGTGCTCCCGGACGAGCGCGAGCAGCTCCGGAGCGTCGCCGGCCTGGCCGACGACTCGGAACCCCGACTGCTCCAGGAGGCTGGCGACACCCGCACGGAGCAGGACGTCGTCGTCGGCGAGGACTATGCGCACCGAGCGTTCGCCCATAGCGGCGCCTCGCACGGGATCGACGCTGAGACCATGCCCTCACGATGACACGTGGGCCAGCCACCTGGGCTCACCGGATTCCTGCTGGCTGCAATGCGGCGACGGCATCGCGGCGCGATCCTCGATGCGTGGGACCGGAACCGGAGGCCGTTGCGCGGCGTTTCCTCATCGTCGACGTCGATCTCGGCGAGGAGAGCGGGTTCGACCTCGCCCAGCGACTCGCCGCCGACGGCCAGGCGCGGGTCGTCCTGATCTCCGCCTACGCCGAGTCCGAGCTGGTCGATCTCGTCACGGCCAGCCCGGCCGTCGGGTTCGTGTCGAAGTCGGAGCTCTCGGCGAGAGCCGTCGCGGAGCTCCTCGGACCGCCCCTCTAGCCTTCCCGCGGTGAGCCCTCGACGGTCACGGTGCCGGCATCGCGTCGGGAGAGGGCCCGACGACGGGCAGGGCCCGGGTCATGATCCGATCGACGACGGTCAGGTCGTCGTCGCTCAACCACACGTCGGCCGCGGCGACGCTGTCGTCGACGTGGCTCGCCCGGCGGGCCCCGACGATGGCCGCGTCGACCGCAGGGTTGGCCAGCGTCCAGGCGATGGCCAGCTGCGGGACCGAGATGCCGAGCTCGGCGGCCAGTCGCCGGAGCTCCTCCACCGTCTCCAGGTTGCGGCGGAAGGTCTCGCCCCGGAACGACGGGTTGGTGCTCCGCCAGTCGCCGGCGGAGAACGTGGTGTGCGGCTCGAGGCGGCCGGTGAGGAGCCCATGCCCGAGAGGTCCGTAGACGAGCACCCCGATCTCGTGGAGGCGGGCGTAGGGGAGCACGCCCGCCTCCACGTCGCGGCGGAACAGGTGGTAGGGCGGTTGGATCGTCTCCACCGGCCGCGTCCGCGCGAACTCCCGCATCTGGACGACGCCGAAGTTCGAGACCCCGACGTGGCGGATCTTGCCCTCCCGCACGAGCTCGTCGAGGGCACCCGCGGTCTCGGCCAGCGGGACCGTCGGGTCGGGCCAGTGCACCTGGTAGAGGTCGATCTCGTCGACACCCAGCGCCTGCAGGCTGTCCTCGACGCCGCGACGGAGCCAGGCCGGACTCGCGTCGCGCACCAAACCGTCCGCGGTCCTCCGCAGGCCGCCCTTGGTCGCGACCACGACCTCGTGGCGGCGCGTGTCGAGCTCGTCGCGCAGCGCTCGTCCCAGCAGCTGCTCCGATGCGCCGAACCCGTAGCCCTGTGCGGTGTCGAAGACGTTCACGCCCAGCTCCCGGGCACGGCGGATGGCGGCGATGGCGTCGGGTTCGCTGAACCCTCCCCACTCACCGCCCAGCTGCCAGGTGCCGAACGCGATCGGGAAGACCTTCATGCCGGTCATCCCCAGAGTCACGTCGCTCATCAGTTCTCCTGTCCCGTCAGGCCCGCGTCGCGGGCGTGTCGACGAGGTGCTCGGCCAGGAACCAGACCTGCAGCTCGTGACGGCGCAGCACGTCACTCATGAGCAGGTCGTTGGTGCCGTCGTCACGGTTGGCCGCGGTGGCGGTGATGGCGTCACGCACGTTGGTGATGATGAGCTCGTGGGCTTCGAGCAGGCGCGACAGCATCGCCGGCACCTCCTCGGCGCCGTCGGGAGGCCGGGGGATGGTGGTCACCTCGGCGACGTGGCGGGGATCGGCGATGGCGATGCCGCCGAGGGTCTGCACCCGCTCGGCGATCAGGTCGACGAGCTCGAGCTGCTCGTCCGCGTGCTTGTCGAGCAGCAGGTGCAGTTGGTAGAAGGTGTGGCCCCGGACCAGCCAGTGGTGCTTCTTGTAGTGGCTGTAGAGGATCATCGTGTCGGCCAGGACCTGGTTGAGGAGCTGGCAGCTCTCCATGCGGGCCTCGTAGGACAGCGCGATCGGGAACAGGCGGACGGTCCCGAACGCCTGGATCTCACGGCCGTGCTGGTGGATGAGGGGCTGGCTGCTCTCCGACGGTGCGGTTGCACCGTTGCTCGGGGAGAGGTTCGGGCTTCTCGCGTCCGTGGTCATGGTCGTTCGGTCCTTCCGCAGGTTGGCTGCCCGTCCCAGCGTGACGGTCGAGGCACCGCGGGACATCACGCGAGCGCGTGAGGTGGCCGAGGGTCGACGTCCGCCACAGTGAGGACCAGGGTCACGGAGCAGACGCCCAGGCAAAGGGGAAGACCGATGGCACGGATGCAGGAGCCGGTCGCGGTGCTCGGCATCGGCGCGATGGGCCACGGGATGGCGACCAGCGCGCTGCGCACCGGCATCCCGACGATCGTCTGGAACCGCGATCCCGAAGCGACCCGGGACCTCGCCGAGCTCGGCGCGGAGGTCGCCGAGACCGCCGTCGACGCCGCGCAGCGTGCCGCGATCGTCGTCACGATGGTCACCGACACCGAGGCCGTCATCTCGATCGCCCGTGACCAGGGCATGCTCGCGGCTCTCCCTCCGGGCGCGATCTGGGTGCAGATGAGCACCATCGGCGTGGCGGGGATCGATCGGATCCTGGCCTTGGTGGAGAAGGAACGCTCTGACGTGACGCTCCTCGACGCCCCGGTGTCGGGAAGCAAGGACCCCGCGGAGCAGGGCCAGCTGACGATCTTCGCTTCAGGGCCCGACGAGGCCCGCTCGCGCGTCGCTCCGCTCTTCGACGCCCTCGGCCAGCGCACGATCTGGGCCGGCCCGGCCGGGACCGGATCGCGCCTCAAGCTCGTGAACAACACCTGGCTCGCGTTCGCGGCGGAAGCAGTAGCCACGTCGGTGGCCCTTGCCCGTCGATCGGGGCTCGAGACCGACGCGGTGCTCGACGCCCTCGCCGGCAGCCCGCTCATGTCGCAATGGCAGGCGGCCAAGCTGCTACGGATCGCCAAAGGCGACTACTCGGCCCAGTTCCCGCTGTCGCTCGCGCTCAAGGACGTGCGCCTCGCCCTGCAGGCAGCCGGTGACCACCAGTTCGCCGCCCTCGCCTGCCTGGCCGACGAATGGCAACAGGTCGTCGACCAGGGCCTCGGCGACGAGGACCTCACCGTCGTGACACGCGCCCTGGAGCAGAGAGCAGCAGCGCCGTGACCCTGATCGGCCACCGGACCCGACAGCCCGCGCTCTGAAGGCCTGGCCGGTTCAGTGCTGGCGGGAGCGGTGGTCGGCGAGGAGCTGGTCGACGGCGGCGACCTCGTCGGTGGAGAGGACCCAGTCGACGGCGGCGCGGTTGGCGCGCACCTGCTCGGGCGAGGTGGCACCGGCGATGATCGAGGCCAGGTTGGGCTGGGCGGCCAGCCAGGCGAAGGCCAGCTCGAGGAGCGTGTGGCCCCGGCTGACGGCGTAGGCGTCGAGCTGCTCGACCAGGTCGAAGTTGCGCTCCGACAGGACCTGCGACGCCCGGTCCTCGGGCAGGCTGGCCAGGCGGGTGCCGGCGGGTGTCGGCTCGCCCCGGTGGTACTTGCCGGTCAGCAGGCCGCTCGCCAGCGGGAAGTACGGGAGCAGCGCCAGGCCGTTGCGCTCGCAGGCCGGCAGCACGTCGCGCTGGATCCCGGTGCGCAGCAGGCTGAACTGGTTCTGGGCGCTGACGAACCGTGCCCACCCCTGCTCCTGCGCCGTCGCCGAGGCGGCGTCCAGCTGGTCGGCGGAGAAGTTGCTGTTGCCGATCTGGCGGACCTTGCCGGCTGTGACCAGGCGGTCGAGGGCCTCGAGCGTCTCCTCGATCGGGACGCTGTCGTCGGGGCCGTGCTGCTGGTAGAGGTCGATGTGGTCGGTGCCCAACCGGCGCAGGCTCCCCTCCGCGGCCCGCTCGATCCAGGCCGCGCCGGCGCCGCCCTCACCCTCGCCGCCCAGCGGCATGCCGAACTTCGTGGCGATCACCACCGCGTCACGCCGCCCCGCCAAC